>SAMEA104315427__coassemble_233_pt1 | contig 340340 bp, 271 predicted proteins | sample SAMEA104315427__metabat2_low_PE_045 | metagenome-assembled genome bin SAMEA104315427 (sample SAMEA104315427) | gut metagenome | biome: Monkey gut; feature: monkey-associated habitat; material: faeces | place: China | collected 2013
CCCATAATAAAAATGCCTCCAAAGTAAATAGTGAATAATTTTATTTTTATTCACTATCTACTTTAGAGACATCATATCAGTCAAATCTCTTTTTAAAGTTTGTGTAATAGAATTGTAGCATTTTCTAAGTCTGTACCATAGACAGTTTTTCCACCAACTAAGAAATTTTCTTTGTCAATTTTGTTAAACCCTAAACTTTCAAATAAATCAATAACTTCTTGATTTTTACCTATTGAAATTAATCCAGCAAGTTCTCTTAATCTTGCGACGTCACATAGACTATCAAACATTTCAATTACTTTTCCAAGTGCTATTTGTTTTTGAAATATAAAATATCTTATTAGCCCATATTCTGAATATTCTTCATAGGTAATAAAACCAACAATATCCTCTTCTTGTTTTAAAGCAACACCATTTGTAATTAAGTTTTCTTCTACACTTGCAATAGTATCGATAGATTTTAAAAAAGTCATTATTTTATTAGCTATATTAGAATCTTGTTCAACTACGATTACTTCTAATTCTTGCATAAAATCACCAATATATTTTATGCGTTAATACTGATATTTAGAATATTAGTTATGAAACAAATCATAAAAATAGCTATGATACTCTATTTCATTTTCGCCATCAAATGATATATCAAAGAATTCAGGATATAACAAAGTCCAAAAGTTTTTTCCCTTTCCCTCATCAATTGTTATTAGTATTGTATCATAGTAACCAGCTTGAATTATTTTTTCCTCATATGCTTTTGCTTCATATTTAACCTTTTCATGAGTCACTTTTATGTCATTATTTTTAAATTGTTGATTTAAATAACTTTCTAAATCTTCAATGTCTATATTATTACCATTTAATTTATTATTTGTTTTTAAATAGTTATAAACTATTTCTTTTACTTCTAATTTTATTTTTTGATCTTCTTCACTATTAGAAGAAGCTAAAATTCTAAGTCGCATTTCACTTTTTTGTTCACAACCAAACAAAAAAATTACATAAAAAAAAGATAGGCATATTGTTAAAGCAATTCTTAAAAACTTTTTCATTTTTATCACCACTTTTATTTATGCCCATTTTTTTCCAGTTTATACTCTACTATTTTATTATAATTTCACCTTGTCTTAATACTTTAATATCTTCACTAGTACAGTCAATTACCGTTGAAGATACATTTGAAGATTTTACTTCTTTTTCAAATAGATAATCAATCTCATCACCAAATTCTTTTTCAATTTCGTGATAATCATTTAGAGGAGGTTGACCACTAATATTAATGCTTGTAGTTGCAATTGGACCAACTTTTTTTAGAATTTCTAAGGCAGTTTCATCATTGGGAATTCTAAAGCCAATAGTATCTAAGCCACAAGTTACAGATGGTGACGTCTTGGCTGACTTTTTAAATATGATTGTTAAAGCTCCCGGCCAATATTTTTCCATCAATATTTTTACATTTGGTCTAATTTCTTCTACATATGGTAAGATATCATCTATGCTTGCCGCAAGTACCGCAAGCGGTTTGTTTAAATTTCTTTTCTTTAAATTGTAAATTTTTTTGATTGCTACTTCATCATCTATTAATGCCCCGATACCATATACTGTATCAGTTGGGAAAGCAATTATTTTCCCTTTTAGAGTAAGTTTATTTACGTTATTAAATGTATTTATTCTCATAATTATCTATTTACAATAATTGTAAAGCGATCCTTTCCATTTAAATCTTTGATTGAAGTAATTTCTGATTTTGGGAAATATTTTTTTGCAAGTTCAACCATTTCATTTTTTTTACTATAACTATGCTCAAATGCGATTATATTTGTTGGATTAAGAACCTTACTAGCATCTCTTAAAATAATTTCATAAAAATGCATTCCATCTTTACCACCAAATAAAGCAACACTTGGTTCATTGTTTTTTACAATATCTTCTACATATTCATCATCTGGTATATAGGGAGGATTTGATACTAAAATATCAAATCGGTACTTATTAGCTATTAATGGTTCAAGCATATCACCAACTAAAAATTCAATTTGCGCATCATTTTGCTTGGCATTTTCTTTGGCAACTTCTAGAGCTGTTTCTGATATGTCAGTAGCTTTAACCCTAAAAGCAGGTTCTTCCTTACAAAGTGCTATTGCGATTGCGCCACTACCTGTTCCAACATCAACTACATCAACCTTTTTGCCATCAAACACTTCGTCATAGGATTGTAACACGTAACCTACTAGTTCTTCAGTTTCTGGTCGAGGAATTAGTACTTGATCGCTTACTTTCATCTTGTAACCATAAAAGTATGAATAACCTATTATATGTTGTACCGGTATTTTTTCGATTAAGTATTTATCAATTGCCTTGTCTAATGTTTCTTTTAAATCATTAGGTATTTCTTGGTTCAAATTAGCAAAGAAAGTTGCCCCATCCATATTAGATAATTCTAATACGAGTAATTTGATTGCTTCTGATTCTAGTGAATACTCTTGGGCCCTTTTCTTTTGAATATTTAAATATTTTTGGAATGTCATAATTATTTCTCCTTATATAACTCTTGGGAACAACTCTTAGTGATGCTAGTATTTTGTACCAATTATAATCATTTGCTATATTTATTATACCATTAGTTGGAAGAATCGACAACCAACTTAGATAATTAATTTCATCATTGGCCTTAAAGTGAGTATGATTCATACAACTTGTGCCAATTAAAGGTAAAGTTTTACCTTTATAATAGATTTTTGACATATTAGTTAAATCTATGTCATGATATCCGATAGGAATAACTCCTATTTTTTGCTTTACATATTTTTGGCTATAACCAACTTTTTTGTTTTTCTTAGGATAAAACAAACTACAAGGTCTTACATTGTAACTAATCGTAGGAGTTAATTTTATAAATGGTTGATGATAACCATATAATCCCATACCTACTCTTACATAATTACCAATTAGTTTATGATTTAGTGTTTTTGTTGCATTAGCATGAATAATTTTAAATTTATCTAATTGTAAGAATTTTTTAAAAGTTTCATATTGCTTTTCAAAATATTTATTTTCATAGACATCTGAAGAAAAATGTGTATAGATTCCTTCTATTTCAATATTTTTATTCTTTTTTAAAATATTTAATACCCATTTTACTTCATCATTTGTTTGTAATCCCAATCGGTTCATTCCTGAATCAATTCGAAGATGGACTTTTAAAGGTATTTCAAGATTTCTTATGTAGAAAGCATCTAAACAAGAATTAATTGATATTCTTACATTTTTATTGTTAATCTTCAGTATTTTATTAGTTGGTATACTTTCCATTATTAAAACATTGGTATTTTTACAAACTTCAATGTTTTCAAAATATTCTTTGCATTTTTCAAAAGCAAAAAAATCTACTCCTTTTTTTCTTAAAATAGGAATTATTTTTTTACTACCTAATTCGTAAGCGTTGCTTTTCATCACCGCAATTATTTTTCTATTTGTATATTTTCTTATTTCATCGACATTTTTTTCTATACTATCTGTATAAATAAAAAGTGGCATTTTTATCACCACTTTTTTTTATTCATTATTTAGTTGTTTTATTCCTCATTATTGACACTTAATGCCTTTTTTTGTTCAAAAGAAATTAGAGCTTCAATAACACCATCTAATTTACCTTCCATAATGCGATCTAATTGTTGAACTGTGTAGCCAATTCTGTGATCTGTTAGACGATTTTGAGGGTAATTATAGGTTCTAATTTTTTCACTACGATCGCCATGGCCAATTTTTGCTTTACGTTCTTCGCCTTCAAGAGCTTCTTTTTCTTGTAACATATGATCATATAATCTTGCACGTAATACTTTTAAAGCACTTGCTTTGTTTTCGTGTTGGCTCTTTCCATCTTGACATGAAACGACAATTCCGGTAGGAATATGAGTTACACGAATTGCGGACTTAGTAGTGTTTACACATTGTCCACCTGGACCTGATGCACAGAATGTATCAATTCTTACATCATTCATATCCAAATCTACTTCAAGTTCTTCAGCTTCTGGCATAACAAGAACGGTTGCGGTAGAAGTGTGAATACGGCCTGCTGATTCAGTTGATGGAACTCTTTGAACACGGTGACTACCTGATTCATATTTCAAGAATGAGTATACAGAATCACCACTAATCATAAAGCTAATTTGTGAAAATCCTCCAGCCTCACATGCAAGGGAATCCATAACTTCAACTTTCCAACCCTTACTTTCCGCATATTTTAAATACATACGGTATAAGTCTCCAGCAAAAATATTACCTTCATCACCACCGGCTGCTCCTCTAATTTCTACGATAACGTTCTTTTCGTCATTTGGATCTTTAGGAAGAAGCAAAATCTTTAATTCTTCCTCAAGTTTTGGTAATTGGGCATGAGCTTCTTCTAATTCCATTTCAGCCATTTCTCTAATTTCAGGGTCAGAATCATTAACCATCTCTTTTAAATCGGCAATATCTTTAGTAACTTTTTGATATTCACGATATTTTACTACAACCTTTTCTAGTGAACGTTGTTCTTTAGAAAGTGCAGTCATTTTTTTGATGTCTGACACAATGTTTGGGTCACTAAGTTGTTCCCCTATTTGTTCATAGCGTTTACAAATTACTTCTAAACGATCTACTATCATATTAACCTTTCTTTCTAGTTATTCTTCTTTGTTTAACTTAGTTGTACGAGCATATTTTTTGCGACTTTTACGAATAACTGGTTTTTTCTCACGTTGCTCGCTATATCTTGAATAGTTACCATAGAAATGATAATCTATATCATCAAGTGGACCTTGACGGTTTTTAGCTATTGATAAAATAATTTCACGGTAAGTTTTTTCACGTTCTTTACGTTCACGTTCTTCATTTTCATCAAGTTCTTCAACATCACTTCTTCTATACAAGAACATTACCATATCGGCATCTTGTTCGATACTTCCTGATTCACGTAAGTCAGCAAGTGTTGGTCTTTTATCTTCACGTGATTCAATACTACGTGAAAGTTGTGATAAGGCTAAAATAGGTACTTCTAAATCTCTTGCGAGAGTTTTTAATTGACGTGAAATTTTAGAAACTTCTTCTTGTCGATTTCCTCTAGTATCACTGGTTGTTACTAATTGTAAATAGTCAATTATTACAAAATCTAATTGTCCAGCTTGTTTTAACTGACGACATTTAGCACGAATATCTGAAATATTAGTAGAACTACTTTCATCAAAGTGTAAGTTTATTTTTGATAAGTCTTCTCTTGCAACACCTAGTAATAATAATTCATCACTTTCAAGATTACCACTTCTGATTTTTGATAATTCAATATTTGCTTTATAACTATATATTCTCATCATCAATTGTTCAATACTCATTTCAAGTGAGAATATGGCAACATGTGCTTTATTAGTCGCAGCAACATTTAGGGCTAAATTAATTGCGAAAGCAGATTTACCTACGGCTGGACGTGCCGCAAGAATCATTAAATCACCATTTTGAAGTCCTAGTGTTGCTTTATTTAAGAATGGATAACCTGTATTTAAACCTGTTAAATCTGATTTATTACCAACATATCCTTCTATTTGTTCATAGACTTTTTTAGCTGCTTCAGCCATTGTCATAAAGTTAGATGTACGACGTTTTTTAATAACTTTTAAAATAGTATCTTCCGCTCTATCTAACACCGTATTAAAATCATATTTTGAAGTTAATATGTCACTCGATAATTCTTGCATATTTGCAAGTATTCTTCTTTCAACGGCTTTTTCTTCAACAACGTCAATGTATAACCCAACTGATGATGTTGATGGAACTAAATCAATTATATCGATTAAATAGCTTTTATATTCTTCAATATTAGATATTTTATCACGTTTTAATTGTTCTAATACACTCATACTTTCAATCTTTTCTGATTGATTGTAAAGAGTTAGCATTGCTTTGTAAATAGCTGAATTTTGGGGATTATAAAAATCTTCAGGATTTATTTTACCCACTAAACTATTCATAATTTTATTTTCTAATAAGACGCTACCTATAACATACATTTCAGCATCATTATTATATGGTACAGAACGATTATGGGCTTCCATAATAACCTCCTTATTCTTCTACTATAAATAATTTTATTTTTGCAATAACATCTTTATGAAGTTGAATTGGTATTTCGTATGTTCCAAGTGAATTAATTGGTCCATCCAAAGCAATTTTACGTTTATCAATTTTTTCGCCTAATTTTGCCTGTATTGCGTCAGTTATTTGTTTTGTACTAACTGAACCAAATAATTTTCCTTCTTTACCAACTTTAACAGAAATCTTAACTTCAGTGCTTTCAATTTTTTCTTTTAATTCTTTCATTTGTTGAACAAGTTCAGCTTCTCTTAACATTGCTTGATTCTTTTCTTCTTCTAATTTTTGCATGTTTTCTGGTGAAGCTAAAATTGCGGTATTATTTCTTACTAAATTATTTCCATAACCTGCGGCAACTTCAATTATGTCACCTTTTTTACCTTTTCCTTTTAAGTCTTTTATTAAAATTATCTTCATGTTTTCCTCCTCTAAAAGGTAATCATCAATTTTCTCTTTTAAAATTGCTAACGTTTCGTGGACTGTTTCATTATTACGTTGGGCAGCCGCATTGTTTAAGTGACCACCACCACCCATTTTTTCCATAATTACTTGACAGTTTACTTTACCCAAACTACGTGCACTTAATCCAACTTGTTTTTCACTGATTCTTCCAATTGTAATTGCAAGTTCAATTCCTGAGATTGAAATTAATTCATCAGAAACTTTTGCAAGACTAGCACGCTCTAAAATTAAATCATCATCGGCATATGTTATAGCTACAACATCTTTATATCTTTCCATATTACGAATAATGTCTTGTCTAGTTAATTTTTCACTAACATCTTCTTTTAAGTATGCTTTTACCGCATTCATATCAGCACCATATTTCTTTAGTGTTGATGCGGCCTCAAATGTTGCGGAAGAAGTTCGGTAGATAAAATTATTTGTATCTACGACGATACCAAGTAGCATCCAAGTTGCTTCTAATTCACTAAATTCAACTGGTTCTTTCGCAAACGAAATTAATTCAAATATTAATTCAACAGTTGAAGAAGCAGCTGCTTGGCTATAATAAAATTTAGGACTTGATATTGCCCCCTCACCTCTACGGTGATGGTCGATAATTGCTATTTTTTCAAATCGATTAAATAATTTTTGATCAATACATTGATAAATTATTTGGAAATCAACGACTATTAACAAACTATCTTTATTGATTAAATGTGGAATTTCTTTTAAAGTAGTAAAGGCATCTAAGAACGCAACGTATTCACGTTTTATGCTATCCATTACTCTTGCGACAGTTGAGTCTATACTATTTTCATCATAAATGATGTGTGCTTCTTTACCTAAGCTTGTAGCCCATTTATACATTGCTACTGTTGCGGCAAAGCCATCCGCATCAATATTTTTATGACCAATAATAAATATATTTGATGAAGTTAGCATTAAATTTTCAAGTTCTTCACTCTTTACTCTTATTTCTACTTTAGATTCTTTTAAAATAGGGTCAGTCTTAGCACCAAAGAATAACGTTTCATTATTTTTCTTAACAACTACTTGGTCACCACCACGGTTTAATGCAAGTTCTAGTTGTTGTTGAGCTTCTTCTGATAAATCATTTACGTTTACATCATCGCATGCAATACCCATACTAAGGGTAATTCTTGCAAGTCTTGAAGTATTAAATATTTGTTTGATATCATCTAGAATTGAAAAATTAGACTGAATTAGTTTTTCTAATTGTTGTTGGTCTGTGACTAAGATATATCTTGTTGAAGTAAGACCTCGAATAAATGCTCCATTTTCAGTAGCCCATTTAGCAAGAGCACCAACGATTTTACCTTCATATTCAGCTCTTGTTTGAACGTCAAATTCTTGTAAAGTTTCTTCTAAGTTATCGATATTTATATAGCCTAATACTTCAGTTCTATTATAATACTTAGTTTGTAAGTTTTCATATTCAGTAATATCCGTAAAATAAATTACGTCAAATTTAACTAGATATTCTACATAATAGATTTTGCCATATATGTTTTCTTTGTAAGTTATCTTTTGACCTTCAGTTATTTCATTTAATTCTTTTCGAGCATTCATCAATTTATTATATAAATTTGATGCTATATCTTTTAAATAAATATGTTCAAGTGGACTCATAAATATGGTTCTAGCATTTGGGTTAGCCCATACGATTTTTGAATCCTTATCAATTACTACTATACCTATTGGTAGTTTATTAAAAGCTGTTTCACCGGCTTTTTTTACCTTGTATGTTATTGAATTCCACATTTCTAAGCGGTTTTCTAAACTTTTAGTTTTTATAGTATATCGAGAATTAATTATGCCTGATATTAATAAGGCAAGTGAAATTATGAATACTACAATAGGGATGTACAATAGTTTATTGTCTAATTGAATATTTTGACCCGTTACAATTGTGAAATAAGCAGATACAATAATAACGATGGTAAGAATAATTACTCTGACAGTTTTACGTGTCTTCATACATTCACCTCTTCTTTGTACTATATTATCGATTTATTATATCATACTTGTTAGCTTTTTTCAACTTTATCGGTTGTTTTTTTGTATTTTGTATAATTATCAGACAACTTAACGCTTTTTTACTCAATAAATTTTTCCTATTAAAAAAGACTAGTTTCCTAGTCTTCTCTCTTATCACCTTTAAAGAATAAGGCTACTGTACCAGGTCCAGTATGTGAACCAATTGTAGTACCAACTGAATAAATTCTTACCTTTCCTTTTAAATTAGGAAATTTACTTTCTACTAAATCTTTTACTTTAATAGCGTCATCTAAACAGTCAGAATGGCATATAAAACATTTGCCATTATAGTTTGTACCATCTTCAGCGTGCTCAATCATCATATTAACCGTTTCGATAATTGTCTTATCTTTAGTTCTAATTTTCTTACGTGGAATCAATCTTCCTAGATAATCCATATTAAGTAATGGGCAAATCTTTAATAATTGTCCTAAGAAAAAGCTAGCAGAACTTATTCTTCCACCTCTTCTATAACTAGTTAGATTAGTTGAAAAGAACCAGTGATGAATATTTAGTTTATGTTCCTCAGCCCATTCATAGCATTCTTCTAAAGTTTTTCCTTCATCTTTCATATCAGCAACATACTCAACTAGCATCCCATAACCCGATGAAGCACCTAGTGAATCAACAACTTTTACTACTGAACCAGGGTATTTTTCCATCAAATATTTTTGAGCTAATATAGCTGAATTTACTACGCCTGATATTCCCGAAGATAATGATATGTGTAAAATATTCTTTCCTTCTTTTACAAAAGGTTCCCAGAATTCAATAAACTCACTAGAATTTACTTGTGATGTTGTAGGTGTTGCCCCATTACGAATTCGATCATAAAAATCCTTAAATGATATGCTATGCCCTAAATCATCAGGATAATCAACGCCATCCATTCTAAAGTGGAAGCAAACAAAAGGTATATGTCTTTTTTTAAAAAAGGCTTCATCTAAATCGACAGTTGAGCAACATGTTAATACAAAGTTATCCATAATTAAACCTCCAAAGTTTTTTTCTTCGTTAACATTATATAATAATTGTCAATCAATTTCAACCCATAAGGTGGATTTTTAGGTATCTTTTTTGGTATTCAAATCGAGAATTTGCCTTTTTTTGAAGAGAATTCACTCTACTAATTCTCTTATAAAGAGAAAAAACAATTTTGCTTCTTTTACACAAAAAGTGTGTTGTTATTTAGCATACTAATTTTTAAATTATTCATAAAAAAAGAACTTAATGCAAAATGAATCAAAATTCATATTACATTAAGTTTTTTTCACATTTATATAAGTTATAAAACTATTCTCTAACGAATGGTAATAAACCCATATGACGAGCACGTTTAATTGCAACTGCTAATTCTCTTTGATAAATAGCTTTAGTTCCAGTGATACGACGTGGTAAAATTTTTCCACGGTCTGAAATAAATTTCTTTAATAAATCAACATCTTTCCAGTCAATCTTTTGAATTTTATTATCTGTGAAATAACAAGTTTTTTTACGTCTTTTAAAAGTTGCCATATTTCATTCCTCCTAAAATGGTAAGTCGTCGTCTGAAATATCAAATTGTTTCTTAACCTCATCATATTGATTTTGTTGAGGCTTTTTAGGTTCTTGATAAAAACTACTTGGACTAGGTTGTTGAGGTTGAGGTTCTCTTTGGGGTTGTTGCATGTATGAAGTTTCATATGATGAATAGTCATTGTAACCACCAGCTTGATTAGAAGCATTCTTAGGTTCTAAGAAATGAATATTATCACAAATTACTTCAGTAGCAACTCTATTTGAACCATCTTGGGCAGTATATCTTCTTGTTTGAAGTTTACCTTCTACACCAACTTGTCCACCCTTTTTGATAAATCGACATAAATTTTCTGCTTGCTTATTGAAAGCAACGCAATTGATAAAATCAGCTTCTCTTTCGCCATTTGCTGAAGCTGATAAGCGGTTTACTGCAATAGTAAATGCAACAAATGAAACATTATTAGGCGATGTTCTAAGTTCAGGGTCTCTTGTGATACGACCTACTAAAATTACACGATTCATAATGCCTCCTATTCAGCTACAGTGATGTAACGAATAATGTTTTCTTTGATGTTAGCTACACGTTCGAATTCTTTAACAGCTTCAGGTGTTGCAGTTACATTCAAAAGAACATAATAACCTTTAGTTTCATGTTTGATTTCGTAAGCTAATTCTCTCATGCCCATTTCTTTAACGTTATCTACAGTAGAATTTTTGCTAGTGAATACAGCATTCATCTCTTCAATTAATGCTTTTCTAGCTTCTTCTTCAACGTTAGGGCGAATGATATACATAACTTCGTATTTTTTCATTCTTTGCACCTCCTTCTGGTCTAACGGCTTTACATGATTTTTGTAAAGCAAGGCAGAGTACACATACTCATGCTTATACATTATATCACATTTTTATAGATTTGTAAAATGTTTTATACTTTTTAATTATTAGCTATATTTAAAACTTTTTCAATTGCGAATGCAACTCCATCTTCTTCGCAACTCTTTGTTATAAAATTAGCAATTTTTTTTACACTATCGTTTGCATTTTTCATAGCAACTTTATATTTTGCAAATTCAAGCATTGATATATCGTTTTCCGCATCTCCAATTGCCATAATTTCATCTTTACTATAGTTAAATATGTTGGCTATTTCTTGTAGTCCTATACCTTTTGTTGTGTTATTTGGCAATACTTCTAAAAAGTTGGGTGTACTTTGGACAACTGTATAGTCGTTTAACTTATCAACAATATAGTTTTTGTGCTTTGTAATATTATCAGCACTACTTGCAACAATTATCTTATGAGCATAATTTAATTGTTTTAATTCATCATTACTTTTGAATATAAAATTTATCCCATCATATACAGGTAGCTCTTTTATCTTTTCTTCAAGTTTTTCTGTATAAATGTTATCTCCACAATAAGCATTAAAACATAATTTAGTATTGTTAATTACTTCAATAATTTTAACTATATCTTGGTTATTTAGCACATTTTCATACAATGTTTTGTTATTTGTTGCATTACAAATATATCCGCCATTAAGAGTAATAACTACTTGATTATCGTCAAGCAAATTTAGTTTTTCTAGAATTGGTTTTACTCTAAAATATGGTCTTCCTGTTGCAAGTACTATTTTTACATTATTCGTTACTGCGTTGTTAATTGCCGAAACATTTCTTGAAGATATTTCTTTCTTTTTATTTAATAATGTATCATCTAAATCTATTGCGATTAGTTTTATCATATTATCTCGCTTTCTACATAATTTTATTATGTTTTTCTATGATTGGAATTATTCTTTTTGCCGCAAAATATCCTTGATCAAATAGTCTTGCTATTTCATTATGAGTAATTCTAAAATCTAGAGTTTTAATAAATTTTGTATCAATATCAACTAAATAATCTAACGTTGATATTTTTTTACTTTTTTTAGAAATTAGTTGAAAACCTATTTTCTTTAAATTATTATCGGTAATAGCACCAATTGGGAAAGAATCAAAAAGTCCACCATCTACTATTTTGGATTTATTCAAAGTAAGGGGCTTAAAAAATACAGGATATAGCAAACTTAGGGTTACCATTCTTGCTAAAGTAATATTATTTTCATCAATATCATATTGCCAAAGTTCATCTGGTAAAACTATTTTCTTTCTTTTGGTTATATCACTTGCTATTACTTTTAGATTATCCTTATTTAAATCTGAAACGTAATGATATCCCTTTCTATTATATAATGAATTTAACAATTCTTCAATATATTCACTACTATAACATCCTAATTCTTTTATACAGGTTGTTAATTTATTATTTGGTTTATATAACAATTTAGTAAAATCAATATGTTTGCTGAGATATGTTATTTCTTTACCCGTGTATCCAGTTGCAAGTAAACTAGCAAATACTGCGCCTATACTTGTTCCCGCAACCTTCTTGGCCTTTATTCCACACTCCTCAAGTGCACAAATTGCTCCCATATAGGCAAGTCCCTTCATTCCTCCTCCTTGAAATATTCCTACATACTCCATTTTATCACCTATCTTATTATATGAAAAAAAAGGATAATTGTCATCATCCTTTATAGTATACTGAATTTATTACTTTGTTAGCAGTTTTTTCATTAGTTAAATATTTGATTATTTCTTTGGCAAAATCAAAGGTTGCGCCTGCCGCTTTGGCAGTAATATAGTTGTTAGATACTACAACATTTTTATTTGGTAAATGAATGCCATCAACAACATATTCTTCAAAGCCTGGAAAGCATGTAAATTCTTTATTTTTTAGATAACCAAGTTTACCAACGACACTTGGTGCAGCACAAATAGTAGCAATTAATTGATTTTTCTTTGCAAAATGATTTACGACATCTTCTGTTATTTTTGAAGATAAATGTGTCAATATCACGGCTTTACCACCAGGTATTATCAAAAAGCTATAATCATTTAAGTTTAATTGATCAACTGTAAACTCTGCTTTAATTTTTAAATTATATTGAGTTACTAAATCAACAGATTTTTCGATACTAACCATATCAACAGTAATACATGCTCTTCTTAGTAAATCAATAGTAACTAGTGCTTCAGTATCTTCAAAATGGTTAGCTAATAATATTATCCCTTTCATAGTTTTACCTCATTTACTAACTTCAACAAAATATATTACATTACCTTTTTCGACAAAGCGATCTTCATATTCAGTTGTTATAATTTCTTTAGGTTCTTCATCTTCAACTATGGCATGAAGGTCTAAAGATAATTCTTTAAATCTCCAATTATTATTGTTAAATGACATTAAGCTATATTCAAATAATCCACGATTATCAGTTTTCATTTCAATTGTGCCATTTAATACTTTTTCATATAATGCTAAAAATTTCTCACTAGTAAGTCTTCTTTTTTGATGCCTATTTTTAGGCCATGGATCACTAAAGTTCAAGAATATTTTATTTATTTCATTAGCATTAAATATTTCTAATAATTCTTCGGCATCAACATTAATTAACTTTATATTAATTAAATTCAAAGGTGCAATTTTTTCAACAGCTTGAACAATAACACTATCAAATTTTTCAATTCCAATATAGTTAATATTAGGATTTTTTAATGCATGTTTTCTTAAAAATTTTCCCTTTCCCATACCAATTTCTAAATAAATAGGGTTGTCATTATTAAAAACCTCATGCCATTTTCCAATATATTCTTTAGGATTAGCAATTACAAGTTCAGGATGGTTCTCAATGCGTTGTTTAGCATTTTTAACATTTCTTCTACGCATCTACTTCACCTAACAATAAAATAGCGTCAATATAAATAAGTATGCCTTTTAATAAACTTTCGATTGCAATACATTCATCTTTTTGATGAGCTAGTTCAGGCTCACCTGGAAACAACATACCAAAGGCTACCCCTTTTTTCAATATTCCGGCATATGTTCCACCACCTACAGTGAATGGTTTATTAACAGTATCATTAGTATTTTTTACATACGCTTTATGAAGTAATTTTACTAAGTCATCATTTGGATCAATATAATGTGGCTCTTTAAAAGTCTTCGCAGCAATTATAATACCATTATCAGTTAGTATCCTATTAAATGTTTCATTGAATTTGTTAATATCATATCTAACAGGAAATCTTGAATCTAGCGTAACTCTAGTTTTATCTTTTTCAATATTCATAATGCCCATATTAACTGTTATTGGTCCCATTTCATAATCATTATATGCTAGTCCCATTTTTTCAAAGTATGGATCATCATAAAAATACTTATCAATAAATTTAATCATATTGTTATTAGAATAGTCTTTTAAGAAATGACACATATGAATTCCTGCGTTAACACCTTTTTGAGGCTCCATTGCATGTGCTGCAACTCCTTCAAGGATGTATAAATCGCCTTTAACTTCACCTTTTAAATTATGATCAGTTAAATATTTCTTAAATTCATTTGATAAATCTTTATTAAGTTTTGCAACAACTTGATCTAATACAACATTATAGCGATCTCCACCATGAATATATTCAACAACATCTTCTTCATGATAATTAGTTGATAGATCAAACGACATACGACCTTTTTCCCCATATACTAATGGGAAATCACAGTCTGGAGCAAAACCGATTGATGGCATTTCATATTTTTTGAAATAATGGTTAACACCACGCCATCCTGTTTCTTCATCAGTTCCAAGAATAATTTGAATTTCTTTTTTCAATTTAATATTTGTTTCTTTAATAAATTTTAAAGCATAGTAGCATGCAATTGTTGGACCTTTATCATCGGTTGTACCTCTTGCGAAAATTTTACCATCAACTATTCTTGCTTCATATGGTGGATACGTCCAATTATTGCCTTCAGGAACAACATCCAAATGGCAAAGAATACCAACTGATTCTTTTTGATTTCCACATTTGTAAGATATTCTTCCCGCATATCCTTCATCATTTAATACTTCGAAACCATCTTCTTTTCCTTTTGCTAGCATATACTCTAATGCTTTTCTGATATTGTTTCCAAAAGGAGCACCAACTGATGCGTCGCTTTCATCTAAAACACTAGGTATTTGTAATAACTCTTGAAAAGTTTTAACAATTTCATCTTTATGATTATAAACAATTTTTTCAAAATTCATTTAAGTCACCTCTTTCGTATATTTTATCAAAAAATAATCATAATAAAATTGGAGGTTTTATTATGAATATTAATATTAGAAATTCTGTCAAAGAAAATTTAAAAGGAGCTTCAACCAAAGAAGTCTATGAAACAATTCAAGATGCAATATCAGTTGGTGAAGAAAAGATTCTTCCTGGCCTAGGCGTTCTTTTTGAATTACTTTGGGAAAAAGCTGATACAACAACTAAAGAAACAATAGTGTCTAGTATTGCAAAAGCTTTATAGTTATTTGTCAGATATTTGATCCGCAAATGCTTGTGATGAACATTTTATAGTATTTCTTGTAACCATTACACCAATACCTTCGTTCTTCAAAGCATCGAAATCTACAAGTTTAACATCTTTTACTTCTACACTAACACGTGATAAATTTTTAGATATGGAAACTATATTATTATCACCACCAAAGAAAGCTAAATAATTTACATTTGAAGTTTTAGTTTTCTTTGCTTTTTTTTCTTTAACAATATCGCCATTTTTTTCCATTTCTCTTAATTTTCGCATATTAATGCGATGTTTATAAATTATCTTACCTAATAAAATTAAACCAATTACAAGAATAGGTAATATACAACAAATACCAATTACCATTAATACTAATTTAGCATTGGGTTCAATACTTAAGAAATAAAGCATAATTAATTCCTCTACTTTCATATTATTTATTATACGCTATTTATGCTATTTTTGCAAGTTATAACGTTTGCATATAGCAAAAATGCTTTATATTACTTACTTTTATATTTTATAGGCTTTTAAATACACAATACTTACAATGAATTCATATTATACATTGAAAGTGAGGTGTCGATATGGCCTGTTTTTCAAATGTTACAACAACTTCAACAACTACGACAAATAATAACGGGACAATTGCGCAATTACTAAAGCGAATTGACCAAATGCAAAAAGAAGCTGTTATTGCGAATGCTGCAAATCAATGCGATAACTGCATGATGAATGCAAGATACAATACTAAGCCTATTTCTATTTGTAACTGTTGCAACGGTGAATACTTTTCCGCAAACGCAGGTATAAATGGAACTGCATGTAATTTGTTTAGAGTTGAAGATGTAAGAAACGATGAAACTGTTGTTTTACGTCTATTATCATATGATGAAACAACAACAGAAGTAACTTGTACTACTTACACAATCGTTGTAAAAATTAGTTGTATTGGAGCAGTTCAATGTTTTGAACCGATAAACTGCGAAACTCTTTGTTCACAACTAGTTTAATCTATTACCAGTAGTATTTAATACATACTACTGGTAACCCTCTAAGCCATATTGCCTTATTTTTAAAACTGCTATATTAGCAGTTTTTATATTTTAAAAAAGTGTAGATATTAATTTATCTACACTTATACGCTATTATTATTCCCATTTAACTAAGCATTCATCAGCATTCCAGTTTACTGACCATGTTGAAGGTGCACTAGTAAATGCACAATATATTGTAAGTTTTGGACAATTTGCAAATACATATTCACCCATATTGATTACTGATGTAGGAATATTAATACTAACTAGATTTACACAATTTGTAAATGCTCCATTACCTATTGTTTCTACATTATTATATAATTCAACATAAGTTAAATTGCTACATTCGAAGAAAGCAAATTCACCAATTGATTTTAAATTTTGTGAAAAAACAAATACTTTTATACTCTTACAATTATAGAAAGCAAGTGTATCAATTTTTTCAATAGTTGAAGGTAGTTCAATATTTTTCAAACTATAACAGTTTTTGAATGCTGAATTAGCAATTTCTTTTACTCCTTCACTAATATTTATTGTTACTAAATTTTCACATCCACTAAATGCATTTCTACCTATTTTAGTAATAGTATTAGGAAGACTGATTGATACAATTTCTTTTAAATCTTTGAAGGCACCATCACCAATTACCGTAACAGCCACATCATTATAAGTTTCTGGTATTACAATTGTATTTGGTATATTTTCTATTTTTTTAAGTTTTACTTCATACGTATTATCTTCTAATAAAGTAAATTCAAAACTTTCTTCAGCAGTTAATAGACTCTTGCCACAAACCGTGCAAACATTATTAACGTAATTGTGTTCAGCTACGATTTTTTCATCAAACAATTGGGCGTTATTACAAATTGAACATTGCTTTAAAACTTTGTGTTCCTTACATGTTGAAGAAACTTCATATAAAAATTCATAGTTGTGTTCAAGATGAGCTACTGTATTATCGGCATATAATTTACCACAATTTTTACAAATATGTTCAGTATAGCCATCTTTTGTGCATGTAGGTTCAATTATAAAATCTTCATAATCGTGCTCAATTTTTTCAACTATATTTTCTTTTACTACTTTGCCACATTTTTCACAAGTTTTTTCGGTATATCCCTCGCTAACACAAGTTGGAGACACTATTTTTTCAATATATTTATGTTCTTCTTTGTCAATTATCTCATAATCTTTATAATCACATTTCTTACAAGCTCTAGTTCTTATTCCTAAGTTTTCACAAGAAGCTTCACTAATAATTGACCAATCTGAGTATTCATGAACACATTGATCGGAATGACCACCACAAGATATTACTTCTCCATTTGATAAAGTAATAACTAGGTCACCATTTTCATTTAGTTTAACGTCAACAACACTTATGCCACTTTCTCCTCTTGAGCCAACTAATGATTGTAACCATTCTTGTTCAGTACCTTTATAACCATTTGCAACTGCAATTTCGTAGGCAGATTTACCATCTTGTCCAGTATCACCAGGTTGAGGTTCTTTTTTGGTATTAATAATAATACAAACTACACAAACAGCCATCAATATAAATGAAATAATCGATACAACTGTGCTAAATATTTTATCTGATATTTTATTTCCAACCATTATTATCCACCTACTTTCATTATATTTTACCATAATCTTCTTTAAAAGACAAGTAAAAATCCCATTTATCAGTTACTTTTCAGTTAACCAAGGGCAATATCTAAAACCATCATAATAATGAAACCCAAAATTGCGCCTACTGTACCATATTTATTTTCTTTTGAAGTTTTACCAGATGGAATTAATTCTTCTACTATGACATATAACATAGCGCCTGCCGCAAACCCTAAGATAAATGGTAATATTGGTTTTATAAACATTACTAGAATTGCACCAATCACAGCACTAATTGGTTCTACTATTCCACTTGCTTGTCCATAAAAAAAAGCTTTTTTTCTACTCATCCCTTCACTTCTAAGCGGAACGCTTACAGCCATTCCTTCTGGAAAATTTTGAAGTCCGATACCTATAGCCAAAATCCAAGCAGCAGATAAACTTGCTCCTTCAACACCACTTGCGACGGTTCCAAATGCTACACCAATCGCAAGACCTTCAGGAATATTGTGTAGAGTAATAGCTACTATTAATAGTATTTTCCTGCTCCAAGTTGAGCTAATTCCTTCTGGTTGCTCTGCTTTTAAATGCAAATGTGGTAGAAATATGTCTATTAAGAAAATAAACAAAGCACCTATTAATACACCACTTCCAACAATAACATAACTTATTTGATTCAATTCTTCCGCAAGTGAAATTCCTGGCATTAATAAACTGAAAAATGATGCCGCAAGCATAACCCCTGCCCCAAATCCAAACATCAACGACATTATTTTTTCACTGACTTTCTTTAAAGCAAATACCATTGCTCCACCTAATGCGGTAACAAGCCAAGTAAATAACGTTGCATAAAGAGCTAACCTAACGTAATAAAAATCCATAATACACCTCCTCAGGTTATATTATGGATAATCACTTGTTTTTGTATGGGCTATAAACTATGCTTTTTTATAAAGTGCTGAACTAATTGGTAAATATATGCTAAGTACTATTACTAAGGTTATTATACCATTTAAAAGAGTTGCTGGTATACTCATAAGTCCCATAACCATTGACCCTGTTAAAGGGGTTCCATACATTGTTAATTGTTTAACAACTTTATAAATAAATTCACCAAATATGTTAACAATTATAGCAATTGATGTTGCTAGATTAATGATTTGTAAATTATATGGTAAACGTTTAGTAAAGATGAATGATATGACAAACAAAATACCGATTAATAAGCTGAATGAATATATTGGCCAGTATATTGTAGCTTTTTGTCCAGTTGTACTATTAACCCACACACCATTATATTTTACTGCGATAATTAAAAATATTGAGCCAATTAAAATAAAGAAAATACCAATAAATAGTTGATAAATTGTCACTTTAGGATTTTTGTCTTTCAAAAGTTTTCGATATACAAAACCAACAATTAATCCCATAACTAATTTTAAGATAATGGTTCTAATAATCGAGAATATATCGTAACCGTGAATTAGGTCATACAATCCCATTCCGATACTACCACTAGCACCACCGATTATACCCCCAAATAATAGAGCAGAAATGATGACAATTAAGTTACCTAAATGTATCATTGGTTTACCAATTGGTGATGGAATTGGTATTTGAATTAAAACACCAACATAACTTAGTGCGCTTAAAATACCAATCAGGGTTATTTTTAATAATATTTTTTTTGTATTAGGCAAATTGTTAAAGTACTCTACGTTCATGCTAGCCCACCTTTCTATATATATTATACACTTTTTATCCTTTTTGTAACTAATTTTGCAAATAATAATAAAACATGCTAGAAAATTCTAACATGTTCTTTGTAATTTATTTTTTATCTGCCTTTTCCTTATTATATATATCAAGTTCTTCGTTTATACTATTTTTATTTTTTAACATAAATATAAAGCTGGCTTTTTTCTTTAATTGGTCCATTTTATTCTTGACTGTTAATTTTAAATCTTCATACTTAACAACTACATTGTGTTCTTTTGCCCATTTTTTAATCTTAGTAACAACATGGAATGAATAGCACATGTCAACAATAAATACCCCAAAATATAAACCTTCTAAATACGAATAAATAGGATTTTCACTTATCCAATTTACCGCCCCCGCAATATATTTGTGAACAAACAAATAGTATACAACTCCAAGTACACCCCAACATAGCGTAAATAACGGACATATTATTCCTTGAATATTACCAAAGCGATCTGAATAATCCCATAATTTCAAATTCATCCCTTTAATAAAGATTAGACCAGTTATATACTCAATTCCTGTCATCGCAACAGTTATTGCAAGTACTACTACTATTTTTTGGAGAACTGGTGAGGATATAAAGCTAAAATCGATTGAACTAATTAGATATAATAGCAATAATCCACATCCATATAAGGGTAGACATGGCCCCGTTAAAAATCCTGGATTTACCCATTTTTTATGAACGATTCTTCTAAATATTAATTCATTTAACCAACCAAGGGTCCCCCCAATAATAAATATTACTGATAACTGTGATATTATTTTCATATTAACTCCATTTATTTATTTTATTTATTACATTATATATTATCAATCATTTATTGTCAACAGTAAAGTTTAAAATACCAACAGTGTTGAAATATTTGACTTTTTTATAATCTTGAATTATAATATTACATATAAAAAAGAAAGGACAAAATAGAAATAATTATAGAAATTTTAATTATTTTAAATGTTGTTTATGAAAGCAAAAAATATGAATTCTTCTGCGAAGAAAACCCAATCATTAATTAGAAATACTTTCGCAATGATGATATCAGAAAAGAAAGAATTAAGTAAAATTACTGTATCTGAACTAGTGAAACGTGCTAATATCAATCGCAGTACCTTCTATTCTCATTATGATGATATTTATGGGGTTGCTGAAGAATATGAAAATGAACTAATAGATAATTTCTTTAATTGTGATTGTACTATAACAATTGATAGTTTCGAAACAATGATTAACAATTTTTTTGATTACATTTATGAAAACGATTATAACTTCAAAATGCTATGTGCTTCTAATGATTTTCTTTTTCTAACACGTAAATTAACAACAATGGCAGGAGATAAATTAATCACCATTTGTAAAAACGAATTAAAACTCAATAGCACAAACAATTTAGAATTAGAAATAAATGTTTTTATTGAAGGCCTTGTTTGTGAATACATTAAATATTGTAGAGGATATTCAAGTATAAGCATTGAAGATCTTAGAATTTTCACAATTAATAGCTACCATATTTTTTTATCAAAAAGAACTAAGGAGTAAGTATGGAAGATAGAATTGCAAATATTAATATGACCATTAATAATGATGATGATTTTTTATCACATTTTTGTGAACCTGGAAAACCTTTAATTTCTACCGAACTTGCAGATTTCATCGAAAATAGCGCTAATGATTTTCATCCAAATGAAAAACTATCACTAAATATCTACAGTAATTGTATTACAGATGATGAAAAAGTAATATACAACCAAGCAATTAAGAATTATTTTCAATTACAATTAAAAGATGTAATCCGTTCTTTAAAACAAAAAAGAATAATTGCGATATCTTTTTCGATTGTCGGTATTATTGCCTTGGCTTTTATGTTTATTTGTTCTAACATGGGAATCAAACAAATTTGGATAGAATGTATAAATATATTTGCTTGGGTATTCATTTGGGAAGCAGTTGATTTACTTTTCATTGAACAAAATTCTTTACTTATTAGAAGAAAGCGATTGATAAATTTCATTGAAATGAGCATTAACTATCATAATACGCATTAAAAAAGGTTATTACAGTTTAAACTGTAATAACCTTTTAACTACTTTTTATTTCCATCAACTATATCTCTTACTAATGCTCTATAGAAGACATCACCTATTTGCAAATAACCATTTAATGTAGGGTGTACTGCATTTGTTCCAATATATTCAGTTATTGTACTGCGAGTATTGACCTTTTTCAAAATCATTGGCATATTATACTCACTATCGAATTGTGCTTTAGTATCAACATATCTTACATAATCTTTAAATTCATCAGAATTTGCCAATTCTTCTAAGCATTTATTATAATTGAATGCTGTTGTAATTGTTCCAAATTCATCACTATAGTATCCACTTGCACCATAGTTCGCACCAATACCACCATTTACTGAACAAATTTGAATTCCTAGTAATGTAATATGAGCGTTAGGGTATGCCTCATGAATTTGTGTCATTAACTTTTTGGCATAGATAGTATGATGATCAAAATTAGTATTATATGGAATATATTGACCATTCCATGATAATAGAACATAAACTAAATCTATTCCTTCATAACCATATTTTGAGCAATATGTCTTAAAATCATTATTTTCAATTGCTTTGTTCCAGAAAGGATTACCCATTTCAAATTCATATTTATTTACTATAATATCTTCATGGTGAATTCCACCACTAACATGGATAAACTTATCACCAATTTTTGGTGTTGGTGTATAGTTTAGATTGCCTCTTTTAAACTTCAAGCGTTTTTCTTCGATGCTTTCTAATATCCATTCAAGACCTTCGGATTTCCAAACACTATGTTGATCATTTTCATCTAAATTATGATTGTTTACTTCAACCCATACTGGGGAAATTGTACTTACAACATCGGTAGTACAAAATGATTTCCAAGTCCAAGATCCATATCCTTCATAGCCAACGATATCATCTTCTACCGTTTTTTGGCAAGTACCTATCATAGTTAATGACTTATCATATCCTAAACCATTTGGCTCACCACCAGTTTTAGTAAATCTTCGATATCCTTCTTTGGGCCATTCCCCTGTAAAGGTTAAACTGTCACCAATACAAAGTACATTTTGATGCTTTGTAGGTCTTTCTGGTTTTACCACATGAAGAGTTGTAGTTGCAAGATCTACTACTTGATGGTCATCATCAATTAATGATATTGTTAATTCATAATCACCAATTTCATCCTCTTTTGGTGTGAAAGTATAATAACGAGGATATGGATTACCTTTTGGGCATCTTACTAAAATATAGTATTTATAAGGGTTATGTAGACAAATTATTCCGCGATAAAAGAGTTCAAAAGTATCTCCCACAACCAAATCATATTCTTTTGCTAAAAATATATATTTCATGTTGTCATTCTCCTATTGTTCTAGCAATATTGTTATACTCTGCTAGTAATTTATTTTTAATATTTTCATTTTGTATTTCATTTATTAATAACACTAATTTACTAAAATTATTAGTATCATAGTATGCTTCATTTATTGCTTCTTTAAAAGTAGCCATATCTATCGATTTATCAACATATTGATAATAATTTGTTAGGCAGTCTAATAGTTTTTTTAGATATGCTTTTTTTATTTCATCTTTGGTTGCCAATTGTGTCTTGGTATAATCTTTCTTACAACTACTTAATCCTAACAAGATTTCTTCATTTTTAAATATGTTTCTTGAAGAAAATTCACTAAAGCCTAGATTTAAATAATTTAAAACAATAGCAATTTGGTCACTCAAAGTAATTACATCACCACCGTTATTATCTGGTGATATACCAACTACTATATCGGCTTTACCATTAATCAATTCAACAAAACTTGCAAGTCTTGTCATTAAATACGAATTTGATCCAACATACATCATTGGTTCTAAGCAATCAACATATCCTTCTTCTACCCAACTTAAGAAATCTTGAGCATATGTTTTTATTGCGCCACTTATACTTGTCATAACCGCAGCACTAACTTTAGTGTTAGGATTAGCCTTCTTTATGGTGCTAGATAACATCTTTACCATTTCAGTAACATTATTTACTTTAAATTCTTGCCATAATTTTCTAATGTTTTCATCATTAAGCATTAATGTTTTAACATCACCTGTGATGTTGTATTTTCCTTTAAATGAGTTGATTGAACTGTCAGTATAGCAAAAATCATTTAGTTTAGTAATATCGGTAATTGTGTCAGTAAATGATAATAAGTTGCTTGCGGGGTACCTAATAAAATCAAATTCGATACCATCCAAATCATAATTTGCGGCTAATTCATCAAATACACAATTTAATAGAGTCTTTACTTCACTTCTAGTTATATCATAAAAATACATACCATTGTAATTATTTTTGCCATTATAATCAATAGCAACATAATCTTTATTAATATAGTTAGGTAAATAGCCATCGCCACAAATAAAAGTATTAGTCCAAGCGACTACTCTAATATTACGTTTATGTGCCTCAGTAATAAAACATTCTAAATAGTCCTTATAACCTTCATAAGTATATGTTCCCGTAGTTCTATTTTTTAGATATTGTGATGTATATAGGCAAGCACCACCAAAGTTAGTATTTAGATAAATGGTGTTAATGCCAATTTCACTTACTTTATCAAGAAAGTTACATACTTCACTAGTTGTTTTTTCAGGATAACCGGTTGCGCGAGTTGCATAATGCCAAAAGGCTTTAGTTTCAATAACATTGCTTTCAATTGCTAGGTAATGTAATTCAACTACTAACAATTCTAATGTTTTCATTAATCCATCTTGGTAACCATCACTTATTATTTTATTTAAAGTATCAAGTGATGCTAAATATTTAAGGTTTAATTTTTGATAATCAAGAGCTTTATAGCTATTATATGCATCAATAATCTTAGTTTTAGCTGATTTCATTCTTTCATAAGCTGTAACTATTCTTTGAACTTTTTCACTACGATATATTTTTATTGTACCATTTTCTTTATCATAAATAACATAATCGCCAACTTTAACATTACTATTTAAACTATCGCCAGCTTTACCATGGCCTGATATAATGAGTCCATCAGTTGGTAAATCAACTAGAGTGCTTGAGGCAATAACAACGCCATTCTTGTTTATTGCAATTTCATGACCATATGAGTTGCGACTACGATAGTTACTTACATCATAAGCATGTAGTTCATTTTCACCTCTAAATTTTCCATATATTATACCATCTAATTCGCCAATTAAATCATTTAAATAATCTATTTTAGAAATAAAGTCAGTTATATCTTGAGGATCATCTAAAGTAAGATCTTCAACATAACTTGAATAATTAGTATATTCAAATTCAATTCTTGTATAGATTGCGTTGATTACTGCATCACCTTCTACAAATTCTAGTTCATTATCCCATTTTACGAACTGATAGCCATCAACCTGAGGAGGAGTAGGGTAGTAGATTGGTGAGCCATATGATAAATTCAATGTATCTATTAATTTACCATTTATACCATAAAACTTAATATTGTAAGTAAGCTTTATATACTCTGCTTTTATCGTTAAGTCTTTTGTTGCGTATTTAACATCTTTATCCCAACCAATAAATTCATATCCTGGAATAGTCGGTTCTTCAGGATATATTATTTTTTGTTTATATGTTAATTTTTGTTCTAAAATCAAATCATTATTTATATCAACAAATTTTATTGTATAAGTATTTATTTCATAAATGGCTTTTATTACGACATTTTCGCTAGCCTTTTTAATAGTTTTATCCCACCCAATAAAAGTATATCCTTCAATTGTTGGTGGTGTTGGATAATCTAGTTTACTACCTTCGTTATATATTTTCTTTTCTATCATAACATCGTTAAAGCCAATCCATTCAACGGTATAACGAGTTTTTAATTGTTCTTCGGTACAACCAATTAATAGAAGGCAAACAATTAATCCTAAAACTTTTATTAACGTTTTTTTCATTTTTTTCTTTCCTCAAAAAATTTAATTGTTTTTTTCAGGGTGTCTTCAAATGAAGTAGGTTGAATTTTTAAAATCTCTATCATTTTTTGATTATTGTAATTGTGATTTTCCATAATTGTTTTTAAAACAAATTTTGATAGATATGGTGTAAATGGGATAAATAATTTAACAATAAACAATGGGATATGCATTGTTTTTTTCTTTCTATTTAATTGCTCATTTACTTTATCATATAATTCGTAGACTGTAACATTGGTACCAGTTAATAAATAGTCACCTTCTAGTTCATTATTAATTATCGATATTGTTGCATTAACCACATCATCAACATCTACAAAGTTATAGCCACCCTTTATTCCAAATTGCATTTTTCCATCAATAATATCGCTAACTACGTTGCCAATTGATGATGGTTTAAAATCATTTGTGCCAATTACAGCAGAAGGATAAACAATATCAATCGATACATCGGTATTTGTACGAGCCTCCATAACATATTCAGTAGCAAGGGCTTTACTATGGCTATAGTTATCAATAAACTTATCGGGATATATTTTTGTTGGTTCAAACACTTCTTCATCATTTTCTTTATAGATACAATCAACACTACTAAAATAAATGTAACGTTTAACTTTCTTTTCAATACAAATATCAGTTATTAATTTTGTACCTTCATAGTTTATTTTCATGGTTTGTTCTTTTTTGTTATTTTTAACATCAATTACTCCCGCAAGATGAATAACTACATCTTCAGAGTTGATATTTTCAAGTAAGAATTCACGATTAAAAACATCACCTATTTTATATTCAGCTTGTAAATTATCTATTGATTCATCCACTCTTCTTGTTAGTATTCTAACTTTTTGATTTAATCCAATTAACCTTTTTACTAAATTATTTCCAATGTGGCCTGTTGCGCCTGTAACTACATATGCCATACTATTCAACCTTATTGTGTAATTCAATTATTCTAGTTTCTTTATCATCAGTTAATTTAACTGTATATGATACATTATTATTAAGATGATCTTGATCAATTAAGCCATCTTCTAATAATCCTTGCGAATGATTGATTAATTCAATTTTTATATCACTAAAGTCTTTTCTTATTTTATATTCAGTATTTACACATTCCATAAAATAATTCCACAATCCATTAGTTCTAAGTGTATTAGGACAAGGTTTACCACTAAAGAAATGATGTGGTTTAACTCTTGATGGATCTAGGTTATTATCAACCAATAAATTAGCAACTAGCTTTGCACAACGGTGCCAAGTTCTCATTAAGTTTGAACCTTGATTAATCATTGTTTCAATACCAATGCTATTTAAGTTCCCACCACGATTAGCAATTTTTCCAAAACTAGCATTGTAATATGTAGGGCCAATATAATAATATCCATCACCCTTTAGATCTATTCTTATTCCGGCATCATTTATATCGGCAGTGGTCAAAACAATATCAGTTCTTCCTTCTTTGGCATCTTTAGGAGCTTTTCTTCCTTGTTTTACGCCATCTGATGCATATACTAATTCATCATTTCGATATTCAAAACTTACTTGAGGTACTTTTATTGATGATTTAATACCATCAATATAATAAAAGCCATCATTTATAGTAATAGTAGGGTTTTTATTAGTTCCTGAAACATTAGTATTAAATAATTCAAATCTTACATCAAGTGAGTCCCCCGCATGATATGCTACCTCATCATCAGGTACTTGATGGCATGCCATTTTTGAACCTACTGAATAGTGCCAACTAGTGCCACCACCACCATTAGTTACGTATTTTGCATGAGCATATTCATCGGCGGTATCTTTTGAAGATGCGGTATCATGAACAGTTATATATTCTGTACTTTCTTTTTTAGTTCCAGGTCTATTGTTATTGTCACTTTCAGAATTTAGTGGACATATAAATTCCTCTATCTCATTTTTGCCAAACCAATATTTTGATACACTAGCATACACAACAGTATCATAATCAAATTGATAACCATATGCGGTTATGGTTTTATGCCAAACATTATTCTCGTTAGCTTCTTTTAAGATAGTTACTAATTCATCAATTTTTTTCATAATTTACCTTCTTTTATCCATTATTGTCTTTGGTATAATTATACTATAAAACGTTTCTAAAAAAAAGAAAAATGGCTAATTATTAACATCATTTTACAAATTGTGATATAATACAAACTAGTTTAATATATGGAGGAACTGATGCAAAACACAAAAAAACCAACGATTATTGGCATTGCTGGAGGAACATCTTCTGGTAAAACTACAATTGCTAATCGCTTATATGATGAAGCAATTAAAACTGGTACTGTAGCTTTAATTAAAATCGATGACTATTATCACAATAAAGATAAAGTACAACGTACAGAAACTGGCAAAGCTAACTATGACCACCCTGATTCATATGATACCGACTATTTAATTAAACAACTTAATGAATTAAAAAATGGAAATGCCATTGACAAACCTTTATATGATTTTGTTGTTCAAGCTCGTAAAACTGAAACTGAGCACATTGAACCAGCTCAAATAATTATCGTTGAAGGAATTCTTACTTTTGCTATTCCAAGGCTTAGAAAATTATTTGACATTAAAATTTTTGTTGATACTCCTGATGATATTCGCTTCATTCGCCGTCTTAAACGTGATATCCAAGACCGTGGCAGAAGTTTAGAGTCAGTTGTAAATCAATATTTAGAATCAGTTCGTCCAATGCACATTGCTTTTGTTGAACCATCAAAAAGATTTGCGGATATAATTATTCCCGAAGGTGGTCACAACGATGTTGCCTTTGATATACTACTCAGCAAGTTAAAACAATTACAATAAAAAACTCTTGTTTAAAAAGATTATATAAATTAGTTTATGGTCAATATATACCAATAAAGAAGTCTAGGGTAACCCTAAACTTTTTTTATTGGCATTTTTTCATTATAGAAGAAAAATTTACTAATTGCTTCAGGTAAACAATAGAAAGAATATACTATACATAAAACACAATGCATTTAAAATGTAAATTTAAATGTTTTGTTCCTTTTATTTACTTATTTCCATTTCCATAATAAAAAATCTCCAAAATAAATAGTGAATAATTTTATTTTAACTCACTGTCTGCTTTGGAGACTATGTACAATAATAATTAAATTTTTTTGACCAAATACTTCTTTAAGGGGGTTAAAACCCTAAACTAATTTAAAGGGCCTATAAAAATCAAGAGTTTTTTTATTCTACTGATTTGAGAGATTCAACCATTTGTACTTTTCTTGTTAATCCCGCAAAGAATAGATTAATACAAAGACTTGTACCACAAGTTAGAAGCACAGTAAGAATATATGATATTGGTTTTATATAATAGACATATGATAACAAGGGATTTTCATTAATTGAAAGTACCGCAATCAATAATGGTTTCCCAAACAATAATCCAATCAATGAACCAACGAAAGTCAATGTAATTATTTCAATTATAAACGATGAACCAATTTCTAATTTAGAGAATCCCAAAACTTTCAATGTTGCAATATCTTTGATACGTTCTTTGAAGTTAAGTAGTGCTAAATTATATAATACTACTATTGCCAATAATATTGCAAAAACTTTTACAGTCAAAGTCATTACCTTGATTGAGGCAATCGTATTATTAGCATGTTCACGAGTTTGAGCCATTGACATTGAACTTATTATTCCATCAATATCTTTTATTTGATTAGAGATTTCTTCATTGTAAGTAGTATCATCAGTCATTACCCAGCATCCCGTTGGTTTAAACGATAATTTTTGTTCTTGGTTTTCAAAATAATTTTTTGATATAAAAATACCTTGACTAATACAAAAATCAACTACTTTAGTAATAGTTACTGTGTATTGCTTTCCATCATAAATAAATGTTATAGCATCTCCACTACTACATCCTAATTTTTTCGCAACTTTACTTGATATTAAACAATCATCATTATTGTAATCTGGTTTAAAAATAAATGATTTTTCGGGTAATAAATAAACATATGAACTTATAACATTCTTACCTGTCAAGTTTACACTATATTTTGCGTATTCATCAACATATTTAACATGATCTATTTTACTAATAGTATCTTCAAAAGATTGATTTGCAGAATAAGTTGCTGAAATATCATATGGAATATAGTCTTCTAATTCCAAGTCTAAACCATGGTTGATAGTGTCTTCAATCCCAAAACCACATGCAAGTAATGCTGTACATCCTAATACTCCTAGTATTACCATTAAGGTTCTACTAAATTTACGTTTCATATTTCTAAATGCCATTAAGATAGAAAGTGGCATTTTTTTAAAGAAACTAATTTTAGATAAAAATGACAATTTCATTTTTACCGCATTATCTCCTCGTAAACTTTCAGCCGGTACTTTTCTTACTGAATCATGACAGGCAATTAAACTTGTAGAGACAATAATAATTAGTAATATCAGCATACTTAGTAAATATTCAAATCTAAAGAAATGAGTTTTAATTTTTGGTAATTGATATAAAATATTATATTTCATAGCCATTACATTAGGTATAATAGTTGGTCCTAAAATTATTCCAATAACCGAACCAATTAAACCAAGTACTATGAATATATTAGTATAATGCCATATTATTTCCGATTTTGAATAACCTAGAGCTTTTAATATTCCAATATTTTTTTGTTCACGATTAATTAATTGCGAAATAGATGTTAGTATTATTAATATTGCAACTAAATAAAAGATTACTGGAAAAATATATAATAGTTTCTTAGCCTGTAAAACATCAGCTTCAATCGTTATATTAGATGGTAATTCACTAGTTTTTAAAGCATAAACAAAATTATCGTTATCTTTATAGTTTACTTTAATTGTGCTTAAAAGATTTCCAATATTTTCGCTTTTAATAAGATATTGATTATATGAACTTTCAAGTTTTTCGGTAATATATTCTTCTGGAGTAGTTTTAAATATTGTCGTTATTAAATTTTTTATTTCAGGTGCTAAAGAATTTACAATTTCTTCAATTAGAGCTTCTTGATTTACATAAACAAAAGATGCATTGTATGTAGCATTTTCTAGTGATTCAGGATGATTCATTGTTCCACTGATTGGTAAACTAATATCTATGTTATATGCTTCAAATGAAATACTAAATTTAATTAAATCGCCAACTTTAAGCTTTGTTTTAGTTAAGAAATTTCTATCAACCAAAACTTCTTTTTTTACACCATTTTCAATGTTTACTTTGTATGGTAAATTTAATTTATCACTTTCTTTAAATGTAGCAAGATAAATTGAGGTATTATCTACTCTTGTTGGATAGTATAATCTTTTTTGATATTCATATCCTTTAGATTGCAAATACTTTTCAATTTCTTCGTCATAATTTTTTACCATAACGATACCATCACACATATTAGATTCTTGGTATATGGTATTCAACTTATCTTGAAAACTTCGATAATTAGCCCATATACCTGTAAATAGTGTAACAGCTAGTGCCGCAATCAAAATAACTGATAAATATTGTTTCCAATTGCTTTTGATTTCTCTTGCTACTTTTATTCCTAATATAGATCTTTTTACCATTCGATATCCTCTATATCAAGAACATTTTCATTTTTCACATTGCTAATAATTCTTCCATCGCTTAAACGAATTACTCGATCAGCAACTTTTGCAATATTCGCATTGTGGGTAACAACAATTACACATTGTTCACCAGTTTGACTAATGTCCTTTAATATTTTTAGAATTGATTTACCCGTTTTACTATCGAGTGCTCCCGTTGGTTCATCACAAAGTAAAATCTCAGGCTTTTTAGCAATCGCTCTAGCTATAGATACCCTTTGTTGTTCACCACCACTTAGGTTTGAAGGGAAGTTATTAATTCTATCTTTTAGTCCTACCATTTCTAATGCTGTTTGAGGATTAATTGAATTGCTAACATGGTTTGATGATAACATAACATTTTCAAGAGCGGTTAAATTAGGCATCAAATTATAAAATTGAAAAACAAATCCAACATTATTTCTTCTAAACAATGCCATTTCTTTTTCGTTAAGAGTCGTAATTTCTCTTCCATTTACTCGATATGATCCACTCGTGGCAAAATCCATACCACCCAATATATTTAGTAACGTTGATTTTCCAGCTCCACTTGCGCCAAGAATTACAACCAATTCATTTTTTTCTAGTGTAAAAGATATGTGATTTAAAGCAGTTATTTTTGTTTCTTTTGTACCATAATCTTTACATATATCATTTAATTCAATAAATGCCATTTAGGTTATCTCCTTTCACAAATATATTTATAATATACCATATTTTCTGCTTTTATCAAATTGGATTGCTTATAAACCTATTTGCTTTTTATTTAAAAAAGACCTTGTATATTATACAAAGTCTTAAAACGTCTTTATTCATCATTATCTGATTCAGTATATTTACTTAATTCTAAATATTCGCGATAACTATCTTTAGCATTTTTTTCTTTTTGAGGTTTTTTAGTAATTACTTCATTTTCATCTTTTTTCTTTTGTTCAAACTCATCACGTTCATTTTTAATTATCGTAAACTCTTTTACTAATCTTGAAACGTTTTTGTTTTTAATATTATTTACAATTACTAACATTGTTTCTTCTTTAACATCAGTATTAAATGTTGCGGTTAGAATCATTATAATTTGATCAATTATTGGTAATACAATACTTAATTCATCAATTCCTTCATCAATACAATAAGTTAACATTTTTTTAGCTTTTTTTGAATTTTTCAATAAATGTTTAATTTCTTTCTTAGTAACTTTTTTATCCTTTAATACTTTATCGACTGACTTATCAAGATTATTAATTTTTTGTTTAGTCCAATCTAGTTTATTAAGATGTTTTTTTAAAGCAAATGTTACTACTATTACAATAATACATATAACAAATAAATATGGTAAAACAAGTTTGACCACTTCTTTGAGATTAAAATTAGTGGCATCAAAATTTAACTCAACAGTTTCGCCATTTATATTGGCATTAATTGAATATTTACCTTTTTTTATTTTATTAATTTTAATTCCTTTATTACTTATCGTATAATCTTCAAATTTTTGACCATCAACATCAATTTCTAAAATAGGTTTTAAATTATATATTGTTTTACCATCACCAAGGAATTCAAAAGTTTGATCAGTATTAGGTTTAATAAAAGTATTACCAATCACTTTATAAGTTGGTTCAATTACTACGATTTTAATTTCACTTTTAATAAATATTTCTTCATATTTAGAAATATTGGTCATAACAGTTAAATCTACTTCACCAACATATAACGGTTCTAGGATTATTTTTTCATTTCCATTTATGGAAATTCTACAAACTGATGAATTAGAAATACTCCACAAATATTTATAATTAGGATCTAATACTCCATCTAACAAGGCACTTATTTCAAAATTACCTTGATGCAAGTCTACATAAATTATTTTATCAGCGTTGATTGATAAAGTTTTTTCAATATTTTCTACGCTTGAAATCATTAATTGTTGAGTAGTTTCTAATTCTATATTGTTATCACTGTCAATTATTACTAATTTTAATGTATTGATACCTTCATCGAAGTTTCTTTCAAATTCTTTAACATTATCATAAATTAATTCATCGTTTAAATACCATCTATAAATTGTATTTTGTGAAAAATCAAAATTAGAGGCATCGTATGAAATCTTAATAGTATCATACTTTGTAAGTGATTTAGTCGTATCTTCTTTATCATACACTATATATAGTCTAGGTAGCGTTGTAATTATCTTAATATTTATTACCGCATTATAGAAAACATTGTCTTTTTGAGCATACGCAAATATTTGTGTAGTACCATCCTTTAACCCTTTTATTGAAAGTCTATTTTCATTAACACTTTCAATTGTTAGGATCTCATTATCTAAAACTATAAAGTTAAAATTTAAATCTAAATATTCATCGGGAATAGTCAAATAAGTTTTTGAATTACTTGCCAAAACAGATAAATTACTTCCTTCTAAGAAATCAAATTGAACAATTCTATTATTATTATTTTTATCATTAATAGTAATTTCTACTTCTACAACTTGATCATAAATAACAAAATAAGCAGTATCGGTTCCAACCTTATAACCAAAGATATCAAATTTATTACGAAAGGTTCGATTTTGAATAACCATTGCGTTACCATTTTTTAAGTAGTAATTTGATACATAAGCATCTCCTGTTATTTCAATAAAATCAGGATCTAAATATCCTAAAGTAATTGTTTTTGTTTCACCTTCTAACAAAGTAACTTTTACAGTATTGAATGTATATTTGTATCCATATCCAGGAACAAGTGATATGGCAATAGTTTTTGTTAGCGTAACTCCATTGTCTAATTTTGCTTCAACCGTTAAAATTGTTCTAAACGTTGTTGTGATTGATTCTTCTGACTCATAATTTAACTTTATTTGATTCTTTTCTGTAAAAGAAACGTTTATAACTCCATCAGATATTATGCTAAATATTGTGTTTTCATTGAAAGCATTAATATTAGTTATTTCAATTATTTCGTCCAGAATTTTATCCATTTCAAATACATAGTTTTCATCTAGTTCAATTTCTCGTGGATATTCTCTATCTATTACATTATCAGGTTTTAGTGTAAGATTAATAAACTGACATGTTGATTCGTAATTGGCAAGTCCTGATAGAGCCATAAGTTTGTCACCAATTATAATGTTAGTTTCTGCACTTACCTTATTAATAACATATACACTATCTTCTACATAAGGCAATACATCCACAGCTGATGTTGGAATATACGCAACAATTAAATCAGATAAATAAGGCTTTAATCTTTCTGAAGTTTCAATAGTTACTTTAGCACCTGATTCATATACACCATTATCTGGAAATGAGGTACCATTATATTTAATTTCAAAATCACTTAAATTATAAAATATAACACTAAAACTATATGAAGCAATTTCAATTTCAAGATTCTCAGAAGTTAGTACATAATATTCTACCGTAAATGATGCTTCACTACTTGTATCAATGAAAGATAAGCTATCGTTTTGAACTAATATTTTATCATCAGTTAGAATACGATGCATTATTTTATCAACCGATTCATCATTATAATTTGTGACTTCAATTGGTTCAATTATACTTACTGAACTTACTATATCATTTAAAATACCTATTTTTTCTTCGCTTACATATTTAATTTGTTTGGCACCACTGTGGATTCCACTACCTAAATATAAGTTAATGTAATTAGGGATATCAATTAATTCTTTTGAAGATACGTTAATTAAAATCTTTAATGTTTCTTCAGTAGTTTGATTATTTCCGTATTTATGTTCTGATTTTACCGTAATGTTTAAACAAGTTATCCCCTCTTTTAAACCCGTTATCTCAAACGATAGTTTTGGAAAATCGGCATTTATTTTTTCATTTAGCACACGTTCGGGTAGATTATTATCTAAAATGGTTTTACTTTTTGATACTTTACTACTAGTTCCAGATGTAACTCCATTTCTATAATAATTAATATCAATAATTTCATTATCATCTACTTCAAAAGTTAATTCTTGAATTGGATAACTAGCATACCAGTTAATTGTATAATAATCTAAAATAAATGTTTTTACCTCTGATACCGGTATATTGATTATCTTATTCGTTGCATAATTTTTATCATCACTTGTGTCAGTAGAAAATACATCAAATTTAGTAACTGGAGCTGATAATCCCGAACCAGAACCAGGATTTACAATATCATCATATTTTGGAACATTATAGGTTTTGGCATTAACTATTAATATTACGCTTAATAAAATAGTGCTCAATATTGTTGTTATTATTGCCAGAAATGATTTTGCTTTTATCTTCATTTTCTTTCTCCGCCATTTTCTATTAATTGTACATCTAGTTTATTGTAAGGTATTTCTATATTACTTTCTCTAAACTTTTCAATAATTATTTCTTTGATATCATTGATTGCGGAATAGTAGTCATCAGTTTTGGTCCAAAACTTCATTTGAAAATCTATTGAACTATCGCCAAAATCTTTAATAATAATTGCCGGTTTTGGTATATCTAAAACTAATGTATGTTCTACTAGAATGCCATATAATACTCTCTTTACTAATTTTACATCTGAATCATAAGAAACACCAATAACTATATCAGCTCTTCTTGTAGGATTAGCAGTATAATTGGTTAAGGCATTATTTACTATTGAACTATTTGGCATAACTATTTTTTTATTGTCAAACGTATAAATTTCTGTAGTTAAAATTTTTATATTCTTTACAATTCCCTCACAAGAGCCAACCGAAATATGATCACCTTTTTTAAATGGTTTAGTTATAATGATTATAATACCGTTGGCAATATTTGCTAGCGAATCTTTTAAGGCCATACCTATTGCTAGAGCAACTGACGAAAAAGCAACTAAAAATGAATTGCCTGAAAGTCCTAAAATCGAAACAATTGCAAAAACTAGAAGCAACCATAATATTACTTTTAATAAAGCTACAATAAATCCACCTATTGCGTTATCTAATTTCGTAGTATATACTATTTTCATTAGTACTTTAGTTAATAATTTAATTAAAAAATAACCAATTATGAATACTAGTATTGCGGCAACAATATTAATACCATAATTAGAAAAGAAATCACCAATTTTTATTATAATATCTTTAAAACTTCCCATATTTTCTCCTTGTCATTTATTTATTAAATATGACTAATTATAACATAATAAAAAATAATATTCAAATAAACATATAATAAAAAATGCTTTTAAAGATTTAGAGATATTTATCCCTTTATCATTAAAAGCATTTTTTAATTATTGTACCATTGTTTTGTTTTTTAAATTTACTACTCCCATTACGATGGTTGCTACACTAGATACGACAAAGATTGCAGAAAAAGCATATATTAATATGTTATTTGTCATTGTTGATGAAGCAATAAACATTGTCCCAAGTATTGTAAGTAATATATTAACTAGTGTTCTAGATAAAGAATATGTTTTATTTTCTTTAGTAATATAATAAGCAACAATTACTTCAGTTACACATCTCATTAATATCGCCATTCCCATAATAATTGATGCATTACTGACAATGTTCATATCTACGAAAAAATTTATGATTGAAAATAGCGCAATCATTGTTAATAAAATTGTTTCTGTAAGTGAAATTACATATATAGTTCCTTTGGCTTTTACAACTCTTTTTATAAGCAATAAACCATATGTATATATAAGAATACTAAACCCTACAAATAAATATAAAATATTTTCACCTAAATTACTTATTAATGGTAGTATGGCTACTCCTAATAGTAAAAATAAAAAAGCTAATACAAACATTAAGATTGATTTAAAAATTTTGTTCATTTTTTTCACCTCAATGTTAGTATTAACCATTAGTTCATTTTTTAAACTTCTATTTTAAAATTAGTTCTTCGATATAATCTTGTTAAAAATAATATATAATCGGCTAATTCTTTAGTTATATATTTTTCATCTAAACGCCACTGCCAATTGTTTTCACTAGTTGAAGGGGTATTAATTCTAGATTCAATGCCAAGTCCTAAATAATCTTGAATCGGAATGATTGCAATGTTCGCTACACTTGACAACGCTAATCTAACCATTCTATCGCATATTTTATCATCACTTGTTAGATTAACATATTCACTTACCATGTGTTTAGTTTCTTTATCGAGCGTTTCAAACCAAGTTCTAATAGGTGGATTATCATGTGTTCCAGTATAAACTATACAGTTAGGTAAATAATTGTGTGGTGCATATGGGCTATCTCCATCTTTATCGAAACCAAATTGAAGTATTTTCATACCAGGAAATCCCGTTTGTTTAAGTAATTTATGAACTGCTGGGGTTAAGAAACCCAAGTCTTCTGCAATGATATGTAAGTCTTTACAATCCTTTATTGATTTAAATAATTTCATGCCAGGGCCTTTTACCCATTTTCCATTTTCGGCAGTTTCTTCTAAAGCATCAATTGAATAATATGATTCAAAACCTCTAAAGTGATCGATTCTTACTACATCATATAACTCAAATGATTTTTTAATTCTTGTGTTCCACCATTTGAAATTATTCTTCTCCATCTTGTGATAATCATATAAGGGATTACCCCATAATTGACCTTTTTTAGCAAAATCATCAGGTGGGCACCCTGCAACTCTTTTAGGTTTTAAGTCATTATCTAACTGATATTCTTCAGGATTAGACCAAACATCTACACTATCAAGAGCAACGTAAATTGGAACATCACCAATTATTTCAACCTTTTTTTCGTTTGCATATGCTTTTAACTTGTGCCATTGCTTTGCGAAAATAAATTGAATGAATTTATAAAATTTTATTTCTACCTCATTGCCTTTAATAAACTTATCAATAGCAACTTTTTTTCTTAATTTAAATTCGTTAGGCCACTCTTGCCATGATCTACCTTGAAAATAATTTTTAATGGCCATAAATAGGGCATAATCATTTAACCAATATGATTCGTTTTTATTAAATGCTTTAAAATCTTCATCATTTTCATCAAAGCGTTCATAAGCTTTTTTTAATATTTTAAAACGCCAACTATATAATAAACCATAATCAATAGTTAATTCAGAAGTCATATATTCACTTAAATCATTTTCTTCTAGTAGACCTTCTTCTACTAGCATATCTAAATCTATTAAATATGGGTTCCCCGCAAAAGCACTAAAAGTCTGATAAGGTGAATCTTTAAATGACGTTGGACCAAGTGGTAATACTTGCCAATAACTTTGCTTTGCATTTTCTAAAAAATCAATCCAATTATATGCGGCTTTGCCCATAGTTCCAATACCATATGGGCTAGGTAAAGATGTAACTGGTAGTAAGATTCCGCTTTGTCTCATAATTAACTCCTATTTATATTTTTAATATTATTGCATCTTTTATGTCGTCAAGTTTAATTTCAATTATTTGTTCATCTTGATTAACATAAAGCATATCATTTTCTATTTTAAATGGTATTCCTTCATATGATTCATTATTATTGGTTTCAATGATAGTTGGAATAGGATGTTCTAACTTATACATTTGTACAATATTTTGTATTTTTTTTAATAATAATTCATCAATTTTCTTTGCTTTTCTTATTTCACTTTTTTTGTTTTCTTCTTTGCCTATTATTAGTTCTGCTTTCTCTTTGCTTTTTGATTTTTCAGGATCTCTACTATCATAGTATCTTTGAGAACCATTTGACATAATAGGGGTTGAAACAGTATGTATAAACAATAAAGGTTCAGGAATAACCTTTTTTATATTATTATTATTTTGCATTTTATCACCACTATTTATATATGAAACAAATAATGGTTTTATTAAATTTTTTTATTTATTCTTATTGTATATAAAAAGCATACCATCTAAAAGTAAGTTAGCATCATATATATAACTACTATCTAAATAAGCTTTTATTACATTAGAATAACCACCAGTGACAATTACTTTTGTTGAAGAATCACCAATTTCGGCTTTTGCTTTGTTGACTAAACCTTCAACCATAGCAATATGTCCATAAAGTATTCCACTTTGAATACATTGTGATGTATCACCGTTAATAACTTTTTTAGGGACTTCTAGTGAAGTTCTTGACAATTTTGAAGTGGTTGTAACAAGACTATCCATTGAGCCCTTAATACCTGCACAAATTGCACCACCTAGGAATTCTTTATTTTTAGTGACAACTAATAATTTTGTTGCGGTACCCATATCGATGATGATTGTAGGTCCACCATACTTAATGTATGCTCCCACCGCATCACATAAAAGATCGGCACCAAGCTGTTTAGGGTTTTCAATTTTTATTTGTAAACAACTTTTTAAACCAGGTCCAACATTCATCGCCTTGACTTTAAAATATTTTTCAATCATTTGGTTAAAAACATGGTCTAGTTGAGGAACTACACTTGAAATAATCGCTCCGTCAACAAAATCATCTTTAAAATATTTATTAAGTGATGAACTTATCTTTTGATAATAATCATCTTCAGTTAATAAAGAATTTGTAACATATCTGAATGTATTTATTATTTGATTGTCTTTTGATATACCAAGTACAATATTAGTATTACCAATATCTATTAACAATATCAATTTAACCACCACCTTTTTATATATTATACACTAATTATTTAAATTTATCAATTTATAAACAAGAGCTATTTCTTGGATTGCAAAAGATTTAAAACATTTTCTTAAAAGTGATATAATCTATATTGGTGATTAAAATGCGATGTAATTTAGAACTTTTCTATATATTTTTTAAAATTGGCTTATTCACCTTTGGCGGTGGCTATGCAATGATTCCTCAACTCAAAGAAATTGTTGTTGAAAAGAAAAAATGGATTACTGAAGATGAAATGTTAGAAATAATTGCGATTGCCGAATCAACTCCCGGACCAATTGCAATTAATGTAGCAACATTTATAGGTTACAAACAAAAAAAGTTCTTAGGGAGTTTATTTTCTACCATTGGTGTAACTTTACCTTCTTTTATCATTATTTTCATTATTTCATTATTCTTTAAAAATTTACTATCATATGAAATTGTTCAATACGCATTCATTGGGATTAAATGTGCAATTGCTTTTTTGATTATTAAAGCCGGCATTGAAATGTTAATCAAAATGGATAAAAAATTAGTATGGTTAATTGTTTTTATTGTATCAATAATTACTTTAATTATTCTTCAGTTATTCAATATTAATTTCTCATCAATCTTATTTATTGTTTTAGGTGGAATAATTGGTATTTTCGTGTATGCTATATCTTCCTATAGAAAGAAGGAAAACATATGATTTACCTTTTATTGTTCTTAGAATTTTTAAAAATTGGTTTGTTTACTTTTGGTGGAGGATATGCAATGATTCCTCTTATTAGAGAAACTGTAGTTGCTAGAATGTGGCTTACCGAAAATGAATTTTATGATTTCATTGGTATTTGTGAATCCACTCCTGGACCAATAGCTATTAATATGGCAACTTATGTCGGATCTACTCAAGCTGGATTTTTAGGAGCCGTTTGTGCTACAATTGGGGTAATTCTTCCCTCCTTTATAATAATTATTCTTATTGCAAGTATCTTAAAACATTTTACTAATAACCCAATATTCAAAGCCTTCTTAAATGGAGTTAAACCTATTATCATTTCTTTAATTATCTCTACAGGATTAATTATTTTCTTAAAAAATATTGGATATAATTCTTTATCTTCATTTGCTTTTGATTTTAGGTCTTTAATCATTTTTTCATTATTAGTAGGAACATTTTTAGTCATCAAGTTTGTATTTAAAAAGAAATTAAATACCATACTGTTACTACTTTTTTCCGCAATTCTAGGAATAGTTGTTTATACATTCATCAATTAATATAAAAGAGGTATCGAAAATAGATACCTCATTTTTTATTTTTCTAAATAGTTTAATATAAAGTTAGCAATATTAACCGTGGCATTTTCATCAATGTTGATACGTTGAGAATCTTTAATTGCCTCAATTTTTCGATCATCATCTAACAAATCAATTCCAACTTTTACTAATTCATCTGGAGTATTAGCTGATAATGCCATATTATGTGATACAAAAAAATCACGATTGGCATTTTCACATCCTGGTATTGGATAAGTTATTATCATTGGTTTTCTACTGGCAACTGTTTCAGTTGAAGTAAGACCACCTGGTTTTGTATATACAATATCAGATGCTTTCATTAAAATTGGCATTTGGTTAGTATGTCCCATTATTACGAAGGCATGATTGTCTTTATATTCTTTTACTAACTTATTATATATTTTTTCATTATTACCACATATTACAATTACTTGAAAATCGTTTATTCTTTCATCTTTTGAAAAAGACTTGGTAAGTGCTACGAGTTTACCAGCTCCCATACTTCCGCCAATTAACAAGATTACTTTTTTATTTTCATCTAAATTTAATAATTTCTTTGCTTCGATCTGACTATATGGTGCAAGTATTTTAGGTGAAAAAGGTATTCCAAAGGGATGAAGTTTTTCTTTTGGTAAACCTCTTCTAACGCATTCATCCATTAAATCTTTATGAGGAATAATGTATTCGTCACATTCAGTTTCTTCCCAAAACGGTGTTAAAGTATAATCAGTTAAAACGCCAAATATTGGAGGTAATTTAGCACCTTCTTTTCTTCTCATTGAAGTTAAAGTTTCGGCTGGATATAAATGGGTCATAACAATTGCGTCATATGGGTGTTCTTCTAGATAAGGTTCTAGATATTTATCCATTTTTTGGTTAACTAAATATACTGGTGATTTTTTGGTACGCTTGCTGATAAACATTCCAACATTGTAGGCACATCCAAATGCACTAGGCATTTTTTGAACAGTTTTAACATAAACATTGGCAACTCTTTTAGCAACTTTTTCGCCAGCTAAAGTCAAATAATCAAAAACGAATGCCTCATGTCCCATTTTTTCAAATTGTTCTTTTAGAGCGTTTGCTGCAGCGTCATGTCCTCCGCCAGTCTTACAAGATAACAATAATATTTTCATGTCTAACCTCTTTTAAAAACAAACTTTATTTCTTTTTCTTCTATTTCCTTAAGGGCTTTATTATGCCTAAATATAACCATTGCACCAACTAATATTGTTGACAATAAGATTGGAATAGATTTTATTATGAATATTGTCGCAAAAATCATTGTTACCATCCAACAGATATAGGTTACTACTGTTCTTAAGGCATGAGGGTTGATAATTAAAACTACTGAGAAAAAAATAAACCAGAAAGCAAGAATCAACACAGGTAAAAGATTTGGTATTAATCCTAAGAAAACACCAAAACTTGCGGCAATACATTTACCACCTTTTTTAAATCCATAATATAGTGGATATGCATGTCCTACTACAGGAGCTAGCATAACCAAAATGAATAAATAATCATCAGGATTTACAAAAAAAGTTGCAATATAAACAGGAATGAAACCTTTAAGTAGTTCTAAAACCACTGCGATAATACCACAAGATAGTCCACCTAATTTGAAGGCATTAGCAATACCTGGAGTATGATCATCACTGTCTTTAATTGTATCAACATGTTTTATAAGTTTTGTAACTAAATAGCCAAAAAGAATGCTACCTATTAAATAGCCATTAAGTATTAATAAAAAGTATTTACCAAAGAACATCATTTCTTCAGACATTGTATTCTCCTTTCTAATTATTTTTTTATCCATTTTTACTCAATTATACTACTTTTGTAAGTATTTGTCAAATACAGGTTTATTACAATTGACTAAATTTGTCAAATCTCATAATTAAAAAAGTATAAACCTATTTCGTAGATTTATACTTCTTAATTTTTTCATATCTTGATGTGGAAATAGGTAACTATTGTCTGTCTTCTTTCTCACTTTTCTTTAATACATACACAGAAGAAAAAAACTTATTATACATAATTTACATTAATTTCAACTATTTTCTATTATAAATTAGAATATATGGTCACTATTTTAGAAATAAAAGTCTATATATGTCTTCGTAAAGCATAAAAAACGATACTAGGCCTTACCCTATTACAGCTTTATTTAAGACCAAAAGAATTCTATTTAGCCATAATTTAAGGGGCTAAAAAAATAAAAGCTATGTATAAAAACATAGTAAAAAAGAAAATGGAGCAGGTGATGGGAATCGAACCCACGTAGTCAGCTTGGAAGGCTGAAGTTCTGCCGTTGAACTACACCTGCATTATAAATGGTCGGGACTGCAGGATTCGAACCTGTGACCCTCTGGTCCCAAACCAGATGCTCTACCAAGCTGAGCTAAGTCCCGAAGTCTTATGTATTATACTATAATTTGTTCAAATAGTCAAATAAATGGCGCGCCAGACAGGATTCGAACCCACAACCCCTTGATCCGTAGTCAAGTATTCTATCCAATTGAACTACTGGCGCATAAACAATGGCGGTTCCAACGAGACTTGAACTCGCGATCTCCAGTGTGACAGACTGGCATGTTAACCACTACACCATGGAACCATTGGTGCGGGCGACAGGAATCGAACCTGCACTCAAAAGAACTAGATCCTAAGTCTAGCGCGTCTGCCAGTTCCGCCACGCCCGCCTTTTCAACAATGCTTTAATATTATAGCATATTTTAAATACTGTTGCAAGAAAAATGACTTATTTATTTTACTTTCTATATTAAAAATAAGGGCAATGCCCTTATTTTGTTTCAGTATGATCACAAACTGTTAATCCACAACCACATTCAGTTGCTAATTTTTTACCAGCACATACACATGCTTCCTTAGTTTCATAATGTTCATTTAAAACATTCCCGTTTTGATCTTTTATTTCCCAATTGTTTTGTTCTTTACAAGGTCTGCAAGTTATTGTTTTTTTCATAATTTCGCCTCACTTTCACATTTATTATTTCCATTTAATATTTTTTTATATCTTACAATTTTTGTGTAAAAAAACAAGAGTTAAAATGTTAACTCTTGTTTAAAATATTAATGTCTTTTTTTACTTATTACAACAAGTGGAATAAATAACGTTAAGGCAATTATAGATACTATTGTTGCGGAACTTGATTTACAATTACTTGTTTTTATCTTATTTAAATTTGCTAATGCTTGTGATGCTATACTTTGAACTGTATCTAGATCAGTTGCTTCATTTAATTTTGATTCAAAATCTTTAAGGATTTGATTTACTTTTTCTTGATTTTTCTTACTATATTTTTTACCTTCAATACTTTTATATACTTTTTCTTTAGCATCTTTTTTTGCCATTTCTAGAGCCGCACTAGCATGTTCGCTTGCAGTTTTTATCTTACTTATTTCTTCTCTTGCTTCTTTAATAATTTCTACTGATTTAGTTAAATCATACGAATTTTCTACAATTTTTTCGTTTGCTTTTTTTACTATATCTTCAATTGCAACTACATCTTTTTCTAAATATTCATTATAGTTTACATCACATGGCAACCAAGTTATTACAAAGTTCTTATGACCAGTTCTATTTGGAGAAGATTTTACATCATAATCAATACTTATATAAGTAGATAAATTTGTTAAAGAAGAAAGATCACATTCAATATAGTCTGAACTTATGTCAGTTACAAAATCAGTTTTGTTACCATAGTTAACTGAAGCAAATGTAATTAATCCTTCGGTATCAACAACATCATACTCTAGAATAAATGTATCATCTAATATATCAAAATAACCGTTTGCTAAATAAGGTGCTGCTTTTCCGGTTGTAAATTCTGTTACATAGCTTGTTTTATTAGTTTTTATACCTTTATATGTAACATCATAATTATATTTTATTTGATATGTTGTTGCAGGCTTAAGATCATCAATTAATAATTCGCTGCTAGTCATATTAATTTCACGATTATCAATTAATACTTTTACATTTTTAATTTCAACATCTTTTGAAATTTTACCATATGATGCTACTAATGAAGTATCTGTGTAATCAGAGTATTTCATTTTAAGTGATGGTACAGTAATTAATAAGAAATTAGCGTTTTGTCTTTCATTATTATCCGAAGGTGAATTTACAACAACAAATTCGCCTTTTTCGTTTCTAATGCCAAAAGTTGAAGAACCACCACCATCAATGTTATATGCCATTGTGCATCCATAGTATTTCATTAACACACCTTGTTCATCTTGAGTCATTCCATACATGCCACTTGAAGCTTGACGTCCATCAATAACACAGAAGAATAAATTACCGTTTTCTTGAATACCAATACAAGTACGTGGATGACGGTCTTCTCTCATACCATCAGAATTATTAGTAGACACTATTCCGTTTTCAACAAGGGTAGAACCTACTGCTTGAATTTGGTCACAATCTTCAAGATCACCTGTTACCTTTTTTTGAATTCTAACTAATGTACCACTAGCTAATTTTTCTTTGACTTTTTCATTTTTAGTTACGATTGCAAATTGACCAAAAGATAATTCTCTAGTCTCATTTATCTTATCAATAGTTCCTTTAGCAAAAACAACATTTTTAGTTGGAAGACATCTATTTGCACTAATTACAATATAGCTGTTTTGACTTGGTACAGTTGTTGTAATTAGGTTTGGTGTGCCACCCCCAACATTTTCTTTATATGTGTAATATACTGCGGTTTGATTGTCACCTGGTTCAGTATTTAAAAATTCTACTTCTGTTTCATATATTATATTTTCATTTTCATCATATATTGTTAAGAAATGATTTTTAGAAAATGTTAATTTTTCAGTTGCGACAAATGAATTATTGCTTCCATCATTTTTATAGCCTATACTTTTAGACTCAACAACTCTTAACAAATCGCCATTAGAAAGGGCAGATCCTGTTGTATGATATGGTAAAGCTTTATCTAAGCCTTTAATATCATAGAAATCACCATTTACTCCCGCAATTACAGTCCAGCCCGGATTATCATTTTCAAATCTTTCAACTACTTTTGTTAATGTTTGTTTTGTCCAACCTTGCGGATTTGGATATGTAAAATTAACTATTCTTACATCCTTTCTACTAGGAACACTAACAAAATTAACATTTTGTAAGCTATCAATTACATCTGATTGATTATTACAACGTTTTGCAGTAGAAATAGCTTTAACATTAGTATATTTAATACCATACCCTAAATCCATTTCTTTTAATGTTTCTTTTTCTTGGTAACTAGCATATTCACTTTCTTCAATTTTAGTTCCATTTGCATAAACTAGATTACCAAAGGAATAAACAAAAATAAGCATAAATGTCATTAATACTGACATAAATAATTTAAGTGTTTTCTTCATTTTTCAACTCTCCTTCTTGCATTATAAGTATATCATATTTAGATTTATTTAGCAATTTTTTAACTAAAAGTTAGTTTGATATATCTAAAAAATAAAAACTTGGATTAAAAATCCAAGTAATTATATCCAATTATCCTCTAGAATTGTATTTACCATCCCAAGTTGAAACAATAATATGATCGCCTTGTTCGATAAACATTGGTACTTTTACAACTAAACCAGTTTCAGTAGTTACTTCTTTTAATGCATTTGTAGCAGTGTTTCCAGCAACAGCAGGTGATGCTTCAGTAACTTCTAATGATACTTTTTCAGGTAAGTTAATACCAAGAATTTCATCTCCATAGAAAACAATTTCAACAATCATAGATTCTAATAAGAATTTAGATTCCCATTGAAGTCTTTCTGCAGGTATTTCAACTTGTTCATATGTTTCCATATCCATAAAGCAGTATTCAGAACCACCATATAAATATTGCATCTTTTTCTTTTCAATCATTGCTTGTTCGAGCTTTTCTCCCGCATTGAATGAATATTCTGTTGTAGTACCTGTTCTTAAGTTACGTAATTTAGTACGAACAAACGCTTGGCCTTTACCTGGTTTTACATGTTGGAAATCAACAATTGTAAAAATTTGGTTGTTATAAAGAATTGTCATACCTGTCTTAAAATCAGCAGTAGTAATTGACATATTTTCCTCCTAAGTATTTTTTATTAAATTTACTTGTATATTATATCAAGTTTCATATTTTTTTTCAATTGATTAACAAAGAATTTGCATATTTTTTTCAATTTAGCTATAATAGAGTTGGTGATATAAATGCGAAAAATATATATTTCTAAAAATATTGGTTTTTGTTATGGTGTAAGTAGAGCAATTAAAATAGTACGTGATACGATAACTAACAAAGATTTACCAAGACCCATTTATTTATTAGGAAGCCTAATCCATAACCACTATATAAACCTTTATTTAAAAAACAACAACGTGATTGTACTTGATGGTGATACTAGAGACAATTTACTAAATAAGATTGAATCTGGGACTGTCGTTTTTACAGCTCACGGAGTTAGTGAAGCAATCAAGGAAAAGGCAATTAATAAGGGCTTAAATATTGTTGATGCAACTTGTCCATACGTTGAAAAAATGTTTAAAGCAATGGAAGATAAGATTAAAGATAATTATCACATTATTTTTATAGGTAAAAAAAGTCATCCAGAATCAGAAGTGGCTATGAGTTTTTACCCTAACGTTACCCTATATGATGAAAATAATTTACCAGATATAACTGGTAAAATTGCATTATGCCATCAAACTACAATGTCTTCTTATGATATAAATGAAGCATACCAAATTTTAATAAATAAATATCCTAACATTGAAAAGTTAGACATGCTATGCAAAATTACCGAAAATAGGCAACAAGAATTAAAGCTGTTTAAAAATAATAATGTCCCTACCTTAATTATTGTGGTAGGTGATTCAATTAGTAACAACTCTACTAAATTATATGAAATGGCAAAGAGAATTAATAATGTTGATACAATATTTGTTTCAAGTGTTAATGAATTAAATCTTGATGATTTAAAGGTTTATCAAGAAATACATCTTTTTAGTGGGACATCAACCCCAAAAGCAATTGTTGAAGAAATATATAATGTTTTAAATAATTTAGATAATATTCCCAAGATAAAATACGAATCAAAATTAAAACTAGATGATTATATAAAGTAAATAAAAAAGCCTTTTTGAGGCTTTTTTTACTTTGTCTTTTCATACTCAATTACAAACATAACTTGTCTTGTTATATCAAATTCTACTTCTATTAAACTATCTTCTTTTTCAATATAGCCAGTAAAGTAAGTATCATCTTTAAGTGTATAACTTTTTCCACTGAATGTTGTAACTACAGTAATATCTGGGTTAAATTTTCTTTCAACTGGATTTTGGGAATCGATTTTAGAGAAAAAACTTTCAGTAATTTTTCTTGCTTCTTTAGCATTAGCAAATGAAATTATACGCCATGATTTACAACTATATTCAGTTTCATTATAAACAATCTTATAATCTAATTTTTCATCTAAATATTCAGTGTAATAATCACTAGGAAGCGTAACATCCATATTTGTATTGATTATTTCCATTATTTCATCATTGTTGGCAGCTTTTTCAATATGGTTAATTGTTATTGCTTGAGTAATATATGCGAAACACATAAGTGACATTAGTATTCCAACTACAATATTTTTGATACTTTTAAAATTATATTTTATTCTAAAAATTATACCAACCACAATGCTACTAATTGGAATTAATAAGGCAATTACATTCTTTAATACGTTAATCCACAAATAATTATTTCTAGTTATAAGTTGAAATAAAATACCGACTATTCCTGTCGCAAAAAACGAAGCGAACACCAATACCCACGCTATGGTATTTAATTTTTTATTGCCAGTTTCTTCAGGTTTGTTTTGACCAATAATTTCAACATTACTTAAATGCAATGCATTTGTAATATTAGGTAGTTCTTCCTTATCAATTGTCGTTTTATCAATAATGATTATTAAACCTTGTTGAGTTTTATGAGCAGTTATTAAATATTTTGTAGTATCAATGAATGGTTGAAACTCATTATAGTAAAATTTCTTTTCTTCTTCACTCGCATCATCTTTTCTAACAATCATATAATCATCATAAAATGTAAACTCACGCTTTTGATTACCATATGTTTGAAGCCAATTAGCTTTTACTTGCTTTTGTTTAATATTGCCATAAATTGTTCTTGTAATTTGTCCTATTCCTAAAATAAAGAGAATAATGCTAACAAAATATGCCTTATCATATCCTAAAAACATACAGCCCGCAATAATATAGCAAATTGAGAAAATGATATTAAATGCTAAAGCACTTGTTGAGTTTTTGCCAAATAAAGTATCATAAGTTTCTTCGTCATATTTCACTGATGCACTACCAATTGGTTGATCTATATGTTCAGTTGAATCTTCTACCGTTCCTTCAATTGGTTCAACTGATGTTGTTTCCTCATTTTCTTCATAATTTTTTTGGTTTGTTGAATCAAAGTTATAATGATTGATAATTGTAAAATAATCTAGTCCTACCCCAAAAGTATTGGCAATAGCTAATTTCTTATCTAATGATGGTTCTAGTTCATCATTTTCGTATTGGTTTATTTTTTCAGGTGTATCATTAATAGCACTTGCTAATTCTTCAACACTCATTCCATTTTTAATTCTTAATTCTTGGATTCTTTTTCCTATATCCATGTCAATTCCTTTCTACACAGTTGTGTAATTTTATCTATTTACATTATAACATATTATTTAATATTTTATTAATTTTTTGACTTAAATATAACATTTTTTCATTTATACTTCAGATTGGCAACTGGAATTAATAAAAAAATAGTGCTAAATAAATCTATTCAGCACTGTTTTCTTCTTTTTTCAAATTAACGTACATACTATTCAATAAAACATATGTACCTTCATTATCAACATAATCTTGCGTTAAATCCCAACACATTAATCCACCAAGATTGTTATTCTTGACATACTCACACTTATCTTTGATGCTTCTTTCGTTATCGTAACTATAGAACATACCAGCTCTTATGATATACGCAGCACAAGATACTTCATCATACATCTCAACATATGTAGTATCTTTTAACATCAACTCTTTTAATTTTGCAAAGGTTAATGGGTTACTTGCCATTGATGTTGATAAGCTTGCGCCAAGGTTTTGATTATTTGTACTAGCAAAAAAGCCTCTTCGACAATAAAATGCAGCACCTGGTATTATTTTTTTACTATCTACTCTAGAACTCATAAATTTAACAGCTCTGTCCATGCTGGAACTAGCATATGCACTACTATATAGAGCAGAATCATGATAAGCATTATTACCCATTGCGTAATCATAGGTCATTAAATTAAATATATCAATGTATTCATCTAATGCTTTGTAATCATAAAATGAATCGCTAGTAGTTACTGCTATTGATAATATTAAATCTTTACGATATGCTAACATTGCTTCTTTTAATGATTTACAAAAAAGAGTTAAATTAGTTTTATCACTAGGATGATAGTCTATTCCTGCAGCACCGCTTGTTGGATATTCCCAGTCAATATCAATTCCATCAAATTGATATTTTTTTAGTGCCTCCATTATTGAATCTATTAATACTTTCCTACTACTTTCAGTACGCATTGCGGTACTAAATCCACCACTTGCCCAGCCACCAATTGCAAGTACTATTCTTACACCTTTTTCACGATAAGAAAGGATTTTTTCGGTATCCATACTTCCTGAAATATATAATTTTCCTGATGATATTTGCGCAAATGAATAATTTATAATATCTAATTGTTGAGTAGCTGAATCAGTTAATCCTTTAAAACTACCACTGTCATATAGATATCCACTAACAATGCTACCATAATTAAGAGGTTTTAAATCAATTTTTGCAATTTTTGTTTTAAAACTTAAATTGTAAACATATGATTCAGTTTCAACTCTTACGCTTATTTCTATTTCAACATCTTGAGTTAATCTAGTTACTTTACCATAATTAGAAAATACTTCTTCATTAGAGGAGCTCCATGTAAGAACTGCCGAAGAATTGTTTAATTGCATTGGCAATTTAATATCCGAATCAATTACTTCAGGTATTAAACTAGCCAAAGTTTCATTTAATGTTTTACGGTTCATTTCCCATCTCATATATAATTTTTTATTTGATGTAATTGGCATAGAAAAATCAAATTTATTATTACCAATATACCAACCAAGAAAGTCATAACCTTCTTTTATTGGTTCTGTTGGCTCATCTAAACAATTATCATATTCTACTTGTTTTACTTCAACTATATTGCCATTTTCATCTCTATATTCTACCCTAAATGTTTTTGACTGCCATTTTGCTTCTAATTCTAAATCATCATATATTAGATTAGCATCTGTTACTTTTTCATCACCATTATACCAGCCGATAAATTCAAACCCCTCTTTTTCCAAACTCTTTATAGTTGGTAATGTGGCACCATAGTCAATCTCAATATCTGGTAGTTCTTCATCACAATTGGTATTAAATTTAATTAAGCATTTGGTTCTTTGCCATTTTGATACTAGTTCCAAATTGGTTGTAATTTTGGTTGAAAAATCAAATTTTGTATCGTCATTATACCAACCCAAAAATTCAAATCGTTCTCGAACTGGTGTTTCTGGTTCACTAATGGTTGTACCAGCTTCAATGGTATATGATTTATTGTCAAATTTAACAACTACCATAGTCGTTTTTTTATGGCAACTAATTAAAAATAAAAAGCTAAAAATACCTATAGCAAAAATTAGTTTTGTTATTCTTTTCATTTCAATATTTTTTGCACAAAATCATGTGCTCCCTTTCTTGATCTAAAAATTTGAATGTCAACATTTTGATATTGAAAACATTTGTGCATTAATGCTGGGTAATAATTTGTTTTAAACAATTTTGCCCATGTGATTAATTCACGATACTCTGTATTAAATGAATCATGGCATCCTTCATTAAGATCTTGTCTTTTGAAAAATATGCCTTTTAAAGTTCTAAAAAACACTCCCCTAATGCATTTATTTTTTTCGATATCTAAAACAATTACTAAATCGGCTTGTTTTAATCTTTCATCTAGTGATTCAATATAATTGCCATCCATTATCCATTCTTCATTATTTACTAACGCTGATAATTTGTTTATCCATTCATCTTGAGTAGGACGTCCCCAATTAGGAAGCCAATATTCTTTGTCTAGATGAACTACTGGTATTCCTGTTCTTTTTGAAATTGAATTAGATAAAACTGTTTTACCTGATCCCGTGGAACCCAAAACTATAATCCTTTTGTATTTTCTTTCTTCCATATGCCATTTCCTCATTGTTAAACTGATTATACTATATTATTGTTTTTTTAACAATGAATTAGCAATTACTAGAGAACATTTTTTGTCAAAAAAAAGCAATATTAGAAACCTAATATTGCTAAAAAATACTATTGTTCTGGGATGTATCTACAAAACAAGCAAATCATTACACCATTTTCTTCAAGTATTACATGAGCTATACGCATTGATGCACCACATTCACAATGTCCAACATGTGACTCACTATCAATTCCATCATAATAATATTCAAACACGTGGTTATATGTATATGATTTACCACATTTACAAACTATTTGATGAGTATGGTCATCATCAATAACATATTCATTACACTCATGTCTTTCGGTTATTCTTTGTCCACATGCGCATTCAGCATAATGTTCATTAGGATCATCTTCTGAATTTATATAGTAATAAACATGATCTACATATACACTAGCTTGACACTTGCTACATTTTACAACTACATGTCCTGTTGCCACAAAGCCTATATCATGATTTTCACTTTTTTCATCGCCACAAAAGCATTGTAACATGTGTTCTTTTGCGTTATTTTTTAAATAAACATAACTATGAACATGCTCACCTATTATTTGATTACAAACACTACATTTGTCACTACCATTTTCATAAATCAATGTATGATTTTCTAACTTTGTTTCACCGCACATACAAATAGAATAATGTGTATTAGCATCATTGAGTGTGTATTCTTTATTGTATTCATGTACATGTTCTTTTATAGACTGATTACATACATTACATTTATCATACCCGTTTTCTACTATTATTGTGTGTTCTTCGGTTTTAATATCTCCACAACTACATTGTAATTTATGAATTGTTTGATTATGTTCTAAATAACTATATTCATGAATATGTTCACTTAATACTTGATTACAACCAGTACATTTATCATAACCATTTTCTACTATTATTGTGTGTTCTTCTATTTTTGCTTCACCACATTCACAAAAAGAATAATGTGTATTTTCATCATTAAACATATAATCATTATTGTATTCATGGTCATGATCTACCATATGATGACCACAATAAAAGCAAATTACACCTTCTTCTGTCATAACTGGAGCATGTGCTTGTCGATCAACTTTACCACAATCACAATATGCGACATGGAGTTGATTAATTAATGGTATGTAATGATCAGTATAAATATGTTCATGTTCAGGATTAGGTTTGGCTCTATAGTCTGAAAAATAGAGATGTAAATCATTTAATACTACTCTTCCTTTATTTCTTTCTGCATCAGCATTTTCACATTCTACATATATACGAATTTTTTTAACATCAGATGGAAAAAACGCCGTATATTTTTTAGGTGTTAGCTGATTATTAGGAATTAATAACGGATTTATTGTTTTTGCTGAAACCCAAGTTTCACTACTAGTATCAAAATATTCTAATGATACTCTACTACCTTCTTTAAAACTTTCATATGGGCCCCATAAAGATAAATAAAAATCTGCTTTTCTAACTTTATATTCAAATTCTAATTCAAGATAGGCAGTATCATGAGGCATTCGGTTAGCAGATAAGACTAATTGTTTATTTTCTATCCAACTACATCTTAATCTATTAGTTTTTATTATATCGCCATTTGTAGTTAATACTGTTTTTTGTTCTTCTTGATTAATATATTCACCCAAGCCAGCTCCATTTACAAGACCATTAAGAATAGTTGGTGGATATAAATGAATGTATTCATCATAATTTATTTCATACTTGATAATCCCACTTATTGAATTTAAGAATATATCCGAATCCATGTAAACTTTTTTATTGAGTGCTTCTTTCCAATTTGGTCTTATCATAAAGACAAGATGTTCTATTTCTTTTCCGTTAGCATCTGTTCCTTTCCATAATTCATAACCATACACGTTTACATAGTGACTAGATAAATCTCCTGCCCCGGCAAAAAGCGTATACGTGGTAACTGGCATACCCTTATCAATTTGTTTTTTTATTATCGAAATTTTATCTGATTTTTTACCAATGCATCCTAAATCACGTGCGACAATTACGTTTTTCAATCCATGATTTGCCATTAAAGCATTAAAACTAATTTCGCAACTTCCAGGAAATGAGAATGTTTGTTTCGAACCAGTACTATCATCAGTAACCTCATATGTCTTAACATTAGAAAACATTTCATAAGCTAGTTCATATCTATCACTTGAGCTATATGGGTTTTGCATTATTTCATTAAAATTCAAACATCTGGCAAAATAATCAGCCATTCCTATCATTGCGATAGGGCCACAGCCACCATAACTACTCTCTAGATTTAAATTTTTTACAACTGTTAATATTTCACTTTTAGGAAAGTCATTACTTTGCATTTCAATTGGTTTGATGCCTAATAATTTTTCAGTTGATTCACTTTTCTTAAGACTCCAATTGCTAGTATTAAACTTTTTTATTAAGTGAGCCTCTATATCTTCAATTAAACTACTATCATCTATTGAAATACTACCCCCACCACCAATATTTTGAGGTGATATTTCAGTAATGTTGTTATCAAAAGGATTATCATCCTCCTTTGCAAATACTTTACTACTATTGAATATTCCCAAAGTAATTACTATTACAAATACTAGTATAAATTTAATAATTTTCTTCATTAGTTTTCCCCTTCATTTTGATTTCTATTTGATGCAAATTCAAATGATTCTTTATATCCTTTTTGATCAGAAAAAACACTTATGTGCTTTTCATTACCTAAATCAAATGCTAAAGCTGCAGTATATTTTCCACTATATTCAGTATCTCCAATTTTTAAATATGATTTACCATAATAACAATGTGGTGTTCCCTCTGCAAATTTTATTTCACTAAGTGTTACTAATTCATAATTTTGTGTTTCTTCTGAATACACATAGATTTTTATTGATAAATAACGATGATTTTCTTTTCCTCTATATGTTGCATCTTCAAATACATTTATCCCATTTGCTAATTCATATTCTTCTTTTGTTATTTCATATATTTCTAATTTTGCTTTTTTGAAAACTTTGTTTTCTTTTTCACCTTCTGCATAATACTCTCCAGTTTCTATTGGATAAAGTGTTGGTACACACCCTGCGCAAATTAATAACATAAATATGCTTATTGCGATTAATATTTTTTTCATTAGTTTTCTCCTTCATTTTGATTATCATTTATTCTAAATGAAAATGACTCAGAACTTGAGAATATCTTTATGATTTTACAATTCCCAGCAAGATTTAAAGCTGCATCAAAATTCCCACTATATTCTGTATCTCCAATTTTTAAATATGATTTACCATCATAGCAATGTGGTGTTCCCTCTGCGAATTTTATTTCGCTAAGTGTTACTAATTCGTAATTTTGTGTTTCTTCTGAATACACATAGATTTTTATTGATAAATAACGATGATTTTCTTTTCCTCTATATGTTGCATCTTCAAATACATTTATCCCATTTGCTAATTCATATTCTTCTTTTGTTATTTCATATATTTCTAATTTTGCTTTTTTGAAAACTTTGTTTTCTTTTTCACCTTCTGCATAATACTCTCCAGTTTCTATTGGATAAAGTGGTGGTACACATCCTGCACAAATTAATAACATAATTATGCTTATTGCAATTAATATTTTCTTCATTAGTTTTCTCCTTCATTTTGATTTTTATTTGATGCAAATTCAAATGCTTCTTCATATCCTTTTTGATCAGAAAAAACACTTATATGCTTTTCATTATCTATACCAAATGCTAAAGCTGCATCATAATATCCACTATATTCTGTATCTCCAATTTTTAAATATGATTTACCATCATAACAATGTGGTGTTCCTTCTGCAAATTTTATTTCGCTAAGTGTTACTAATTCGTAATTTTGTGTTTCTTCTGAATACACATAGATTTTTATTGATAAATAACGATGATTTTCTTTTCCTCTATATGTTGCATCTTCAAATACATTTATCCCATTTGCTAATTCATATTCTTCTTTTGTTATTTCATATATTTCTAATTTTGCTTTTTTGAAAACTTTGTTTTCTTTTTCACCTTCTGCATAATACTCTCCAGTTTCTATTGGATAAAGTGTTGGTACACACCCTGCGCAAATTAATAACATAAATATGCTTATTGCGATTAATATTTTTTTCATTAGTTTTCTCCTTGTGTCAATTTGAGTAAAAAAATAGACTTCCTTGGAAGTCTACTCATTTTCCCCCCATTGTTCTTATATTAAAATTATAGTTGCATTATAACATATAATATTTTTAATTGCAAATATTTATGTAAAAAATGTCAATTATGCTCGAAGAACAATGTTATATCTATATTCTAATGATTTTAAAATGCGTTTGATTTTTGAAGCAATAACTTCATCTGTCAATGTTTCTTCAGATTCAATAGTTATTCTTACCGCAACGCTCTTTTTGTTTTCAGGAATCTTATCTCCAATATATAAGTCAAAGATTTTTACATTTGAAATCATCTTATCACTCTTACGAATTGCTTCTAATACTTCACCAATTGATTGTTTAACATCCATAACTAGTGCTAAATCGCGTTCAACTGAAGGTACTTTAGAAACTACTTTAAAATGTTCAACTTCTGGTTTTGTATCTGTAAGAAGATCGAGTGATAATTCAAATACATAGCTTTCAACTAAGTCATTATCTTTAGCGTATTTAGGATGAATTTCACCAATAAATCCAATTAGTTTGCCATTATACATTATTTGGGCACTACGTTTTGGATGTAGTTCATCAACTGCTTTTTCTAATGTTAAATACTCAACATTTACTCTAAGTTTTCTAAATAATACATCTAGTATTCCTTTTAAATAATAGAAATCTACTTTTTCACTTTGACTCTTCCACAAAGTGTTTGGAATGTTTCCATTAATTATTCCAGAAAGTAACGTTTCTTCGTATGTTTGTTCACCAACTTGGTAATATTTTTTACCAATTTCGAAGAATGCATTGTCAGTTATTTTTCTTGCTTGATTATATTTAACAACATCAATTAAACTAGAAAGTAGAGTTCTTCTCAATACTGAATGATCTTCACTCATTGGGTGTAATAATTCGATTGATTGTTGTGTTTCATCACTCATAATTGAAAATTCATTTTGGCGTTTATGACTTATTAACGAATATGTTACACATTCATTCATTCCTAAATCAACTAAAGTATGTCTAGCAACTCTTCTTGCTTTTTGTACTTCAGTTAAACCACCACTTATGTTCATTACTGGAAGAGTTTCATTTAATTTATCATATCCATAAATTCTTGCGATTTCTTCAACTAAATCTTGTTTTATTGAAATATCCATACGTCTATTTGGAACGCTTACTAATAATTGATTGCCTTCAATTTTAGTCTCAAATGATAAAGCTCTGCATATTTCATTCATAGTTACTAGTGGTATTTCGATTCCTAAATAATCTTGAATATATTTTTCATCAATTGTAAATTCTTTATTAGGAAGATAATTCATTCCTTCATGAACATATCCTTCCAAAACTTTACCATCAGCATATTTTTCTAGTAAATAACATGCATAATTGATTGCCTCAAGTGATTGATTCAAATCTACACCTCTTTCATATCTAACACTTGCTTCACTTCTAAGTGCTAATCTAGAAGAAGTTTTACGAATACTTAATGGTCTAAATACTGCAGATTCTAATACTACATTTTTAGTGTTTTCTGTTACTTCTGTGTTGCTAGATCCCATTACCCCCGCAATGCAAACAGGCTTTTCTCCATCAGTTATTACAATATCACTCTTAGTAAGAGTTCTTTCAATATTATCTAGTGTTATGGTTTTTTCACCATCATATGCACGTCTAACAACTATCTTATTGCCAAGTTTATCTTGGTCAAATGAATGAAGTGGTTGACCAAATAACATTAATATGTAGTTTGTTATATCAACAACATTATTTATTGGTCTAATGCCACTAGCTATTAATCTTGCTTTAATAAAATTAGGTGATTCTTTAATTTTAACACCTTTGATAACTCTTGCGTAATAAGAATAGCAATTTGATGTAAGTAATTCTACACTTATTTCATCACTAGTCTTCTCATTTACTTCATGCAAATTACACTCTATAGGCAATTCTTCAGTAAGATACATTGCTTTGACGTCTTTTGCAACACCCTTCATAGATAATAAATCCATTCTATTAGGGGTTAGTCCTAATTCTATTACATAATCATCTAGGCCAAGATATTCAAGAGCAGGTGTACCAGGTACAGCATCATCACCTAATACATAGATACCATGAGCATATTTTTCAGGAACATATTTTGATTCTAAACCTAATTCTTGTAATGAACAAATCATACCATTAGATTCAACGCCTCTAATTGTTGATTTTTTTATTGTACCACCAGGAAGTACTGCCCCTGGTAATGCTACAATAACATGTTGGCCTTTTTCAACATTTGGTGCTCCACATACTATTTGTAAATCATAATCACCGAAATTAACTTGACATACATTTAGGTGATCTGAATTTTCATGTTTTGCTTTTTCCTTAACATATCCTACAACTAAATTAGTTGCTTTGATCAATTTAGAAAAAGATTCAACTTCGACGCTATATAAAGACATTTCTTCAGCTAATTTCTCAGCTGGTACATTTAATTTTACTAATTCTTTTAACCAATTGTAAGATACTATCATATTATCTTTCTCCTTCAAATTGTTTTAAAAAGCGATAATCATTAGTGTAGAAATTTCTAATATCATCAATATTGTGTCTTAGCATTGTTACTCTTTCAATACCTACACCAAATGCAAAGCCACGATATACTTCTGGATCATAACCTGCACCTTTTAAGACATTAGGGTGAACCATACCAGCACCTAATACTTCTATCCAACCAGTATGTTTACACATAGGGCAACCTTTACCACCACATTTGAAGCAACTTACGTCAACTTCAACACTTGGTTCAGTAAATGGAAAATATGATGGTTTAAATCTAATACTACGATTTTCACCAAACATTTTCTTCATCAATAAACTTAACGTTCCTTTTAAATCTGACATCGTAATATTTTTATCTACAACTAAACCTTCAAATTGCATAAATTGATGTGAGTGAGTTGCGTCATCATCATCACGACGATAAACTTTACCAGGGCAAACAATTTTTACTGGTTTACCAGCCGCTTCAAGTAAAGTTCTAACTTGAACTGGTGAAGTTTGTGTTCTTACTAAAACATTCTCATTAATATAGAATGAATCTTGCATATCACGTGCAGGATGACCTTTTGGAACATTTAGCATTTCAAAATTGAATACATCTACTTCAACTTCTGGTCCTTCTGCAATACTATATCCCATACTAATAAAGATATCTTCTAATTCTTCGATAACTTTGTTTAATGGATGCATACTACCATTTTTAAATTGATATCCATCCATAGTTACATCGATAGCTTCTTTTTCTAGTTGGGCGTTGATTTCAGCATTTTCTATGGCAACTCGCTTATTAGCTATAGCAAGTTCAATTTCTTGTTTTACTTTATTTGATGCTGCACCAATTGTTTTCTTTTCTTCAATAGTCGCACTAGCAAGTGTTTTCATTATTTCAGCTAATGGACTTTTCTTTCCCATATAATAAGCCCTTAATTCATTCAATTCTTGCATTGTTGTTGCGGCCTCTATTTTTACTATGGCCTCTTTTTTAATTTCATCTAATTGCATTTTTTCCTCCTAAAAATAAAAAAACCTCGTCTTATATAAAAGGACGAAGTAATCGTGGTACCACCTTAATTTAAGAAATGAAACATTTCTCCTCATTAATCCATTAACGCTAGAAACACGGGTTTTTTTAGAACCTCTCATGGGTGAACTTCAATAACAATCTTAATAAATTTGCTTTCAGTCTATGGCAAATTCTCCCTAAATTAATCTATGTCATCTACTCTTCCAATCAACGATTTTTTTATTACTATCTTATTATACCGCAATTATTTAAAGTTTACCACTAAAGTGATAATTACTTTTTTATAAGAAAGAATCTACTTCATAAAAATGGAGTAGATTCTTTCTTCTTATCTTGGATAGTTACTATTGTTAGGTTCATTTACATGAACTTCACTACAAGAGTATTGAGGAATAAATTCATTTTCAGTTACATAATGATGTACGATTTCAGTATGATAGTTGTGTACATATGGTTGTTTTGTAACATGATATTGATTAATTACTTCTTTAGAACAAGTTACAATAGGAGGACAGCATTTGTAAGTAGTTGGACATTGTTTTTTACAACCACATCCACCATTATTACCAATGTTTCCACAAGTACAATGTTGATTGTTATTCATTTCTTCGGTTTGAGTATTAGTAGTTTCTTGGTTGTTAAAATTCATTCCTGGAAAGTTAGTATTTTGAAATGGATTATTAAATCTTTGCACAAAATCACCTCCTTCGTTTGTATTATATTGATTTATTTAAAATATGTTTGTGCTAATGACATATTTTATGCTTTTTTGACAAGTAAAAAGCGTATAATAAAAAAGAAAAGAAAAAGGAGATATTAATATGTATTTAACCCCTGTTGTTATTGAACAAACCAATCGTGGTGAAAGAAGTTTTGACATCTACTCACGTTTATTAAAAGACCGTATTATATTAGTTTTTGGAGAAATAAATGATGCGCTTTCCGCAAGCATAATAGCTCAATTACTATTTTTATCAAGCATTGATAAAGAAAAAGAAATATACCTATATATTAATTCACCCGGTGGAAGTGTTTCAAGTGGTCTTGCAATTTATGATACTATGAAATATATCCCTAATGATTGTGTAACAATCGGTATGGGAATTTGTGCAAGTATGGGAGCCTTTCTATTATCTAGTGGAACAAAAGGTAAACGATATGCTTTAAAACACACCAAAATAATGATTCATCAACCACTTGGTGGTGCTCAGGGTCAAGCAACAGATGTAATGATTGTCGCCGAAGAAATCATTAAAATTAAAAAACTTTTAAACTCTTTGCTATGTGAACATACTGGTAAACCTATTGATGTTATTGAAAAAGACTCTGATCGTGATTTTTATATGGATGCAAAACAAGCAAGAGATTATGGCCTTATTGATAAAATATTAGAAAAAGGATTTTAGCTAACTAAAATCCTTATTTTTCCCATTTTGGTCTACTATTTATGCTTACTATTTCTCCAGTTACCGGATGTGTAAATTCTAAATGTGCACTATGCAAATGTAGTATTTGATCTGTGGTTGGTGTTCCATACAATTCATCACCAATTATTGGAAAACCAAGATTTGCAAAGTGTAATCTAAGTTGATGTGTCTTTCCCGTATGAAGAGTTGCCATTACTAGCGTAGTATCATTAGTTCTATCTAAAACTTCAAAACTTGTTTTGCTATTGATAAACTCATCAGTTACAATTCTTTTGATAATACTTGTTGGGTCTTTTTTTATACCATTAGTGATTATTCCTTTATCTACAGGAATTAATCCTTGAACTTCAAGAATATATTTTTTATCTATTTGTTGCTTTTTTATTACATCAGCAATATAGGGGTTTTTGGCAAACATAATGATTCCTGAAGTTGCATAATCAAGACGACCTATACAGTGAATATTAGCACGTATTCCTTTTCTTTTGTAATAGGACATAACATAATTAGAAAGTGAGTTAGCATAGTGATTTCTTGTTGGAATACTTGCTAGATTATTTTCTTTATTAATTATTAAAATATAAGAATCTTCATATAGTATCTCAAAATCATGTTTAGTCGAAATTATATTTTCTCCTTGATTAGATGTAGGTAAAACGATTTCTACTAAATCATTAGGTTTTATTTGATACCAGTTTTCAACGCTTTGGTCATTAACAAGAATTTGACCATTGCCATTTTTTAGCTCTTTAGAAATGTTTTCGGTGAAGCCTTTTTCTAATAAAAAGTCTTTGACTAGCATTTCCTTTTCAGCAATATAACGTTTTATCATTTTACCACTTTTTCAAATCTACTGAAGAAATTTCATTTTCTAAAGGATCAGCTACTTGACTTCCTTCTAATTCTACCATCAAATGGTGAATTTGTGACATTTCTTCATCTAGTTTTGTTGCCGCAAGACTTGCACTCTTAAGTCTTTCTTTGATACTATCAGGTATTTGTTTTTGATATTTATATTTTAGAGAGTGTTCAATACTAGCCCAGAAATGCATGGCATGAGTTCTTATTTGAAATTCTAAGATAAGTGGTACTTGCCCATCAATAGTTTCTACTTGATATGCCATTATTAAGTGCAACGAACGATAACCACTAGGTTTTACATTTTTAATGTAATCTCTTTCTTCTAGTAAAGTAACATCTTTACGATTTTTTAGTAATTCCGCAACACTATACACATCATCAATATATTTACAAGTTATTCTAACTCCGCCTATGTCATATACCTTTTTAGCAATATCTTCTTTTTTTACATTTAGTCTCTTAGCTTTATCTAAGATACTATCAGGAGATTTAACACGTCCAGTAACTATTTCAATAGGACAATATTCGCCACGTAACTGATATTGCTTTTTTATTCCTTCAATTTTTAATATGAATCCCTCTACTGCTAATTCATAGGGTTGTAAAAACCTTTCCCATTCTATTTCTCTCATTTTCATTACTCCTATTCTTGTGAATATTATACCATAGATATAATATTTTCTCAAACTTTTTATTCTTTAAAAATTTTTAAAATTTTCTATACTAATTAGTTGATATTTTATTTTTTTTGTGTATAATTTATTCGATATTGAAAAACGTAATAATGAGGTAATATTTATGTCTAAAGAAATAGAAATCGAATTTAAAACATTATTAACTAAAGAAGAATATGTAAATCTATGCACTAAATTTGCAGATAAACGCGGAAATCTTCAAATCAATTATTATTTCGATACCCCACGTTTTACATTAAAAGCTTCTGAAATTGGCCTTCGAGTGAGAAAAAGCGATAAATACGTAATGACTCTTAAACGAAAGAAAGGCTATGCATTGCAAGAAATTAATGAAACTATTTCAGAAGAAGTTTTTCAACAATTTTTAAAGGATGGAATTATTCCTGTTGAAGAAATTAGAAATGAATTAGAGGATGTTTTGAAGGGGCAAAAAGTGATTAACTATATGTCTTTATCTACATTTAGAATTGGTTTCCCTTACAAGAAAGGAAATATTGCCATTGATAAATGTAAATATGTTGATACGGTTGATTATGAACTTGAGTATGAAGCTACTTCATATGAAGGTGGTAAACGTGAATTTGTTGAGATTGTTCGCGAATTTGGAATTGTTTATAAAAAAAGCAAACCTAAAATTAAACGTGCTTATGATGCATTAAAGAAAAAAATATAGAAGCAGCAAAAATTTGCTGCTTCTTTTATTTTTTAGAGTATTTCACATTGATAGGCTCAGCATCAAAATCACTAAAACTATCTAAGTTACGAAGTTCTTTTGGTAGGAAAATAGTGATATCTTCATTATTATAACCGACCTGTAATTCATTTTCATTAATGATTATTGGTCTTTTTAATACACTAGGATAGTCGATAATGAATTCGATAAGTTCTTGGACACTCATATTATCAGGGTCCAATTTCTTTTCTTTGAAGACTTTAGATCTTGTTGATATGATATCATCAAAGCCATTTTCACTATTGGCAAGCATTCTAAAGATATCTTCTTTGCTAAGTTTAATGCTAAAAATATTCTTTTCTGAATATGGTATTTTGTATTGATCAAACCATTTCTTTGCTTTTCTACATGATGCACAACTTGGAGTAGTATAAATTTGTATCACTATCGTCACCTCTTGATATATTATAACACATTTTTTCCCTTTTTTCAATACCCTTTTTTAAAGTTTATTGGATTTTTTTTACACTTGATAGAATAATATTGTAAAAACAATACCAACAGCCGTAACAACTGCTCCTATATAGAATAGAAAACCATAACCATGTATTCCCTTTTTAGTTTCTTTATACTCAGCATATGTCATATTATCTTTTTTTGACATTGGTACAAGCATTTTAACCGCTCTTTTTACCATATATCCAAGCGCATCTAGTGACCCCTTGTTTGTTAGCATTATTAATAATCCCAACAAAACATAAATAAGACCTGGTATTGTGAAAGAGTCTGCAAGCATGCGATATTTTTCTTTTAGTTCAGTTTCTTTAAAGAAGTCTCTTAAACTTAAGTTAAGTAAAACAAAGCAAACAGCAATTATAGAAGCTATCGCATACTTAATTATGATTTTTACAGTTTCTTTTTTCAATTGAAAAATTCCGCCTTATATTTTTCTTCTTCGGCATTATTGCAATAAACAAAATGACCTGGAGCAATCTCACGTAAAGATGGTTTATCAACCGAATAGTCATGTTCAACTAAAGGATTATAAGTAATTCTGACTCTTTTCTTTTCGTAAACTGGGTCAGGTAGTGGGATTGCGGAAAGAAGCGAACGAGTATATGGGTGAACTGGATGATCAAATAACTCTTCTGCATTTGCAAGTTCAACTAATTTTCCATAATACATTACCCCAATACGATCAGAGAAGTATTTTACAACCGACAAATCGTGGGCTATAAATAAAATTGTTAGTCCTAATTTATCGCGCAATTCGTTAAGTAGATTTATTACTTGGGCTTGAATTGATACGTCAAGAGCAGAAATTGGTTCATCCGCAATTATCATATCAGGATTCATAATAACTGAACGTGCAATACCTATTCTTTGACGTTGACCACCTGAGAATTCATGTGGGTATCTAGTAGCGTGTTCTTTTACAAGTCCAACTAATTCTAATATTTCATATACTCTTTGTTGTATATATTCTTTATCTTTAATGCCCTTTATTACAAGCCCTTCAGAAATTATTTCTTGAACTGTCATACGTGGATTTAAAGATGCTATTGGATCTTGGAAAATCATTTGAATTTGTGTTATTAATTTGCTTTTCTTAGCAGTTCTTAATTCATCTTTATATTTTTTACAAGCATCTTCATACTCTTTAGATCCTTTTTCAAGTTTAGCAAATATTTCTTGATATTTTTCTTTAACTTCTGCTACTAATTTATCAGAATATTCTTTATTGCAATATTTTTGATCATATATACTACTTTTAATTAGTTTTTCATTTTCACTAATAATTGCATTGCGTTCACTTTGATATTGACTTTTAAGTACTTGCAGTTCTTCGCTACTTAAACCTTTTTCGACTTCGGCTTTAATTTTTTCTTTGCAATCTAATTTAGCCTTCTTGATAGCCATCTTGTATGAACGTGTACCTGCACCGATACGTTGACCTTTGAAATAAATGTCTCCAGAAGTAATATCATATAATTTGATGATTGATCTTCCTGTTGTCGTTTTACCACAACCAGATTCACCTACTAACCCAAATACTTCTCCACGATATATTTCAAATGATACATCATCAACTGCTTTTAATTCCTTATTCCCCATTTTGAAATATTGGCAAAGATGATCTACTTTTAATAAAACTTCACGATTTTCGTTAGTGTTATTCATTATTATCTCCTCCTGCCTTCTTCATTCTTTCGATACGGTCTACAATAATTTTTGGCATCTCTACCTTTGGTGCATTTGGATGCAATAACCAAGTAGCCGCATAATGGGTATCAGTAATTTTAAATAGCGGTGGTTGTTCTTCAAAATCAATTTTTAGGGCATATTTGTTACGTACCGCAAATGCATCTCCAACTGGTGGATATATCATGTTAGGCGGAGTACCAGGGATAGCCTCTAACTTTTCTTTGGTATCTAAGTCTGGCATACTACTTAATAGAGCCCACGTATATGGGTGAGCAGGGGCATAGAATATTTCTTCACTTGTTCCATATTCTACAATTTTTCCTGCATACATTACCGCAATCCTATCAGCCATATTCGCAACAACACCTAAATCGTGGGTAATGAAAATTACTGATAAATTTCTTTCTTTTTTCAAATTATTAATTAATTCAAGAATTTGTGATTGAATAGTAACGTCTAAAGCTGTTGTAGGTTCATCACATATCAAAATATCAGGGTTTGCTGATAAAGCAATTGCTATAACAATTCTTTGTCTCATTCCACCCGAGAATTCAAATGGATATTGGCGATACCTAATACGTGCTTCAGGAATACCTACTTCTTCCATCAATTTGATGGCTTTTTCCTTTGCCATTGCTTTTGTTACTTTATAAACTACTTGTGATGCTTTTGCTTTAAAGTAATCAATTAAATCGATACTCTTTGCAAAGAAATCAATATTTGATGAAGTTGCAATATCTTCTTGATATTTTTCATCCAAACGATCGATTATCGCAAGTAAGTTTTCAATTTGCTCATTTAAGTCAATAATCTTTTTAGGTACAACTTTCCAATCAACATTCTTACCTTTTGCAACTAATGCATCGTGTTTTGCTGATTGTTTTGCAAATCTTTTTTCTTCTTTTTCGTTTGATATTACGTTTGCAAAATAGCTTTTTACATTATAACTTAATGTTTTTAGGAAGGTATATGCAATACTATCTTTAATAGGTTCTAAGTGATCAATTGAACTATTTAAAATTTCTCGCATTTCTTTAATATGTTCCATTGCTTCTTTTTTAGTAAATTCGCCTTTTGCAAAATATTCTCTTAATTCTTTATTTTTAACTATTACTCTTTTTTTACCTTCAATAGCTCTTTCATGTGATAACTTTAGTGCTTTTTGTTCATAATCAATAAATTGATTCATAAAGTTATTATTTAAATACTCTAGTGCCATTTCATTCATTTTAGCAACATCCATATTTAATAGTTCTGGTAATGCTTCTTTGTTTACATATAGATAATAACCAATTCTAAAGAAATTTGGTTTTTCTTTCGCAACTATGGTATTTAATAAAGCCTCAAGTTCATCATATTTTGCAATTAATGTTTCTAAAGATGTAGTCTTAATTTCATTGCTAAAATAGTTAATAAAATCTTGAACTTTATCTTTCACATCGTGAAGTATAAATGGATCATTAATAGCTTTTAATTTTTTGCGATAATAAGGTGCATATGAAAAAGGATCAACTTTTTGTTTTTTCTCATATAAGAATTTAAAATCTTTTATTGAAGCTATTAACTCTTCAGCAATTGATTCTGAAACGTTGTAACTATTTTCTAATTTTAATGCTTCCATATTGAAATCATCAAATTGCTTCGTCATCACTTTAATTTTTGCTGCTTCTTCTTCATTGTTTCCTGTTGCTTCAATCATCATATTTTGAAGAATAGCAAGCATTTTGTTAAATTCTTTTCTTGATATTTTTCTAGAAGCTTTGTTTTTTAGCAACATTGCTTCTGTAATTTGTTTACCAATTCTTACGATTGGGTTTAAACTAGATAGTGGATCTTGGAAAATCATTGAGATTTTATCACCACGTATTTTGTACATTTCATCTTCACTTATTTTTAGTAAATCTTTACCATCATAAAGAATTTCGCCACCATCAATAATTGAGTTACCAGCCAAAATTCCTAAAATTGCTTTAGAAGTTACCGATTTACCTGAACCACTTTCACCAACAATTGCTAGAGTCTCTCCTCTTTTTAGGTCAAAAGAAATGTCTCTAACGGCTTTTACTGTGCCATTATTAGTTCTAAAAGATATTTTTAATTTTTTTACTTCTAAAATATTATCAGACATTCTTTATTCCTCCACTCCTCTTAACGTTGGATTAAACGCATCTCTTAATCCATTACCAAATAAGTTAAAACAAATCATTAGCAATGATATTATAATTGCAGGGAAAATCATCAAGTGTGGAAATTGTGTCCATATGCCACTTGCATCAGACAATAATGTTCCTAAACTTGTTGCTTTTGAACCACCTAAATTAACAATACCTAAGAAACTTAACATACTTTCACTGAAGATAACACTAGGTATTACTAAAGCAGATGATGTTATAATTGTTCCAAGTGTGTTAGGGAAAATATGTTTCCAAATAATTCTTCTATCACTAGCCCCTAATGTTCTTGCGGCCATTACATATTCTTGATTCTTGAATCGATAAAATTGAGTACGTACTCTAGACGCAGTTCCAATCCAGCCGGTTACTACAAACGCGAATATTAAACACGGTATTGTTCCAACTTTCCTTGCTAAATGCATTTGGAATAAAGTAGCAACAATAATAAATGGTACACCTGATAAAATATCTGAAACTCTTTCTAATACGATATCTACAGCACCACCATAATAACCTTCAACAGCGCCATAAATTGCGCCAATTACAAAGTTAATTACTGATACACATACTGCAAGTAATAAACTTAATTTAATACCACTAGCAAGTCTATATGCTAAATCATAACCTTGTGAATCTGTTCCCATAATATAGTTAGGTTCAAATCCATTCAAATATTGATAATAATTATAGTATAAAATTCTAACTCTATATAATGATGTCTCATCGTTTCCACCACCATTATTTTTGTAATATTTATAATTACCATCAGCATCACGCGAATAGTTTTCTTCTAATTGTATGTTGTAAATATCATCTATTGAGTTTTTACTATCATCTACTAGTTTCACAACTTTACCTGATTTAGTTGAAACAGGTATTGCTTTTCCTGTTGTCTTATACCAATAATTTGCTGCACCACGATCATCATTATTACCAAAATAATATTCATTTTCTTCTATAAGTGGATAGAGAACTTTTTTGCCAGTTGTTTTTTCCCATTCTAGTATTTTTTGATATTCTGATTGTTCAATATCTTGATAAATAAATCCGACGCTCAAATACTTATCATATCTTGTATCATAGCTAGGTACTTGTTTTCTGCCTTGTGATACCATTTTAACATTTTTTATTTTGATAACAGGTTGATAGTAATTGTCAAGAGTATCTTTTATTAAGTTTACTTCTTTATCATCTTCAAATGCAGCACCTATACCTTTTGCAAGTTCAAAAATTAATTGTTGTTTAGTAAGATCTGTTGTAGAGCCTCCATCTGCAAGGCCTATGCTATTTTTTAACCACGCAATTCTTGGCCCTTTTTGTCGATAATTTGCATCCATTAATTTTGCTTTTTCAGTACTAGTACATATAGGTACAATGAAAGCAAACAACACTATTAAAATAATGATTATTGTTGCAACAACAGAAGCTTTATTCTTTCTAAAACGGATTAATGCATCTTTAAAGTAACTAATAGGCTTTGTATCAAATTTTTTATCTGTTAGTTTTTCATTTGTATTAACAAATTCAAATTTTTCTTTTGGAATATCGATATATTTATTGTTATTATTTTCCATATTATCGCTCTCCCATTCTAATTCTTGGATCTATAAATCCATAACTTATATCAACGACAATTCCTGCCAACAATCCTACAAATGTGTAGAAAATACTATCTAGCATAAATACATCATAATCTAATTGTTGAATTGATTTTATATATAGTTCGCCTACACCAGGAATTGCGAAAATTTGCTCAATAATCATAGAGCCACCAAGAATACCTATGAAACTTGAGATAATCATCGGTAAAATTGGTACCATTGCATTTTTCAATGCATGTCTTACTGTTGCTTGTCCTTTTGTTAAACCTTTTGTTCTTGCAAGCAACATATAATCTGATGTTAATGTTTCAGTTAATTCTGCTCTTGTAAAACGACATAAACCTGCAATTTCACCAAATGACAATGATACAATCGCAGGTATCATACTTTTAAACATCGCCCAAGTTAAATACGACCCTCCAGCATCCTCTAATGCCAGTATTGTTGGTTTGTCTACAATGTGCCATTTTGAATAAAATAGATATTGCACGATAAAAGCGTAAACATAACTAGGAACTGAAACAAATAAGATAATCAAAACGCTTATTACTTGGTCTTCCCATCTATTCTTTCTAATTGCGGCAATAATTCCCAATAGTATTCCAAGAGGAATAGAAATGATTAAAGAATAAAAATTTACTAAAACTGTCGGTAATAATCGTTTACCCATAACTTCAGTAACTGGCTTCATTCTTTCTAGATACCATGATGTACCAAAGTCCCATTTAGTAATAATATTCTTAAGATATATACCATATTGTACTAACAAAGGTTTATTGTACCCTAACGCTTCCCATCTTGCTTGTATTTGCGCTGATAAATTTTTATCAGTTGGCATTTCTTGAGGTAACATTTTTATTAGTAGGAAACAAATTGTTGTAATTACAAAAAATGTAAAAAGCATTAATACTATTCTTTTTAAAACATATTTTAGCATTTTATCTTCCTTTCATTTTCTCATTAAAAACAATGCAAGAAGGCATACAAGCCTTCATGCATTGCCAAAATTGATTATTTATAGCTTATATTATTGCCATGTTTAACTACATAGTCTTCCCAAGCAGCATCACTGAATTCATATTTCAACAATCTGAATCCACCAAAGTCATACATAATATTATAATCTTCAGTGTAGTATGCTACTTTGTATGAAAGCAATGAACAAGTTGTTGTTGCAGCAAGAGGAATTCTATAGTATTTACCTAAGAAATCTTCTTCTAATGCAGCTGTAATAGCTAATTTAGTTTTGAAGTCTGCAGATACATATTTACCAGTACCAACCATTGAGTTACCCCAATCTTTATAAGTCATTGTTACTTCTTCACCATTAATAGTTAATGTTAATTTTTCAGTAGCTGGATCCCAACATGCGATTTCATTTACATCATATTGTTCAGTATCAAAGTAAACTTGGAAGTTTCTAAATGGATAGAATGCAGCACCACCCCAAGCACCATAACCGATAGCATATTCACCAGCAGGAACTGCAGCATATCTATTGCTTAAGTTACCAACAGGTTGTAAAGTAATTTGTCCAAAGCCGCTTCCTTCAAGAGCTTTATTTAAATATTGATTCATTAAGGCAATTTGTTTGTTATCATCTGATTGAATTGCACCTTTTGCATAAGCAACATTAATAACGATATTTTCACCTTTCTTGTATAATCCATCAGCAACAAGTTGTTCGCAAGCTCTAGCCATTAATGCTTTTGCTTCAGAAATGTTGAAACCAGTTATTGATTTATATGCTTCTTCTAATGTCTTATAAGTCTTACCTTCACCATATTCAACACCATATAGATTTACGATGGCTTGCATAGCTTGTTCTGTACTACGATATGTTGAAGTTGGATCTTCATAAATATTATAGTAATATAAATCATTCATTAATGAATAAGTTGGTTTATAACCAGCTGTAGCTAATACCCAATTTGCTCTATCAATTGCTAAACTAAATGCTTTACGGAAATCAACATTAGATAATACAACACTGTTTTTGTTACCTTTATTGCTGTCCATTGACTTTAAAGCTTCAAGATTAGTATTGAAGAAGAAACTCATTGTGTAAGTTTCATCAACACGATAAAGTTTTTCACTTAATGTGTAATCAGATAATTCTGAAGATGATGGAGCCCATTCATCAAGAGCACCACTCAAGAATGCTTGTCTTGCTGCTTCATCTGACATTACGTCAATAACAACTTTTGTAGTCATGTATTGTTGTACATGCTCGCCATCAACTAAGAAATTAGTTTCAGAATATAAAGTTCCATCTTCTTTTTTAGTATAACCATACCAATTTTCATTTTGTACGAAAACAATTTGTTTACCTTCTTGTAATACAGAAAGTCTGTATGGGCCATATGACATAGTAGTATTTACTGAAGTACCATAATTAGTAGTTAATAACTCGCCAGTTGTATCAAAGCCTTTTTCATAATATGGTCCATAAACTAGCCATGTATCTGTTAATGAAGTCAAGAAGTAATCACGAGCTTCATAAGTTGATAATACATAACGGATAGTATAATCATCTACTTTGTATAGACCAACAGTATCCCATTCTACTTTTTCACCTTTTCCACTAATGAATACCATAAATTCATTCCAAGCTAGTGGATTAGTATCACCGCAATTTAAAGCAACAGCCTTTAAGTCAGCAAATAATTCTGCAGTTACAGGGATATATCCATATGCATTTGCTTGACTACTATATTTTTTGTATACATCTGTAAGATATGAAACTTCACCAGATTCTTCATTTACAACTTTCTTTAGCCATTCTGGAAGATTTTCGCCAAATTGTGAAACATCACCTGTAAATGGAACACAGAATAAGCTTGCATAGCCTCCAGCATACAAATCTTTAACTGAATCGCTACCAAAGAAACGAACAGGATTTACGAAACTTGTATAAAGAACATATTCTTGTCCACCTTCACTAAATACTAGTTGACCAGCTGCGTTAACAGTAGGATCTTCTTGTAAGTATCCAGGAACTCTTTCTAGTAAATCCGTATAAATTGGAGATTCAGAATTATAATATCCAAGAGCACCAGCTAAAGCACTTTCACCATTTACGTATAGGTTAGCACGATAGTTTTTCATCTTAGAATTTAATAACATTTGCATAGAGTAGATATAATCATTAGCAGTGATGGCAACACCATTTTCCCATTTTGCTTTTGGATTTAATACTATTTCATATACATATCCATCAGTAACTTCTTCTAAAGTTTTTCCTTCTGGTAATTGTGAACCATATTTAGTCAAATCAGATTGATGAGATGCAGTAACATCTTTTACATCTGTTGCCATTTCATATACCCATTGGTATTCACCTTTTTTGCTATCTTTGATAGAAAGGTCAACAAATCCTTTTGACAAGTAAGTAAGAATGCCTTGGTCAGCATTAGTTTCCCAAGTATGAGGATTCCAGTTATTTCCTAAAGCACTTGAATATCCTCTATAAGTGTAAGTTGGAGCCACAGTTGAAGGTCCAGGTTTTTTAGCACACTTATCGCAAGAAGCAAGTCCTAAAGCAATAACAGCGACAAAAATCATCAATAATAACTTTTTAACTTTCATATTTTTTTTCTCCTTTAATAATTTTTTATAGATATTACATCTATTTTCATAAAAGCAATTTCATATACCTTCCAAAATTGTTTTATGCTACCATTATATAACATTATTTATTTAATGTCAATGTTTTTTAGTTTTTTGTTTGATGTAAACGCTTACTTTGACATTTTTTTAATTTTTTCTTTTTTTACTTTATGTAGATTATACCTGCATTTTTTCTAAAAAGCGCCTATTTTTGCTATGCTATTTTTTTAGAAAAATCATATATTTTGACTTTTTGTCAAAACTAAAGTATAATATTATGCGTAAAACAAATGATGCGGAAAAGAGTATTTTGTGATCTTTGTCCAGTGAGTAATGTAAGTGAGAAATTACCTAAGTAGCAATTGAAATGGGTCCGTTGATGTAGAATGAGGAAATGCATTCTCGCAGAAAACTGCGTTATCAAAATTGAGGATATAGGCTATACTATATTAAATAAAGGTGGTACCACGAATATTTCGTCCTTTAATTAGGGGGATTTTTTATTTTTTAGGAGGAATTTATGAAAACTTTAGTATCAGGCATTCAGCCATCGGGTAGATTAACCCTTGGAAATTATTTAGGCGCTATTAAGAATTTTGTTGCCTTACAAGATGAAGGAGAATTTGAAGAATTCTTTGTATTTATTGCGGATTTACATGCAATTACTGTACCAAAAGATCCAACAATGTTGAGACAAAGCATTAAAAAGCTTGCAGCATTATATCTTGCATGTGGTTTAAATCCTGAAAGAATAACATTATTTATTCAATCAGAAGTTCATGAACACGCCGAAATTGGCTATTTATTACAAACAATTACTTATATTGGTGAACTAGAAAGAATGACACAATATAAGGATAAAAAAGCTAAACAAGTTGAAGGAGTTTCAAGTGCTTTATTAACATACCCTGTGTTGATGGCTGGCGATATTCTTTTATATAATGCAAATGGTGTTCCCGTTGGTCAAGACCAAAAACAACATTTAGAATTAACTAGAACTCTTGCGGAAAGATTTAACTCTAAATATAGCGAAACATTCAACATCCCAGATGCATTGATTGTAAAAGAGGGTGCAAAAATAATGTCACTTCAAGACCCATCAAAAAAAATGTCTAAATCAGATCCTTTAGAAAAAGCTTCTATTTATCTAGATGATTCAGAAGCCATAATTCGTAAGAAAATTGCAAGTGCGGTAACTGACAGTGATGGAATTATTAAATACGATGAAGTAAATAAACCTGGTATTTCTAATTTATTAAACATCTTATCATGTTGTACTAACAAATCAATTTCAGATTTAGAGACTGAATTTGAAGGAGTTGGCTACGGAGAATTCAAAAAAGCTGTTGCTGATGCAATTATTACTTTATTAATGCCAATTCAAGAAAAATATGAAAAAATATTAGCCGACAAAGACTACCTAAATAAAGTATTAGATGATGGTGCCCAAAAAGCAAGTTATTTTGCTAGAAAGACGCTTTCTAAAGTAAAAAGAAAAATGGGTGTAGGTAGATAAAAATATAGGTTCTATATAATTCGTTGGGGTGGTATTAGCCACCCTTTTTCTTTTTGCTTTTTTGATATAAGCCTCGTTTATTGTTGCCCTTTTTAAATGGCACGTTACCATCACTAGATACATAAAGTATTCTAGCTCTATAGATAGCGAAGTTATTAAATCCATATCTTTCACATATTTTTTGTTATAAATTATTGTGCATAATACTCCTTTTATAATTGTAGTGTAATACCATTATATCTAAGGAACACACAAAAAAAGCAATAATAGATAAACCGAATATCGGTATTCTAGTATCGCTTTTCATTTCGTTTTAGACAATAAGATTTTCTATAGCTTTTTTAGAAACCATATAATTTTCTATCTAGTCTTTATTTTTTATTTAAGACCCCAATAAATTTTATAGGATTTTTAAAAACCCCAACAAATTCTATCTAATCAAAATATAAAACTGTTGATAATAAACTATCAACAGTTTTATATTTTTTACTACGCAATAAATACTACTTTTAACATTAACTTGATTAAATCAAATCATCATAAATATCAAAAAATATCAACGAATTATTCATATATGAAAGTACATCTTTTTCTACAAGTATTATTATCCCGTTCGATAGACAATAGCTTCCGTTTATAGTAACTCTTTTTTTGTATGGCTTACTTTGTACAATTACTATATCTTTTTCCAAATCCAATAAATAATTACATTCAACACATCTTGCATATCTATTGTTTCTATCTTCCATTTTTATTGCATGATTTTTTTTGGTAGTCCCAACTTCACCACATACGCAAAATTCAATGTGTTGAGAATTATTGTAATATTTCCATCCATCATAATTATGGCTATGACCATATCCGCAATATTTGCACTCACCATTTATGATATTGTGTTTATTTTTTACACTACTTCCGCATTGACAAAAAGATTTATGAAACATAATTGATTGATATACATATGAATAATCATATGAATGCGCATGCGTATACGTATGAATGTTTTGGCTATCATAACAATAGTATGAATTAGTAGGAATATTATTGTTCACAGTAGTTACTTCATAATTATTAGAATGACTATGTTTATTTGTGAAATTCAACACCAATGCGCTTTTATAAGTAATGTACCCCTCATCTTCCATTGTAACATGTGTTTTATTAGAGCCTAATCCAAAATGACAATATAGATTATCTATCGTTTCATCATAATCGTATGCAATCACTACATGTCCAATTAAATTTGAACCAATCGATAGTAAAACAGGATTGCCTTTTTTTACCTCGCGTATTGCAAATTCTCTTACTTCGGCACTTCCATATTGATTATATTCATTGTTTATGTACGAAATATTAAAATCACTTTCATCTAATCGTGCCACATTTTTCAAATAATCGCTTAGTACTGTAAGTCTTTTTGAAAAATTTGTGCTAACAGCTCCATATTTATCTGCAAAATTATAATAACCATAGTCTGCGCCAATAGTGATAAGTTTTGCATGTAGCGAAGAATTAGCCATACTTAGCATTACATTATAATAATCAGCAGCAGATAAATTATAGCCATATCTACCATTTATATTTCTACCCGATGTTTCATTAGGGTCCAAAACTAGATCTTTTTTTATTCCTGGTGAATTTCTTCGTTGAACCATATCAGTTTCATTTCCTGCTGATATTACGTCATATTGTTCTGGAATTATATCATCGCTCAAAAATGTATCATAGTACGATAGCAACATTCCAATTGCTACATAACCGCAACTTCCCTTGTAATTCATTCCAAAATTATAGGTCAAATTATCATAATATGACTTTAAAAAATTTTCATATTCATATATGTTTGATGAATAAGTGCTGTCAGTATTCAATGATTCTTCGATATATTGCCATTGCAATTCTGGTGTTAATACTCCATCTTCAACATTCTCGTTTGTGCTAGCATAAGCTACTCTAGCATTTAAAGTTTTTAACATTATTGCTATCAATATTAGTGTAATTATTGTTATGTTTAGTTTTATTATTCTTTTCATATTGTCCCCTATTTATTTTTTTATCCAATTGTTATTTTAATTTTAACTAAATTATTATTAATAAAATTAGTAATCCATTCATCAGATATAGTTAAAGTGGTACTGAAATAAATTTTTCCAATTAATTCGGTATCTGAATACATTAACACTAAATCAGTAAAAATATTTTTAGAATTTTCATATTTATAAAATTCATATCTTATATTGCTAATTTCTTTAATAGTTCCATACAATTTGCATAAAAATGACATTGATATAACAATTCCATCATCTTTATTTTCATTTGGTCCTAAGTTTTCATCATAGAACGAAAAAGATGATTGTATTTCTGGAACTAAAATTTCTTCATTTAAATCACATGTATAACCTAGTTCATTGTTGTAGACTTTGGTAAAACTATTTTTTGAAATTACTGGTATGCAATATTCCCTAGTGTATTGTTTGCCAGTTTTATTCAAATTCTTTAGTTCAACTATATCTAAAAGATTTGTTAGTTTTTCACTATAGCCAAAAACATCGACATTTTCTTTTATTGTTGATTTCTGTGATAATTTTTCTACTGTAACATATTCTTGTTTTTCTTTGCATATTGTACATTCTTGATGCTTTTTACCATTTGTGTTGTAAGTTGGATTTTCATCAATTATCCATTCGTAAGAATGAGTATGTTTAGAACATCCACTTACCGTTATAAGGCAAAGCAAAAGCCCCAGTGTTAAAAATAATTTTACTCTATTTTTTTGCATTATATTTCACCTCCATTAATATTTTTGCAAAAGAGCTATTATTACATTCTTTATTATTAAGTATAAAAAATCTTTCTTTAGAACTTTTTCCAAAGAAAGATTTATTGTATCATTTTTATACTTTACACATTTCCTTGGTAACTTTTAATTACAAGGTGTAATAATATACCCCGATGTCATTATACACCATTTTATAATATGTGTAAAGTTATTCATTAATTATTTTTTGTTTTACAAAATTTTTTTACTGTCTCATTAACAATCTTTCGATATTCTACTTTTGTGTAACAATGTTCTGATCCTTCAACAATAACATATTGGCAGTTTTCATATAATTCAGCATATTTTTTACTGTATTCTGGGAAAACTGATTTATCATTTGATCCTTGCATTATTAATACGGGCTTTTTAAATTTTTCAATATCTTTATACATATCATAATTATTGAAAGCATTCTTTATAGCTATATTCATATAATATCCGCCCATATCAATGTTGCCATTTTCATCAATCTCATGACTTGCAAAATATCTTTCAATTATTTGTGGCATATTGCCTGCAGGAGATAATAGCACTAATTTTTCGATTAAATCTTGTACTTCAAGTGATACTCTACTTGCGACTGCTCCACCCATTGAAAAGCCTAGAAGAATAATTGGTTTTTTATTATTAAGTTCATATGCTTCTTTAACAATTGCAATTCCATCTTCAATTTCAGTAAAGAAAGTATAATCACTAAATTTGCCATCACTTTCACCGCTACCCATAAAGTCATATCTAAGAGTCGCAAAATTACTTGCAACAAGGGTTTCAGTTAATTGTTTAAATAAATAACCATTTTCGTTTTTATGACCAGTAAAACCATGAAACATTACGACAATGTTGTCGTAACTATCATCTGGTTTAGAAAATAGTCCTCTTAATATATAATTTTTTACTTTTAAAGACTTTTGTATTATTTGCATTTTTTGATTCCTTCTTCATTTAAATTAGAAATTGCTTCACGAATATTTCCATTATTTTCTTCTAAAATCTTTTGTATTTCATTTGGATTTTCAATTTTTGTTAAGTAAGATAATAATACTCCTTTTACAGATTTAAACTTTTCTAATTGTTGCTTTGCAATTTCATTACTATAACCTGTAATTTCTTTAATAATTGAAAGCATTCTTGAAACCAGTTTTTCATTTGTTGCCTTTAAATCAATCATTAAATTTTCATAAACTTTACCCATTTTAATCATCGCACAAGTAGAAATCATATTGCATATCATTTTTTGAGCAGTACCAGATTTCATTCTAGTTGAACCAGTAATTGGTTCAGGACCAGTAATTGCTTCTACGGGATATTCAACCAAATCAGCTAGTTTACTACCAGCAGATGTAGTAATACAGCCAGTTATTGCCCCAATTTCTTTAGCATATTCTATTCCACCAATCACATATGGAGTTCTTCCACTAGCGGCAATTCCTACAACGATATCTTTATTAGATAAATTTATTTTCTTTAAATCTTCTATTGCCAATTCTTTTGAATCTTCAGCACCTTCTACTGCATTTACAAGCGCTTCGTTTCCTCCAGCAATTAATCCAATGACCATATTATTGTCAACACCATATGTAGGTGGGCATTCTGAAGCATCTAAAACTCCCAATCTTCCTGAAGTTCCTGCCCCTATATATATTAATCTACCATTATTTCTAAATGTTTCATATACTTCATCAACAAGAAGAGCTATTTGTCCTAGGGCTTTTTCTACCGCAAAAGCTACAGTTTTATCCTCGTTGTTGATTGCCTTCAACATTTCAATGGTTGACATTTGGTCAATATTCATTGTGTTTTTATTTCTACTTTCGGTAGAAATTTTTTTTAAATCTACTTGCATATTATTCCTCACATGGTGGAAATGTAATAGTTCCTAGCACAACGTTTTTCTTAGCGCCTGTAACACTTCTTACATTAGATGGTTTATGTAACATTGTCATATGGCCTAATATTGCAAATCCAAACGCCTCAAAGGCATCAGTTCTATTTTCCACTTTAACTCTTATTTTTAAATTTTCTTCAAGTAACTTGATAATATATTTATTATGTGAACCACCACCAGAGACAATTAGTTCATCAATAGGTCCTAAAAACGTTTCATATTCTTTAGTAATACTATACGCTGTAAAAGCTGTAATGGTGGTTATTATGTCTTCTTTTTTATTAGTGTATTTTTTTATGTCACTGATTACTTTCTTTAAATAATTATCATTATACTTTTCTCTACCTGTACTTTTAGGATAAGGCATTTCAAAATATTGATCGTTTAACATTTCATTTAATACTTCATTACATATTTTGCCACTCATAGCAATTTTACCACCTTCGTCATATGGTAAATCATAGAGTAACTTCATAGCACCATCAATTAACATATTGCCTGGTCCAGTATCAAAAGCGATAACATCATCGATTGTACAATTTTTCTTTAAATAACAGACATTGCCAATACCACCAATATTTTGTAAAGCAATGTTCTTTTTATCATTTTTATATAGTAAATAATCAACAAAAGGAATTAATGGGGCACCACTTCCTCCTGCAGCCATATCCATTACTCTGAAATTACTAATTATTGTTTTATTATATTTATATGCTAAAACACTTGGTTCACCAATTTGTAGAGTAGATGAAGCATAGCCATCCATATTATCAGGATTATGCCAAATCGTTTGACCATGCATTGCAATGAATGCTATTTCATTCATATTAATCACTTTATTTTCAATAAGTTTGTCAATTGCTTTTTGATAAGCCTCAGTAATTTCAAAGTTTAAACTACAAATCTTTTGAACATTTGAGTTTATTAATGAAGAACACTCTTTGATTTTATTTACTAATAATTCATCATATGGAAAAGTTTCAAAAGCATCAATGTTATATTCATAATCATTATTTTTTTGATTAATATTAACAACACAAATATCAATGCCATCTAATGATGTTCCACTCATTATTCCTATTGCTTTCATATTTACCTCTCGTTTAAGTGTATTTTTGCTAGGCGATATACACCCATTAATTGTTCCTCGTGATTATTTACATAAGTTAACTCAATATTATTGTTTTTAAAATATTCAAATATGCCTTCGGTAATGTATTTCCCATCATGTTCAATAAATCCGCCTTTTAAGCCTATTTTAGCGCCATTTTTGATGTTTAATGTTTGCATTAAGTGTTTTACTTGGATTCCAAGAAGTACACCTTGTTCTTTTAAAAGTTTTATTGCGCGTTCGTTATTTTTATCTGCTTCTTCTTTAAAGAATACACTATACGTTGCAATTTCATCTTTTGAATGTTGATAAAACAAATGATTGAATTCTCTAATATCTTCTATTTTACAATAGTTTAAAAAATCTTTATCTAATTCATCTAAAGGAATAGATGCTTCAACTTTGTCAATTATTGAAACGACAAAATCATGGACAATTGCATAGGCACTACCACGTTCTCTTATTAGGTGACCCCAGCCACCTATAAGGTATGTATTATTAGCTTTTTTACCAAATACGGCAACTCCAGTCCCTGAGATAACGACAATACCTTCTTCGTCATTTTCATTAATTACAGAATATAATGCGGTTAAAGTATCGCTTGTGATACTACATCTAGCATTATATTTTTGCATAAAATATTCATCAATATTGCTATGCTCAGTTAATGCGCTTATCCCCGAAACTCCAAGTTCAATATATAAAATGTTATATTCAAAATCTAATTTGTCCAAAGCTTTTTGAATTGCCGAATCAATGTTTAAATACCAATTTTTATCAACAGCAGGTGAACCGGCTTTGCCAGTTTCACGCATTAAAATATTACCATCATTTGTAAATATTCCTATTTTTGATGTAGTCCCCCCCGCATCAACACAAATAATTATATCTTTTTTCATATTAAGCAATCACAATAAAATTAATGGTTTTACCTTGTTTAATACTATTTAGAATAGTATCAGACATAAGTACATTCCCAATTACATTTACCCTTTCATCTTTTTCAAGATCAAATATAACAATATTTACTTCACCTTGATATCTAAGAAATTGTTCATTATCAATGGTAAGTGACCATTTTTTTCTTTCTATATTATTAAATGGTTTCAACCCCTTGATGTTAACGCCACCACTTAGTCTAATTAATTCATCATTGTAATCAATTCTTCTAACCCAGTTGGTTTTCATAATTTCGTATACTTCACTTGTTAAATTTTCAAATAATTTTACAGGTAACAAAATATTTTCGGTTTGATGTTTTTTCAACATTTCAAGTTCATCATAACTTGCGTAAGCATCGCCAAAGAAAATTTCATCAGCTCCAATAGCTTTTAGTTCTTCTATAACTAGGCTTATATTTTCTTTGCGATGTTTTTCAATTGTTGGTAATCCCTCATACATTGGAGGCCTGAATTGATATTTTGAAGGAATAAAAATACCTACCGATACTTGATATTTGTGATAATATTCTATTCTTTCTTTACAAAAATCTATAGTATGTCCTGTATGTAATTTAGGATAATAATTAAAACTTAAACGTGTTTTTTGTAAGTTTAACCCTTTTTCTACTAATTTTTCAAATCTTGCATTAGTCAGAGTTGAAGCATTTAGTTCAACAAAATATTCTGCTTCGTTTGAAAGTTTTACAATATCTTCTTCTGTAAAGCCATAATCTAATCTTAGCGAATATAATCCTGATATATTACCTAATTTTTCAAATGCCGGTTTTGAAATATCAAGTGATAATTTCATACCTAATGAGTTTGCTAAATCAATACATAATTTTAAATCGTTTATAGCATTTTCTGCTTCATTTATGTGCGCAGATGAAAACACCATTTCATAACCTAATTTTTTTGCAAGTTTGATGTATTCTAAGTTTGAGGCTAAATTATATTCTTTTAAGCCATTGAAGACAGAAATTCCCATTTTGTACATATTTTTACTCTCTTAATATATATAATATTTTTTACTAATTTCTTTAAATTCTTTACTATCTCTTCTAACGTGTTCAATTTGTTCTGCTAGTGGAATTGAGTTTTCAATTACTTCATCAGTACCCGCTTCAAATTGGAATAATCCTGGTCTTCCTTCGACATAAGGTTTATTGATTGCAAAATGATCCGCATATTTAGTACGAATATGATATAGCATTGTAAAACTTGTTCTAACTGCTTCAAAAGCATTTCTATCAGTTATATGAACGTATACACCACCACATAATTCTCCTGCATATTTAGAGAAAGTCGGTGTAAAATATTGTGGTCTAAAATATACGCCAGGTAAATTGTAAGCATTTAATTCTTCAGCTAATCTTTCTGATTTTAGCCAAGGTGCACCAATTAATTCAAATGGTGTAGTAGTTCCTCTACCTTCTGCGACATTTGTTCCTTCAAATATACATGTTGCATTGTAAGCATATGCCGTATTGACAGTTGGCAAATTAGGAGTAGGAACAACCCATGGAAGTAAAGTATCTTCAAAGCTCATACTTCTTGTATAATTTTTCATTGGTATTACTGTTAGTTTGCAATTAATTTTATATTCAGTGTTAAATAGTTGTGCTAATTCTCCCATTGTCATACCATGACGTTGTACAATTGGATAATATCCAACGAATGAACGATATTTTTCAATATCAATAATATTACCTTCAACTTTTTCACAAGTTATTGGATTAGGTCTATCGAAAACTACAAATTCTTTATCATGTTCTGCACAAGCTTGCATACAGTATGCCATTGTATATATGAATGTATAATATCTAGAACCACAATCTTGGATATCGATAGACATAATATCAACTTTATCCATGATTTCTTTTGAAGGTTTTCTAGTCGATCCATATAAGCTATATACAGTAATGCCTGTTTCTTCATCAATATATGTATCTAAATGTTCACCAGCTTGTATACTTGCACGTACACCATGTTCAGGAGAAAATAATCCAACTAAGTTAGTCTTTTCTCTTAATATGTCGATTGATGATTTAAAATTACCATCTATTCCTGTTGGATTAGTAATTAATCCAATTCTTTTATTTTTAAAAACGTTGTTAAATTCGTCAACTCTTTCAATACCCAAAATTGTTCTATTTTTCATTATTTATGTCCTCCTCTATTTGTTGATTTATTTTTTCCATATCTATTTTTTCTAATTTATAATAAAGCGGTTTAGTAAATCTTAATCCTAAATATTTAGGTAAGCTTATACCAATCATCGTCCAAATAACTAGCATAATTCTTACACTGCTGTGTACAGCAAGTACAGTTTTTCCAGTTTCTTCATCAATTTTTTTTGATGTAAAAATTAAAGTTAAAATTATTACTAAACTACCATAAGCTACTAGATTTACAATTAGCATTATCAATGTAGTTAAAAAGTATCTAAAAGAAATATAAAAAGATACTTTAAAAATTTGAAAGTTTGGTAAATCTTTAAATATACATATTAACTGTGGTAAATGACTTACTAATAAGACTAATATTAAAAGACATATACTGATTACTACTATACCAATTTGAATAATTATTTTCATAAAGGCAAGGTTTGTTTCAACATTAATCCAAAAATAATATGCATATGCACCGGCCGCAAAGCAAATAAGTAAGGCAAGTCCCATCCAAAATGATTTCCAAAAATATTTTTTGAAATTTCTAAAATATGGTTTAAATATACCTGTTTCACTCATATCGTATTTCAACGTTGAAACCATTGCGACAATCGCCGGGAAAAAGGTAATAATAGGTAAACTTATTATTATTGTCATTATATTAAGTACAAGTAATCGATATAGTAAATCAAAAAATCTAAATAATTTTGAATTATACCTTTTTTCGTTTTTGTCTAAGTTCATAGTACACACTCTCCTTTTAATATTATAACATATTTTTATTATAAAGTGTTTTATAAAGAACATAAAAATGTAGTTTAAGTTTTTATATTTATAGCTTTACATTTTTGTGAAAACAGAAAGAAAAAATGGTCTATCCCGAAGGATAAACCATTTTATTTATAACTTTTTATGATTAAGCAACAACGTAACCTAGATCACTGAATTGTTTCTTATATGTATCATAAATAGATGCTAAGCTTGCTTGTGCAGAGTCAGTACCAGTACATACACCAGGTAAAATCTTCCATAGACCATCACCAGCGAAGTGTGAACCACCACCAACTGACATACTTAATGTATCGATTAATTCGAAGTATGTGCACTCTTGAACAGACATAATAACGTCAGCATATAATTCTTTACCAATCTTAGTTAATAACCAGTTACGATATGCTTGTTCATCTGTAACTTGAGCAGCTTTAGGATCTGAACCTTGACCACTGAATAGATCATACATGATTGCAAATACAATCTTGTTGTTGATACCATTCTTACCACCAGATACACCTGTATCGATTACAGAGTAGCAAGATGTAGTAGTATAAGGAACTTTGAATGTAGAGTTAGTCATATCAATACCAGAAATGTATTGACCGCTAGCATCTTGAAGAGGATTACCATTTGCATCCTTAATAGCTTTAGATGAATCAGTAGTGTATTGAGGTTCACCACCTTCATTGTTAGCAGTTGGATAAGGAACGCAACCAATCTTCCATGTCCAAGTTGGGTCAAAACGAGAAGGATCTTTTAAGAACCAAAGGTCACCATGATGGAATGCAACTTTACCTTGTGCAAATGAAGCAGCAACGTCAGCAACACCACGACTCTTATCGTATGAACCACTTTGTACTAATGATTGAATAGCAGATAAACGTTCAACAACGTTAGGGCTCTTTAAGTTTAATCTACCAGCTTTACCGTTAACAGTTGCAATACCATTACCTGTAGATGCACAAGAACCAATCCAGAATTCTGGGTAACCAAGTGCTAATGCATAGTATTTTTCAGTATCTGTGCTCTTACCATTTAAGTAGTTTTGTAATTGTTTAGTATATTCTTCGAACTTAGACCATGTCCATTCGCCTTTGAACCAAAGTTCAGCAGGGTTTTCTAAACCAGATTCACTGATTAAGTTTTCATTGAAATACATGAAGTGGTCAGGGTGAATATTACCTTGTACATAACCATATACTTTACCGCTTGAACCAGTTGCTTGGTTAACAGCTTCTGCTTGTTGGTAAGTACCAGCTTGGTAAACACCTTTAGAAACTTCTTGGTAACCAACTTCTGTGAAAATACCAGTATCTGTATCTGTATCATATAATTCAGCTAAACATTCTTCTTTTACTAATGTAGGAATCCATGAAGAAGTGATATTTACGATATAAACATCATTAGCACGGAATTCACCTTTTGCATTTGCTTTGATATATGCAACACGGTCAGGACCCCAACTTGCAGAATCGCCCCATGCTTCATAAACGATACTAATATTATATTCTTTTTCAACTAAACGTTGATGAGTTTGTTTAATCTTCTTATCTGATGAAGAATATCCAGGATCAAATGGGTCAAATGATGCTGTAGGTAAACATAAGATTTTAACAGTCATACCTTTACCATCGAAGCCACCAGTTTGTTTGTTAGGTTCCCATTTAGGTTTGTATTCGGTTGTTTGAGTTCCACTATCCCATGAAGCAACTAATGTAATATTTTGATCAACTACTGTAGTAGAACCAAAATATTCATCATTTAATTTCCATCCATCAAATTTGTCACCAGCAGCGTTTTTACCAGGATTATATTTATCAATGTTAGAAATTACTGAACCTTTTAATAATACAAGTGGTTCAAATTCAACTGCACCACCGTTACTATCAAATGTAACAGTTACATATTCATTACCTTCAACTTGATTCCATTTTGCAGTGATAGTTACGTCAGCAGTAACTTTGTAAGTAGTTAAATCAACAACTTCACCATTAATCATCCATCCACCGAATTCGAAACCATTTCTAGTAGGAGTTGCATCGTTATCAATAACGATATTACCATTATAGTTAACTTCGTATTCTAATCTAACTGGTTCTTGTTCAGGTAAAACTTCAAATTTACCTAAGTTAAGATCAACCGTAATGATAGCATATTCACGCCATGCAGCAACTAATTCAACGTTTCTTTGTAATTTGTTACCAAAGTTGAACTTAGTAAGTTTTCCTTTTTCAAACCAATAATCAAATACGAACCCTTCTTTAACAGGATCAGCTGGTTTAGTAGGAATTGTACCTTTTTGGATTGTTAGAGGAGCAACAGCAGAACCACCATCTGAATCGAATGTGATTGTTACAGGGTTAGTGATTTCTGTACCTTCTGTCCATTTAGCAACTAATGTGATATTAGTAGTGATAGCAGTATTGAAATCAAATAAAGTTTCACCATTGTACCATCCAGCAAATGTATAACCAGATTTTGTTGGATTAGTTGGTTTAGTAGCTTTTGAACCTCTTTCAACTGTAATTGTCTTAACACTAGATCCACCTTTTGAATCGAATGTAATTGTTACAGGATCTTTAAACTCAGTTTGACCTGACCAGCGGGCAACTAATGTAATATCAGAAGTAACTTTACTACTGAAATCATATTTAGTTTCACCATTGTACCATCCAGCAAATGTGTAGCCTTCTTTTGTTGGAGCAGTAGGTTCAGAAATTGTTTTACCTTTTTTTACTTGTACAGTAGCTTCACCTGCTAGTGTACCGCCATCTGCATTAAAAGTTACAGTAAATTTTTTACCACAACTTGTTAATGTTAGCAATGTAAAAATAGCTAAAGCGAAAATTAAAATTCTTTTCTTCATATTTTTTCCTTTCTCTCTTATTTTTTAAAATTCTTTTGTCATATATAAATACGATTTAAAGACTTCGAAGCCCATTTTTCGATAGAAATCAAGTAAACTAGTCCAATCAATAATTATTTCAGTTGCATTGTTATCTATTAAGACATTATTTGCAAAAGCAACAATATCATAGCCAAGATTTCTTTTTCGATAATCGGCATCGACTCCAAGTGGTCCTATGCCACCTAAAGATTTGAAACGATTACGCCACGTTAAGCTATAGCTTTCTAGTGGTTCTGGAGTTTGTGGAAATCCCATTTTTGCAAAAGCGCAAATTTTATTTCCATCTAATGCAATAGCATATTCCCTACCTGTTCCACCATTATTGAAATATTCAATCATTTCTTCTTTCCAACGCCCTGGCCAATTTTTTGTCATTAATTCTAATAATCCATCTTTATCAGCCAAAGTAGCAAGTCTAAAAGTATACGTATTGTTCCTCAATAATAGTTTTTCACAATTTTTATCCTTAATAATTTTTATCAAATCGCATGTATTACCTAATTGATTAAAGCCTCGTTTCTCAAACCATTCGGCATTATTCTTTAAGTCAATAGGTAACCCGGGAAAATAATTCAATAAATCTCTTCCTAGGTATAAACGATTTTTTTTCATTTTTCTCATTTCTTTTTCAGCAAGTTCTAATAACTTAGAACCTATTCCAAGATTTCGATATTGTGATGATACACAGAATAGATTAATCCATCCACTATCACTATATCCATTAATTAAGAAAGAATTATTCCATATTTTTGTAAGTATAAAACCTACGATTTTTTCATTTTCATCTAATGCTATAAAAGATGAATTATAACATAGATTTGAAGAATTTCTTTTAAAAAGTTCTTCAGTTATAGGATATATATTACCATATGTCTCGTTCCACAATTCATATATATCTTTTTTTAAATATTTTATGTCTAAATTTATGTAATGCATTTTTTTTAATAAAGAGGTGAAGAACCTCCCTCCACCTCCTTTTTACTTAAGAATTAGTGTCTTTTTCTAACTACTACAGCAACTAGAGTAACAACACTTGCAAGTGCTAATGCAACTGCAGCGCCGCTCTTGCAGCCTTTTGCTTTAACTTTATCAGATAATGCATCAAGTTTTGTAGCTAAGTCTCTAACTTCTTGACTAGTAGCTTTGTTTGCTACAGAGTCTTTAACTTCTTGAGTTAATCCACCGAACATTTCTTCAACAGAAACTGCTAAATCATCAACGCTATCAGTTACTGGAGATACAGCTTTTTCAACGATATCTTGAACGTCTTTTGCAGTTAAACCAGCAGTTGAAACGATAGTTAATTTGAATGTAACTGTTGTAGTATTACCAGCTCTATCAATAACTTCAACTTTTACGTTTTCAGTTCTTGAAGCACCTTCTACTTTAGTTGTATCGATTGCTTTACTTGTTTGATTCCACCATTGATATGTTTGTGATCTTAAATCACCATCAACGTTATCTACTGCGATAGCAATACCATCACGAACATCAAAGTCTTGACCTTGAAGGATAGTAACGTTACGAGTGATTACGTTAGGTCTAGTCATATCAAATATTTCAACTTGGAATCTAACTTGTGCAGATTTAGTATGAGCATTATTCCATACTGTTGCAACAACAGGGAATGTGCCTTCTTTAGGACTGTCGAAATTTAATTCTGTATCAAATTCAACGCGATGAGTAATATCATTACCTTTAATATCAACGCCATTATATTGACCATTGTAAGCTTTAACTAATTCATATTTGTTAATTGGATCAATAACTAGTAAATCACCAACTTGTTTAGGTTTAATGAATAATTTATCAGCATTTACAGAGATTGTTGGAGTATAAGAATCAACAACAACGTATTTAACAGTCATTGAACTTTCGTTCTTTGTAGCTGTATTAACTACTCTATAAGTAACTACCCAGTTGTCATCAGGTGCAGCTGTTGTAGCATCAATCTTATAATCATTCCATTTTTGAACATTTGTTCTAGCATCAATCCATTCAGTGTTATGACCATCTTGGAAATTAAATCCGAAGTAACCATGTTGTTGACCAGTTAAGAAATACCAGAATGCATATGCGATTGTTTGTGGAGAACCGCAATACCAGCTTTCTTTTGCATTCTTAACATGATCTAATGAAGCTGTGTAAGTATCTCCACCAGGGTATTTAACCATAGTTTCATAGATCTTTTCAACTAACCAACCCCATTTTTCACGGTTTGCAGGAATATTCCAGAATGAAGGTTGTTCTGCAGATGGATAATCTAATTTACCAGCATTACCAGCATTTGTAGGGAAGAATTGACCCCAACTGAAATTGCTTTGGAAGTTTGCAGCAGTATCAAATTTGATTTCTGAAACATCTTTCTTAGCCCATGCAGCAACATCTTTTAAGAATGCATCTTTAGCTTCATCAATTGATTTATAGACGCCATAACCAGTAGCAGGTTCAACTTTTGATAATGCAGAGCCACCATTTTGTGAAGTAGTAATGTATAATTCTAAAGCGTCTGCAGATGCAGTATATGATAATAAATCACCATCTTTAGCCCAGTATCTCATAACACCATTGTAGTTAATGCTTTGAGCAGGATTAAATTCTGAACCCATCATAACTTCAACTGTATTTTGACCATTTAATAATACATAGCTTTGTCCATCGATAACTTTTTCAACAAATTTTAAACCAGAAACTGAGAAGTTATAAGTTTTTTGTTCAGCAAGACCGATTAATAAATCGCTACCTTCTTCATTTTTGTAGATAGAACCAGCTTCATGAACTGTACCATCTTCATCAACAACTTCTGAAGTGTATTTCTTTGCAACTAATTGTCTACCATATAAGTAACCATTAATAACTGTTTCATTGAAGAATTGGTCATTAGTTTCTTTACCTTTGTCAAGATAACCATAGTCAAATGTGAAACCACCAGCAGGAATTCTTAATGTTTTAACACAAGTACGATTTGAGCTACCAGCATCAGCAGTTGCTTTTGCAAGAGCTTCTTCTTCACTCATACCATCAGCAATGTATCTTGCTTTTAAAGTATTTGTATAAGCACCAACTTGATCGCCTTTAACTTTAACAGTATTATCAGCAGAACCAACGAAAGCGATACACATATAACCGCCATCTTGTTCATAGCAATAATCCCAAAGAGTTGCATCCCAACCAGCACTTAAGTAAGGAACTGTGTTAACATTTTCAGGTTTAGTTGTCATAAATTCCCAAACGAATCTAGAATAGATACGATTTTCTCTATCTGTATCTTCATAAATTTGGTTACCATCTTCGTCTAATACAGGGTTACCTTCTTCATCAACTTTAGGTTGTTTAATTTTATCTACTACGTCGCCTTCTTCAATTTTCTTAACAACGCCATTTACATAACCGTATTCAGGTAAGAATTTAACACCAGCTGCTTCAGCTTCAGTATATACGCTATCTAATGCGATACCACGAATAACTTGACCGTTAGCATTGAATACTATTGATCTGTTATAGAAGTTAGTACCTTCATCATTCATACCTAATGTAGTAGGATCAAATTCTAGATCTTTACCAGAAATATTAGTTCTCATATGTGATAATGATGGGTCAGAAGCGTTACCGCTAGCTGCTTTTCTACCATCAGAATACTTAACTGCTATTACATTGCCACTTTCATCAACATCCCAGAATAGAATGTTTTTACCAGCACCAACTACAGCGTTACCATCTTTTTCTACAGCAACAGTATGTCCTGCGAAATAAACAGCATAATATTTTCCTGTAGGTTGTCCATCAGCACCAATTTGTGCAACTCTTAAACGAGTTTCATTCCAAGGGTACATTCTAGCAGGACCAGCCCAGTTAGGGTCTGATTTAGCTTCATTATCGTAATAATTAGGGAAAGTACTATAGATACTATCCATAATGTATACAGGTATTTCGTCTTCTGCTAATGTTGGGTCTACAGTGATTTTATCACTTGCAGCTTTAACATGACTGCCAGCTGCAACTACACCAACCATTGCAATTGTGAGTAATAGTGTACTCAAAAAAGCAAAAACTTTTTTCATAAAATAATTTTCCTCCTATTTATATAATTTGAAAGCGTTTGCGATTATATTATAACATATCTAAAACAGGTTTGCAAGAGAATTAGCACTATTTTTTAAAAACGCTTACACTTTTTTATTCCATATATGCAAATTGTTGCTAATAATAGAAAAAACTACCAACTATTTTGGCGAATTACTTCGATTTAGTTGGTAGTTTTTATTTAATTAATTACATTTTTGAATACGCATCTTGATCAATAATTACTGTTACATCAGGGTGATTATTCAATACAGATGCAGGGAAATCAGTAGTAATATTACCACTTAAAAGTTTAACTACTGTATCTGCCTTATTAACACCGCTAATTAACATTAAGATACGTTTAGCTTGCATAATGTTTTTAATACCCATTGTTATAGCATGAGTAGGAACTTCATCAATAGAATTGAAGAAACGCTTATTATCTTGTCTAGTTTTGTCTGTTAACTTAACGATAAATGTTTCTTGTTCAAATGATGTTCCTGGTTCATTAAAACCAATATGACCATTTCCACCAATACCTAGTAATTGTAAATCAATTGTTGCATTGTGTAACATATCATTATAAGTTTTGCAATCTTCTTCTAAATGATCGTTTGAAACAGCTGGTATATGTACATTTGCTTCATCAATATCAACATGATTAAATAGATTATCATGCATAAAGTAATAATAACTTTGTGGATGACTTCTACTAATGCCACAGTATTCATCTAAATTGTAAGTCTTAACATCTTTAAATGATATTTCGCCTGCTTTAACATCTTTTACTAAATTTTGATATGTTCCAATAGGGCTACTTCCAGTTGCAAGTCCTAATGTGCAGCTTGGATTTGCTTTAATTGTATTAGCAATTATTTCCGCTGCTAAATCGCTCATTGCTTGATAATCTTTTACAACTATTACTTTCATATGTTCTTCCTCTTTTCTACTTTATGCTAACTGGTAATACGCCTTTTGCTTCAATTTCACCAGTTAAATATTTTGCAAGTGCTTTAAAACTTAAGACGCTTGCTTCATAACTACAAACGTATGTTGGAACATCTAAAACTGTTATATCGTAAGGTGTTCTAACCGCAACAACAACGAGTTTTTGTTTGTCAATAGTATTAATTAATTCTGCTTGACTCTCATTGAAGTTAGCGTTGTAACTACAGTACACTATTTTATCATATTTATCAATTTTTGATAACAAAGACGCTTTTTCTTCTGCGCTAGGGCTTATTGAAATGTAATGCTTATCAACCTTAAATGGCATATAATCCGCAAGACAACTCAATGTATTATCATCATTTTCAACTAATGTTACTACTTTTATTTGTGGGAAAACAACTAATACCTTATCAGTTTTCTTAAGTGGTAGTAATCCATTTTCATTTTTCAAAAGAGTCAAACTATCATCTGCAACTTTTTGAGCTAGTGCCATTCTTGATGGATTTTCTAAGTCACTTGAAATATCTTCAAACTTTTCTGCCATTTCGCCAACGTGATACATTTCTTTGTATTTAAGAATTCTTTCAACTGAAGCATCAATTGTTGACATAGGAATTTTCCCTTCTTCCGCAAGTCTTAATGCTATACTTGCAAATTCTTTTTGCATTTCAACATTGCGTGCTCCACATAGTAGAAGTATATCACATCCTGAATTGAAACCATTATAAACAATTTCTTCTAATGTAAAGTTATCAAATACCGCAGACATTGTCAATGAATCTGTTACAACTAAACCTTTAAAGCCCATTTCGTTTCTTAAAAGGCCAGTAATAATTTTGTTGGATAATGTTGTTGGATATTTTTTATCATATTTTGTGTACATAACATGACTTGCCATAATTCCAGGTAAGTTGTCATCTATTACACGTTTAAATGGAACTAATTCAATTTTATCTAAACGAGATTTATCGAAATCAACAATAGGTAGACCTACATGTGAATCAACAGCTGTATCACCATGGCCAGGGAAATGTTTAACTGATGTCATTAACCCTGCTTCATGATATCCTTTGACCGCTTCTTCCATGTAATCAGCAACCATTTCAGGGTTTTCTGAATATGATCTTACGTTAATTACAGGATTTTTAGCATTATTATTTACGTCTCCTACTGGCGCAAAATTAAAGTTAAATCCTAAGTGGCGTAATTCAATACCCATATTTTTTGCTAATAAATAAGCATTTTCTTTATTTTGAGTAGCTCCAATTGCCATTGCACCAGGAGATTGAACAATTCCTTCAGTAACTCTTGCTACCATACCGCCTTCTTGGTCAATCGCAATAAATGGGGCTATTTTTGCATTCTTGTTAATTTCCTTATTTAATTCAAATATTTGTTTTGGACTAACGCAATTATCCTTAAAATAGATTATTAATCCCGCTTCAATATCTTCTACTTGCATTTTCAATTCTGGACTATATTTATCTCCAGAAAACGCTAAGCCAATCATTTGGCCGACTTTTTCTTTTAAAGTCATTTCTGATATTTTTTTCATTTTATACTTGTTCCCTTATTATTTTGTCTTTTTAATTATGTTTTTTTCTTATTACTAAGCATCCTGCTAGTACTGTTAAACTTACTAGGATACTTATTAATGATGTTTTCTTACAATTCTTTTTAGGTTTTTCTGTAGGTAGTTTTTCACCTTCTGTTGCTCCACATCTTGTACATGTCTTTGGTGCTTCTGTTGTTGCTTCTTTCCAATCGTGTCCTAATGCTTCACCTTCTGTTGCTCCACATCTTGAACATGTTTTTGGTGCTGTGCATGTTGCATCTTTCCAATCGTGTCCTAATGCTTCACCTTCTGTTTCACCACATGTCTTACATGTTTTTGGTGCTGTACATGTTGCTTCAACCCATTCATGTACATGTTCTTCACCTAATGTTACTTCATCTGACTCTATTTCTTTTGTCTTTCCATCAGGTGTTTCATATTCTACTACTAATTTAAATGTGTTTACTTTATTCATATCTAGTTCTTCAATTTGGTATTTGTTTGAATCTATTTCTAATTCTACTTTTTCGCCATTATATACTAGATACATTTTTGTTATTAATCCATCAACATCTTCTATTGTATAGTTTACTGTTGCTTTATTGCCAGTTCTTTTCTTTAAGCTAAATTCTGTTATTTCTGGTATGTCATAACTTAGGGTTCGATAGGTTTTTTCTTCTACACTTCTTGTGTATTTTTCTCCACTTTCTTTTATTGTTACTTCATATGTATATGAAATTCGATAACTATCATCTTTAAATAATCCTGTTATTTCGTAACTTGTTAGTTTTCCTTCACTATTTTCTATGACATATTCTTGGTCTTCTACTCTTATTGTTACTTTACTTGTTATTAGATTTTCATCTGATTGTCTTAATCCTATGTTAAATCCTTTACTTGTTGGGTTTATGTCTACTCCTGGATCATACATATTAGTACTTGCTTTATAGCTACTCTTGCATAATTCACCATTTAGTTTATACTCTACATTTACATCGTATACTGTATTTTCTAATAATCCAGTTGCAATTACTTCGTCTGATTCCATTTCATATGTTTTACCATTTACTGTTACTTTTATATCTGTAACTGATTTTGCATAGTCTGTTGTTTTTCTCTTAATTGATATTGTTGATGCGCTTGATCTTCCACTTACTGTTTCTACTGCAGGGTCTCTCATAACTAAGAATATTGCGTTACCTGTAGAACGCTCATAACCATAGTCACTTGGACGATTAATTACATCAAATCCACCATTTTCGTTACGAGCAATTAGTGTTGATGAACCACCACCATCAAGGTTATATGCATTAACACAACCTGCTAACTTCATAATTTCAGCGCCTTCAAATAAACTTACACCATAATTTCCTTTTTTAACTGGATTAGTTGAACTACCACGGCCATCAATTACCATTAAAACCGGAGTACCATCTTCTTTAAAGCCTATAAATGTTCTAGGGTGATCTGTATAAATAAAGCTATCAGTTGAACATTGATTTAATGAAGTACCATTTTGTAACATTTGATGAATATAACCTACGCTATTTTCAACATTTTGCCATTCACCAACAAAGTCATATTGGCATTTCACTTTCACACCAGATTTTAATTTATTAACAACCTCTTGATTTTTAGTTGCAATATAGAATTCTCTTACTGTTATTGTTTTTGATGTTCCATCTTCTTCGATCTCTTCTCTTGTTTGATAAGGCTTTTCAGCTGTTTTACCTGGTCTTGAAAGACCCATTTCACCTTTTACGAAAACAGTTTTATTTTTACCATTTGAAACTCTACAAATTGTATAAACACCTTCACATACTGTATAACCAGTTAAATCATAAGTATCCTTACAATCTTTCGTATATAGTGTTATTCCATCAGATGTTGCTGCAGTATTATATCCACTAATTGGTAATTTTTCAGCCACATTTCCATCTTTATCATAAATATATAGCATCATATTTGAGCTTAATTTAGGATCTCCAACAACAACCGTATTATCACCATTAATACCAACTACACCACGATATCCACCAACATAATCTGCACGATACATATCGCCATCTGCCATAAAGTTATTTGTAGGTTCTTTCGTGTTGTCTCCTGAATTACTGAAGAAATCTCCATTTGTTCCTGCGATAACAATCCAACCTGGATGATTTTTTTCCCAATCAAGTGCACAAACTTTAGTTGTAGCAGCAGTCCAATTATCCATAGATTGTTTTGTCCATGTTACTAATTTAACATTTGCGTTAGAATAACTTGCTAAATCAACCCATTGAACGAAATGTTCTTGAAATGCTTTTTGTTTATCCCCATTTAAAAGTGATGTCATTTTTTGCTCATATAAAGTTACACCACCCATCAAATTGGTAGTTTTTAAATCAGTTATTGTATTTACATACTCTGAATCTGTATTCGTTTTTGCAAAAACAACACTTATAGCATTAGCCTGTGTAAATGCAAATACACTAACAAACACAAGGCATATTGCCATAAACAATTTTATAAAACGGTTTTTAATTTTTTTCATATTCAAATTCTCTTTACCCCTAATTAAAAATTAATGTTTTTTTCTTATTACTAAGCATCCTGCTACTACTGTTAAACTCACTAGGATACTTATTAATGATGTTTTCTTACAATTCTTTTTAGGCTTTTCTGTAGGTAGTTTTTCACCTTCTGTTGCTCCACATCTTGTACATGTCTTTGGTGCTTCTGTTGTTGCTTCTTTCCAATCATGTCCTAATGCTTCACCTTCGGTTGCTCCACATGTCTTACATGTTTTTGGTGCTGTACATGTTGCTTCAACCCATTCATGTACATGTTCTTCACCTAATGTTAACTCTTCTGATTCTACTTTTTGAGGTTTTCCATCAGGTGTTTCATATTCAACAACTAATTTAAATGAATGTCTTGAACTTTCTACATCGATATCACTAAAAGTATATTTACCATCTGCAACTTCAACTTTAACTTTTTCTCCATTATGCATTATATATGCGCTAGTTACTAGTCCATCTTCATCTTCAATAGTATAATTTGCTACAACTTTATTACCAGCACGCTTTTTCAAATTGAAATCAGTTATTTCTGGTAATGAGTAACTTAATGTATGATATTCTTTTTCAGCTTCTGTTCTTTCAAAACTTTCGCCCGTTTCACTATTCGTTACTGTATAAGTGAATGATATACGATATGTATCATCTTTAAATAAGCCTTTTACTCGATATGTTTCAAGTTTTCCATCTGCATTATCTATTACATATTCTTTGTCTTCAATTTTTGCGATAATTTTTGATGTATATAAGATTTCATCAGTACGCCAAATATTAAAGTTGAACCCATCACTTGTTGGAACAATGTCAACACCATGATAATATTTATTAGTTACAATAGGTAAAGTAGTTGTATAATTTTCACCTTCAGAAGTATATTTTACTGTTGCATAATATTTTGTATTTTCTGCTAAACCTACTATTTCACAAGTTGTTTGATCATCAGCTAATTTATATTCTTTATTATTGATAGTGATTGAAATATTTGTCATTTTACTATATTCTTCGCCAGCTTTTCTTTCTAAAGTAACTGTACTTGGTGTAGATTTGCTATTATTAACTTTAAATCCAGAATCTCTTACAACCATTAATATTGCATTACCAACTCTTCTTTCAGTACCATCACCAGCATCACTTGGTGTATTAACAGTATAGATTTTACCTTCATCATTTCTTGCAATGATTGTAGCAGAACCACCACCATCAAAGTCCCATGCATTAACGCAACCAATTTCCTTCATGAAATATGCAGCTTCAGATAATGTCATACCTGATGAAGTACTACCACTGATACATGTCATTACATAAGAACCATCTGCTTTTACGCCAAATAAGCAACGTGCTTTTGTACATGTAACATAACCTAAATCACTATAACCTTGGCCATATTTTTTGATAATTTCTTCACGTTTTTTAGGATCTGAATGGCCTTCGAACATTACTGTTCCTTCATCTAATATTTTCCACCAATAACTTGCTGAGTTATACACTTCTGCGTATTTACCAGTATAATCTTTTTGACATTTAATATAATCACCAATTGAAAGTTGGTCTAATGAGCCATCTTTTGCTACTAAATAGAATTCTTGTACATAGTCATTAACACCATTTATTTCTCTGACATCAAACGGTTTTTCCTTAGCCTTACCTTCTCTTACTTTAGTAATAGTTCCTTTTAAATAGAATGAGTTTAAATCTGTCCTACGTACTAAATCATATTTTCCTTCCATAACTGTATAACCAGTTAAATCATAAAAACTTCCAGAATCTTTTGTAATTACAGTAATACCAGTTTCACTAAGAGTACCAGGATTTACGCCTGCTACTTGAATTGTCTTAGTTTCATTTTTCATTGTTTTTTCTGTATATACATGTAAATTATAATAATTAGTTACTGAAGGAATACCAGTGATTAATTCGTTATCTCTTGTAAAGCCTAAAATACCTCTCCACCAAGGGTTAGAGTAATTTGGGTCAGGATTGATTAATTCACCATTTTCCATAGCAGTATTAAGCATTTGTCCATTACTATTGATATTAAAGAAGTCAGCATTTGTTCCACCAACAACAATCCAACCAGGATTATGTTCTTCAAAGTTTCTAGCTATTTCAGATACACCATTCATTTGCCATTTTTCAGCATTTCTATAACTCCAAGAAACTATTTTAACGTTTTCACTGTTTGCTTGAGTTTGTAGATAGAATGTATCATAGTCATAATAATAGTTACCAGCACAGTCTTTTAATGCACCAATTTTTTGTTCATGTAATTCAACGCCACCAACTAGATAACTAATCTTTTCTTCACCATTAATTTTAAATATTTTATTGTCACTTAAACTTGCATTTGTTGTAACAGTTTTAGCACTTATGCTAATACATAGTCCCACAAGCATAAGAAACGCTAATAGTAATTTTTTAATTTTCATTTTCTTCTACCTTTCTATATATTCTTATATACTGTTTAAACGATAATTTAACCATTATATATATTGGAAGGGAAAAACCTCCGAGTGCCATTGCATATGTTGTAATTGCATCAATAAATCCAAACCCTAATATGCAAAAAGCAATAATTAAATTAATACCTATATTTTTAAAAGCAAAAATAAATGATAATTTTAAAATTTGTAGTATGCCCATTTTTTTAAAATAACATATTACCAATGGAATTTGTGAAAGAACTAGCACAAATGCCATTGCAAAGGAAGCTGTAATAATAAAGCAAATTATATATAAACTTCCTTTAGTTGCATTATTCAAAAAGAACGACAAACTATTCCAAAATAAACCAATTCCTAGATAAACAAATATAGATATTATAAATGATTTTAAATACAATTTCTTTATACTTTTAAAAAAGTCTTTAAATATTGTATTTGTTTCTTTGTTTTCATATTGTCTAATAACATCTGTTGTCGCAACTATACTTGGAAACAGCCACAATAACATAGGTATTAATAACAAAAATGTTAAATGATTATTTCCACTTTTATTGATTGCGGAATAAATAATAAATAAGGAGAATGATGGAACTACGATTAACACATTCAATAGAACTAAGCGTAGCACGTAATCAAATAATCGATATATTTTGCTTTGCATAATTCGATCAGATCTCATAGTTATCATTCTCCTTTTTTGGTTTAATTATTAAGATTAACCAACAATACCAGAACGTTCAACACCTTCAATAAACAATCTTTGAACGAAAAGATATGCTATCAATAATGGTGTCATAATTAATAACGCTGCGGTATTTAACAATGTTTCAGTAAACAAAGCATTCTTTGTTATACCTTCACCGATAGTTTTAACGATATTGACGTATTGTGGCTGTAAGATTAATGCCGCAACACGTTCACTCATTGTTACTAATTTTGCTGTAAGCATTGGGTAAGTGTCACCACTGACTTCATACATTGAAGTGTAGTAAACATCGTTCCATTGCCATACAAAAGCAAATAAAGCTACAGTTGTTATAACCCCTCTTGCATTTGGTAACATTACGCTTATAAATGTTCTAACAACACCTGCACCGTCAATTTGCGCTGATTCTTCTAATTCAACAGGAATTCCTCTGAAGAATTGTCTAAATAAGAAGATAAATAATGCAGCACGAATACCTTGACCAGTTAAGGATGTAATATAGAATACTATTGTTTTTCCAGTTCCTTTAAGTTTTAAAGTATGACCTAATAACTTTTCAAATAAACCAGGATGATTACCAAAAGCGAAAATATCAAATGAACCTAAATAGAATGTTCTTGATAGTGATACTGCTTGAGGAGGAACAATTAATGTTAACATCAATAGCCAGAATATTATGTTACTACCTTTGAATTTTAATCTTGATAGTGCGTATCCCGCAAGTGATGTTGCAAACAATTGACATACTGTCGAAATCGTTGATACTTTAACATTATTCCATAAAGCTTTCCAATAATTAAGTAGAATTATCGAAATTTTAACATTAAACAAACTAAAGTTTTCAGGTATCCAGTTAACTAATTTATTATTTAAATCAAGTGGATCTCTAAATGCTAGTGAAATTTCTTGGAATATTGGAAATACAATTATAAATGATAATCCAAAGAAGATAAATCCTCTAAGTATAGCCACCAATTTTTCACCAGTTTTACGTCTTCTAACTGCCTTTTTAACAGGGTTTTTTAAATCAGCTATGATTTCATCATATTTTAATTTAAGTTCAGCCTTTTTTTCTTGTTTAATTTGTTCTTTTGTCTTTTGTGGTTCAACAACTGTAGTTGTTTGTTCTATTGCTTTTTCTTGATCTGTTATTTGATTATTTTTTGTCGTCATAATAGAATACCACCTTTGATAAAATTCCTACTATTGTTCCCATTAGAATTAGTGAAGCTAAAATGTAAATCCATGACATTGCGGCATAACGGCCATATTCACTATCACGATATACTAGTTGCATTGTATCACAAATCTTTGATCTTAAGAATGAGTCGACAATTGTATAAACTACAACAGTTAGAATCATTGGAGAAACCATTGGTAAGGTTATCTTCCAGAACTGTTCGTATCCTGTTGCACCTTCAATTGTTGCGGCCTCATATAAGTGTTTAGGAACAGATTGAATTGCTGTTAAGAAAATCAATATTTGAATTCCTGAGTAAGTTATTGTATTGTAAATTGCAGAAGTTATACTCGACAAGAATTTCACTAACGCAGCAGGAACACCAAGTCCTTGCATAAATACTTTTAAGTCGAATATTTGAATCAATGCATCACTACCAGATGAATTAAGTACTGCTTGTACACCTTCAGATGCGGCTAACGCCTTTTCAACTGCTTCTGAGTTAAATACTACTGGTAAGAAGAATATTGCACGAACTAATGTACGACCTTTAAATTTACCATTTAACATTACCGCAAGTAACAAACTAAAGATTGTTATAACTAATGTATTAACGACTGTATCTCTAACTGTTTCCCACAAGTCAACGATAAAGGTTGAGTGTTCTCTGAACGCATATCTATAGTTAAACCAGAAATCTTTTGTTGGAGTACTATTCCAATCATATTTACCAGATATTTTTTCAAACATCTTTGCAAAATATATTGTACCATCAGATCTAACTGAACTGAATGAATATATTAAAGACATAATTAACGGATAAATAAAGAATAGTAAGAAACCAATAATTACTGGTAATAAGAACATCCAAGATACGAATACTTTTTGTTGTTCATAACGCAATTTATCATAAATTAATTCTTTAATTAATTTAAAAGGAAAGAAAATGAAAAACCAATGATAAGTAATAAAACTGAATACTTTTTTAACGTTTTTTAGAAAATTTGAGGGCTTTTTTGCTTTTTGTTGATTATTGTTGTCAATGCAATTTTCCATTTTTCATTACTCTCCTTTCTTAGTTTCTGAAGTCATATAAGTTTTTATAACTTTATAACTATTTGCTTCTGCTTGATATTCACTTGTAGAATAAGCTATTTTTTGATAATTCAAAATAATAACGATTTCTTTTTCAGGTGAATATTTGTTTTGATATGTTACTTTGTAAACATTATTAGCAATTCTTTCATGTTTTACTAAATTACATTCATATATACCAAGACCATTTAAGTCATCACAAACAGTTTTAACATCACTTAACCAACGTTGATAATATGTATAGTAATAATTATTATAGTTAGTTTGTAGTAATTTTGAAGAATCATCATATGTGAATGTGAAAGCAGGGTTTGATCCAGTTTCAATACATTTCATAATATGTTGTGCTATACCTTTTTCAGATTTTTCATTAATAGATTCACCACTATAATCCATTAAACCATTAATTACTAATTGATAGAATGGAATTGAATAATCAATAATTTCTTGTCCGCTTGAAGCAACAGGAATATTGTAGACATTTGATGCATATGCAAGTGCATAAGCATATGGTGCCTCTAATGCAATATCTGTGATACCACTATCTACTAAAGTATTAAGTGATTTAATTTGTTCTTCTACTGCTGTATACTTAAATATTTCTTTGTTTCGACGATAGTTACCAGATAATTGTGAGCCAAGTCCAGTTAATGAAATTGCGCCAACATCTGGAAGTACTTTATTATACTTTTTGGCAAGTGTTACAGCAAATGCATTATAGTAATCTGGAGAAAGTGTCATAATCTTATTAGCTTTTTTGTTATAAATATTGCTACTTAAATCATATGGATATTTTTCTGAATAAGATCCACTTACATCACGTGATGTATAGTGAGTTCTTCCGTAAGATTCTTTAAAATCGTTATATTCAATAAATTCTACTTGTGGATATAAATTTACATTTTTATCTTTATTATCGTTTATAAAGTTCAATAATTTTTTACGTCCGCCAATTTTACTACTTACTGTAATACTCTTAAATGATACATCAGCTAGAGCTTCTTTACGCCAGCCTTTGTAATAGATATTCATACTTGAAATATCTGATCCTAAGCCATTTATTTCATCAATAATTAGTCCTAACTCATCTATTGTTGTAAGTGTTCCTTTGGCATTATAACCGATTCCAGCAATGTTACTATGATAATCATAACTACCAATTACATCTATGTTCATTACTACATTATTAGTTTTATCGGTCTTTTGACCTAATTTTTCTTTACAACTATCATCTAAAGCATTTCTACTAATTAAGATATCACGATAGAATTTTGCAACGCCACTATAATCCATACTATATTCATCTTTATCCATGAATGAATAATTGATTTCATAATCACCGGTTGCGCCTTTTTGAGTGTATTGTTTAATACTAACTCTATTATAAGCAGTTGTACCAAATATTACTTGTTCAGATTCACGAATATATATTGTGTAATAAGCATAGTTGAAAGTGTTGTTACCATTTGCTTGTCCAGATACACCAGCATTAATTGCAAGTTGTGCAGCACCTTTTGTTGCTTCCGCAATTACACCATGCTCGCTTCCTGTATAAACCATTGCATACATAGGAAGTAATACGTCAGTTGTTTTAGAAGTTAATGTATAACTTGTAAATGCTAAATCTGTAGAATAAAGTCGTTTTAAATATACGGGGTAATCAGCTTTACCATTATCAAATTCGATTACAGCGCCACTGCCATCTGGGATAACAATATAACCAGTATCAGTATTTTTCTTTACACTTGTAAAGTAAGGTAATACATCTATTGAAACAATACGATATGCATTTCCCTTATCATCTGTGTTAGTTTTTAATGAATTACCAGGTACCATTACTTGTAACCCATTATCAGTTAATTTATATTCAATTGCACATTTAATTTCAGGTTTGCCACTAGATTGTTTTTCGATACCAGTATCTTTAGTTAAATCTTCATTAGTATATCCACACCATTCATAAAAGAAGCAATATAAGCTCTTAATATCAGCTTCACTCATATTTTCATATGTTGTAATTTTGTAATCAACTAATTCTGCAAATTCAGTGCATCCACATTCTTCTGTGAATTCATTACCAGCATCGTCTACTTTAGTTATCACATGACTACATGAAGTAGGTTTTGTTTCGTAAGTTGCATAACAGTTTGTACAATAATATCCCTTAGATGTATCTAGTTGTTCTTTATAAATTGTTGAGAAGATACGGTTCCAGAAATTTCTTGTTTCTTCAAAGGCAGCTGTTTCTGCATCTGCTTCAGATAAATCTGGGAATAACGAAATAAATTCATCATAATAAGATTGAAATCTGTAATTACCAATTTTACTACCATCAAAATACATACCAGTAATTAAATTATTATTACTATCTCTAAGTGGTGTACCTTCAGCCATTGCTTCTTCCATCTTTGCAACGCTTCGTCTACATAATTCATCCAATCTTGCACTAGTGATTGTTTCAGGGAAGTATGTATAATCAATTCCACCTACTTTGAAAGTATAGTAAACAATAATTGTGTTATTTTCTTCATCTATTTTGATGTGGAAATCAGGAACTATTTTTTCTTGAGTACTTTCTTTAGTAGAGTTTTCATATGTTGTATATGTTGTAGGAATTGGTGTTTCTGATTTATTACCTGTTGCAAAAACAATATTCATTAAAGACATTTGTGTTTTCTTTATACCAAGTGTTGCATCAGGATCAACTGGGTTAGAATACCAAACATGACCAGTTTTTATCTCTTCAACTCTAAATGTAGTATCAGCACGGTTAAATATTAATTTGTATTTACCATTATTTAATGCTTCTACTTCACGTGATGGGCTAATATATTCAGTCCAGCCTTTTAAGTCACTATTTGATAAAGTGTTATAGTAGTTTTCAACAGTAGCCTTTTGAGCACTTCTTAAACTATTATAACTTGCCATTGATTTAATGTCAGACCAAATATAACTTAATTCTTCGGTATATCTTGCGGTATCAAGGATAACTTTGAATTTTTCAATTTTTTCATCTGCGCTATCACTTGAACCAGGTAGATAACTTTCATCGTATGGTTTAACATACTTGTCACTATTACAGTCAAGTTCATAGAATTCTTCAAATATATCTTGAGAGTGAATGAAGCCAGGCAATTGATTCCAGAATTCATTACTATATTTGTTATCATAATCTGTTTTTGATGCTTTATATTTTCCTAAATAGAACACTGCTAAACATATTACTATTACGCCAAGAAGGGCAAATAAGAGTGTACGTCTAACATATCTACCGATTGTTTTTTTCTTTTTCATTTGCTCACCTTCCTAAAAATACCTTGTTGTAATTTCTTTGTATAATGAATATACAAAACCATAAATTTGTTGTGCCAAGTCGAATATTAGTAAAGCAATGAAAGCAATAATTAAAGCAGCTAAAATTGTTAAAATTATTGACCATAATGTTTTACCCATACCATATTCATGGATCACTACTAATCCCATGAATACCATAAATCCAGTTAATACCCAACCAATGATATTCAATAACGTTATGAATTGTGCTTCATCAAGTGTTAATACATTACTTAATAAAATGTTAAGATATCCAATTAGCATTGTTGGTACTAATGAATAGCAAATCATCATAAAGATTTCTTTCATACGGCCTTTACCATCAAGTAGAGTAGTTACACTCCAGTTTGCAATAGCAAGAACAACAGGTGGAATAACACCGTATATTATAATTTGTAAACTATTGAACTTTTCAGGGTTATTTTTATTTGTTATAATACCTTCATATTGATAAGCAAATATTTCCATTAATACGTAAAGAACCAATATTGAAATAGCAGCCCACATTTTGGCTTTTTTCTCATTCTTGAATTCAGTAAATCCTTGAATTGGATGTGTTAAAATGTACATTGGGTAAGCTATAGTTTCATAGAAGAATTTCTTTATTGCACGACCAACTACTGCGATATTAAATTTCTTTGTTTTCTTTTCTTCTTCAACCTCATCAGGTACTTCATTTTCTTCATCCATACCCGTTTTTTCTTCTTCATCACGATGATTTAACGCTGCAGCAGAACCGCTTAAAATGTTATATTTTTCTTCATTCATTGCCATAGATGCGGCTAATGCACGGTTCTTTTCTATTAAATGTTTACGATATGACAATGTAATCCATAATACAATTAAAAGAATAATTGCGGTCATAATCCAAGCAAAGTTTTTAGATAATACTTCATCACGATATTCAGAATAAGCCTTAGAGTAGTAATTTGCATTATGAGCTAATTTGAAACTAGCCATTGCTAATTTATAATCACCACGTCTATATTGAGCTTTACCAATACCTAAATGTGCTAATTCATAGTTTGTATTCATCTTTAGTACTTCATTCCAATAATGTTCAGCACCATAAGTTACAGTACCATCTTCATTTTCAACGTTTTCAAAAATACCATCTTGATATCTTTGAATAGCTAAGTTTACCTTTTCGCCAAATTCAGTTGTTTCAAATACTAAGATACTTCTTGAAGAGCCATCTAATACTAGTAAGATTTCTTCTTCGCCACTTTCAGTAGCACGTTTAAAGTATTTGATTGCAACAGGGTTAACGATATTGCTAGTGCTTGCAGAAGATGTAGTACCACCAGGTTGATCACCTGTTATATATAATAAGTTACCTTCATTATCATAAGTAAATAAACGACCACGTTTGCTATCAACAACAGTAAAGTTACCATTATCACTAACTGATATACCAACTAGTGTTGAAGGCCCTAGAATAACACCATTTTCGCTTGAAGCAGTAACATATACTGCATCACCATCAGGTGTAACATAACCATTTCTCTTTAATACGTCCTTACCAGATGTATTAATCATTTTAACCATTTTTTCAGCTTTTGTAGCATCTTTATCTGGTTTAGACGTTGCATACAAGAAACCAGATGAATCAATTGTTAAATTAGTAAATTCGGGAGGTAAGTCTAGTGCAATTGAAGATACTTGTTCTTCAGAGAAGATCTTTGTCCAGAATTTCTTTAATGGATTAGCAACAACTTCGTTTTTACCAATAAATCGGTTAAATGAGCCAGCTGAGTCAAATTCAACGATACCTTCATATACGTTTTTTGCAATACAGAATACTTTACCAGTTTTATCAACCGCAATTTTTTGAGGGTTAAATAAAGTTGAAGTATTAGAATCTTTAATTGTTATTCCGCTTGATACTTGATAGAATACATTATCATCTGGAGATAGGTAAACGTTAGTTACTGTCCAAACATTATCAACTTTATTTACTTTAATAATTCTAGAGTTCCCGCTATCTGCAATATACATTCCGCTTTTTGCAACAGTAATACCACTAGCATTATTTAAGCGAATAGCTGCTTTATTTGTATCTTTTGAATAAGGAAAATAAGGAGCTTTCCCAACAGTTTCTCTTTCCGCATATTCAATTGAAACAGTTTGTCCTTCAGTTAGCAAATCTTTATTTGTTAATACTAAATATCTATTTGTTACATTTACTTCTTTTCCATCTTCAATAACTTTTTCATTAATAGTAGTAACATACCAGTCTGATTTAGCTAATTTTTTATCACCTATTTTAATAATTCTTTTAGCGTTTCCATCTTCTAAATCAACAGTTAGTGGAACAGTTGATCTAAGACTATTATTGTCAAGAATAAATTGAGAAGATTCATAAGTTACATAAGTTGAAGTTTTGTAAATTGAAATTAATTCAGTAGAGTTATAATATTCTGCTTTATTAATTTCAGATAAACTTAAATTAAAATCATAATAGTCATCTAGAGTCTTTTTAACTTCATCAGTTATTAGAAATTCATCTATTTTTTCAAGCTTTTTAAAATCTTGATTAAGAATATATACTGAACTAACGCCTGTAGCTTCTTTGATTGAATTCGAAATCTTTGTTTTAGTAAACTTCATTGAATCTAAGATATAAATATTGCTTTCATATGTAATTAGATCAACAGGATCATCAAATACAACAGGATCTGTGTCAGTTGCATTTGCATTTTCGATATCTCCATGATAATACGTATCACGATAAGTTAAACCATCTGTACAAGGTATAACATTTTTCCAGAAATCGTAACTATAGCCTTTTGCATTAACAGTTAATTCGCCAAATGAGAATAGCACTAAGAAAACTAATGCAACTGTAAGTGCTCTTATTGTTAATTTTATTTTCTTCATATTCTAAGCTACCTCCTATTTCATACCTGAATGCGCCATAGTTTCGATGATTTGACTTTGTGATAATACGAAAACCGTAATTGGGACAATCATCATTATTAACATAACGGCAGAGGCAGTACCTGTTCTTGCAACACCACCAGATACGATTTGGTTAAGTGCGTAAGATAAAGGTTTTAATTGTTCACTATAAATATATGTACCACCATCATTATTCCATAATTGTTGGAACAATAAGATTATTAATGTCAACCATGCTGGTTTAACTAGTGGCATAACAATCTTCCAATAAATTTGAAATTCATTAGCTCCATCGATTTTTGCAGATTCAATTAATTCCATTGGAATATCTTGCATAAATTGTTTCATTAAGTATAAACCTAGTGAATATGCAAAGGCAGGGATAATTATCGCCCATTGAGTGTCAATAAATCCAATAGAACTAAAGATAATATATCTTGGGGTTGCTGTAACTTGAGCAGCAAACATCAATGAGTATACAACCATTGAGAATATTACTGTAGAACCAGGGAACTTATGCTTAGCAAGTGGATATGCAGCCATTGATGCAATGATTACGTGTCCAACTGTACCAGCAAGTGTAATCCAAATTGTATTAAAGAAATATCTTGAGAATGGAACCCATGAATCTTCCAACAACATAGATAAATCTTTAAAGTTATCTAATGTAGGATTTTGGAAGAATAGTTTAGGTGGGTATATAAACAATTCTGCAAGTGGTTTAAAAGCAGCACAGAAAGAGTATACAAGTGGATATGCACTAAATAAGCCAAATAAGCAAAGTAAGATAAATAGTGAAATATCTCCCGCAACACTACGGCTAACTCTTTTCTTTTTCTTTATTTTTCTACGTTTTTCCATTCGGTAGAAAAACAATTCCATCTTTCCCATCTTGGATTCATCTTTTAATCCAAATTTCTTTAATTTTTTCTCTTGGCGTTTTAAACGCTTTTTCTCCTCTTTAGATAGTTCAACACCAGCTATTTCTTCATCATCTACCATAATTTTGTCTGTAGCCATATTATGAACCTACCCTTCTTAAAATTTTTCTAACTAATAAGTTAGCAAGTATCATTATTATAAATAGTATTGTTGCTATTGCGGAAGCATAACCCATTTCCATACGAGTATTACCATAGTCCATCAAGTGGGTTATGATGGTGTGTCCGGCATATTCGACGGAAGGGAAACCCGCAATATTTGTTGAAACTTCAGCAATTGCTAAACTTGATGTTATTTGCATTACCGCACCGAACATTAATTGTGACTTCATTTGAGGTAATGTAATATACCAAAGTTCTTGCCAACGGCTCTTGATACCATCAATAGCACCAGCTTCATAGTATTCACGGTTAACACCTTGAAGACCTGCAATGAATGACAAGAAACTTACACCAAGTGACATCCAAAGTTGAACAATGATTAAAATCCATATTATATATTTAGAATTTTGTAACCAAGTTATTGGTTCTTGAATAATGTTCAATTCCATCAGTATGGAGTTAGCGTATCCGTAGTTATCACTACTAAATATCAATTTCCAAACTAGATATACGTTACCTGAAATTGATGGGGCATAGAATATCAATGTCATGAAACTTCTTAGAAGTGGTTTCAATTCATTAATCAGCCAAGCAAATACGAATGCCATAATGTAACTTACTGGTCCGGTTATTACCGCCAGAATTGCCGTATTCTTAATCGCTACCATAAATACTTTATCATCAACAAATAATGATTTGTAGTTATCCCATCCTATAAATTTTGGAAATTCCAATAAGTTGAAATATGTAAAACTTAATACTAATGACATAAGTACTGGAATTACTGTGAAAATAAAGAATAGAATTGTGTATGGTGCAACAAGGTAATAATATTGACGTTTAACGAATATTTCCCTACGAAGTCTTCCTCCACGTTTACTCCAACGGTCAACTTTTCTTATCCATGAACCACGATCTTTTTCGATACGAAGTCTTTGAGTAATTCGTTCATGTTCTTTTTGATAATCTTTATATGCTTTTTCTTTTAATTCATACTCTACTTGAAGTGGATCTTTTCCGGTTGCTTGTGAAATTTCATTTATTCGTTCTTCAGTACATTCAACAATGTTTTGGGTTGCTTGATTTTCAAGAGGAACTTCATTTTGTTCAACTGTTTCAACCACTTTAGGAGTATGTTCAATAGGTGTTACAATTAAATCTTTTTTCTCTTCTGTAGTAATTTTATATGTATGATTTTTCTTTATCATCCAATGAACACTCCTTTCTGTTTAGATTTCTATTATTAAGAGCAGTCATATTTTACTCCTCTTCTTCATTATCATCTTCTTCAGTTACAACTAGTTCAGGATATTCTTTTGTCCATGCTTCATAACGAGTTTTAACTTCTTCATAAGATGATTTAAGTTCTTCTAATTTTAATTTGCTTGCTTCATAATCTGCTTTATATTTCTTAATGTTCTCTGCAACCATCGCGTCATATTCTTCATCTTGACGTTTTTGTTCAGCACGTTTTTCTTTCATTGCAGCTTTAAGTGCAGCTTTTTCGGCAGCTTTTTCTTCACGTGTAGGACCAGTTGGTTCAACTGGTTTTACATTTTTTGATTTTTTACCAAAGTTTAATTTTCCTTTTTTACCACCAGTTATTACTAGGAAGAAGAAATATGTAAGTAATAAAACAGTGATGATTAGCATTATAATAACTGCTATTTTTTGTGCCATATATATCTCCTCCTTTTCTTAGTTAATAGTTGGCAAATCAAATTCTTTACGTTTACGATTTATTTCATCGTTAATATTTCCACAATATTCATATAGGGTTTCACGCGCATTATAGTTATTATTAATTACTTTACGATAAGCATTTTCAATTTCACGTCCAATAATGTAACTACCTGCAACTTGTGGCATTTCATGTACTTGATCCCATTGTTTCATCAATTTATCTAAATCAGCTTGTGGCCATGCAAGAGATTGGAATGCTTTTACGTTTGCGGTTGCATGACGTGCAGATGAACCTAAGATACCTTCCATTTCGCGGCCAAATTGTGCTTGTGTTTCAGCGCCTGTCCACCATTTTAAGAATTCCCATGAAGCATTATATTTAGCTTGTTTCTTAGCTTCTGATAATTTTTCAGGTTGTTTCATAATTACAGCACCAGTACCACTTGCTGTTGAAGTATGATCTACTTTTCCAGTTTCTTCATTGTAAGTACCAGGGATTAAATAAAATGACCATTTACCTTTTAATTCAGGAGCAAATACGCTTAATGTATTATAAGTTTCATAATATGCGATACCTGCTGGCATTTCACCAGAACGGAAACGGTTAACAAAGCTTGCTGATTTAGGGAATGAATATAATGTATAGAACTCAGTCCAGTATTGGAAAGATTTCATCGCTGCATCACTCATTAAGCCAGTTTCTTTATTATCGCTTGTATATAAAGAACCACCATTTTGATATAACATTGATACAAATACAGGGTTTAAAGCATTTGCACCAGCATCATTTACTGGTAGATAGAATTGTAATTGTTTTGTTTGCAATTTTGCTACTAAGTCAATAACACGATCCCATGTAACTTCTTCATCAGTATAATTGCCTTCTGAATCACGTGTAAAGAATACATCATTCCAGCCATTTTCTTCAAAGATGTCATCGCGAACGAACATAACCATGAAGATTTGTTTTTCAGGAAGTGCATAAATACCTTTTATATTTTGTTGTAATTCTGCTTTTGTTAAATTTTTACTATCAAATAATTGCTCGCGTGTAATGCCTTTTTGTTTGCAGAATTCATCAATTGCATAGTAAGCGTCTACTCTTGCCTTAGCTTCAGCATCGCCTCTACTTGCGGCAGTAATATCAGCATTTGTGATTGAGTAGAATTGGAATTGTCTTAATGAAGATGCATGATATACATTTTCATATGTATCGTTCCAAGGAGTTCTATTAGTTTCACTATATGAACCATCAGGGATTGCATAAACGCTGTCCCAGAAATCATCAAAATTAGTTAAGTCATATACCGCATTACGAAGTGCATAGTTTACTGGTAATGTTGAGTCAACGTTCAAGGCAACATCTGGTCCTATTCCCGCAAGGGTTGCTTTTAATAATACATCAGCACCCGTTAATTTTAAGTTTACTTTTATACCCGTTTTCTTAGTAAATGTTGTATCAATTAAATTTCTAATTACGTTTGCTTGGTCACGTCCAAGTGTCATCCATACTTCGATTGAGTCACTAGTTTGAACATCTGAGTTATCTACTACTTCACCAATTGTTGAGTAATCAATAAAGAATGATAAGAAGAATGAGCAAACACCATTCCACATCTTTTTAAAGAAGCCTTCATTTGCTTTTTTTAATTTTACATCTGGAGTATGTATTTCAATGTAATCTATTGCAAGGGGTAATTCTCTTAATTCAGTAAGCAATGTACCTAAAGAAGATATATTGTTACTGAATGAACTTAATTTTTGAGTTATTGAACGAGGTTTTTCAAGGAATGTTTCTAATTGGGTAACCATAGCGTCGATTACACCAGTTTTATCAGAACCACCACCAGATATTTCCGCAATTTGTGTTGAAATATCTTTTAACTCATCACGATATTCTTTTATTTCTTTTAATAAGTTTGGAAATTTACCATTTTCACCAGTTAATTGGTAGTCACGGTTTTTATCTGGAGAAGTTGTTGTATAAGCAACAATATTACGATATGTTCTACTTAATTCATCAATAGTAGATTGAATTCTTTCGATTAAAGGAGCATAAGCACCAAGGGTTACTTCAAGAGTAAATGAATATGTTTTTCCTTTTTCAAAATAGAATTCATAATTATCTGTGCCATTACCTAATGTAACATTTTGCCAGTTACTAGAAAATGAGAATTGAACGTCACTTAATTCGCTAAATAATGTTTGACTAGCATTTTGAGTTGAAGCTTCACTAACATAAGCAATACGGCTTGAATACATACCTCTTACAAGGTTTTGTCTTGCACGCATTGAAATATTATAATAACCACTTTCTGGAACAGTAAATTCCCAAGAAATCCAGTCGCCTAATACTTTCCATTGGTCACCACCAATAATATTCTTTTTAGTTTCTTTCAAACTAAAAGGATAAGTATTAGATGAAGAACGGTCGGTTATTGGATATAACGTAGGTGAAGATTTATATGTAGCTTTTTCTGCGTCAATATATACCATTTGATTGGTGATATTAGTCTGAGGATGTAATGCTTTCATTTGTGAAATGTATGTTTGATAATCAATGATATCATTAACTGATAATATTTCAATACAATCAATTAAAACTGGTTCTTTTATTGAAGATAATGAAATAGTATTTTCACCTTTTTCAAAATAGAACATATATGGTTCTGTAACATAACCCATATCATCTTTGAAATAGTTGTTTCTAAAACTATATAATTCCACTTGTTGCGGTTTTACATCATTTCCGTTAGTATCAGTTTTAAAATTACCCTTTCCATCAAATGAATCAACATCATCTTTCCAAATTCTAGAGAAAGTAAAACTATCTGCTCCGTCAAAAGGAATTTCACCATTAATTAAAAGTTTTCTTTCAATTGATGAACTATAACCACTAATTGTAAAATAGTCAAGTTGTAGATTGTAGAAACCAGTTTCTGGAACATCTACTTTCCAAGTAATTGTACCAGTGTTTTGATGGATTAAAACTCTATCCGATTTACCTTGGCGATTTTCAATTAAGTTTTTAGCTTCTTTTGCAAGATTATCAAGTTCTGCTCTACGTTCATTATTTAGTGATACCGTAATAGTTTTGCCAAAAATCTTTTCATATAAGTATTGGTATTCATCAGTACTATAAGTATCATCTGATATTTCAGTAAAGCAACTAACAAGTTTTTCTAATTCTACTTTGCCTGATTCAGTTTTAGGATTTAAGCCTTCCGCTGTTAGTAAAATAGTTTTTACAGCTGTTGCAGCATCTGTTGTTGATTCTTCATCATAGTTAATACCTTCGATTGATATTTTTACACCTTGTGGTTTAACTTGTAGTTTTGAAGTATCTTCCTTGTAAATTTCATATGCATTTTTTACAAGTGCTGAATCTTTCTTGATAGTTTCTTGTTCTTTTTTCTTACATGCGGAAAAGCATGGAGTTAAAGCAATAAGTGCTATAAGAAAGACTATTAAATACATTTTTTTAGCCTTCATCATATTTTCTCCTTTCTGTCTAGACACATAAGCATTTCAATAAGCCAATTTATACGATTGGCACTAAATGCGTAACCCTCTTTAATATTTCTGGCTAGCCATAATTTTTTATGGTTTTCTAAGTATTTCTCTAAATTTTTAATTGGTTCATCAAAGTTAACTATACAATTATCTAGATAACTATGAAGCCTTTCGTTTATGTCTAATAATGTTTCAAGTAACAAAATAGCATTTTTTATTTCATCTTTTTCTAAACATTCTTTTGCATTTTGTAATTTATTTTTTTCTTGAATAAATAAGTCATGTAATTTTTGGACTGCTTCATAACTAATGATATTAGATTTCATTCTATTTAAGAAGAAGTTTACTTTATCATCTTGTCTTCTACCATGTTCGGCCCACATAATAGATGCAAATAATCTTGTGCCATAATCACGATATTCACCTTCAAGTTCGTGATAGTGTGATAATTCAACAATTACTTTTGCAAGTGTTTCATCATTTAAAATAATTGCCAAATACTTTTCTGCATCTTCAATTGTACCACTAGACCATGATAGCATTGCTCCATATATAAATCCTAAATAACTAGACGGTAGATATTGTAAATGTCCCATATCTCCCCAGTCAGTAAGTAAGATTCCTAATCCATGATATTTTTTTGAAGAACATGTACTATTTTCAATAGTTTCTTTCATATCGATAAATCTACCAGTTATTGAAGACCAAGTTGATGTTCCTGGTGCAAGCAAATATTTTACTTTTAATTCTTCAAGCATTTTAGCATGGTTGACAAAGTCATATGCTTTGTTATAACCCCAGTCAATAAATACAATATCTTTTGATAGCTTTGAGATTTTATCGGGATGTTTTACTAAAACATCACCCCAAATCATCGGTGTTTTATTATATTTTCTAACAACATTAGCAAGTTTTTCTAAGTATTCTATGTAAACATCTTCCGTAGATGTTTTTAAGCATTCTTGTTTACTTTTTCCATGTCCTAATTCGTAAGGTTCATCAAAATTCATATTAAAGTATTTTGATTTTGTAAATGGTATCATTTCTTCATACATTTGTTTAACTAATTCAAATGATTTTGGATTGGTTGGATCAAGAGTTGATGGTGGTCTTTTTGAACCCCATATTTCAAAGCCATCTGGGCATTCCGCAAGTTCTTTGAACTTATCTAACGCTAGCCAATCACTCATATGTCCAAAGCCATTTTGGTTAGGTACAAAATCAATATATTTTTCAATCGCGTATTTTTCAACTTCTAAGTATTCTTCTTGTGTTAAATAGTTTTTATCAGCTAATGCTTCTTTGATATTTTTGTATTCATATGAGAAGCCTTCAACATAAAGTTCTAAGTGGTTATATTTTAATTCAGCCATTAAATCAATTATTTTTTTAATTGATGAAACATTTAAGACTTTGGCTCTACTAATATCAAGCATCAAGCCCCTAACTTCTAAATCTGGTTTATCTTTTATTTCTTGAGTTTCAATTATTTGTTCACTCTGTAATTGTTTTAAGGTAACTAATCCATAAAAAGCAGCTTTTTCAGTTTTTGAAATTATTTGTAAACGATCTTCTTGAATAATCAAATGATATTCTTCTTCATTTTCAACACTCAAATCTTGTTTAATTTCTAAAATAGTTGGGCTAGAATCATCTGCTAAAATCATATCTTTGTAATGTCTAAATAGTAGCGGGCTAAAGGCATTTTCAACTTTACCGATTGCCTTATTTTTAAGTATACTACCACTCTTTTTTATTTCATAGGGTCTTGGTATCAACATAAGAATTTTGCTATCCTTTCTACAATTTGCCCTAATACGCGCATTTTGCCATATTATTCAACTTATTATACCAAAGAAAACGTTTTTATTCAAGGAATTGGCTACCAAAATCGCTAATTTTCAGATTCCAATAAAATCCAGCATAAAAAAAGGCCAAGTATTTGATAAATACTTAGCCAAATTGTTGATTTTTTATTTAACCCAAAGGGCTTTTATTGTCTTTAATCCTTCATCTTTTATTGGATTTTGTCCAGGAACTAAGTCTTTGTAAGTAAAGAAAATTGTTCCACTTATTTGATCAAATTGACAATTGAATTTTAATTGGTTTTCCATTTCTTTAGGGTTTTGCCATACTTCATTAGAACCCATTTGATATAATGCTTGTCCAATATAAAGTATTGTATTAGTTTCTTTTGCAAGATTACTCCACCACTTAGTTAAATCATGATAAGTTACATCAGCGCGTTCAAATGGGAAATATACTTGGGGAACAACGTAATCTATCCAACATTCTTTCATCCATTTGTATACATCAGAATATAATTCAGAATAGCATTGTAATGCACCGGCAGCGTTGAATGAACCTTTGTCCCAACCATCTTCTCTAACTTTAGTATTAGTACGATATATGGCAAATGGACTTATTCCAAACAATACTTTTTTGCCTGTTTTGCTAAACGATTTTTTCAATTCATCATGAATGTTTTTAATCATTACATCTACATTACTTCTACGCCAATCTTCAAAGTTTTGATCCGCTGATGTACGATATTTTAAGAAATCTTGCTCTTCTCTTTCATAAGGTATTTTACCATAAGGGTAGAAATAATCATCAATGTGAACACCTTCAACATCATAGTTATCAACTACTTCCATAATTGATTTAGTAACGAAATCAATTACTTCGGGATGTGATGGGCAAAGAATAACTTTGTTAGCGCCATCAACTAATGTATGTTCAGGATGTCTTCTTGCAAAATTCTTTTCATCTAATCCTTCTAGGTAAGCATTTTTAGCTTCTTCAATTGTACAATTTTCTAGATTTAGAGCACTAACACTTACACGATAAGGATTCATCCAGGCATGAACTTTTATGCCATATTTTTTTGCCTCATCTATTACAAATTGTAAAACATCGAAGCCAGGATTTTTACCTTCTGTACCTGTTATATATCTTGACCATGGGTTAAGTTTTGATTCATAATAAGCATCTGATGCGGGTCTAACTTGAAATATTACTGTGTTCATATTATAACTTGCAATATTCTTGATCATATTTCTTAGGTATTCTTGATATTCTTCTTTACCTAAGTTAGATGGTGTATCAATATTTGCAACATTAGATACCCAAACGCCTCTAACATCTTTTTCATTAAATTTATATTCAGGAATATCAATTTCCTCTTGTGTATCCCAATATTTTACTGTCTCATCTTGATTATATTTATAAAGTTTCATTTTTAATATTCCTTTCTTTTTATTGTTATTAATGTCATACTTAAACTAATCAAACCAACAATTGTAAGTATTGTTTTTTTATTTTTACAATTTTTCTTTTCGGTTGGTAATTTTTCACCAACAGTCTCTTTACATCTCGTACATGTCTTTGGTGCTTCGGTTGTTGCATCTACCCATTCATGTCCAAGGGCAGGAATTTCTTGGTATGTTGTATAATCACATCTTTTACATGTATCATATTCTTCGTAGCCAGCGCTAGTACATGTTGCATTTTTTCCCTCATGATGCTCTAAATCATGACCAAGTGGTTCACCTTCTTCATAGCCACATAGTGAACATATTTTTGGTGTTGTACAATCAGCCGGTTCAAATGAATGTTGGCTACAATATTCAACTAATTTAAATTTTTCACTTGTATAAGTAACTTCATTAAAACCATCGTTGACTACTACTTTTATTGAAATTCCATTAGTATCTGTAGATATGTTATGATTCCAATTAATCTTTATTATCCCGCTTTCAAATTGGTTTGAACGAATCATTTGTTCGTTTTTTCCTATTACGGCATATACTTTTACATCTAGTATATCCTTGTCAACATCATCAATAGTAATGTTAAAGTTTACCGAATCATTTAATAAGTATTCTGATTTTAAATCTGTTATTGTTACCGTTGGCACATGGTTAATATTTTTAGTAAAATCAATTGTTTCACCAATATATATAGTATTACTTTTACTTATTGTTGCAAGAACATAAATTTTTGTTTCATCATATTTTTTGATTAAAAGAGCATCATCAGAGTTTAAATTCATTGCGACCATATTGCTTGCTAGACAATTTTCAGTTTTAATACTTTCAATATCATCAAATTGATATATTGCGTATGCTTTTGCGTCATTAACTTTTTCTACCAATACATCATATGCATTTTCTTCGCTTGCAATAATTTTCTTAATCGTAGATAACTCTTCAACCGTATTTTTGTAGTTATAAGTTGAATATATTGGTGTTAATGCATCATTTTTAAAGCATCCTCTTGTAACTAAATTAATGCCAATTTTTCCTTTTCCTTTCGTAAGACTGGTGTAATCATACATAACATAACCACTGACATTTAATTTTTCTGATTGATTGTATCTTATTTGATAATAAACTTCAGATACATCATTCCAACTATCCAATTGATACGTTGCGGTGCCAATATATAATTTAGTTTTACTATTTTTTACTGCTTCACTCCACCATCTAACTATTTCTTCATACCCGCTACCAAGTTTAGTATAAGCTTGAGGTAAAATGTAATCAATCCATTCTTCATCTACCCATTTTTTGGTATCCGCATATAAATCAGAATATGAATAATAGTTGTTACAACTTCCAGACATACCACCTTCAGCTCCTCTTTCAGGATTTGCAGAACAAGCTTCAAGTGATGGTGCCCATCTTGCGGCAGGGCTAATACCAAACGCACAAGGAGTTTCTTTTTGAGCATTTTTATTTCTAACTAATTTACTTAAATTACTAATAAGTTTATTAACATTTTCCCTACGCCAGTTGTAAAGTGAAAGTTCACCGCCAGCTGTTTTATATGCTTGATAGTCCGCATAATCAACTTTTGGTTCGGTTGAAAAAGATAATCCTTTATATTCTTTTACAGTACCTATACTACTATATGTAGCTGTATATGGGTAAAAATAATCGTCAAAATGAATTCCATCAATATTGTAATTAGTAATGATTTCTTCTATAGTATTTTCTAAGTGTTCAATTGTTTCACTAGCTGCTGGATTTAAAACATATTTATCTTCAGCACCTAGTACAACATTATGTTCTAGTTGTTTACCTTCTGAAAAAACAGGGTTTTGATAATCACTACCACTTGGAGTTTTTCCTGCTCGGTTTTTTAAACTACCAAAAACTGATTTTTTATCAGCTTGCAACTTTTGATCATCATAATCAACTACATTACGAATAGTACCACTTTTTTCAATTATCGATACATTTGAACTAACGGTTGCGCGATATGGGTTAAGCCAAGCATGATATTCTAATCCATATTCATGCGTAACTTCTATCATCCATTCTAATGGATCCCAGCCAGGGTTTATACCATAACCACAAAGATATTCACTCCATGGGTTATATTCAGATGGATAAAAAGCATCATTACATGGTCTTATTTGAAATATTATTGCGTTTAAATTGTTAGCTTTTGCGGTATCAAGAATAGTCAAATAACGATTTTTCCATTCGTTGATAGCCTCTGCATTAGTACCTTTTTGCTTTTTCATGTCTAGATTATATACTGTTGCTACCCAAACACCTCTAAATTCGGTATCTACTTGTTGATAATTTTTTAATTTATCAGCGCCAGTATATGCGATAACATTCTTGCTTTTTACAATTAACAAAGTACTTATAGTTAGCAAAAATATGCTAAACAGAACTATTTTCTTTTTCATCAAATTCTCCTATCTTTTTACATTAGTAATAGCTCTTAAGAAATTTTTAGAGCCAATCATTTCAATCTCTTCTTTAGTAAATCCTCGTTTTATTAAATGACTTTCGATGTTGCATGCATCTGCATGACTCCTTAAGTCATCTAAGTTAGCGTTATCATAGTCACTTAAAAAATCCATCATATCTAGGCCAAACATTACATGATCAATACCAATATGTTCACCAATATAAATTATATGATCAATTAAACCATCAATATTTTGTTTTTCTTTTTCGTGTGAAACAAAATTGCGAGCAGAATTAACGCCAACAAAACCATTTTGTTCTTTCAACTTCTTTAGTTGATCATCATTTAGATTACGACGATGGTTGCTTAACGAATATGCATCTGAATGACTCGCAATTAATATTTTAGGATTTTCTTCTAAAACATCATAAAAACTCTTTACGTTAAGATGAGATACATCGATAATCATATTTTTTTCATTCATATATTTTAGTAATTCTTTACCAAGTGGTTGTAAGCCTCTGTCTTTATCGCCTGCTACCCCTGTCGCAAAATGGTTTTCTTCATTCCAAGTTAAACTAGCATGTCTTACACCAAGATTATATAGTTTGTCAAAATCTTCAATAGTTGCAACATTTCTTAGTCCTTCTAAGCCATAAACTACATCAAATTTATTTTTGTAAGGTGCAAATTCTTCTAAAGCAATCTTATAAGCGTTAAAAACATCAAAATCGGTTTCACTATAGACTACCCAAATTCCACCAACTACTCCGCCTTTTTTTAAATTATTTAGATGGTAGCGTTCAAATATTTTTTGTTCACCATCCATATGTCTTTGATATAAATTAAATAGTATATCACTATGTGTATCATATATTTTCATTTTTTATCACCATAAATATTATACTTGAATTCATTTATTTTAGCAATTTTATTGTAAAGAAATTTTTATGTAAAAGAAAAAAGCACATAATGTGCTTTTTTTACATAACTTCGGTTTTTGAAAATAAAGGTTTATCTTCAATTTTAAAATCTACTACGGATAATATAACTATCATAAGTACCATATAATTAATAAAATAGTAGCTTACATCAATCATACCGTATAAGTCAGACATCCCAAGTGATAGGATAACCATTAGTTTCCATAATTCAGCTTTTTTGAAAAAATAATAGTATTTCTCAAACATATGATATATAAGTGCAATGGTTCCAACAAGTCCCATTGTTGTTGTTGTATGAAGTATGGTACTATGTGCCCACATAAATTGACCTGTTTCTGCATCAAAGCAAGACAACATACCACAGCCAAATATTGGGTAATGTTTAATTTTTTCTAGACATGTTTTATATATTGGAAAGCGATTGTTCCCATCTTTAAAATCAAAGTCTAAAATCAAAGCCATCATTTTTTCAAATATTTCTCTACTAGATATGCAAAGAACTACAACAAACAAAATTACAAGTGCTGTTGTTATAAGAAATAAATTTTTAAGAAGTTTCTTATCGCTTCCCATTTTCATACCTATTATTACCATAATAACAATACCAACAATCATTGCAAGAAGTGCACCTCTAGAATAGGTTAGTACTACAGCTGCCATCTGAATAACCGCAAGTATATAGTATAATAGACATTTTTTAGTAGTGTTTATATAACATAAATAAGTTGTAAAAGGAATAGTTACTAGCAACATTAAAGCAATGTTATTACTAATACCCCATCCAACATTACTGAGTTTTTGTGACAATGCTTTAATTATGCTATCTTGTAGTAAATAGTAAGTTAGTAATTGAAAAGTAAGATACAATCCTAAACATGTCATTAGTAACGCAAATTTTTCAAATTCTACTTTTACAGTAGATGATAATAATAAGTAAACAAATACCATACCAATTGCACATCCCGCAACGATAATGACATTTGCAAAATAGTTTGCTTCTTTAAAGCCAATTCCTCCGGTAATCATTGTTATTCCTAGTAATGATATACCTAATAAAAAATGACCTCTTTTAAATTTAGGTTTAAATCTAATAAAATGAATAATTAATCCAAGTATTAATAATCCAATAGCAACGTATATACATTTTGGTGTAGTGTATACATCAAATGAATGTGAAAACATAAAAGGTACAAAAACTATAATAGGAACTATATAAAAGATATTTTCATAAAAACTTAATGTTAATAAAATAAATACGCCTATTAATATTAATGCAATATTTTCAAAAAGTTTTACAGTTTCTTGATATTTTAAGATGTTTATTTCTAATAATGTATAAGGAATTGCCCAAAAAATTATCATTGCGATGACAACTCCTAATAGATAGTAGGTGCTATCCAAACCTTTTTTTATTTTTTCTATCAGCATTGTTTTCCTCTCGTTATTCTATTGTGTCAGTGTTTAACTCCTTTTGAAATAGTTTGAAAATATCAGCGGTTGCCACAGCATCGTTTAATGCATTATGGTCTTGTTCTTTAGGTTGTTTTACGTTAAAGAATTCATACGCATTGAATAAACCAATGTCGGTTTTAATGCCATAGTAATTTTTTATTACTTGCATTAAATTAATAAAATTCTTTCTTTCTGCTAATTTTACAAATTTATTTTCTTTATAAAAAGAATCAAGCATACTGATGTCGTTTTTCCCCCATACATAAATTGTTGGTTGATACGCTGTTAACAGGGTTTTAAATTTCTTATAAAACTTATAAGGACTTGGCGCATATCTAAGATCATTTTCTGATATTTTTAAAAACTCAATTGTCCTAGAATTTATGCCTATTTCATGTCTTGGTTTAATCATTCCCCATTCAGTTGTTATTAAGTTTCCTTCATTGTCTTCTAAATAAAGGCCATACTCAATTATTTCTGATACAAATCCATTGCCATGCACATATCCATGTGGTGGCATTGAAAATTCTAAATCTAAAAACAAGCGATATCCATCACGACTAAATATTTTTTTAACACCCTGTTTAATAGTTGATATATCATAATAAACTATCGTTTTTCTTGGTAAGTGTCTTAACATTTTAATGAAGTGAACAACTTCATATACTAAAAAGCCGGACTGGTTAGTCCTTGTTTCTTTGCAAGTGAAATGCACAACAAGTCCTTCATTTAAATATGGTTTAAATCTTTTGTATTGACTTCTACTTAGATAATAGAATTTAACACGATTTTTATCGCGAATTTCAAAAATTCTATTTTCTTCGCTAAATCCACGAATAGTTCCACATACTAGTTGCACATTTTCACTCCTTTCTTAATTATATTTTTATTTCTTGCATTTTAATTAATTCTATGATTGCTTGGCTACGCCCTTTGACTCCTAGTTTTTGAATGACATTTGATATATGATTACGTACAGTTTTACTACTAATATTTAATTTTTTTGCAATACTTTCAGTATCGTAATTTTTAACTAACAATTCAAATATTTGCTTTTCCCTTATTGTTAAAAACTGTCTTAGTTGCATTGTTTTCCCACTCTTTCATAGTATCTTATGCCATAAAAGTTTTAAGGGTTACAATTATTTATTTAAAGTTTCTAACAGTTCTTTAGCAAGCTTTCCGGGCATTCCTAGTGATTTTAATTTTTCAACAGTCGTGTGTTTTATTTCATCAACCGTACCATAAGTTTCAAGCAGTAGTTTTTTTCTTTGTTTGCCAATGCCAGGAATCTCATCTAAAATCGAAGTCATTGATAATTTATTGTGACGAGTTTTGAAGAACGTTATCGCAAAGCGATGGACTTCATCTTGCATTGCTTCAAGTAGTAAAAACAAATCACTTTTCTTATCAATAAATATCTCATTAAAGTTTCTGTCAACCATACCTCTAGTTCTATGATGATCATCTTTTAATAAACCAATCAGTGTTATCTCATTTTCAATATTAAGTTTTTTCAAAATAATTGAAGCGGCTTTTACTTGGGTTTTACCTCCATCGACAATTATCATATCTGGTAGATTAGCGTTTTCTACTAATAAACGTTTATAACGTCTTTCAATAACTTCCATCATAGTATGGTAATCATCTGGTCCTTTTACTGTCTTGACTTTATACTTACGATAATCTTTATACGAAGGTTTACCATCAACATATCTAACCATTGCGCTAACCGGGGTTGCCCCTTGAATATTCGAGTTATCGAATAACTCTATTACTTTTGGATAATTAATATCTAACAATTTTGCTAAATCTTCAAGCGGTTTTTTAGTTTTTTCAATTTCTATTAAACGCATTTTTTGTAAATTATCAATATTATTCTTTGCATTTTCCATTACATTATTTAGCAATTGTTTTTTAATTCCTTTAACAGGTACAATTACTTTGGTTGTTAAAAGCTCAGATAATATTTGATACTCTTCAAGATAAGGTATTATGATTTCTTTTGGTACTAAGTTATTAGTATCATCATAAAACTGATATATATAAGATAAAATTGCTTCATCAATTTCGCCAATTAAATCAAATATTTCACCACTACGTTCAATTATTTTACCACTACGCATATGTAATACTTGAATAGCTACTAATCCATCTTTAGAATAATAACCAAAGATATCTTTTGATAAACCATCATTTAATTCCATTGTTTGTTTTTCTACAATTTCATTGATTGAATTAATTATATCGCGATATTCCATTGCCTGTTCAAATTCTAAATTATTAGAAGCTTCTTCCATTTTTTGTTTTAGAATAGTTGTTAATTCATCACTACTGCCATTTAAAAATCGCATTGCACTTTTTATTGATTCCGTGTAATCATTTCTAGAACACTTGTTTATACATGGGGCAAGACATTGATTAAGATGTGAATATAAGCATGCCTTATTAGGAATATTGTGACACTTTCTAAATGGATATACTTTATTTAAAATTTCAACAATGTCTCTACATGCTTTAGCATTGGGGTATGGTCCAAAAAGATATTGATTTTTCTTTTTGTGTTCTTTTTTTACATCCCTTGTCATTACCAAACGAGGATTTTCTTCATTGGTAATTAATATATATGGGTAGCTTTTATCATCCATAAGTAAGATATTATATTTGGGACGATTTTTCTTAATAAAGTTTGATTCTAATAAAAATGCTTCTAATTCTGAATGGGTAATTATATATTCAAAATTTACGACATCTTGTAACATTCTAGTTGTTTTAGCATCATGGCTACCTGTGAAATAACTCTTTAAGCGGTTTTGTAATATTTTGGCTTTACCAACATATATTATTTCACCTTTAGCATTATACATTTGATAACAACCAGGTTTTTTAGGAACTAATGATAGTTTCGTTTTTATTTGTTGTAGAATCTCTTCTTTATTCATAAGCTACCTCATACTTGTAGATTATTTCTTTAAATTGTTTAGTATTTCACTAATGCGATTTCCATATGCTAAAGACTCATCATACTTTAAGCGTAATTCGGGAGTTTTACGAAGATCTATTCTCTTTGCAAGTTCGCTACGAATATATCCTTTAGCATTTTCAAATTCTTTTTTGGTTGATTCAATTTCACCTTGATTTCCAAGTACAGTGTAATATACTGTAGCAATTGATAAATCTTTTGTTAATGAGACTTTAGTGATAGAAATAAATTTTAATTTATCATTGTGCGCACTATCAAATAAGATTGTGGCAATTTCTCTTTCAATTATTTTTTCAATTCTTTCTACACGATATGCCATTATTTACTCTCTTTCTGCTTCTTCCATAACAAAGCATTCAATTACATCACCGACTTTAATGTCGTTATAATTCTCAATTGTAATACCACATTCATATCCAGCTTTAACTTCTTTTACATCATCTTTGAAACGACGTAAACCAGCCATTCTACCTGTATATATAACGATGCTATCACGGATTAAACGAACACCGCCGCTTCTTACAATTGATCCACTTGTTACATAACTACCTGCAATTGTACCTACTTTACTAACTTTAAATATTTCACGTACTTCTGCTTGACCAGTTATTTTTTCTTCAAATACTGGATCTAATAAACCTTTTACGGCTTTTTCAATATCTTCTTGTAGTTTATAGATAATATTATATAATCTAATTTCTACGCCTTCATCTTTTGCCATATCGGTAATTTGGGCAGTAGGTCTTACGTTAAATCCAATAATGATAGCATGAGATGCAAGGGCAAGAATAATATCATTGTTAGTGATACCACCTACACGTGCACTTATAATGTTAATGCTTGTACCTTCAATATTGATTTTTTCAAGTAAGCCACGAATAGCTTCAATTGAACCTTGAACATCACATTTAATTATTAGATTTAAAGTTTTTTCATTTTCATCATCTTTAAATAAATCATTTAATGAAGCAGTTTTACCAACACCTTTTTCTTCATTAAATTTATTTTGAGTACGTACTTCTGCAATTTCTCTTGCTTTACGCTCGTCATTTAAAGCCATGAATTTTTCTCCCGCAAAAGGAACTTCAACAAGTCCCGTTACGGATACTGGTTTAGATGGACCGGCTGCTTGAATAGTTTTACCTGTTTCATCTTCCATAGAACGAATCTTTCCGTAAGTTGTTCCAACTACGATAACGTCCCCAACTTTAATTGTACCATTTTGAACAAGTAAAGTTGCAACCGGACCACGACCTTTATCTAGTTTTGCTTCAATTACAGTACCCATTCCAAGACGGTTCGGATTTGCTTTATAATCTTTTAATTCACTTACAAGTATTACCATTTCAAGTAATTCATCAACACCTTTACCAGTTAAAGCTGAAATTGGTACATAGATTGTATCTCCACCCCAATCTTCTGGTACAAGGTTATACTCAGTAAGTTCAGTTTTTATACGATCTGGATTAGCACCTGCTTTATCCATCTTGTTAATAGCAACAATGATTGGAACGCCAGCTGCTTGAGCATGTTCAATAGCTTCTTTAGTTTGAGGCATAACACCATCATCTGCGGCTACAACAAGGATAACGATATCAGTAATTTGAGCTCCACGAGCACGCATTTCAGTGAATGCGGCATGTCCTGGTGTGTCAATGAAGGTAATTGTATTACCATTTTTTACAACTTGATAAGCACCAATGTGTTGAGTAATACCACCAGCTTCACCACTTACAACATGGCTTGAACGGATAGTATCTAGTAAAGTTGTTTTACCATGGTCAACATGTCCCATAATAGTTACTATAGCTGGTCTACTAACTAAGTCTTCTTCTTTATCTTCAACTTCAACTTCATCGAAACGGGTCATATCAGTTATTTTTTTGTTTTTTAATTCATAACCATATTCGATAGCAATTAATTCAGTTGTATCACGGTCAAGAGCTTGAGTAGCACTGGCCATAATACCCATTGAAACGAACAATTTCTTTACTAAGTCAGTAACGCTAACACCTAAAGCGTCCGCAACTTCCATAACGCTCATACCATTTTCATAGTAGATTACGTTTTCTTCTTTTTCTTCTTTAGTTGGCATATTGCTAGCACGTTTTTCTTTGCGACTGTTAGCACTTTGTTTGTTTTTGTTACTGTTTTTCTTACGTTGTTTTATATCTTGGCTGCCTTCATTGGTTGAACGTTTTGATTTAGTTCCTCTTGTTTCTCTTGTTAAGTTATACTCATCTTCTTCTAAATAGTCACCATACTTTTCAAGGATTTTTTCATCAACTCTAGGTTGAATTACTTCTTCTTCATAGACTGGTCTTTTTACTTCTTTTTTAGGAAGTGCTTGTTTAGGTTGTTCTGGGGTTACCTTAGCTGGTTGAGGTTTTGCTTGTTGAGCAACATCTTTCTTGGTTGGGGCTGGTTCCCTCTTTTGAACTATAGGTTCTTTTTTTACTACTTGTTTTTGGGCCTTATCTTCTTTTTTAGCACCATTAAATTGGGGCTTTGGTGATGATACGGTTTTATTATCAGGTCTATTAGAACCTATTTTAACAGCTGGTTTAGGAACTACCTTAGGTTTTGCGGCCTTGAATGGATATGGTACCCCATACATTTTTGCCAATTTCTTTTCCATGTCTTTAGACACTTCATATTCTTCTGTTATTTTTATCGTAAATATTACGTTTGATAAATTCTTAATTAATTCATCAGTAGATATTTTCAAATTTTCTGCTAGTTCTTTCACTCTCATTAAAAGTCACCTCTTTCTACTTCTTTCAATATAGCACTTGCAAATCCTGCATCAGTTATTCCAATAACCTTAACTTGATTTACGCCAAGTGCATTGGAAAGTTCTTCAGTTGTAAATTTGTACATCACTGGTACTTGATAAAAGTAAGCCTTCTTTTCCAACTTATCATAAGTTGAATCTGAAGCATCAGTTGCAATTACTAATAATGTCAATTTGTTAGATTTTAACATTGCAACACTAGTATCAGTACCTAAGACTAATTTTCTTGCTTTTTTAGCAAGTCCTAATAAATTTAGTATTTTATTCAAATTTATTTTTCCTCTTCTAATAATTTTAATAGTTCATCAAAAACGCTATCAGGCACATCTATTTCTAAATGTTTATTTAGCATTTTTTTCTTTTGGGCAGTTAAGATAGCCGTTTTCTTTTTACAAATATAAGCACCATGGCCCTTTACTTTACCGCCTAAATCTATGACAACTTCATTTTCGGGTGTTCTAACAATACGAAACATTTCCATTTTAGGATATTGTTCATTAGTTACAACACATTTACGAAGGGGTACTTTTTTTACTTTTATATTTGCACCCATAGTTCACCTCTTAGTAACCGTATACATTTGGTTTGAAACTAATTCCCTCACGGTATGCGGCAGTCTCATCTTTGATATCAATACGCCAACCAGTTGTTTGTGAAGCTAAGCGAACATTTTGTCCTCCCTTACCAATTGCAAGTGAGAATTGATCATCTGGTACAATTACAGTTGATTTTTTAGTTTCCTCATTGATTAATACTGAGATAACTTTTGCGGGGGTAAGAGCTTCCGCAATTAATATAATGGGGTTGTCACTCCAATTAAATATATCTATTCTTTCTCCAGCAAGAGCTTCATTTATTTGTTTTACTCTTGAGCCTTGTAAACCTACGCAAGAACCTTTTGCGTCAACATTTGGATTGTTGCTTTTTACCGCAACTTTTGTTCTACTTCCAGGTTCACGAGCGATTGCCATTACTTCGATAACGCCAGTTGCAACTTCAGGAATATATAATTCAAATAAACGTTTGATTAAATCGCGATTAGATCTTGAAACAAATACTTTTGGACCTTTACCAGTTTCTTCTACTTTAGTTATGCATACTTTCATTTGCATACCTGGTTCACATTTTTCTCCTGGTAGAATTTCTTCTAATGGCATAAATGTTACAACATCCATTCCAAGGCTTAATCCTACAACGCTATCAGTCTTTTTAATAACTGTTGCATTTACTACTTCGCCTTCTTTTTCTTTAAAGTATTCGTATGCACGTTTCCCACCTAATTCTTTTAATCCTTGGATGAAAATTTGTTTAAAACGAGTTGCACCTTTTCTACCAATTTGTGAAAATTTTACTTCATGTCTAAATTCAGAACCTACTCTAACTCTAGCACGTAATTCTTTTGCTTCGTCAAGAGTAATTTGTCCTTCAGGTCCCTCAGGATCAACTTCTTCAACAACAATGAAATTTTCAAAAATACGAACATTTTTTTGCTCTTCGTTAAATTCTACTTCTATTGCACCTTTACAACCTTCAAGTTGACATGCCTTTATTAAAGCAGTTCTAACAGCTGTTAATACATCTTCAATTTCAATATGTCTTTCTGATGCTATTGTTTCTAATTGTTCATAAAAGCCTTTGCTAATCATTTTTTATATTCCTCCTAAAATTTTATTGCAAGTCTAATTTTTGCGATTGCATCTTTTGGTATAGTTACAATTTTCTTTCTTTGTTTTATTAGTGTTTCGACGCTTAAATTATCTTGGTCTACACTAATTAATGTACCATATATCTCTTTTAAATTATATGCAGTTTCTAGTTTTTGATAAGTTTTTATACAGATATATTTTCCTATGCTTTTCTCGTATTCATTTTCTTTTAGTTCACGCTCTACTCCAGGTGTTGTAACTTCAAGATAGTATCCATCAGGAATATCGTCATTAACAATGTCTAATATTTCTTGATTTATTGATGCTATTTCATCAATATCTGAACTAAAAGTTACTGGATCATCAATTGTAATACTAATTATGTTAGTTCCAAATTCTTTGCGTAAGCTTACACTTACTAGTTCTTTTTTATGCTTTTCAATAATTGGTATTGAAGCATCTTTTATTTTTGATAAATATTCATTCATAACGAATCCCTTCTTTCAACATATCTTATAAAAGGTGAGCCGTTAGGCTCACCTATATTAATTCATATACGCTACACATATGTTATCACAAAAAATAAAAAAAGTCAAGGCAGTCACTCATTTAGTGCACCACCTTGCTTTATTTGCTTTATTAATATTATTTTGTTATTCTATTTTTTCCTATTCATTTACTGAATTATTTTTATCTAATTCTTTTATTGTTTTAGTAAAAATTATTAGGAAAGCTATACCGGTTACCGTCACTGCTATGCCGTCCGCAATCGGTTCTGCTAATAATACCCCTAGCACTTCATTATTACATATTAAAGGAAGGAAAAAAATTAAAGGTATTAATAGAAGGATTTTTCTAAGTACTGCTAGGAATAATGATACTTTAGCATTGCCAATTGCCACGAAAGTTTGTTGACAAGCAATTTGAATTCCGAATAATCCTGATGCGGCAAAATATATATGTATTGCCCAGATTGTATATTCAATAAGTTCTTTATCAGTTGTGAATATCTTTGCAAATCCACTTGGGAATAGCATTAAAGATAGCCATAGAACAACTGAGTAACTTAATGATGAAATAAGCAGGATTTTAAATGCTTGTTTTACACGACTACTACTTTTAGCACCATAATTATAACTGATAACTGGTTGGGCACCTTGGGATAAGCCCATTATTGGTAACATTGAAAATTGCATTAAACTTGAAAGAATTGTCATCGACCCTACTGCGATATCTCCACCATATTTTTGCAATGAAGAATTAAAACAGATTGAAATAATAGCTTCAGTAAATTGCATTATAAATGGAGATAATCCTAATAATAAGCAGGGAAGTAATATTTTAAAATTTAATTTAAAGTTTTTAAATTTTAATTTTAACACAGATTTGTCACTAGTTAGAAAAAGAATAGTAAAGATTGCTGAAGCAAATTGGGAAATTACTGTTGCAATTGCGGCACCTTTTACGCCTAAGTTAAATGCGTAAATAAAAATAGGATCTAATATACAGTTTAATATGGCTCCGATTAAAACTGTTATCATACTTATTTTAGTAAAGCCTTGTGCAGTTATGAAGGCATTCATACCAAGCGCTATCATTACAAAAGTTGAACCTATAAGATATATCAAACAGTATTCTTTCGCAAAACCAATTGTATCTACACTTGCGCCAAACTTGTAAAGGAGCGGTTCGCAAAATATTGATAGTATTATAGTAAGTAAAACTCCAATAATTATTAACATTACAAAACTGTTACCCACCACGATTTCAGCTTCTTCATGTTTTTTCTCACCTAAATAAATTGATGCTTTAGGAGCTCCACCATAACCTACTAATGCGGAAAAAGCTGATACCATAATTATAATGGCCATACATACCCCAACTCCCGTTAGAGCAGTTTTTCCAACTTCAGGAATGTGTCCTATATAAATACGATCAACAATATTGTATAATAAATTAACAATTTGTGCGATTATAGTAGGAATAGCTAATTTAAAAATTAACTTACCTACTTTTTGCTTTCCTAAAAATGATGTTTGCTCTTCCATATTATTGATCCAACCTTTCAATATTATCAAAGATTCTCTTTAAGACACTAAAATGAGCTTCTATTTCTTCTTTGCTAATATCTTTAAAAATTTTTTCAAAGAAACCACTTTGAATTTTTTTAATCGCTTCAACAATATTATTTGCTATGCTAGTTAAATATAAATTGGTTATTCTTCTATCTGATTTACTAACTTCTTTTGTTAATAACCCTCGATTGTTTAAATTGTCGACTGCAGTTGAAATATTAGACTTTTTAAACTTCCTTATACGTTCGATATCTTTTGCGGTATTAAACGCTGGATTATTAGCCAAAAAACCAATAATAGCAATTTCTAATTTAGTTAAATTTTCTTTTTCAGATAATTCATCAAATTGCTTTTCGTAAACCATTACAATTTTATTAAACTCGCTAACAAGTTTTACTGCTATGTTTTCCATGATTACCTCTTTATAAATACAACATTTTAGTTATTTTTATAACTGTTATATTTATAACTAATATTACACTATTTTATTTATTTGTAAATTAATTTGCAATAAATAGTTGCCAAATTTTGAAAAATGTGGTAAAATATACATACTCAAAAGAAGAAACAAGAAAAATTATGAAGAAAGGAAATGAATATGTTAAATATTACTTACAAGAATCAAGTAAAACAAGTTCCTGTTGGCACTAAATTAATTGATTTTTTGGATGAAGCAGAAAAGACCAATTATATAGTTTGTCGAGTAGGATTACAAATTAAAGAATTAAACTATGCCTTACAAGAAAGAAACAATGGCATGGAAATTGAATTTTTAGGCTTAGAAAATATTGAAGCTGGGAAAGCATATGAAGCAAGTCTTCGCTTTATTATTGCGATGGCATTTCATAATTTGTATAAAGATGTTGACATAAGATTTAGCTATAACGTTTCACGTGCTATTTTTTGTCAAGTACTTACACCAGGTTTTCACTTACCTAGAGCAACAGATGCAATTATTAATGAGGTTAAACGCATCATTAAAGCAAATTTACCAATTGAAAGAGTAACTGTAACAATTGATGAGGCAAAAGAAATTTACAAACAATATAATCATCAAGATAAATTGGACATTTTAAAATACCGTCCTGAAAATACCGTTCACCTATATAAATGTGGTGACTATTATGATTATATGCATTCTTATATGGTCGCCTCTACTGGTTGTATTAAACAATATGTGATAAGACCATATAGTCCAGGAATTATCATTCAATATCCGCGTTATGAATTAAACGCTAAAATTCCTGAGTTTGTGGAAGAATCTACATATGGGCGTACTTTAAAACAAGCCTATAACTGGTCAAAAAAGAATAAACTACAAACAGTCATCGAAATCAATGCTAAAGTAGAAACTAACAATGTTTTAGACTTTGTCCAAATGTGTGAAGCAAAACATAATCGTATGTTAGTTGAACTTGGTAATAACATCGAACAAGATATTGAAAATATCCGTTTAATTGCCATAGCTGGTCCTAGTTCTAGTGGTAAAACTACATTTTGTAATCGTGTAAGAATTGAATTATTATCAAGAGGTATCAACCCGGTAATGATTTCAATGGATGATTACTACTTAGAAAAGGAAAAAATAAGCGAAATTCAAAATAAACCAATTGATCAATTAGATTTAGAACACATCAATTGTTTAGACGTTGACTTATTTAATAAAGATTTGTATGACTTAATTAATGGTGAAGAAGTTACACTTCCTCGTTTCAATTTTCAAACAGGAAAACGAGAAGTTGGTAGAACTATCAAAGTTGATTCAAATAGTCCAATAATGATAGAAGGTATTCACGCTTTGAATGAAAAGTTAACCGCATCTATTCCTAAACACCAAAAATACAAAATTTATATTGCCCCACAAGCACAAATCAACATTGACGATCATTCACCTCTAAATACTACTGATTTACGTTTAATTAGAAGAATTGTTAGAGATATGAAATATCGCAACTGCCCAGCAGCCGAAACAATCAGAATGTGGCAATCGGTTAGAAATGGTGAGTTTAAATGGATTTATCCTAACCAAGAAGATGCTAACTATGTGTTTAATTCTGAACTTGCCTACGAACTTTGTGTACTTCGTACTAAGGCTCTCCCAGCATTACGAGAGATTAAACCAACTGATCCTGAATTTTTAGTTGCTAACCGTTTAATTAAATATATTAAATACTTTAGACCAATTGATGATGAATCAATTATACCTTGTAATTCTCTATTACGTGAATTCATTGGTGGAAGTTGTTTTAAATTATAATTTTAAACATTAAAATGAAAATAAGTTAATCTAAAAACAGATTAACTTATTTTTTTATTTTAGTTTATTGAGTTCGCCATTTAATACTTTTCTTATTCTAATTGTTTGAATATTAGTATTGTAAAAGTCTTTACGTGAACAACCAGCTCTTCCTCCACCTGCACAAGCACAAGCACATGCACATGCGCAAGAACTATGTCCGCCACTACCAGTTGAATGCATTACCGTATCTGGATTAACAAGTTTTTTTCCGGTTTTATCAACTCCAGCACTATAATAACGATGTCTACTATAAAAGAAATAGTAATGTGGTCCACAAAAACCACGATTTTCCATATAAGGGTCAGTACTTACTTTTGCAGCTACGCATATACCTACTATTATTGCAATAATAATTAATATTACAACAATTATAATGATAATATCTTTAGTTGTGCGCCAACTATTACTATATTGCATTTTTTCACTTAATCCGGTAAATGATTCTTTAGCATAATTTGCTTTTACCTTTATGCATTCGCCATAGTCCAAATCAGTTTTTTCATATACATAATATCCATCACTGATATAATCATATGTATTGATATAGTTAACATTATCTGTTTTCCATTTAACAATGGCTTTTTTTATTTTTATTTCTTCAAACCATCCAGGATTATAGTCATAATAACAGCTATCATCATTTAGTTTATACATTCTTGATATATGGAATTTAAACGCAAAGTCCACTACTTCATTTGCATGATATTTCTTGGAAAAATCAATTCTTATATATGAACCATTATCGCTATAATATTTTATTTTAGATATGTTATTAGTAGCAGCTTCTATTTCATCAACATATTTATTTGGTATTCCAATTTTGACCCACTCAAGTGGTCCTTCACTAGTAGAATCTAATACCTCCCAATTTAAATGAATCGAAATATCAAGTGTTCCATCATTTCTAGGGTCTACTACCACTTCATATAAATTAATATAATCTAAATCAGAGCTTGCCCTAATAGTAGAAGTTTTAAAGATGCAAAGTAATGTGATGATTACTGTTATTATCGTAAGAAATCTTTTAATTGCTCTTTTCATCTTGTTCTTCCTTTCCATTTGCTAGCAAACATATTTCTTCTTTTGTTCTAGATTGTTTTCTTATATTTTTGCATTTTTTACTATTCCATATTTTAGAAAAACTATCAGTTAATAAATTACCTAATACATCACCATTTAGCCAACTTTGACAAGGTATTACATCACCATTAGGAGCCACTGCCATATTTGACAAACATGCACCACAAGAAGGAACTACTAGTTTTAATTCATTTAGTTTATCAGTACTTATCCAACCAGGTGATGTAAAACTAATTTCTAAATTATTGTTATAACAATAATTTGCTGCTTCAGCCACAATTTTTGAAATTTCTGCTTTTGTTAAATATGTCTTCTTAGCATATTCTTCTTGTGAATTACCAGTCATTATCATACCTGAGCATGAAAAATACATTACGCCTAAATCTTTTACAAGTTTGATCGTTTCACGATAGTTTTCATTTAACTTACATAATGGGGTGTTGATACTAACATTTAGACCTGTTTCTACCGCATTCTTAATTCCTTTAATCGTTGCTTGATAATTGTTTGCCCCAACCAATTTATTGTGAATATTTTCATCAGCTGAATAAAGAGTAATTTGTACACTATCTAAAGATGCTTCTTTTAGTTCTTCACATAATTTTTTAGTAAGTAATACACCATTAGTATTAAGTCTAGTAACAAACCAAGATGAATAATTAACAAGTTCAACCAAATCACTTCTCAATGTTGGCTCACCACCTGTAAAAGTAATTTGAGGTATCATTGCATCTTTACATTTGTCAATTATTTTTTTCCATTCATCGGTAGATATTTCGTTTGTTCTAGCTTCTATTTGTTCCCCCGCATAGCAGTGTAAACATTTTTGGTTGCAATGCCAATTACCATCTTTATTCATTGAAGAAATCATTAAATCGATTCTGTGAGGTGCTTGCATATACTTAGCATATTTTTTCAAACTCATATAACCAATTGCCACTGATGGGGTTTCCCCTTTGGCAATTTTAGTTAAAGTATCAACAATATCTCTTAAATCTGATTTAAAAATAGCAACTTTAGTTTTAGGAAATAGTTCTGACATTGTTTTAGTTGTATCATTAATTATTTTCTTAATTATCGCATCATTTGCTTCTTTTCCATCATAACAAATAGCATTATTAATGAATTCTCTTAAAAGAATGCCCCAACCAGTTGTAACTGGTAATACATCTTGACCATTAATAATTACTACCCAAGCTATTCCTAATTTTACTTTTTTGGGTGGTATTAGATGAACCCTAACTGCACCTGGTCCATTAGGATTAAAGGTGATTTGTGATACACCATATACATTATTTAAATATTCTTTAAGTTTTTTAGTCATTTTTTACTCCATCATCTCATACATTATTATTCCTGCAGCAATACTTACATTAAGTGATTCTACATCATTTTTCATTGCTATTTTAACATTTTCATCCATATTGTCTAAGACTTCTTTACTGATACCTTTAGCTTCATTACCTAGGCAAATAGCAAATTTATCTTTTTTGGTGATATGTTTTACATCTTTAGCATTTGTAAGAGCTGTACCTATGCAAAAAACTTTTTCTTTTTTTAATAATTTTATTACTTCTTGTAAATTTGCTTTAATTATTGGAATTTTAAACATTACTCCTTGGGTAGAACGAATTACTTTTTCGTTGTATAAGTCTACGGTATTAGGGCTCATAATTATTCCGTCATAACCTAAACCAGCTGCTGTTCTAATAATTGTTCCAAGATTACCAGGATCATTAACATCATCTAACATTATAAGTTTGGTTTTATTTTCTTTAATGATTGGCACTAAATTAGTAATGTTATGGTCTAACATTTTTACAATGCCTAAAATATTTTGAGGATTCTTGGTTGTTGCAATTTTATTAATAATTGCATCATTTACTAAATAACGTTTAACATTATTTATTTTCTTTAATTCTTTTTCATCAGTACTAATAATGGCCTCTAAGAGATTAGTTTTAGAAGCTTCATTAACTAAATGATAACCTTCAACAATGAATCTTTTTGCATTCATTCTAGTTTTTTTATCATTTAATGATATAAAATATTTAATTGTTTCATTGCTTGTTGATGTTATATTAATAATATTATTTTGCATTTTCAACCTCACGTTTATATATTCTATAATTATACCACTTTATAACAAAATATTCAAGAATTATTATAACTATTTAAAAGAGTTAAACCCTTTAAAAGTTTAACTCTTTTTTGATTATTTAAGATATTTTTCTACCAAATATGTAGAGTATTTTTCGGCCATTGTATGCCAATTATGAAGTGATTCACCCATTACAGCTCCACAAGATTCACGATAAAGAGCCCATACAAACCAATAATATGAAATTATAGCAACATATGCTAAATGGTGGAACATTGCCACAGGGGTATTATTTTCTTGTAAATATTCACCAATAAACTTTTCTGTTTCCTCTACTTCATACATTGCGTCCATTATGTAAGCACCAAGATCACAACCTGGATCTGCATTACCTGAATATTCCCAGTCAATCAAAATTGTTTCATTATCAGTTAACATCCAATTTGGTGCATATGTATCACAATGACAGAAACGTTTTTCAATTCCATCACCTTTTACCGCTTCAACTAATTTAGCTATTTTTTCTTTTAGTGGTAAAAAGTTTCGCATTGTTGATGGATCTTTTGCGTTTAGTAAATCTTCAATTTTCAAAGCTTCTTCCCAAGGTGAAAACTCCCAATCAACAGTTAAATTATGTTCATGAAGTTCACGCAATACTTTTAAGATTCGTTTAGTATCTTCAAAATTATGATAATCTGGAATTCTCACATTCTTTACATATTCAGATACTTTCCAACCTTCTTTTTCATCCATATATATAAATGTTGGGTCGACATTTAATTTTTTAGCAAGTTCTAGTGATTTCTTTTCATGTTTTCTATTAATGATATTTTCAGTTCCATCACCAGGATGACGATATACGTAAAGTTTGTCATTTAGTTTAAAAATAAATGATGTATTAGTTAAACCTTCTTTTATAGGTTTAAAATCGGTAATCTCATTTGCGGAACAATTAAATAATCGACAAATATTATTTATTATTTTACTTGGCGTATTTTTAACATATTTTTCATCAAATCTTCTTAATTCATCTAATGAATCAAATTCAAAAATGACATCGTTTGGATAAGTTTTAACTTGCATTGGTGGAAGTTTTTTAATGTTATCTGTAAAAAGTTGTTCCCATAATGAATCATCATAATCACCTAGTTCGTGGTGTTCAATTAGTAATTCTCTAAATTTTTCACTAAATTCATGGTTCCAATATACATGGCCAAGCATAATGTCGCCATCATTACCAAATTTATTTACTTTAATAATTTCATTTTTATTATTCTTTATCATGTACCATTCATCAGACTTTTCTTCAACATGAATAGATGCATAATATGAAGTATAAACATATTCATCAAATACATTTTCAGTGAAATAGTCATCTGATGAACAAATATAAGTGTTCTTTAAGATATTTCTTGCTAGATATAATGTTTCACAATTATTTTTTACATTGTATTCAGGATTGATAATAATTTTTACATTATATTTTTTTTCTAAATAGAAAAACATTTCTTTTTTGTAGCCTAATACTAAAGTTATATCATTGATTCCTGCTTCATGTAATTGTTTAATTTGACGTTCAATTAGAATTTCATCTTTTACTTTTAATAAACCTTTAGGCATTTCAAGTGAAAGCGGAACAAATCTTGATGACATACCGGCTGCCATAATAATAGCATTGTCTACTTTATAAGGCTTTAATAATTCAATACCTTTAGGTGTTAACCCTTTTTCATCAAGAGCTTCTATTTCTTTAAATTTATTTGCTAATTTTGAAATTGCGCCAAGTGATATGTTAGTGCTTTGAGCAATCTTACGATATCCATCTAGGCCATTTTTATATACATAGTATAAAAAATCAAATTCATTATTCTTCATATGCTTCCTCCAATTCTTCGTTTTCTTCTACATCTAAAGTTTCTTCTTGCATATTTTTAGTAAATAAAGCAGCAAGTGCAACCGCAATAATACCAGCCACTAGTTTTGACACCATCATTGGAACAATGCATTCAGGACAGTTTGCGGCAGTAAAGGCAAGGTGGTCACCAATAATGAAAGCACAACATACCGCAAAAGCAACATTCATTACTTTTTCACGTTCATGCATTTTTTCCATGGTTGCAAACATTGCCATATTGTTTGCTGAAGACAATAAATAACCAGTTAAACCTGCTTCTGTAGCACCAGTTTTCTTTGATATTTTGGCAAGAGGCTTTTTCAATATTTTATTTAAGAATGCAATAAATGGTAGTGCACCACTTAATATTAAGCCAACTGAACCTGCAACGCCAATACCTTCACTTGTAGAGCCTAATAATCTAAAGAAATATACATTATTCATATTGAATAATCCTAAATCAGCAAGAGGATATAATATTAAATCATTTACCATTGCAAGTGCTAATCCTACCATACCAAGAACATTTAGGAATACGCTAAATCCTTTAAATACTTTAACTGTACCTTTTGGGAAAACTTTTAAACATACAATAATTATGATAGAAAAAATTACTGGAATAATTAGATTTACTATTACTGTTAAAAAGGGAATTCCCATAACTATTCCACCAACAAATGTACCAAAAGGTATTGCGGCAATACCATATAATATACCTTTTGAAAAAGCTGGAACATCTTTTTTTGTTATTGCTGCAAGGCCAACGGGAATTGAGAATACAATAGTTGCACCCATCATTGAGCCATAAACAATACCAGCCCAATTTCCTATTAATTCATCTGCCGCAACCGATTTGGCAAGTTGGAACCCACCCATATCTATTGCAAGTATAGCAGTGACAGCCATTGAAGGATCTAAACCAAGTTTTGTATATAATGGAGTTAAAGTTTTTTCTAAAACCCATTTTATTTCTGGAACAAGGGCAATGATTCCCACAATTGCAAGGCAAAGAGGACCAATCATTTCCATTCCTTTTTTAAATTCAGCACCATAGCCTAATTTGTCTTTTAAGAAGACTGTATCAATGATACCAATTATTGCAAATATTACCATGATGGCAACAACAATTATTGAAAAGTATTTCATATTTTTTCTCCTGTTCATTTTTAAGTTGTATATATTATAACATGAACGGTACTTTTTGTCAAAAAAAGAGTGCAATAATTATATTGCACCTTTCTACTTGTTAACTATTTTCCTTGTAAGTTTGATTGAGCCATAGATACTAAACGGCGGGTAATTTCACCACCAACTGAACCGTTTTGACGTGCAGTTGCATCTGGGCCTAGGTTAACTCCTAATTCGCTAGCAATTTCATACTTCATGTTTTTAATTGCATTTTCAGAACCAGGTACTACTAATCTATTTTTAGAGTAAGATGAGTTATTCATTCATTTCACCTCCTGTCAAAAATAGTATGTACCATTTCAGAAAAATTATAACATAATTTATTGGTAATTAATGGTTAAAATAGATTATCATCTATTGCATTTAAATTTTTATTTACATAAGTGAAATAATCACAGTGTGAATTATTTTTCAAAACAATTCGTTCCCTTTTCTCAACAGCTGTGTTTATCATTTCATTAAAAGCAATTTTATTTTCTTCAATTTCTGCTTGTTTTAGTGATGGTTTTATTTGAGGATGTTTAGGAACAAAAACGGTACAGCAGTCTTCGTAGGGTCTAATTGAAATATCATATGTACCTATTTTTCTTGAAACATCTACAATATCTTGTTTGTCAAAAGTAGCAAGAGGTCTAATTACCGGCATTCTTACTACATCTTCAATAGTTGCCATACTTTCTAGAGTTTGGCTAGCAACTTGACCGACATTTTCACCATTTAAAATGGCCAAAGCATTAAGTTGTTTTGCAACTTGTTCTGTTATTCTATACATCATTCTACGCATAATTGTAATGCAATAGTCTTCACGGCAATTATCATATATAGCTTTTTGTATTTCTGTGAAAGGTATTATGTGTAAATTAATTGCTTGGTATTCAGTATATGGAATAATTGTTTCTAATAAATCTATTACTTTTTGAACAGCTAAATCTGATGTGTAAGGAGGTGCCGCAAAATGAATTGCCTCAATAGTCATTCCTTTTTTTACTGCCATGTATCCAGCAACAATACTGTCAATTCCACCAGATACCATCAACATAGTCTTTCCTAATACCCCCGCAGGAAAACCACCAAGTCCCATTTCAATTTTAGTAAACAAGAATGTTCCTTCTTGTCTTACATCTAAATATAACACAAAATTGGGATTGTGAACATCAGCTTTTAAATTTTCAAGATTAATGAATAAGTGTCTTGCAACTTCTTTAGATATTTCAAGTGAATTAAGTGGGAAAGTTTTATCTCCACGATTAGTTTCAACTTTAAAGGTTTTAGCACCATTTTCAAATTCTTTTTTAACAAGTATTAATGCTTGTTCCTTAATTGCATTAATGTTTGAGTCACATCTTGATACAACACTAAAGGAATAAATTCCCGGAATTTTCTTTAATATTTCTGATATTTTTGAAGAATCTTCACCATTTAAAATAATATAAAATCTTAATCCTCTACTTTCATATGCAAGTTGTGAAAATTCTTTTAACGCTCTTTTAATGTTTGCATTTATTTTATTAATAAATTGTTTTCTATTACTTTTCTTTAGGCTAAGTTCGCCATATCGTATTAAAATATGATCTTCCATGTTTAGATCCTTTCTAGTTCTTTTAATTTTTCAATTAATATATCGATTTCTTCTTTGGTGTTTAAATGTGACAAACTAATTCTTATCATATTTATTGCTCTTTTTTCATCATCAGTAAGTACCATTATGGCTCTTTCTAATGTTTGAGTTTTTTCATTACAAGCAGAACCAATTCCAACACATATATTAGCTTTTTCTAAATAATGCATTGCGGTTTCGCCTTTTAAATTGATGAAGCTAAAACTTATTACAAATGGTGAGTACGAACCTTTATCACGATTTATTGTGATAAAACTTAATTTATTTATTTTTCCTAATAAATAATTTGCAAGTTCTTGGACATAATTATAATGTGAGTTTAAATTTTGATACGCAATTGATATTGCTTTTGAAGCTGCTACTGCTCCCGCAACATCCATTGTTCCTGCTCTCATATTATTTTGTTGATGTCCACCTTTGATATATGGTTCAATTTGAACATTATTTGGAATAAAAAGTAAACCAGTTCCTTTTAACCCCTCAATTTTGTGCAAAGTAAGTGATAAATAATCAACTTTATTAGGGTCAAAGTCAAAAGGGATTTTACCAATTCCTTGTACCGCATCAACATGTAATTTGGCGTGAGAATATTTTTTTACAATACTATTAATTTCTTCAATTGGTTGAATACTACCAATTATATTATTCACCCACATGATTGATACTAAAATGGTATCTTTAGTAAGTGCATTTTTCAATTCCTCTAAATCAACTATACCACCATTACATTTTAAATAAGTTACTCTAAAGCCCATTTGTTCTAAGTATTTAAAGCAATTATAAACAGACGCATGTTCAATTGAAGTTGTTATTATGTGTTTGTTCATTCCGATGTACTTATTACAAACACTAAAAATTGCGGTATTATTTGCTTCTGTTGCACCAGACGTAAATATTATTTCTTTATTATTAATATTTAGTGTTTTTAAAATAGTACTTTTAGCTTTATCAATATAGTTTTTAGCTAAAACACTTTCTTTATACATTCCACTTGGATTATACCAAATTGTCTTGGCAACTTTTTGATAAACATCTAATACTTCTTTATTTGGCATTGTTGTTGCGGCATTATCAAAATAAATCATATACTCACCTTTTTTCTTGTTTATTATACTATAAATGCAAAAGTTTTGCAAAGATTTAAAAATATAAGTATAATAAAATTAGTTAGGAGGTAATAATATGAAACATATCGAATATGTTCCTAGTGGTGTTTGTTCTAGGATGATTAGCTTTGACCTTAGTGATGATGGTCGTATTCATAACTTAGCATTCCTTGCAGGTTGTCCTGGAAATTTAAGAGCTATTTCTAAATTAGTTGAAGGACAAGACGCTAAAAGAGTTGCAGAAATTTTAAAAGGTAACCAATGTGGTCCAAGACCCACTAGTTGTGCCGACCAATTATCAAAAGCGCTTATTCAAGCAATCGAGGAAAACAAGTAAAATAAAGCAAGCGATTAAGTCGCTTGCTTTATTTTGTTATTTCATATATATAACTATTGCCAGTTTTACCTACTCTTTTAACTATTTCTAAATAAGTTAAAACATTTAGTGTTATTCTTGATTTTCTAGTATTTAAGTGAGTTATTTTAGAAAAATCACTTGAAGTAAAACTATTACTGAAGTTATAATTTTTTAATAATTCATAGTAATCATACTTATTTATTAAATTAATTTCTTTTTCAATTTTTTTAGGAATTTGAACTAATCTTACATAACCACTACTACGGTAGTGTTTTTTTGTTGTTATTTTTCGATATTCATCCATATCTAATAAAAAGATTTTGAAACCTAGATTGCTATTTTTTAAGAAGTCCTTTATTTTATAAAGCTCTACAAATATCTCAAGGGGATTTCCTTTTTTAGGTGATTTTTTGTTAGATAATATTGTGTTTTCATTTGAGACATTAGTAATTTGTTTAATATATGCAATTGGATAAACAACAATTACTTGATGTTGTTTTAAGAACTCATTAAGTTTATTTCTTAATGCATTAAAGCTTCTTGTTTGAATTTCATAAATAACATTATCTAGTAAGATATCAGCATATAAAACCCCTTTATTTTCTTTGGTAATTTTTATTTCGTGTTTAGTATCATCTGGGCACAAATAATATTTCAAAGTTTTATGTAATATTTTTTCTTTTTGAATACCGATTACTTGTTCTTTTGCCTCAAATGAACATGCTAAGTCGTATGCTTCATCTAAAGTTATTTTAGTTTCCATATCTACGTTTGAATTTTCCTACTATAACAAAGATAATAAAGATAGCTAGGTTTACAACAACAACACTTGCGCCAAAAGGTAAATTTGTAAAGACAAAGAATGTTATTAAAAATGATAATAATGATATAAGGGCAGAAGATACAATAACATTTTTGAATTTTCTAAATACTTGCATTGATGATAACGCTGGAAAAATTATTATACTAGAGATAAGTAATGTTCCCATTATTCGCATTCCTATTACAATTGTTATGGCTGTAAGTGAGGCGAAAAGCATATTAAATAATCTAGTATTTGTACCTGTTGCTTTAGCAAAGGGTTCATCAAATGTTACCGCAAATATTCTATTATAGAAAATTATAAATAAGCCTATTACAAGCGCTGCCGTGATTAACATAATTATTAAATCTTGACGATTTGCGAAAACTATACTACCAAACATCAAACTATTAATATCCGTAGAAAATCCGCCATGTTTAAGGGAACCGAAGATATATCCGATTGCGAGAGCCGATGATGAAAATAATCCTATTGCCGCATCACTTTTTACTTTGGTACTTTCACCAATTCTAAGTAAAATGTATGCCGCAAATATTACTACTGGTATAACAATTAAAAGGGGAATTTTAGTAAATCCTACTCCAATTGCTATGGCATATACACCGAAACTAACATGACTTAATCCATCACCTATCATTGAATATCTTTTTAATACTAAAACTACACCTAAAATAGCTGCCGTAATTGATAAGAGTATTCCAACAAATAAGGGATATTTAATAATATCAAAATTATTAAAAAAGTTTTTTACAATATTTGAGCTAATCATTAATATCCTCCTCATCTATTTGTTTTCTACTAAGAAGTAATTCTTTGCGATAATGATTCATATAGTCAGCTGGATTACCACAGAACATACAATTTTGACTTAAATGAATTACTTTAGTTGCATGCTTTAAAATATTTTCAATAAAATGTGAAACTATAATAATTGTTACTTTTAATTCTTTGTTTATCATATCTAAAGTTTGATGTAATTGTTTGGCAGTTACACCATCTAGCCCTGTAAATGGTTCATCTAAAATCAAAAGTTTATCGGTTGCGCAAAGAGCTCTTGCAAGTAATACTCTTTGTTGTTGACCACCTGATAATTCACTAAATGATTTAGTAGATAGGTTAGTTATCTTTAATAATTCCATCATATCTTTAGTACGTTGTATTTCTTTTTTGCCATAGAACGGACGCCATTTTAAGCTATTTAAACAGCCTGATCTTACTACTTCATAAACAGAAGCAGGAAAGTCTGCTAAATTAGCGTTTTTTTGAGGTAAGTAGCCTATTTGTTTTTGGCTTAGTCCTTCACCTAATATTATGTCACCTTTTAATTTAGGCGTTAAACCTAATAAGGTTTTTACAAGGGTAGATTTACCACTACCATTATCACCAAAAATACAAACATAATCACCTTGGTCTATTTCTAGGTTAATGTCTTTAATAATTGGATGATTATCATATCCGATTGTAAGATTATTGCATTTTAATATCATAATCGTTTACCTCTTTAATTATTTGATTATAGTCAACATTTAACATTTTTGATAAGTTTTCTACATCTTGCCAAAGAATTGTTAAATACGATACATCAGGATTTTTAAAATCCTCAACACTAACGTTATGTCCTGAATGCAGGACTAAAATTTCTGCTTTTGTATGAAAGCTGATCATTTCACAAGCTTCTTGGTTTACTAATTCTTTCGCGAATATATACTTAATATTATTAGCTTTCATTTTATCAATTATATTAGATAGTACATTAATAGGTGGTTCAGTCTCAGTTGAACAAGTAGAATATGTTAACTCATAATCAAAACCATATATTACGTGCCAATAATAGAATGAAAATGGTGAACCAAAATACATTGTATTTTGAGTTGAAGTTTGCGATATTAAAGTTAATGCTTGATCAACTTTTTTTAATTCATCAATATATGCATTGGCATTATCGGTTAAAACCTTAGTAATAGGACGGGTCTCAAAAGGGTCTTCAACATTATCAATTAGAACATCTCTTATTTGTTCTACCATATAGATAGAATATATTGGATACAACCAATAATGGGGGTCATAGGCATGCACGTGATTGTGATCATGTCCTGGTTCCTCATCATCATCATCTTCAACTTGGAAAAGTTTAATTCTTGAAGTTTTATCCACATCATCAGTTTTTTTGTAACTATCTTTTGATAAATCAATTACAATTGTATCAGTACCAAAATCAACATCTTTTACCCATGTTTCCATTTCATCTGCAGTATATATAAAGATGTCCGCATTTTTAATAGTAATTAAATCTTGAATACTTGGATCAAAGGTGTGTGAATCTTGACCAGGCGGAATAATTAAGGTAACATCAAACAAATCTTTTGTTTCTTGATTAGTACCAATTATTTTATTAATCATATCGTATTCTGGATATAGCGTTGTTACTATTTGTTTTCGTTTATTAGTTTTTTGAATAAATGCACAACTAGTTAATGCAAACATTGTTAGTAAGACTATTAATAAATTTAATGTTTTAGTTTTCTTCATATTTCCCCCTACATTCATCGCACTTTCCATAAAGTACGGTTTTTTTAGTGTTTATCTTTATTCCATATATCTTTTCTAATTCGTTATCTAAACTTGATATTTCAGGATTATCAATATGAATGATTTTGCCACACATTTCACATTTAAAATGAATATGATCGGGATTTTTCGAACATTCTACATATTGATAACAGGCAGGAGAACCATCAATATTGTATTTTATTAATTCATGGTTATCAAGCATCTGTTCAAGTGTTCGATATAAAGTTGCTTTACTTACAGGGGTATTATTTTTTTCTAATGTCAATAACAGCTGTTCAGCTGTGAAGTGTTCACCTTTCCTATTTGCAAATAATTCATGAATAAGATTTTTTTGTTTTGTTTGATAGTTTTTACTATTATTCATATTAATCACCTTATCAATTTGAAACTCAGTCTCAATTTATTATACCCTATTTTGAAAAAACTATCAAGTTTTTTTATCTTTAAAATTTAAAAATCTCTAAAGTTAAATTACTTTAGAGATTTTCTATCAATATGTTCACTATTCATTACTTCTTTTACTCCACAATTAGGACATACTAATACTTTAGCACCAGGCTTAGCATTGTAAGCGGTGATATCTTTAAAAACTGATATTCTAAACCGTTTATTACATTTAGGACATATATATTGGTAATTCTTAGCATGAATAATATGTACTACCAAATATAATATTATTACAACACCTACATAAATAAAAGTAATTCGTAGAGGCCATTTTAATAATATAGTTAGAAATATTAAAATTGGAAATAGACAAATACAAATAAAATAAATAATTTTCAAAACTAAAATAGCTTTATCTTGTTTCATTTTTTACTCCTCTAAGTGCTTTTATTTTCATTAATTGCACTTTATATTTATTATTATTAGTTAGTTCGAACGCTAGTTTTGTTAAGTATTCGGCCGTATCATAGTTCATTTTATCGATAGAATTTTCAATAAAATCGTTAATTGTAAATATTACTCTTTCTGATACTCCGTGTTGAAGATTATATTTTTTAAACGTATTAACGATATCATCGGCACCATTAAAGTGAATAACACCAGCAACTTTAGTTATTTCCATAATCGCATTATAATTATCTTCATTTTCAAAATAGTAATTACTAATTAGAAAACATCCAATCGCAATATCATATTTTTGATTTTCTTGATAATATCTACCGATTAAATGATATGCCGATGCAAGTTGTTCCTTGCGATAAGCATATTTTAATACTTCTTTTAATAATTCAAAAGCTTCTTCATTTTTGTTTAAATTATTATAGATTATAGAAAGATATAACATATTGCCAATACATCTTGGATTATATGCAAGTGATTTTTCCAAATCGATTGCGGCATGAGAATCATCATTTTCTTCATGATGAATTTTAGCTAAATAATATAAGTAACGAGTTATTGGTTCTGGATAAAACTTTATATTCATTTTGTCCATTTTTGCGGAAGTTTCACAGAAAATAAACCCTTCAATTTTTTCACCAAAATCATAATAATTAAGTTTTTGCATATAAAACTGTTTTTCAAAAAGATCAATTAATTTTAATAATATTTCTTTTGATTTAGCGTATTCTTTATTATTATATAATTTTATTGCTTCAGTAAATTCTGCTATTCTTTTAGCTTGTACACTTTCTACTTGAGAGTGGATTTTTTGTAAAGCTTCGGGATCTAAACGCTTATATATCATTGTAAATATTTCATAAACAACTTCATCATTTTTTTCTTTAGAATATTTTTTTAATTGGTCATTTAAATATTTTATATCAACTTGATTTATCCCTGTTAAATGTTTTTTTATATCTTCTATAATTTCTTTATTGTTCAACTTGTTCACCTAAATATTCTTTATATTGTTCATCATGGATTTCTGTTAATTGGGTTGTAAGAGCCATTTGATGAATTAATAATTTCACAATTGATTCAAGTTCAGAGTTTTGTGAATAATCGGCTTTACAAATATAGCCAACTCTTTTATCGTGAAGTAATCGTTTAGCAATTTCTACGTTATCTTTGTGATAAATGGCGATAGATTCACCACCATTTATGCGAACTACTCGCATACATGGTACATCTGTAATACCGTCACCAATATATATCATATTTCGATATGGTACGTGACGTTCTTCTTCTTGTGTTACACTATTAAGTTTTATATCATCTTGTTGGTCAAGAGATCCTTTAGATATTCTAAAAACAAATTGAGTTTTAGTTGTAAAATTTACTACTTGTTTTGGCCAATCCGCATTACCGCTTTTATTATAATGGAATTCACAAGCATAAATTCTTTTGAAGTATTTTGCGATATCAGTGCCTTCAATTATTTCTTTCAATCCTGAAGATAAGATATAATGTTCTACTTCAACACCAAGGCTTTCTCCAAATTGATTTATACGTTTAAACCATGATTTTACACCTTTTAAAAATACAACATCTTTACCTAAATTCATAAATGATTGTCTTGTTATTGAAACACCTTTTTCTTTAGCAGCACGAATCATCAAAAACATATATGCAAGTATTTTATCCATATTATTTTTAACGGCTATTTGGTTAGATTCTTTCCAAAACTCACTTGCTTCCATTCCTACACTAGGAATAAAACTATATTCTTGCATGTCTTTTGCACACAAAGTGCGGTCAAAATCATACATTAAAGCTATTACTGGTTTTTTCATTTTTTCCCCCTACCTATTTTTCCCTTTCTTTATTATTCCTTTATAAAAAGCATATGCATATAAGAATGGTGCAGCTACTGAACCAAGGAATACTGATACTGCAAGTATTCCGGTAATCCATGTTAAATACCACCATCTAAAATTAATAATACGCTTCTTAAATAAATATATCAAAACATATATACAAGTAACTACACCAACCCATGCAAGACCTGATAAATAATAGTACAATTTTACTCTTTTTAACACTTCTTCATCAGTTATTTGTGCAACAAAATCGCTATAAGTTGATTTAGATAATAAGTAACCTATAAAGAATACTAGAGGTATTATAATTAAATAAGATATATAAAAAGCCATTATTTTTTTGTCACCTAAATACCAGTTATAATTCATTCTAGTATTAGATTTTTTCATACGTCTTCCCGCATCGTTTCTTTCTTGTTGGATATCGCGTTCTAAGAAATCTTCAAGATGTATTCTCAATATTGGACACATTTGTTCAATTTGTTCGTTAGTAGGATCTTGTTTTCCTTTTTCCCAATTAACAACGGTTTCCTTTGATACATTCATTTTTTCCGCAAATTCTTCTACAGAAAGTCTTGCTTCTTCTCTTAGTACTTTTATATTTGTATTGATGTTACTCATATTTCACCTCGTATGTTTATTTAATTATACCATAGTTTTGTTCTTTAGTAAATGTTTTTACAAATAGTTACTTTCTTAAATATATTCATTTAGTTGATTTTTTATAAATAAGCACATAAAAAACAGTTCTTGCGAACTGTTTTGTTGTTTATTCCCATTCAATTGTTCCACTAGGTTTTGGTGTTAAATCAAACACAACACGGTTTACACCTTTTACTTCATTGGTAATACGATTTGTTATGTGTTGTAATAATTCAAAATCTATTTTTGCAACACTTGCATTCATTGCATCTAATGTATTAATGGCTCTAATAATTACTGGCCATTCATATGTACGTTTACCTTCAGTTATTCCGGTTGATTTAAAATCTGGAACAATTGTAAAGTATTGCCATACTTTACCTTCTAGACCATTTTTAGCAAATTCTTCACGTAATATTGCATCTGATTCTCTAACTGCTTCAAGTCTATCCCTTGTTATAGCTCCTAAACATCTAACGCCTAGTCCAGGACCTGGGAATGGTTGACGATATACCATATTATCAGGCAAACCAAGAGTTATACCAATTACTCTTACTTCATCCTTAAATAAAAGCTTTACAGGTTCAACTAATTCAAATTTTAGGTTTTCAGGAAGACCTCCTACATTATGATGAGCCTTTACACCATCACTTTCTAAAATATCAGGATAAATTGTACCTTGAGCTAAAAATTCAATGTTATCTAATTTACTAGCTTCTTCATTAAATACATCAATAAATTCCGCACCAATTATTTTTCTTTTTGACTCTGGATCACTAACTCCCGCAAGTTTATCTAAAAATCTATTTACCGCATCAACATAGATTAAATTAGCGTTCATTTGTTTTTGAAATACTTCTATTACTTGTTCAGATTCTCCCTTGCGCAATAATCCATGATTTACATGTACACATACTAAGTTTTTACCAATTGCTTTGATTAATAACGCTGCGACAACTGATGAATCTACTCCACCTGATAGGGCAAGTAAAACTTTTTTATCTTTTACTTGTTCTTTTATTGCTTTGATTTGTTCATCTATGAATGCTTTTGCTAATTCTTCATTAGTAATACGAATCATATTTTCTGGTCTTTTATTGTTTGTCATAGTTGTTACCTTCCTTTTTTATTTTGTATAATTTGGTGCTTCTGTTGTAATTTCAACATCATGTGGATGACTTTCTTTTAAGCCTGCACTTGTTATTTTAATAAATTCACAATTTTCTTGAAGTTCACTTATTGTTTTTGTTCCACAATATCCCATTCCAGATCTTATTCCACCAGTTAACTGATATATTGTATCTGCAACTTCGCCTTTATATGCAACACGTCCTTCGATTCCTTCTGGAACTAATTTTTTGGCTTCTTTTATTGCGCCTTGAAAATATCTGTCAGCAGATCCTCTTTTCATTGCGGCAAGAGAACCCATTCCAACATATACCTTAAATCTTCTTCCTTGATATATTACTTCTTCGCCTGGAGCTTCTTTGCAACCGGCAAGTATTGAACCAAGCATAACGGTTGAAGCACCTGCAGCAAGAGCTTTGACAATATCACCAGAAAATTTAATTCCTCCATCGCCAATTACTGGAACATCATGTTCTTTAGCAACCATATAAACATCATTGATTGCGGTAATTTGAGGAACGCCAATGCCAGCTACTACTCTTGTTGTACAAATACTACCAGGGCCAATTCCTACTTTTAACGCATCAACCCCTGCTTCAATCAATTCTTTTGCGGCTTCTTTTGTTACAATGTTCCCCGCAATAAGTTCAAGATTAGGGTAAGCAGCCTTTACTTGTTTTACTAATTCAATGGCGTTTTTAGAATGTGCATGTGCACAGTCGATAGTAATTACATCTACACCTTTTTCTACTAAAGCTTTTACTCTTTCTAAAGAGTTATTAGCAACACCGATAGCAGCTCCTACTCTCAAACGACCTTTTTCATCTTTACATGCATTAGGATAGTTTATCGCATTATCAATATCTTTTGAAGTTATTAAACCAACTATCTTATTATTTTCATCAACTATAGGTAATTTTTCAATACGATTTTCCCATAATATTTTTTTGGCTTGTTCAAGTGTTGTGCCAATTTTACCTGTAATAATATTGTCTTTTGTCATTATGTCTTTTACTAAAATATCATAGCTACTAATATATTTTAAGTCACGATTAGTTACAATTCCAAGTAGGGTGTTATTATCATCAACTATTGGTAAACCACTAATTTTATACTTACTTAAAATATCTAAAGCTTCCTTTACTGTTGCGCCAACATTAAGGGTTATAGGATTAGATATCATACCAGATTCATTTCTTTTAACAATATCAACTTGATTAGCTTGTTCTTCAATACTCATATTTTTATGAATAAATCCTAAGCCACCTTCACGTGCCATAGCTATTGCCATCGCACTTGAAGTAACGGTATCCATCGCAGCTGAAACAATCGGAATATTTAAACTAATATTACGCGTCAATCGCGATTTCAAACAAACATCACTAGGAATAATACTTGACTTTTGGGGTACAAGTAAAACATCATCAAAAGTTAATCCTTCACGTAAATTACCATTAAAACTCATCTTTTCTCCTCTCATATATGAAAATATTTGTTGCATTATATCATTTTATTTTTTCTTAAACAATGTATTAGATTTTGAAATTGTTTTCATAAAAAAATAAAAAGGTAGTATTCTACCTTAATTTATTGTTATATACTTAGTTTTGTCAATTTCTTCTTGCGTTACTTCCGGAATAACAACCGTTAATACCCCATTATGATATGTAGCAGTAGCTTTAGTATCATCAGGACAACCAACGTAAAAACTTCTTGTATATTGTCCATTATATCTTTCTTGATGCAAATATTCATAATCGGCTGTATCAGTACTATTTGATTGATGATGTTCTACCATTACTGTTAAATAACCTTTATCCAATTTCACTTGAATATCTTCTTTTGAATATCCTGGAATATCTATGTCAAAAACATAATTTCCTTTTCGTTTTGATACATCTGATCGCATAAAGCCATTACTATATGGTTCATTATACCAATTGCTACCAAAAAAATCTTCCCAAAAACTTGGCTTATTATATTTTACATTTGTTAATTTGCTCATATTTCCTCCTGTTTTTTTTATTATTTGCACAAGTAATTAGTTTATACAATATTTTTTAAAAAAAAGAAAACTCTACACAGTAGAGCTTCCTGCACCTTAAAATATTTTTGAAAACTAAACCTATATAATTTTCACACTTTAAGTATACATTATATTTGCTTTTAGGTCAATACCATTTAGATTAGAATACCAAAAATGGCGATTAGAATGCACATTATGCAACTTCATCATTGCTATCTTCAACCTCAGGTTCACTACTTTTTTCAAGTTCTTTTTTTCTTTGATAGTTGTAAAAGTAGTAAAGTAGCACAAATCCTATTATTGCAAACACAATACTTAGTATTATATTTAAAACTAAATGATTTTGAATAGAGTTTAGGATATCGGGATTTGGTAATATACGTTTTTGATAAGCATCCTTATATATAGTAATTGGCGAAACAATAATTAATGCTAATATTGCATACCAAACTAAAGATGCGTGTTTTTCAAGTAATTTAGATATTACCCGTGATATTCCAATTGTACCAATAAATATACCAACAATGAATGGCATCATAAACCAAAGGTTTTCCTTAAACGGTAAGAAGTTACCTTTAAAAATACCATTTATCATACTTCCAAGTTTAGACATAAGGGGAGCATGAACACCAAATACTAGTAGTACCGTCATGCCACTAGCGGCTGGAATAATCATTGTCGCGCTACCAAGTGTAGATACAAGTACTATATATATTATTGATGATACTTTTGGAACCGTAAAATCAGTATCAATTGCTAATCCTAGTTCTTCACTAAATGCTAAAACTATGGCAATGGCACAAAAACCGATGAAAGTAATGATACTTCCAATAGTTGTTTTTGTCTTTTTTATATTTCTAATTATAAGTGGTAATGTTGCAACCACAAGTCCTACAAAGAATCCTGAAGTAATTATTGGGAAATGATTTAAACATTCAACAATAGTTATTGCCGCAAGTCCAAGACCAACTAATGCACCTATGATATATGCCCATAATTCTCCTAAAGCTTTAAGAGGCTTTTTAGATAATTTCCCAACAGAATCTGTAAATTTTTCATATATACCTAGTATTACTAACATAGTACCCCCACTAAAACCAGGTATCATACAACTCATGCCAAATAGTACTCCTTGTAATAATTCTATTAATCTTTTTTTCATTTTTTTCACCTAATATATTATATCATTTACGTTGTATTTTTTCCACTATTTTAACGTATTTTTCAAATTATTTATAAAGAATGCTTCGCTAACAAAAGTGCTATGTTTTTCATAGCACTTTATATTTTTTTACTTATTTTCTTCTTTATAATATGCATCAAAAGTATGATTTGCAATTCTTTTTTCTACTGGTGGTAATTGCATATAATTACCATATTGTTTTGTTAGATATTTATCATAATCTTTTACTGTTTTAAATTTATGATTTTCAAACTCTATTTCGGTATATTCTTCATAGAGTTCTTTATCTACTACTTCATTTTTAGCGCCTGAAACAATACCAACATATTTTGAGTTATTGTAATCATATTTTAAGTATTTCTTTTCTAATTTCAAGGCTTCTTTTTTACCACTAGTAAATCTACTCATTATATAAAATATGAATCTAATTACTTGTCTTTTAAAACCATAACATTTATTTACAAAGAATTTTCGCCATTGTGAAGCAGCAAGAATTGATTTCTTAAACTTGTATTGGTTATAAAACTTTAATGCATAATCTAAATCATCACCAAATCCATCAACAGGGAAGATATCAATATAAACCCCGTAGTTGGCTTTAAATCTATTTGCATATTTTTCAACTATTGTTGTGTTTGGATCATAAACTTTTGCGAATAGGTAATTATAACCTTTATCATTGTGAATATCAATTAGTTTGTAATGAGTTTCATGTGTATTACAATATTCAATAAACTTTTCATAATCTGGTCTTGGCATAGCAACATCAATATCATCATCCCAAGGTATAAAACCTTTATGTCTAACTGCTCCAAGTAAAGTTCCATATGATAAAGTGTAGTTCAGTTTTTCTTGTTCGCAGATATCTGCAAACCATATTAAGATGTCTAATTCTACTTTTTTTAGTTTTTCTAGTGATAATTTTTCCATCTTAATATTTTCTCCATACCATTTTATTTACGACACCAGTATAGCTTTGAATGATTTTTACAACTTTGTTAGATACATCATCTACATAGTTTGGAACATCTAATCCTAAGTCCCCATTCTTTTGCATTTCTACTGCAACATCAACTGCTTGTAATACTTGTTCAGTAGTTATTCCCGCAAGTATAAAGTTACCTTTATCAAGAGCTTCTGGTCTTTCGGTTGATGTTCTTATACATACAGCTGGAAAACTATGGAAGAAAGATGATTCTTCAGGTAGTGTGCCTGAGTCAGATACTACACAGAAGGCATTAATTTGTAATTTATTGTAATCACTAAAACCAAATGGTTTTAAACTTTTAACTAGAGGATTAAACACAAATCCACGTTTTTCAATATATTTTGCACTTCTTGGATGAGTAGAATAAATGATTGGCATTTGGTATTTTTCTGCCATTGCGTTCACCGCATTCATTAATGCAAAGAAATTCTTTTCATTATCAATATTTTCTTCACGATGTGCTGAAAGTAAGATGTATTTACCTTTTTCTAATCCTAATTTTTCTAAAACATTACTTTGATTAATTTTATCAAGATTAGCTCTTAATACTTCAGACATTGGTGAGCCAGTAACAAATGTGCGTTCTTTTGCGGTACCTTCATAATTTAAGTAACGTCTAGCATGTTCAGAATAACACATATTTACATCACTTATATGGTCAACGATACGACGATTAGTTTCTTCTGGTAAATTTTCATCAAAGCATCTATTGCCTGCTTCCATATGGAAAGTTGGTATATGTAGACGTTTTGCGGAGATAACTGATAAGCAAGAATTGGTATCACCTAGTACAAGTACCGCATCAGGTTGTAATTTTACCATTAAATCATATGATTTAGCTAAAACATTTCCCATTGTTTCTCCTAAATCTTTGCCAACAACATTTAGATAGTAATCAGGAGCTCTTAGTCCTAAATCTTCAAAAAATACTTGGTTTAGTTCATAATCATAATTTTGTCCCGTATGCACTAAAATTTGATCAAAGTATTTATCACATTTTTTGATTACTTCTGATAATCTTATTATTTCAGGTCTTGTGCCAATTATAGTCATTAATTTTAATTTATTCATTTTTATTTCCTACCTCTAGATAATATGTATCTGGTTTTGATGGATCAAAGCATTCATCACACCACATAAATGTTATTAAATCTTCTGTCTTTGATAAATTAGTTATTTCGTGTGTATAACCTAATGGTATATCTACTACCTTAATTTTATCAGAAGATACATAATATTCAATAATTTCATCGCTATCTATTTTTCTAAATCTTATTAAGCCTGTTCCACTAACTACCACAAATTTTTCTACTTTTGTATACATATGATAGTGGAAACCTTTAGTAATACCTGGTTTTGAAATATTTACCGAAAATTGTCCATGATGATCGGTTCTAAGTATTTCGGTAAAAGATCCTCTATAGTCTTCATTCATTTTAAGTTCATAGGCAAAGTCATTAGTTGGTAAATATGAAGTATATGTAACATATAGTTTTTTACAGAATTCATTTTTTACATCAGGCAAAGCTAATCTTTCACTACTTGTACTACTACGAGCATTTTTGAAACTATATAATAAATCGGCAATTTCTCCTAAACTTACTTGATATGTTGGTTGAACACTACAATATAATCCTTGTCGATTTTCATTGTTAACAAGAGCTCTTAATAACTCTTCAACAATATCGCCAACGTAAACCAAAGTTAAAACCGTTTCTCTATTATTTATTGTTATTGGTAAATCATTTGCAATATTGTAACAAAAAGTTGCAACTACACTATTGTAATTTGGTTTACACCATATACCGAAAACATTAGGAAAGCGATATATTAACGTCTTTACATTGTTGCTTTTTCCATATTCTTCTAATAATTCTTCACCACATTTTTTTGATTTACCATACTCATTATCAAGCGTAGCTTGAATAGATGAAGATAGCATTATTGGTGATTTATTACCATGGTTTTTAAGAGTATCTAATAACACTGATGTAAAACCAAAATTACCTTTCATAAAGTCTTCTTGATTTTTAGGTCTATTGATTCCTGCAAGGTGAAAAACAAAATCACATTTTTGACAATATGTATCTAATAATGATATTTCGGTATCAATGTCATATTCATAAATTTCTTCTATTTCGATATTATGAACCTTATCTTTTTTATCCATTATATTTTTCAAGGCAGTTACAAGGTTTTTACCAATAAATCCTTTAGCACCAGTGACTAGTATTCTCATTAGTTTAGTCCATCCTTTTCCATTTCTTCTTGAATGTATTTTAATGCTTTAATTTTTTCGACAACTTCATCAACTGTTAGTAAAGCTGTATTGTTTGAGTTAAATTCCGATAATTTAGCACGTTCTAAATTTCCATTTGTAAAGTAATTATCATAATTTAAATCACGTTTATCACAAGGGACTCTATAGAAATTACCCATATCAAATGCATGAGCACATTCTTCATTAGTAAGTAATGTTTCATACATTTTTTCGCCATGTCTTATACCAATTACTTTTATTTCATTGTCGGCTTTCCATAGTTTCTTAACAGCTTCGGCTAATACTTCGATAGTACAAGCTGGTGCTTTTTGAACTAATATATCACCAGATTCACCATGTTCAAAAGCAAATAATACTAAATCAACGGCTTCTTCTAAACTCATGATAAAACGAGTCATTGTTGGTTCAGTTACTGTTAATGGTTTACCACTTCTTATTTGTTCAATGAATAGGGGAATAACACTTCCTCTTGAGCACATTACATTTCCATATCTTGTACAACAAATAGTTGTTTTTTTAGGAGATACTGTTCTTGATTTTGCAACAATTACTTTTTCCATCATTGCTTTACTTGTACCCATTGCGTTAACTGGATAAGCTGCTTTATCAGTAGATAAACATATTACTTTTTTTACACCTGCTTCGATTGCGGCAGTAAGAACATTATCAGTTCCTAAAACATTAGTTTTTACCGCTTCAATGGGAAAGAATTCACATGAAGGCACTTGTTTTAACGCTGCAGCGTGGAAAATATAATCAACATCGTGCATCACGTTTTTAACAGATTGTAAATCTCTTACATCGCCAATGTAAAATTTTAATTTTTGATATACATCAGGATATTTTGCTTGATATTCGTGTCGCATATTATCTTGTTTTAATTCATCACGACTAAAAATTCTTATTTCTTTAATATCTGTATCTAAGAAACGATTAACAACTGCGTTACCAAATGAACCAGTTCCACCAGTTACTAATAATACTTTATCTTTAAATATACTCATATTTTTCTCCTTATACATTCTTTTCTTTTATATGTAGTACTTTTTTTTCTAATTTTTTTTCATACTTGTTAAAGCCAAAGATGTTCATACTAATGAAATAAACTATGACTATAACTGAACAACTAATAATGAATTTCCAAAGTGCTTTAAGTGGCAAGAAATATATTGCAAAGCCACATAAACCAGAAATTATTAAACAAATTAGTGTTCCTTTAAGTAATTCACGATAATATTTAAATATTGGTATATTCATATCTTTTTTAAAGATTATATTCATTATTAGAACATCACCAACTAAATAAGATATTGCGGTACCAATTGAAGCTCCAATTAAAGGATTCCATTTTATTAAAAAGATAGTTAATACAATATTTAATGCTGTAACAAATACTTGTAATATTGCTTGTTTTTTGTGTTTTTCCATTGCCCAAAGTATTTGAGTTCCCACTGATTGTGATTGAGAAAAAACAAGCGGTAACATAATTATTAATGCAACATAGTATGCATCACTTGCATCTTGCCCAGCCCATAATTCTATAAAGTATTTACCATTTATTAAAAAGCCAACCCAAATTATTCCTAAGATAATAAAAAGAATTCTACTAATTTTTAAAAACTCTTTATAAATATCTTCTGTTGTAGCTTTATTTTCAACTAGTTCAACAACACCTGGCATAATAATTCCATTGACTGATAAAGCAATTGCTTTGAAGTATTGGCAGATTTGGGCTCCTGCCGCATATATACCAAGTATTATGGCCGATGCCTCAACCAGTGCGCCAATTAAAACTTGGTCTGTCATAGTATTTATTTGAACCACAATCATTTGTAACAAAATAAAAGCCGTATAATTTAATATTTCTTTAATAAAACTAAATTGTAAATTTTTAAACTTAGGCTTTATTTTAATTTTAGATTTTACATATATTATAGTTACAATACCCATTAATATTGTACTAGCTAAATTAACAATTGTTATGGCAAGTGATTTAGCACCAAACACAAGCATTAATGTGCATCCACTTACTCTTACAATTACTTTAATCATATCTATTAATTTTGCGGCAGTGTATTTTTCATACGCTATTAGTAGTTTACTGAAAGTAACAAATAATAATGTAAAACCAGCATTTAACATTGTAACAAATAATAATTTTTGTGCTAATTTTATTTCTTCTACTGTTAACCCTTTTGAAAAGGCACTAGGAAAGATTAAACAAAGAATTACACCAACAATTACTGCTATCAAAAAAATAGCCGTATAGAATATAATTGATAAGCCATAAAACTTACTCTGGTTTTCATCATCTTTATTAACCCTATACTTTGCCATATATCTGACTAAAGCATTTCCAACTCCTAAATCTAATAACAATAAATATGATGATATTGTGGTTGTAAGACTATATATACCATATTCTGCTTGACCAAGTGATCTAAGTAGAAAAGGCACATAAATCATACCCGATAATATGTCGATTATTAATCCTACGTAGGATAATATAACTCCCTTTTTCCTACTCATACTTCACCAACATATCTTTTAAATCTTCTTTAAATTCTTTATCTAGTTCTTTTACTACATCAACATTGTTTGTTTTATTATTTAAATTTATATTTAATATCGCATTAGCAATTTCTTTTTCATCTGGTACGTTATAAAACTGTATATATTGACCAACTTTTGAATTTTTGATTGCGGCAATATTTACACCAACTACTTCAAGACCATTACTCATATATGATAAAATCTTAGATGGAAATGATGTAGTGTTAAAAGCAGCATCAATATTTTGGGTACAAAGGCCTATTTGACATTTTTGAATAAACTTCAAATATTCTTCATTCAACTTAAGTCCCTCATATATTACTTTTGTAGTACCATAACTGTTATTAACTTCATTAACTGCATTTTTTATATCGGCTATATCTTTTTCACTACCAAAGCCTAAAATGTGTATTAGATAATTATTGGGTAAATATTTTGCAACATTAATTGCATTTAATGCTCCTTTATTTTGAGCTAATGTTCCCGCATATAAGCAGTGAATTAAATTATCGTTAAAAGATTCTTTATATAGTGTTGGTATTTCGTATGTCCCATAACACGTAACATAAGGTAATTGTTTTGTGTTAATTATTGAATTAAGGTAATCGTTTGAGAATATATATGACGAAGCATTTTTAAAAGCTTTAAGTTCTTTTGTTTTAGCTTTTTCATCATTAATTACGTCACCATATATTTCTTCTACTTCATATACGATTTTATCAGTAATATTCTTTTTGATATATTTGACTAATTTCATATTAGCAAGTGAATGATATACAACGATAATGTCATCTTTTTTCACATTTTGTTTTAGGTATTTTCTTATTTTTTTATCGTACAATTTATGATTAAGGTATCTTATTATTCGATTATTACTATATTTTCCTTTGAATAAATGGCAAATAACATTTTCACTTACTTGATAGTACACTTCATCTTGACTATCTTTAGTTGGATATGCAAGTGATACTATTTCAACTTCGCTAGAACAACTTGCTAGTGCACTTGCAACATATTTACCTTTAGTAATGGCAGATGGTGTAACATTACGATTTGTTTTGTTATCGAAGTGTATCAAATAATATATTTTGTTAGCCATATATCCTCCTTCTTATTTATAGTTTTTTATACTCTATTAAATAATTATCAAGCATTTTTTGATTAGAATATTTTTCTTTAGCCATATTAGCTATTTCTTTTTTGTTCAAAGATTTATTTAACCAATTCTTTACGGCACTTTCTAATTCATCTATTTTTCCATATTCAACAAACTCACTATATTGTTGAATTGATATTTGTTCTGGAGCTCCTGCTTTAAATCCTACTACTGGGGTTCCCGAACATAAACTTTCAGCACAGACCATTGAGAATGTTTCAAATTGGCTAGTTAAAATTGTTAAATTTGCCATTGAATAATACTTAGCAAGAAGTTCTTGATTTGTGACTTTTCCAAGTAAAATTACATTATCTGGCATTTCTATTTTAGTTGTAACATTCCCCGCAACAACAAACACTATGTCTTTTTCATCATTAAATTTTTTTGCAAGTTCTAAAACATAATATCCGCCCTTAATGTGATTTTTATCATCATTAAAGTTAGGTGTTGCATGAAATATTATTTTCTTATTTTCTAAGTTAAGTGATTTTCTTAAGTCATCAGTTTCATAATATTTAAATGTATTAGTATCTAAACCATTTAATATTATTTTATGATTGAAGTTACCTAAAATTGGTGATCTGGCTACTCTATTATCAAGCCAAGGTGATACAGATGTAATTTTAATTTTATCAATATCAAATCCCATAAAGGCTTTTTTCATTTTGCGCCACATCTTATTGGTTTGGTTAAATAATAGTGATCCTGTTTCTTCTTTATAACTTTTACAGTGTTTGCAACCATTATTGTTTTGCCATTTATTGCATAATTTAGAATAACCACAACCACCAGTATACATGAACTCTGCATGTAAAGTTAAGATAGTTTTTATTTTGGCTTTTTTTAAATAATTTATTAATTTATAGATATCAACAAAATAGCCGTTTAGGCAATGTAAGTGAACGATATCAGGTTTTTCTTTTTTTATAATATTTAACAAATGATTAGTAGGTATTAACCCATGAGAATACATCATACCATCAATATTGGCTAGAGCATGATTTATTTTAGCGTTAAATTCACTACAAGTTTTATAGACATTTTTTTCTTTTACTGAATTTCCTCTACCATAACATACTATTGAAGTTATGTTATGCTTTTCTAAATATGAGTGTAATTCATAAACAATTTTACCAGTACTACCGGTTTTATAAACAACATTAATTTGCATCACTTTCATTGTCTTTTCCTCCCCTATAGGTTGTAAAAACTTCTTTTAACGCTAGGCTAGATTGTTTTTGATTATGAAATTGATTTGCGGCTGACAATCCGTTTCTGCTCTTAGTTTCTAGTAACTTATCATCTTTTAATGCCTGTTCTAATAATTCTTCAAGTTGATTATCGTTTGTACATATGATTGCGGCAGAATTATTTATTAAATGGTTTATTGATGCTATGCATTTTGGACCATACGCAAATAAAGGTATTCCGCTTGCAAGGCTATCAGCAATCTTAGTAGATACTGAATATTTAACTCTCATTATTGAATCTTTTGCAAAGTCTTCAACAAAGAATAATAGCCTAGTATCTTTCATTATTTCGTGCATTTGATTAGCATTAACAAAACCACAATATTTTATTGTTTTTACTTTATCAAAACTTTCTTTGACTGTTTCATCAGTAATTACTCCATATACATTTAAAACATATTCGGAGTTATTCTTTTTGTTTATTTCATCAAGGGCACTACCAATCTTAACTAAACTTTTATATCTACCAATACTAAAATTACCAAAATAGTTTAATGTTCCATTATCAATTATTTGAACATCCTTATTAATGGGAATATTAGCACCAGTACAAATTGTCTTGGTATTTACACCAAATTCTTCTTGATAATACTTTGATAGTTCATCACAAATAGTAACTACACATGTTGATTTCTTCATTAATTTCTTTATGTGTTTATCAATTCGGTGATAATGAAGTTTTTGAATTAAACTCTTTTTAGTTTTATAAATTTTATAGAAATTATCACATATATAAGATATTATGGGAATATTATGTTGTTTAGATATATATATAGCCATTTTATACATTATTGACGCATCACCTGGCGCAACAAACAAAAAATCAGGTTTTATTTCTTCTATCCATTTATTCAAATTTTGGTTTTTCCATTTAGCTAAGGTCCAGACAACATCACGAGCCCACATTGCAAGTCCTTCAAATTTTAGTTTGGGACGATTAAAGTTAGCATTTTCAATTTTATCAACAGGTTTAACAGTTTGTCCAAATTTTTTAAAATTTAACACACTTTTTAAAGCTTCTCTATCAGTCATTCGAAAATAACTTTCACACATATCAATGTTAGGAAGCGATCCACAAATATAGAGTTGATATAATTCGTCACGTGAAAATTCACTAAATAATGAAGCAAAGGTTTTTCCCATATTGGTATAATCACTAATTGGATTATGGCTAATTAGTAAAATTTTCATGTAACGTTCTCCTTTCATAATTTAAATAGTTAATACTTTTATTAAGTTAATTAAATAATCTTTGGTCCAGTAAAAATGATGGGGATTAGGCATAGCCCAAGATGTTCTACTAGATAATTGATATATTCCGTATGTTATAAAAAATCCAAATAATAATAAATAACATACATACTTTGCAACAAAACGTTCAGATTTAACAAAGAAACTAACGTTTTTAATAATTGATGGAATAAATATTATCACATAGATAGTGTAATAAAATCCAAGTCTCCCCGCAATCGAATAAACTCCAGAAAATGCCTGACATAAACATGCCACATAAAACATATTTCTAGTACCTATTTCAACTTTATTACCAGGAGTTTCGCATAACATTGCAAAAATATATATTATTGTATAGAAAATAAATAACATAATTGAACCATTCATGTCTGGTACTATTGTATATCCTAGTATTGACATTGCCAAATTAAAAATTTTTACTCTTGCGAAATATACTATTCCTAACACAACAATTGACATTACTTTTCCAAATTTATCAAGTTTTATATTATAAATTGGATACATTGCTAGAAAAATAATAGCGGATTTATGAAATAATGTTGCAAGTATAACTAGCAATATAAATTGAATAGGTTTTTTCTCTTTTATAAAATTAAATGATAACGCTGTTATACCTATCGCAATTGCTTGCCTAAGTCCTGAAAAGTTCAATAAAAATACTGGTAATCCCATATACATTATTACTGATAATAGGGGATATTCACTATTTTTGTATATTAAATATATAATTGGAAAAATACTTAAAATACAAGATACAATTAATAAACTTTGCTCTTTGGTTGAAATAACACCTATTAGTTTATTTAGAATTATGTATCCTCTTTCATAGTTTTGATATTTTACCGTTAAGACTTCGCTCCATGACATATTATTGATTGCAACAAATGAACCAAGGTAGCCGCCAGGTTTACCATATTGTAGATCAACTCCCATTGATGGATGTCTAAAACCTATTATCACTAATAAAATAACGCTTGCGCTGATACAAATTAATTTTCTTACTTCTAATCTATGAGATTGGCGATTTAGGCTTAGTGTAAAGCCTATTATAATCATTATTATATAGCTATAAATATACGCAGCCATTACGCTATCTCCTTTCTTTTTATCGATTTCTTAATATTTTGAAAAAAGCGATTGGCGATATTATAAATGCTCTAAATGAATACCACAAAGTCTTAAAGATTTTTTTCATTCGATAATATGCAAATGCAATTGTTAAATAATGTCTTGTTTTAATATAGCGAATTGAACTTTTTTTGAATTCATTAAATTTTTGTCTTTTATAAGCGTAAAGTTCATTTTCACCTTTTATTTTCCCTATCCCACTAGACACCCCATTTGTACTACGATGTATATAGGTTTTTACAGAGCAATCATTTACATAAAGAAATTTACCATTACCAATAATGGCCTTTTCCATTAAATAGAATTCATCACCAACATCAATTGATGAAAAACTACCAATTTGTAATAAATATGTTTTCTTAAACATAAATGTATCAGTACATGTTATATGATACATATAATGCCAAACTAAAAGTTTATCTAATTGATTTTCATCGATGTAATCTCTTGTTCTTTTTTCAATGAATTTGTTGGTGTCTTCATCATATTGTTCCAAATTAGTTACTGAATAATCAGCATCTTGTTCTTGCATTTTTGTTACTTGATTTAAAATCTTATCAGGTAAATAAACATCATCATCATCTAAGAAAGTAATGTATTTGCCACTTGCATTTTCGATTCCCACATTACGAGTTTTTGCGGAACCAAGATTTACTTGATTTTGGATGAAAACAATTTTTAATATTCCGTTATCAATAAATTTTTGAATAGTGTTTTCTACATATTCTTTCCAAGTTTCTTCAACGCAATCATTAACTACTACTACTTCAATATTTTTGTAAGTTTGGTTTTCTAATGATTCTAATGCTCTAACTAAAGAACTATCGCGTTTATATGTTGGAACTATGACACTTACTAAATCCATTATTTATTTTCCTCTTCTTCTTTAATAGCTTCTTCTTTTTTCATTGCCCCAGTTCCCCCTTCTACAACACCATCATGTTTTAGCACAGCTTTAATTGTGCCAAAGAAACATTTACAATCCATTTTAAAGCCTAAATGTTCAACGTAATATCCATCTAAAGCAGCTTTTTCTTTGATTTCTAATTCATCACGACCATGAATTTGCGCATAACCGGTTAAGCCTGGTTTGATGTTATTAGCTCCATATTTGTCACGTTCTTCAATCAAATCAGTTTGATTCCAAAGTGCAGGTCTTGGACCAATTATTGACATCTTGCCAAATAAAATGTTATACACTTGAGGTATTTCATCTAATGAAGTTTTTCTTAAAAATTTCCCAATTTTAGTAATATATTGATCGGGATTTTCTAATAGATGGGTTGGACAATCTTTGGGAGTATCAATTCTCATAGTTCTAAATTTCCAAATTTTGAACAATTTCTTATTTTTACCAACTCGTTCTTGTTTGAATAATACTGGTCCTTTTGAACTACACTTAATGATTATGGCAATTATTATCATAAATGGGATGAGAAGTATTCCTCCAATAAGTGATAGTAGGAAATCCATCAAGCCCTTAAAAAATTTGTACATATTATACTCCTATTGTTTTAATATTTTGATTTGTCAATTTGATATGTTGGAACAAGTTCTTTAACAAGTTCTTTCATATGTGTTGTTTCTTTGTATGCTTCTTCATATAAATCATCTAATTGATAGAAGAATCTCTCTTCATCTAATTCAATTGGTTTAGCGATTGATATCAAGCCATTAGCAGTTTTTTGTAAACCCTCTTCAGACATTAATCTTTCTTCATATAGTTTTTCACCAGGTCTTAAACCGGTTATTTTTATTTCCATATCTACACCAGGAGTATATCCTGACAATTTAACTAAGTTTTCAGCTAAATCATATATTCTAACTGGTTCACCCATATCTAGAACATATATCTCACCACATTTTGCGTAAGCACCTGCTTGTAATACTAAAGATACTGCTTCACTTATAGTCATAAAGTATCTAATAATATCTTTGTGAGTTACGGTTACAGGTCCACCTTCATTGATTTGCTTCTTAAATAGTGGAATAACTGAACCATTACTACCAAGAACATTTCCAAATCTAACAGCCACAAATTTGCAAGTTTTTGAGTGTCTACCAATTGTTTGAATAATCATTTCACAAATACGTTTTGAAGCACCCATTATATTAGTTGGGTTAACCGCTTTATCAGTTGAAATTTGTACAAAACGTTTAGTTTTAAAACGATCTGCTGCTCTTGCTACATTTAAGGTACCAAATACATTATTCTTAATCGCTTCATTAGGTGAAGTTTCCATTAGTGGAACATGTTTATGCGCTGCCGCATTAAACACAATATCTGGACGATATTTTTTGAAAATGTCTTCAACTTTACCTTTATCTCTAATACTTGCAATTAAAACTACTAAATTCAAATTAGGTAATTTTCTTCTTAATTCTTGTTCAATGTCATAAGCATTATTTTCGTAGATATCAACAATTATTAATTGTTTAGGATTGTGGATTGCAATTTGACGACATAGTTCTGAACCAATTGATCCACCACCACCTGTCACAAGCACTTTTTGATTTTCAATATATCCCATTATTTCATCAAGATTTACTTTGATTTGTTCACGTCCTAGTAAGTCAACTATTTCAACGTCGCGGGCTTTTGAAACCGAAACACTACCATTTAATAGTTCATACATTCCAGGTATAACTTTAACCTTGCATTTTGTTTCTTTGCATATATTTAAAATTTCGGCTTTAGATTTTGAATCCAGCGAAGGTATTGCTAAAATAATTTCCGCAATATTATATTTTTTTGCCATTTCAACAATTGAATTTCTTGTTCCAACTACAGGAATACCATATATATAAGTATTGGTTTTTGACGCATCATCATCAATGATACATACAGGAAGTTTTGATATTTTTTCACTATCCAATAATTCTTGAACAATTGTACATCCTGCATCTCCTGCCCCAATTATCATTACTGGATAATCAGTAGTCACTTTTTTAGTAAATTTGTTGCTATTACGAATGTATTTTATTAGTCTATATGAAAAACGTGATATTGCCACTAAACATGCAACGATTACTCCATATATAACAGGAAAACGAATTGGTAACAATGCAACGTCATTGATAATTGCAATATCTTGAAAAAATATTTTAGTAGATATTATTACAACAAAATTAACGATTGTAATAAAACCAATTGCTACTATTATTTTTAGTAGTTCTACCATTCCTGCGTATTGCCACAAGCTATGATACAATTTCATTGCTAGAAAAACGCTTAATACTAAAGCAATTTCGAAGGGAATGTATAATAATAATGCAAATTTATTAGCTTCTAAATTGGTTGTGCCATTTATTAGCCATGTTGTGGCAATTGTTGAAAATAGTACGATAATAATATCTATTACCATAAAAACTATTTTGCGTATATGGCGGTTGTTCTTTATAGTCATTTTTAACTCCTTTTCTAATTGTTGTAAATCAGAATTTGAATGTTATTTTGTTATATTTTTTCCTTGTTTTTTAGCATTATTGAGGTTGCCATAATTGGCAACCCCAATTTTTTTAAATTGTGTGTTGTACTGCTTATTTTATTTTTTTACCATCAACAATTAGTGAAAATGGTTCAATGTAAGTTCCAGATTTTATTTTAGTGTTACCTCTAATTATTGAACATGCATCAATTGTAACACTTGGTTCAATAACTACTGTATCTTCTATCAAAATAGAATCAGGATTTATTAAATGCACACCGTTTAACATATGATTTTCGTTAATTACTTGTTGGTACTTTTTCTCGACTTCTGCTAAAGCATACAAATCGTTAATACCAGTCAATTTGAAATCATTGTTTGCAAGGAATGCATTTACTTTTTTTGTTGTGCTTAATATTTCGATTATATCAGTCAAATAATATTCATGTTTAGAATTATCATTTTTTATTTTTAATAGTGCATCTTTTAATATATCTGTGTTAATACAATATAATCCAGTGTTAATTTCTTTAATTTGTTTTTGATTTTGAGTAGCATCTTTTTCCTCAACTATTTTAGTGATTTGACCACTTTTTCTAAGAATTCTTCCATAACCAGTTGGATTATCAACTATTGTTGTCACTACTGTTAAATCATTACCGCTGTTAATATGTTGGTTCACTAAATCGTTGATAGTGTGATAATCAATTAATGGCATATCACCAGGGAAGATTAGTGTTACTCCATCTTTATTAGAATAAAAATCTTTAGCACATAGAACGGCATGCCCAGTACCTAATTGTTCTTCCTGACAAGCGTATTCTACAGTATTATTTAAAATTTTCATAATTTCTTCTTTTTTATGTCCTACTACTACACATATATCTTCGATACCTGCTTTGTGGCATGAGTTAATAATATATGTAATCATAGGTTTGCCAAAAAATGGGAAAGCACATTTTGGTAAATCTGATTTCATTCTTGTACCTTTTCCAGCCGCAAGAATAATTGCATTAAAGTTCATTTTGCACCTCGTATTATTGTACCTTGTTATAAAGTTCATTATTTTTCTTTATGATATAGATAAAGAAGCATATAACATATGAAGCAATTAAGCTTAAGAAAAAGGCCTTAATAGGTGTTTTTATTGAACCTCTTCTTACTTCACATTTTGTTGCAGGAGAAAGTTTTCTTACGGAATTAGCAATTAAATCACCATATTTATAAGTTAATTTACCTGTTTCAGAATTTATTACTTTTTCGTTTAATAATTCTTGAGTTTTGTTAATAGTGTAGTTAACAACTTCTAGAGAAAGTCTTTCAATCTTATTCTCAGAAATTTTTTCAGTATTTGTTGTGAACTTAATTGAAATAATTGCACTATCTTGTTCACAACTGATTACTAATCCATTACTAATTACTTGTTTTAAATCTTTTTTGGCTACTTCACTATAATTATTTTCTAAAATTAATTGTTCAATTACTGAATCAATAACAATGTCATCATGGATAAATTCTTTAATTGTATTAATTTTTTTGAATACCTCTGTCATTGTGCCACTAGTTTCATCAGAATCATTTTGAACAATTATTATACTTGCTTGAGTTGAATAAACTGGCTTTTTTATACCATAACTGTATACAATGCTTGCTACAGTTAAAAGAACTGTTGCACAGCATATGGCAATCCAATACTTTTTTGTCATTATTAGATCTGCAAATGACACGCCCTTATTATCATTTGTTATTTTCTCATTATTTTCCATATTTTTGTTCCTTTTTAATTAATTTTTTACGTATACTTTTTTTATTATACTACAAGTAGGCCGAAAAATCAACCAATATAGTACAAATAGTGCAAAATGACAGTAAGCCATCTTTAGCACTTACTGTCATTCTTAACTTTCCACAAAATTTTATTTATTAGTTTAAATCACTACGGTCTTCCGCAATTTTCTTTATTGCGTCAACAAACCCTTGTTTACTACCAACGTCAAAGCGAATTCCCTTAAAGGTTGATGCGACAATTTTTCTATTTTCTAGAGCCATTGCAATAGCATCTGTTAATTGAATTTCGCCACCAACTCCTACTTTTGTTTTAGCGATACAATCAAAAATATCATTAGTTAAAATATATCTACCAACACAGGCCATATTAGATGGTGGATTGTCCTTGGGTTTTTCAATTATACCATTTATTTCGAAGTACTCAGATACTTCTTCTTTCGGGCTAACAATACCATATTTATACGTTTTATCATATGGTACTTCATTTACTCCTAAATAGTAGCATGGGTCTTCTTCATAATTTTTACAAAGACTACCAATACCATAAACCGGCTCGCAATTTTGATAAACGAAATCATCTCCCAAAATTAATGCAAAATCCTCACCCTTAGCAAAATCTTTTGCATAGTATACTGCATCACCTAAGCCCTTAGCACTTTCTTGGACTACGTAACTAATTTTGATTTTTTGTTCTATATTTTTAATTTCTTCAATTTCTTTATATACTTTACCATTTAAGTTTTTAACATATTCACTATTGGTATCAAAATAATCAATAACATCTTTTTGATTAGGGCCAATTATTATTAATGCTTCTTCAATCTTAGCATTTATAGCCTCTTCAATTAAATATTGGATAACTGGTTTGTCAATTATAGGTAGTAACGTTTTACTAATAGTTTTAGTTATCGGTAAAAATCTTGTTCCTTTTCCCGCAACAGGAATAACTACTTTTGTTATTTTTTTCATATAATCCTCTTATATTTCGTATCCTAATTCATTTAAAGTTTCTTTAATGATATTTTCTAATTCATCATAGTGTTTTTCGATTTCTTCAACTAATTTTAATTGGTTTCTAGCTCTTTCAAGATTAATCTTAGGACGAGTACGCTTTTGATAATTATTAAGAGCAAAATATTGGTCACCATCTAAATAGTCAGTTAAGAAACGCATTCCAAGTTCTAAAGTCATTATATAGTATCCTGGTATCAAGAGCTTTACTTCCTCTTTTTCGATTACCTCTTTTATCGTTTCTAAAAAGCCTTTAGTAAATGCTCTAACAAGATCCATATTAATTTTTACTTTAGATAAATCTACTTCATCCTCGGCTGCAGTTGAAGCACCTAAACGAAGAGCATCACCATAGTCGTAAACTAATGAGCCTTTCATAGCAGTATCAAGATCAATCAAGCATAGAGCTTCTTTACTATCTTTTGAAAAGATAATGTTATTAAGCTTAGTATCATTGTGAACTACTCTTCTTGGTATCCTTTTTTCCGCAAGTGCATCAGTAATTACACTCATTTTGTTTGCTCTTTTTTTGATAAATTCAATTTCTTTTTTGCATTCACTTGCACGATCTAAATCATCAATTTTTACTACATCTCTAAATGTTTCATAACGATATGGTGTATTGTGGAAATTTTTAATATTATCAGTTAAACAACGTGTATGAAAGCCTTCTAATAAATGTTGGAATTTGCCAACAGCTTTACCAGCTTCATAAAAAACTTCAGGATCGCTTGTTGTTTCATAAGTTTTTCCATCAATCCAAGTATAACAACGCCAATATTCATCATTTACGATTACGAAATTTTGATTTAGTTTACTTCTAACTAAAGTAAGGGTTGCATTACGATAATTTTCACCTTCATAAATAACGCGATTACGAATGTATTCTGTAATAAGTTCAACGTTATACATAACGCCTATCGGACTTTGAAATACGTAATCATTTATTTTTTGTAGAATATACTTTATTTCTTTAAATTCAACAATATATGTATCATTAATATGCCCTGAGCCAAATCTTTTGATATTCAACACTTTGGCTGGATTAAAATATTCCTTAACCACTTTTAGAATATTTTGGTCTTCTGTTAATGTGTTCATAAAGTTTTACCTTTTCTTTCCTCTAGATTGTGCATTATTATATTCAGTTTTCAATTTAAATATTCTTAAGGTGATATAATTATACCAAATTTTACCCTTTTTGTCAAAATAAATATGAACAACTATTGGTTGTTTTAGTTTTTTATGATTACTTTTGCCACAATTGTGAATTTTTGTTACAATAAATGTGATAGAAAGGTGTTATAAATGAAAAGAAATATAACAAGAATACTAGTAATTTTATCAATAATACTAAATATTAGTTTTCTTTGTTCATGTGTACCAAGTGTAACTAAAGTAAAAACAAAAATGAATAAAGCAAACTACAAAGGTGAAAGAATTTATTATGATGACTTAATAACATTTGATGAAGCAGGTAATAAAAATTATACTTTTGGAAAGAACATCAGAAACGCTAATTATATTTATTTTTTCAACAATAACGATAATGGCTTTACTGGCTATACACTAGAAACATTTAGAACAGAGCATCTATTTGTATTGTATTTTCAATCAAAAACTGACGCTGAAGATTTCTTAACTGGAGCACAAAAGGCCGTTAATTTAATTGTTAAAGACTTAGAAGAACAAAGAAATGTCATTAAAGAGACATCATCTGAAGATAGTGACGAGTACAAAAAATATTCAAAAGCTATTAGAAATTTAAAAAACTATACATTTAAAGTATCTAACAAATGTGCATATTTTGGAACAGCAGATATAGCAAGTGCTTTTGCAAAGTAGGAAATATTTGTATTGTAAAAAAGTAGTAATCAAATTATAGATTACTACTTTTTTTATTCATATGGCGTCCCTGAGACGATTCGAACGTCCGACACCCAACTTAGGAGGTTGGTGCTCTATCCTACTGAGCTACAAGGACATTTGTTACTAACCAGTATATTATACTATATATTTGTTTATTTGTCCAAAAATATTTCTTTAAAAAATAAACTAGAATGTCAGTTGACATTCTAGTTTTCTCTTACGATTAATTTTCCTTGATAATCTATAGTGTATGATTTTGTAGGTTGAACCTCAGAAGATATAATCTTTTTAGCTATTTCAGTTTCAATATTCTTTTGTATGAATCGTTTAATTGGTCTTGCGCCATAAGTAGTATTATAACTATTATCAATTACATACTTTCTTACGCCATCAGTAAATTCAACATTTATGTTGTTCTTTTCAAGTCTGTTGCGTAAATCATTTAATAATTTATCGACAATCTTGATTTGAACTTCTCTTGATAGAGGGTTAAACATAACTATTTCATCTATACGGTTTAAGAATTCAGGTCTGAAATGAGCATGTACCTCATTCATTACTAATTCATTTGCATTAGGGTCATGATTTAACAAGTATTCACTACCTAAGTTAGATGTCATAATAATTATTGTATTCTTAAAGTCTACAGTACGACCTTGTGAATCAGTTAATCTACCATCGTCTAGTATTTGTAACAATAGATTAAAGATATCACGATGAGCTTTTTCAACTTCATCAAACAATACAATTGAATATGGTTTTCTTCTTATTGCTTCAGTTAATTGACCACCTTCATCGTAGCCAACATATCCTGGAGGAGCACCGATTAATCTAGAGACTGAATGTGGCTCCATATATTCACTCATATCGAAACGAACAATATGACATTCGCTATCAAATAGAGCTTCAGCTAAACTCTTACATACTTCAGTTTTACCAACACCAGTTGGGCCTAAGAATAAGAATGAACCGATTGGTCTATTTTCATCCTTTATACCAGAACGTTGACGAATAATTGCATCGCTTACTAATTCTAGAGCTTGATCTTGACCTATTACTCGCTTTGCAAGAGTATCTTTTAAGTTAAGTAACTTTTCTTTATCGCCTTGTACTAACTTTGAAACAGGGATACCAGTAGATTTAGAAATGATTTCCGCAATATCATTTTCAGTTACTACTTCTGAAATCATCTTATCATTACCAGTTCTTGTTTCATATTCGTTAATTTCTTTTTCAAGTTCAGGGATAGTCTTGTAGATTAATTCACCTGCACGATTATAATCTGCCTTTAACAAAGCATCTTCATATTCTTTACGGTAATTTTCTACTTCTTTTTGTTTTTCCTTAACACTTGCAAGTTCGGCTTTTTCTTTCTTCCATTTTTCCATCATTGTGTTGAAATTAGTTTGTTTTGTATCTAATTCTGCACTGATTTTTTGTAAACGATCTTTTGATAATGCATCTTTTTCTTTTTCTAGAGCAGTCTTTTCAATTTGTAATTGAAGAATTTGTCTTTGTAACAAATCAAGTTCATTAGGCATTGAATTCATTTCTGTTCTAATTGAAGCACATGCTTCATCAATTAAGTCAATTGCTTTATCAGGTAAGAAACGATCGGTTATGTATCGGTTAGAAAGTGTTGCTGCAGCAATAATTGCAGGGTCGGAAATTCTTACACCATGGAACACTTCAAAACGATTCTTCAAACCTCTCAATATACTTATTGTATCTTCTACAGTAGGTTCATTGATATATACTTTTTCAAAACGTCTTTCAAGGGCTGAATCTTTTTCAATATAATTACGATATTCATTTAAAGTAGTTGCACCAATACAATGTAACTCACCACGAGCAAGCATTGGTTTTAACATGTTACCAGCATCAAGGGCACCATCGGCACGACCGGCACCAACAATCAAGTGAATTTCATCAATAAATAGGATTAATTCACCATTCTTTTCCTTTATCTTATTAAGAACAGCTTTTAATCTTTCCTCAAATTCACCACGATATTTTGCACCAGCAACAAGCGCACCCATATCTAGTTCATATATATGACAACCCTTTAAGTTTTCAGGAACATCTTCTTTAACTATACGAGTTGCTAAACCTTCAATAATGGCAGTTTTACCAACACCAGGTTGACCAATTAATATTGGGTTATTTTTTGTTTTACGCGCAAGGATTTTTACAATACGCAATATTTCTTCTTCACGTCCGATTACGGGGTCGATTTTACCGGCCTTTACATCTTCAGTTACATCTCTACCAAATTTTTCAAGGATATTTTCATCTTTAGAGTAATCTTGCATTTCCATATATCTCACTCCTTTTAGCACTCTCATACCTTGTGTGCTAATATTATTATACCCTTTTTTTTACATTTGTCAATACTTTATTTAAAAAAATTAAAATAATTTAAAAAACTTCTATTTTTGAGAAATAGAAGTCTTTATTTATTCTTTTATTCAGAACGTAAAGCATTAACAGGATCCATTTTAGCAGCTGCACGAGAAGGTATTAATCCCGAGAATAGTGTTAAGAAAATACTTAAACTAATCATAATTATAGCATGATACCACTTCAATGAAACTAAAGAATATATGCCGGTAAAATGACCTATTATTAAATTACCAATTATTTCTAAAATTAAAGTAATAATTATACCTATTATACCAGCTACTGCTCCAATAATAAATGTTTCGGCGTTGAATAGATGTCCAACATCTTTTTTACGACCACCAAGTGATCTAATAACACCTATTTCTTTTGTACGTTCAACAACCGATACATATGTAATGATACCGATCATAACCGTTGAAACAACTAACGATATGGCAGTAAAGACGATTAAAGAAGTTGTAACAACTGTAATTAGGGTATTAATCATTGAAATTACAAGTGATAAATTATCAGTGTAAGTGATAGTTGAGCGATCTGCTTTGGTTAAGGTTTTACCATTTACAACAATAGTTTCCTCATTATTCCATGCATCTAAATACTTTAGTACTAAATCTTTAGTATCAAAATCAACAGGATATATCGAGATACCAGTTGGAATATTACTTCCGCCTACTTCATTTAGTGATAATGTGCACATTGTAGTTGAAGACGATGAACCACTACCACCGCCCATAATAGAACCCATCATACTTGCAAATCTTGATTGCAAAGATGTGCTGCCTACTAATCCAATGCCTTTTTTATCACCATTAAAATAGTAATCATATTCATAAACGATACCTGCTTTGATTCCTGGAGTAGAAGTGCCAGTTTCAGAATCATAATTTACTGTATATATACTAGTAAATTTATTGCCATCAATTTTTCTTAATTCTTCAGCAATTTGTGAATTCTTATTTACTGCTAATATATGATTAGTTAAGGCTTCTGTATAAAAGAATCCACTAGTTAATGATCCATAATTAACATTTTCTTTAGGACATAGAATACCAACAACTTGAAGTTCTACCGCATTCGATGTTGAACTATATTCATTATCCATATACGGGTTATAGAAGAATGGGTATGCAGAAGCAGGTTTTAAAATATTGTTGCCTTCATTTTTAGTATATATTGAGTTATTAGGATACCAATAGAATTTTTTATTTTTAAGTTCTTGGTAAGAAAATTTCTCTTTATCCAAAGCTGGGTTATATTTTTCATTATTTTTATCAAAAGCTTTATATGCTGCATTTAAAAATTCTTCTTCAGTGTAATAACCAAGTTGGGCTAAAATTAAATCAGAAACTTCACTGTTTCGATTAACTACTAACATTATTTCATTCTTTTCAGTAGCCATTTTACCATCGACTAAATCGTATTGTGATAACAAATATTCTTTATTAGGTAATAGTTGAGTAAATGCTTGTGAAAGGGTTGTTACTGCAGATGAAGATTCTTTAAATTCAGTTTCTTCTAATAACGATGCATATATATTCTTAATAGTAGCAATTGACGTACTTCTTGTTTTATTATTAACCGTAAAATCAGTATAGATACTAAATGATAAATCAACACCATAATCAAATGCTAGTGATTCTAAATAAGAACTTGGCATATTTTTCAAATACGCAACGTAGTCTTCATTTATTTCATTAGTAACTAAAATTGAATTCATTTTTTCAGCTCTTTTTGCAAGTTTTTCTAAAATTGAATCAACATAAATATAATTAGATTCTTTTAAGATTTCTTTTTTCTCACTTCGTGTCATTGAATTCATCATAGCATTTATATCGTATGCTTGTTCAGTAATTGTAATTGGATTACCGGACAACATATCTTCTTGCATACTATTTATGTAATCTGTTATACCCGATGATAAAGCTAAAACTACTGATACACCAATAATACCAATTGATCCCGCAAAGCCAACCATCAAAGTTCTTTTTAACTTGCACATTAAGTTACGCGCTGAAAGTCTAAAGGCAGTCCAAAATGACATTTTAGCTTTTTCAGGAGTTGCTGAATTGGCAAACTTTTCTTTTTGTTCTTCTTCGTTTGAACAAACCATGCTATCACTTGATACTTCACCATCTAATAGTTTAACTATTCTTGTTGAGTATTTTTCCGCAAGGTCTGGATTATGAGTTACCATTATTACCAATTTTTCTTTTGATATTTCTTTTATTAAATCCATAATTTGTATAGAAGTTGTTGTATCAAGAGCACCAGTTGGCTCATCTGCTAATAGTATTTCAGGTTCATTTACTAAAGCTCTTGCAATAGCTACTCTTTGACATTGACCACCAGATAATTGATTAGGTTTTTTATTATATTGGCCTTTTAATCCAACCTTATCAAGAGCATTTTTAGCTTTTTCTACTCTTTCATTTTTTTCCATCCCCGCAATCGTTAACGCAAGTTCAACATTTTCCAAAATAGTTTGATGGGGAATTAAATTATAGCTTTGAAAAATAAAGCCAATACGATGATTACGATAAACGTCCCAATCGCGATCGGTAAATTCTTTAGTTGAAACGCCATTTATTACTAAATCTCCATCAGTGTATTTATCAAGTCCACCAATTATATTCAATAGTGTTGTTTTACCACAGCCAGAAGGTCCTAAAATTGAAACAAATTCATTTTTTCGAAAGTTTAAATTTATGCCCTTTAAAGCTTCAACTTTAGTGTCCCCCATAATGTAATCTTTCTTGATATTAACCAGTTTTAACATTATTCTACCTCCCTTTTATTTAATATAGTGTTTATTTGTTTAATAGTTGAAAAGAAAGCTTGGTATTTTTCTTCACCAATTTCCTCTTTTAATAGTTTTGCTTGTTCTTTATGAACCTTAAAAATATCTTTACATACTTGAATTGCTTTTTCAGTAGGGACAATAATAAAACTCTTTTTATTTTCTTCTACTTGTTGTCTAGTTATTAATCTTTTGAGTTGTAAACATACTAGTGCTTGAGAAATTGCTGATTTAGATACCTTTAATTCTTGCGATAGTTTAGATACATTCATTTTATCAATACTAGATAGTCCTATTATCATCAGTTCTAAATGATTGATTTTCAATTGATGACAAGCCTTTGAAGTTATTTCTTCAATATATTTATTCATTTTATAAATTTGGATTATTGTCTCATATTCACAATTCATAATACCTCCATATATTGTTAAGTTCTTAACAATATTAGTATACAATATTTAAATTCTTTTGTCAATAATTTATAAAAATGAAAACATTTTCTATACTTTATAATTATAGTTGACTTTTACCATAATTTTAGTATAATATTATTGTACTATTTCATTGTCTTATTTTAACGTAAGCATTAATAGTAAGCATGATTTATTAATAAATAATTTCATTCGCCTTTATGTGAGATAGATTTGGCAATATGGCTTTTATGTGGTTCGATTCCACACTCAACATTTTTTTATAATACTTAAGAGTTAAGTATAACCTATCCTGTTAAAGAGAGAACTTTAAATCAATGAATTATTTATTGTATAGCATTATTAAGTTAATGCTATGCCTAGGGAAATGTGCTTGTGTAAGGAAGGATACCGTTTTTTAACTAAATAGTCATTTTTATATTTAGGTATAAAACCCATTATTTATCTTAACTAACTTAATTCTTTACCCCCATCACTTAGTTTATTACTTTTAGGAGGAAAATATATATGAAAATTTATATCAATAATAATCAAATGGGAGTTATCACTAAAAATTGCAAAGCAAAATCGCTACTTCCAGGTGCACGTCACATTGCCCCTTGGAAGAATTTAATAATTGTAAATGATAAGCTTAGCTACGAAGAAAGTGCTTTCTTATTCGATAACTATTCTTGTTCTAAAAAGTTAGTAGATAACACTGAAACATTAGTAGTAAAAGAAGGAGAGTTCGCAATTAGATTTGTAGATGATGTATATACTGGTTCATACAAACCTGGCACTTACCACTTTTTAAAAAGTAGTTTAGCTAAGGTAGTTAAAACTTTCGATAAAAATGTTCTTCTTATTAAGGATCTTCCCAATAGAATTGCCACAGATTTAATAAAGAAAGAAATTGCGACACGTGCTATCGTTGGTCCAAATGAAAAAGGAGCATTATTTATTAATAATAAATTCCATAAAATAATTGAACCAGGTGAATATTATTTAAATAATCTAAACATTGCATTATCAGTAAAAGCATATCCAAGTAATATTACTACTATATTATCACAAAACCAAGAACTTTTAACAAAAGATAAAGTTAATTTAAGAATTAACTTCTGGGTAGATTATTTAATCACTGATTTAGAAAAACTTGTTACAACAATTGGTGAATCATATTATGACCATCTATATAATTTAGTACAAATGGCTCTTCGTTCAGTTATATGTGACAAGACACTTGATGAAATACTACTAGAAAAAGAAAAGATTTCTAAAGACATTTTAAGTTATCTTAAATCATATGAATCTAAATACTTTGTTTCTTTCGAAGATGCCGGCATAAAAGACATCATTCTTCCTGGTGAAATCAAAGATATTCTAAATACTGTATTGATTGCGGAAAAACAAGCTCAAGCAAATGTTATAACAAGACGTGAAGAAACAGCCTCAACTAGAAGTTTGTTAAATACCGCTAAATTAATGGAAGAAAACGATGTATTATATCGTTTAAAAGAATTAGAAATGTTAGAACGTATCTTTGATAAAGTTGGTAACATTAATGTTGATGGTGGTAACTTTATTGAATCACTTGAAAACATTGTTGGTACTAGAAGAAAAGAAAAATAAAAAGCAAAAAAGGATGCAAATGCATCCTTTTTATTTAGCGCTCTTAATCATCAATTTGCACATCATATTAGAAAATTCCACATTATTTGGAAGTTTGAAGCCTTCCATTAATAATGCTTGATTATAAAGCAATTTAGCATATTCTTTAATTTCACTAGGATCTTCAGAATAAACTTTTGATAATGCTTTGAACAAATCATGATTAGGATTTACTTCTAATATACGATCGGCTTTAATCTTATCATTAGTAGGCATTGCGTCAATAACTTTTTCCATTTCAAATGAAATGCCATCACCAGATACTAAGCATACTGGAGAATCAACTAATCTAGTTGATAATACAACATCTTTTACTTCATCTTTTAAAGCTTCTTTCATGGCTTCTAGTAAATCTTTATTTGTTTCTTTTTGTTCATTTATCTTTGCTTTTTCTTCTTCAGTTGATAAGTCGTCTAGTGTTGCTTGGTTAACTGACTTAAATTCATGTTCTTGATATTTATTAATTATCTTAAATAAGAATTCATCGACATCATCAGTTAAGATTAGAACATCATAACCATATTTCTTGATAATATCCATTTGAGGCATTGCAAGTACTTCATCTTTAGTTTTACCTGAAGCGAAGTAAATATCTTTTTGACCTTCCTTCATATTTTCAACATATGTCTTTAGGCTAATCATGTCATCAGTATTAGTGTCTTGATATATTAATAAATCTTGTAATAATTCTTTCTTTGAACCATAGTTTTCATATGCGCCAAATTTCAAATTAATACCATAGTTTTTGAAGAATTCTTTATACTTTGCAAAATCTTCTTTTTGTAAAGTTTGTAATCTATTAATAATCTTTTTCTCAATATTCTTTTGCATTAACAATAATACTTTATTTTGTTGCAACATTTCCCTACTAATATTTAAAGATAAGTCACTTGAATCAACAACACCTTTAACAAATCTTAAATAGTCTGGGATTAACTCCTTGCATTTATCCATAATGAATACACCCTTTGAATAAAGTTGAAGACCTTTTTCATAATCAATTGAATGTAAATTTCTTGGAGGCAAGTTAGGTATGAACAATAAAGTGCTATAATTTACATTTCCTTCAACATTAAACATTAAATGTAACATTGGTTTTTCATAGTCATAGAATTTATCCATATAAAAATTATCTAACATTTCATCTGTTACATCATTTTTATTCTTCTTCCAAATTGGAACCATTGAGTTAAGGGTTGTAAGTTCTCTTACTTCATCGTACTCATCTTCAATTACTTTACCATTTTCATCTAGTTTAGGTTCTTCTTTTGTCATATATAAAGTAATTGGGTAGCGGATATAATCAGAATATTTTTTAACCAAATATTGTAATGTATACTCATCTAAGTATTGATCATAATCAACTTCAGTTTTACCATCTTCTGATTTTTGATTTTCTTTCAAATACAATGTGATACTTGTACCATCAGTTGTTTTACTACTTTCTTCTATTTCATAAGTATCTTCACCAGTTGATGTAAACTTATAGGCTTTTTCGCTATATGGAGATTTAGTTTCTACAACTACTTTCTTAGCTACCATAAATGCTGAGTAAAAACCAACACCGAATTGTCCAATAGTTTCAGGTGCAGCTTCAGCATTTTCTTTTGCTTCTTCTAATTTTTTAACAAAAGCAAGAGTTCCTGATTTAGCAATGGTACCCAAATTATCATTTACTTCATCATATGTCATACCAATACCATTATCAGTTATTGTTAATGTACGATTGTTTTTATCGACATCTAGATGAATTTCATAGTCATTACGCTTTGCTAATTTATCATCTGTTAATGACAAATAGTGATATTTATCAATAGCATCTGATGCATTAGATAATAATTCTCTTAAAAATATTTCTTGATTTGTATAGATTGAATGAATCATCAAGTCTAATAAACGTTTTGATTCAGTTTTAAATTCTTTTATTTCACTCATATTCAGCACTCCTTTTAGCACTCTTAAATTATAAGTGCTAATTATATTATAACCTTTTTTTACAGTTTGTCAATAGTAAAGTGCTTTATAATTTTATATAATCATATAAACTCATTGTGAGTTGAGTTATATCTTTAAATTTATAGTTTTTTATTTGTAAGAAAAACATTTTAAATTTTTTTATTCACTGTCCACTTTAGAAACATCATATCATAAATCTATTATCGCTTTTCACTTCTGTTTTAGACCATAAGATTTTCTATCTAGTCATAAAAAAGAGTGCAACTATCTAAATGGATAGCTACACCCCTGCAAGTTTGTGTTAATTATTTTTAATCGGCTTATCCCAAAATTGTTCAATAAACTTTAAATTTTCTTTGCTTTTTTCAATTCTAATAAATGATTTTTTTGAACCGCCATCATATTTTGTGCTTTGTGATTCTATAAAAACATAATAAATTGTTTCCCTTGAAAAGGTTGCAATAATAATGTCTTGAATATCATCGATTTTAATTGTTAATTTATATCCACATATTAATCCTCTTCGAGATAATGTGTTATTAACGCTGTCATAAATAACCAAGTAACCAAATCTATTCGCAACTAATCCAGATAAAATAATAAATGGTAAAAATCCAATTGTCATTATTATTTCAATCAATATATCATTTTTATAAATTATATTGTTAATTAATAAATAAACATTTATCAACTCGATAACAATAAATAAACTCATAGAAATTAAATAAAAAATTGCTGCAAATTTTGATGAATAAACTTTATTTTTCATTTTGTCTTTCTCCTAAACTTTAGAATCCATAACTATACATATAGGACAAATTATTCATTTGTTTTCTTTTATTGATCCTATTTCGAATAACATCGGCTGTTAAACCTATTCCACCTACTTTTTTACAAGTCTGATTTTATCAAAATTAATTGCCTATTTTTCCCCAGACTTTTTACAAACTCAGTTTACTCATAGAGTAAACTCACCTAGTTTTGCTTGTAAAAGGAATTTGCTATTATTTATTCTTTTTATTTTCTTTTCTAAATTTTCTTAGTTGTTTTAGTTCTTCCTTTTCTTCTTTAGTGAATTTAAACTCGTTATAATCAACAATTTCCCACCAAACAACAATAACAAGGAAATATATAATACTAATACCAAAAACGCATAACATTGTGATTATAAACACTTTTGCTGAAACAACGTTTGTAATAACTCCATTAGCAAATATATCTACAAGTAATAAGATTAAACTTAGAATTGCTAATCTAGAAATACATAAAATGGAACTATTTTAAAATAATTGCAAGGATAATGTTCTTTATCTTTAAATTTTATTATTTTTCTAAAAATCGAATCATCCTTAACTTTATATTTATATTTTAATTTCGTTGACATTGGTCTTCTAGTATCAAGACACATAGCGAATGATATTAATAAAATTGACCATATAGTTCCAACTAAATATAACAATTCCATATTATTCCTCCTAGAATCCACAATCAATTTGTCCTAAACCATAACTTAATCCATATGTTGCAGCCGTTGTGCCCCAAATTATTAATGCACTTTTTGTAAAGTTTTGAGAAATAGATTTTGCAAGAGAATTTGCAACTCTACCTCTCCATAAGTTCATTACTTTTTGATAACCCGCACCTGTTCCATACTTATCAAATGCAGTTAAAATCACCTTAACACCTGTTCTTCCTATATCATCAAGATTACTTCCAATAGATTTAAAGTGTTGAGCACCTCTTCCACTAGCTAAGCCACCTAATGCTCCTAATCCAGTTGCAATTAACGCACCAGACCAACTAAAGTCATCGTGGAATACTGCCGAATCTAATGTGTATTGTGCTAATCCCGTTCCAGCTCCAGCTGCAATAGAGCCTATTAGACCAATACCCGTATAAGCTAATGCCGTTGAAGCAACTGCAAACAATCCATCAACACCTGCTTGAAGCCAGTTCACATAACCATATTGAACATATTGACTAATCGCACTAGCTACTGACCCTATAACAAATGAAACAGCTAGTCCCACTAATAATGATATTGCGAAGTGTCCAGAAGGATCGTACTTGTTAATAGGATCATTCATGCAATAACAATATAGATTTAGCCCATTTATACTTTCAGGGTCTAAATAATCTACATCATCTACTGATACCCATCTTCCTATTTCTGGACTATAATATCTTGTATTACAATAATATAATTCTGTTTCTTCATCATAATAATATCCTTTATATATAAATGGATTATATTTTGATACATTATTATTTTCTAGAGATGAATTATTGATTGGTAAAGACTATTGGAATTTTGCTTGTAATGATGAGCACGGGTTTGACATTGTATTCGACCAATATAAAATATCTTCACAATATATAAAAGACGCATTAACTAGAATTAGAAATAAATATGGATGTTAGATACAGGCATTTGCTTGTATCTTTTTTTGCTAGAAAAAGAGTACAACTATCTGTTAGGAGAATTGTACTCCTGCAAGTTTGTGTTATTTGTTTAATAATTCATTTATAAATTGTTTTGCTAATATTCTTTGTTTTTTCCAAAACAAATCGTTTTTAAGTGCTTTTAAGGTCCAAATTTCTTTTTTATACAATTTTCCATTTAAAGAAACTTCTATAAAATTCTTATCAATCTGAGAATATAATTCTAATGCTTTTTTGTTAATTAAATTCTTTTTTACTAATTCATTTAAAATTTTAATATCCTCACTAAGCCAATCGTTCGCTATATCTTCAGTATAATAATCTCCCATATCTAATTCAAAAGCCTTTTTTATTTGTTCTTCATATTCTAAAGATAGAATATTAGCTTTGTTTAAAAAATATTTAATTAATAATTCATCGTCAAGCATTATTTATCCCTCCTATTAAAACAAATATAGGCCTCTCCAAGTTCCTTACAATATTCGCAAGCAAGATTATAATTTAATTCTTCAAATAAGTTTAGGCGCAGGTCAATTTGCTATTGAAACTACAAGCCCTAAAATAAATAATGAAACAAATATAATCATTCCAATTAAAGTTAAGTAAAATAATGTCCAATAATTTTTAACCATTCTTATCCTCTCCTTAATATATGAATATAATGATTTGAATGTAGATATATAGAAACACTTTCTTTAATCTACTTTTAACAATTTCATACCATACCAGGCACCTGTTGCTCTAACACACCAATAACCCAGTTAGGTAGTGAAAAACGTCCTATTGAAACATAGTTACTAATTGAAATATTTATACTGCACGCATATACGTTCAATTCATTAGTACTTTTAATCTCCAAATAATTTGCATCTTAATCTACATTTTTATTACTAGTATGACTTTAGATTTGCTCCATACATTTACATTCTAACATATATCTTTCTTTATTGCAATAATTTCTATGGGATTTTAGCTTAATTTGCAAAAATGTAAAAACAACTTTCTAAAATACTGTAGTAATATAAATAAATTTACTGATATCAGTAGACTATTTAACAGCTATAAAAAATATCATTTATGTTATAAATTAAGTTGACAGTAATATGCTAAATTATAAAATTATAATAACTAAAAAGTAAGATTTACATTGTTTGACAAAACCCCTACCTACTTTGAAGTGGATAGGGATTTTTATCAGTAGAATTTTTTTACAGAGCCCTATTAAGTAAGATCGCCTCTATTTTATATTTTGTTCAAGTCCAATTACAATTAAAATTTTTCTAAATCATTCCATTTTTTATTAATTAGAGTAAATGTAAATAGATTCATTAAATAACCACCTACAATAAATGCGACTAATATTCCATAACTATTTATAAAATTAGATATATCTACTAATGAATTTATAAAATTTAAAAACAAGATTGTTATCAAAATGGATAAGAAACCAAATAATGCACTACTAATAAAATATGCATTAAATTTCTTCTTATTAATTTTTTGTTTTGCCATTTTTATAAACAACCAAAAAAATAAAATTACAGTTCCAAAAATAGGTATAATAGCTAAATAATTAATTTTTTTATTCATTTATTTTTCCTCCAATTAATGAAATAACTGATACCAGTCGATATTTAAAGATATTTCATATCCTAAGCCCAAACCTATGCCAAATTTAATACCATTAGTAAAATCAATTGTAAATCCAATTCCGACATATCCTTTAACACCAATGCTTATAGCATTTCCAAACTGAAGTCCAACTGTTCCAGAAATTATCTCAGCAGTACCAGAAATACCAGCACCTACAGATGCATTTACATTCCAAGTTCCAAATCCTAAATAAATATTTGGATTAGCACAATGATCATTTGGAAGTGAACTAAACCATTTTGGTGTATGAAAAGTTGCGTCTAATACTCCTGTACTAAACGAAGCTAGTGAATAACCATCTCCAAATGTATATCCCCAACCTAATGTTCCTTTAGCATAAAAAGCATAAACCGACATCCAAGAAGGCATTTCATATTTTTCTGGAGTTAATAATCCAACAGAGAAACTCAATGGGTTAGTTGATGTTTTATTAGCAGAACCACCTATAGTACTCGGAATTAAAACAACATTCATATTGGTTGACATAGCAGAACTACTTAATGTTGGGACAATTTTTTTACTTACATTGTTGTAAGAATAAGATATTGGATTATTATTTGCATATGCATATAGATTTAATCCATTGATAGAATGTGGATTTAATTCACTTACATCAGATACTTGTAGAAAACGTCCTATTTCTGGACTATAATATCTTGTATTACAATAATATAATTCTGTTCTTCATCATAATAATATCCTTTATATATAAATGGATTATATTTTGATACATTATTATTTTCTATTATTGTTTTTTCTACTTTGCCATATGCATCGTATTTATATTCTACTATGCTGTTGCCTTCTTCATCTTTAATCTTTATTATATTTCCAGTTATATCTTTTATATAATAGTATTCTTTATTTGATTCTGTTACACTTTGTAGTTCATCTCTTTGGTCGTATGTAAAGTACATCGTTATTTTTCCACTCGATGTTACTTTTTCCATCTTCATTATTTTACTACCTATTAGACTATATTCTGTAGTTCCTTCTTCGGTTTCTTTCTTTGTTCTTATTCCTTCGGTATTGTAGCTATATTTAATATGTTCTCCTATTTGGATTAGGTTCTTATCTTCCCATAATAGATTTTGTTCTTTTTCTTTTAGCCACATTTTTATTGGTTGGCCACATTTATTAGCATCGTATGTTATATAATATGTTTTTATAATTAAAAAATTAAAAAAGTTAGCCCTATATACTAAAAGGGGAACTAACTTATTATTATTATTTTAGGTTTCCCCCAAGTATTTACATTTTATCATATATCTTTCTTTATTGCAATAGTTTTTATAAATTTTTAACTTAATTTGTCGTAATGCAAAACAATTTTCGAAAGATTGGCATATATAAACCTGTTGTGAGTCGAAATACCCCTTAAATTTATATCTTTTTTATTTGCAAGAAAATCATTTTAAGAATTTTGCTATCATATAAGCAGAAACAGTACTTTCGTATATTATTCGATCATTAATAACTTTAAAGGAGATAATACAAATAACAATTTTAAAAGGTTAAAAAAGAGTGCAACCATGAATTAAGATAGCTACACTCTTGCAAGTTTGTGTGATTCTATAAAATGAATAAGTTTTGCCAAGAGGCCATTTAATAATTTTTTCTATTTATTCTTACTCATCATCTTTAAATATGAATATTAAAAATTTAAATTTTTAATTACTAATTTATTATTTTGAACACAACATTCATAAGCGTAATTAATTTTGTCACTTTTAGAAATCAATCTATATAAACAAGCATTTTCTAAATGGGTATCATTTAATATTTCTATTACAATTCCTTCTCTATAAAAAGATATATAGAAATCACCATATGATTTAAAATTAATATTTTTAGGCTTTGCATTGTAGAGCATTGCATTAATAACTTTTAATTGTTTACATAGATATGATTTTTCTATATTTGTTTGACTTCTATATTTTTTTACACTCATTTCTTTTCGATTACAATCCAAATATAGATCATTAAAACTTAACAAAATTTCATTATGATTCCTTATTCTAAAATTAGTTTCAATTTCAATTTTGATTTCCTCATTATCCCCTACAAATAATAACTCAAATCTATCATCAACTATACCTAATCCTCTTACAAAATCAATTTTAGTAATTTTCATATTTTTCAATAATTCTTTAAAATCTAAATTTTCATTAAACTCTTTCATATTATTCTCCTTACTAGCTAAAGAACAATTCAATAATTAGCTGTTCAATTTCTTTATATGAATAATTTTGACCAGAAATATAATCATGTAAAATTCTTCTTTGTTCTTTTGATAATTTATATTTGTTACATAACGAATTAAATTGCTTGTTTTCATATTGGTTATGACCCATTCTGGGACCATTACCTTTAGCAAACATTAATAATCCATTTGCAACCAAAGCCCCTGCTACACTCAGCACTTGTTTGCCACTAACAGTTATTTCTATTGTTCCTGTAATACCAAACATCAAAGTACCACCAGAATTTATCCATCCAAAAGTTGAAATACTTGCAGAAAAACTCATTCCAGCAAAAGCTCCTAATCCTGCACCGATTGCTCCACCTAATACTGTTGCACCCAAATAATCATACCAAGCAACACTTCCATTAAAAATTTGACCATCATCTTGGTAATCAATATAGGCTGCAGTTCCTTCTTCAGTTTCTTTCTTTGTTCTTATTCCTTCGGTATTGTAGCTATATTTAATATGTTCTCCTATTTGGATTAGGTTCTTATCTTCCCATAATAGATTTTGTTCTTTTTCTTTTAGCCACATTTTTATTGGTTGGCCACATTTATTAGCATCGTATGTTATATAATACGTTTTGTTATTTTTGATATCTTTTATTCTTGTCAATGCATCAAATTCGTCATCATCATTATATGAATAAAGATATTATTAATAGTACCCATCCCAAATTATGTTCATAATTTAAACTAACAAAAAATCCTATTAGTAAAAATAGTTTAAAAACCAATATTGCGAAAAACAATATATAATTTCTCCAACTATTGCTGCTACACTAATTAACCATACTGCTCACTAAGATTACAATAAGAAATCTGATTATTTAAGCACTATCAATATAAATAAAATAGTTATAGCATTTTTATTAGAATATCAATTTCTTTTTTTGATTAATTTAGTATTTCCATTAATAATGGTTATTGTAAAACCACGTTTTTTTATTTACATTGTTATACCTTTGATTTTGAATTCGATTTAATTTCATAATTGTCTAGAATAACTAATTTTTGCAAATCACAATCATATGCAATAAACATAACTTTATAATTTCCCTTTGCAAAATTACTATCATTATATTGACCAGTCGTAACATTATAGAATATAAAATATTCAAAATTATCTGACTGAATTTGAATTTCATATGGTAGTACAGATTTAATATAAAAATCTAGTTCATCTTCCCATAATTGACTATTTTTGATTTCTTGTTCAAATTTTTCTTTACTTTTGTCATCAGTGATTTTAACATAACTAATGTCATATGAATCCCTTTTACTTGTTGCAATTTTTATTTCCCTTGGAAGCTCAATGTTCATTTTATTTTCGATAGTAATTATATTATCAGTATCATATGAAATGTTTGAATCAATAAATCTATATGACCCAAATATTGCCAACAATGGCAAAACAATAACTGCAACAATAATATTCTTTTTATATTCTTGTTTGTCTTTTTTCAATTTTAAACCAATTAAAATTGATAAAACCCCTATTGGAATAAACAATAGCATTATCCATATATACCTTGTCATTCCAAGTGCAGAAAATATTTCTGGCTCGCCAAATATAGCTATTATCACCAATGAAACAAATGGTGAGATTAGCGTTAGCAAAAATAATATATCCCCAAAAAATTCTTCTTTTTTCATTTTTTCCTTTCTATGTAGATTATAATTACGCATCTAATTAGCATTTTCAATATCACTACCATATAAATCAAAACAAGTATTACACTGAAAAAGCCACATTAATTTCTACATTTTTATATATTATTGTATACTCCTATTATAATCTTAATTTTTTAAATCATAATAACGTACTATTCATTATTTGTTATCAGTTTTATCAATGTTTTTAAATATTATCTAACAACGTTTTGAACATTATTATCCTTTAGTATATTTTCAAATTCTTCTTTATATCTTGTACATATTAAAACTTTCTTACCATTGATATATAAATTAAATTTATACAATGCTGTTCTTCTAGCTTTTTTGCATTTGTATTTTTCTATATCAGTAATATCAATTTCTTTTTTTATAAACAATGTTTTTAATGAAATATGTTTATCGTTAATTTCTATTTTATATTTTATAGCACATAGCCATGTATATAAACCAAAGGTTCCTATTATAAACCACATTATTGCTAATAATACATCATCTTTATCTTTTGATTTATAAGATATTAATAATATTAGTACGGCAAAAATATATCCTATAACCATCAAATACATTGAAACCTTACTTTCTTTTTCCATTCCGTCAATTATTTTTTTATCCATATTTTGCTCAATACAATATAAGTTTAATAAGAATTTCTTGCTTATATTTATTCCTTTCTTTGTTTTTATTCTTTCAGTATTGTAGCTATATTTAATATGTTCCCTATTTGTTCTTTTAGTCTTATTAATTAGCATCGTATGTTATTTAATACGTTTTGTTACTTTTTTGATATCTTTTATTCTTGCCAATGCATCAAATTCATCATCATTATATGAATAATCATATTCTTTTATTTGAAAAGTTAAGTTTTTAATTTTTATTTTAATTTGTTTTTATATTTAAAAAATTAAAAAAGTTAGTCTTATATACTAAAAGGGGGACTAACTTATTATTATGATGATTTTAGGTTTCCCCCAAGTATTTACATTTTATCATATATCTTTTTTTATTGCAATAGTTTTTGTAAATTTTCAACTTAATTTGTCAAAATGAAAACAATTATTGATAATAGATTTTAAAACTCATTAATTGTGTTAAACAATTTTACAAAAAACACATTAGAATTCAAGTAACCAATATCAGATTACTATATCTAATGTGTTTTTTTATTCAGTCCGTTTTTAACGAACATGTTCAAGCTTATTTAGATAATTTATATACTTAGGAAATGCTATTTTCTAGCATCTCCTAAGATTTTATTTTATATTAATTTTATAATCATTTAGAATGATTAATCTTTGTAAATCACAATCGTAAGCAATAAATATACATTCATATTGTCCACTTAATGGAACCATGTTATATTCACTACTCGTAATATTATAAAACACAAAATAATCAAAAGTTTCAGATTCATATTGAATGTCTAATGGCAATAAATTTTTAATCCCATAATTTAATTCATTTTTCCATAATGAAGTACTTTCAATTTCTTTTTCGAACGCATCTTTACATTCATTATCAATAATCTTAACATAACTTATGTTATATAAATCTAATTTGTTCGTTGCCACTTTAATTTCATCAGGGAGTTCAATATCTATTTTATCTTCAATAGTTAATACATTATTAATATCATACGAAATGTTACTATTAAAAATAAATCTATATGAGCCAAAAATTATTAACAATGGCAAAGAAATAAATGCAACAATTAAATTCTTTTTATATTTTTGTTTGTTTTTTTTAAGTTGTAATCCTATTAAAATTGATAAAATTCCAACCGGAATAAATAATATCATTAACCATGAGTACCTTATTATTCCTGCAACGCCAAATATTTCTGCTTCACCAATCATACTTGCCAATGAAAACGAAATCATTGGAGAAATTAATGTCATCCAAAATAATATATTACCTAAAACTTTTTCTTTTTTCATGTTTTTTTCCTTTCTATGCAGGTTGTAATCCTGGCACTGGGCTTGGATCCCCTGTTGTAACAAACTTATAAATCCAGCAAATTACTGCAACTAGACAGCCAGTATTTACACCTATAGTAAACCCATCTGTTCTAGTCATACCATTTCCTAAATCAGTATCCCAACCAAATGTAATAGAAGTTCCGCCAATTAAATTAATGTTTGCACCAACACTAAAATTTCCAATACTAACTTGAGCACCAATTCCTACAGTTTCTACATATGCTTCTACACCTAGAATATCAAATAAATTTATTCCTACACCAGCATAATATGTTGTTCCAAACCAGTTCATTACATCAGATGTGCTTCCTGCAAAAGCATATAGCACTCCTGATTGTCCTTGTGTATGCGTAATATAAGAAGAAAATCCAATTCTTCCAAAAAAACTTGTAGCGATATCTGGAGACGTATTCCATCCGGCAGATGTTCTTAATTCATATCCAAACAAATTAAAACCGCTGGATTTTGGTGACAATGTTTTAGCAATCTGTTTAACTGCATTAGCACTTATTCTACCTCCTGTAAAACCACCTACAGAAATAGATGAAACAGTAATTGAACCACTAGAAGAAACGGTTCTTTGTTTGTAATTCACTGGTTCATTCATGCAATAACAATATAGATTTAGCCCACTTACAGTTTCAGGGTCCAAATAATCTACATCATCTATTGATATCCATCTTCCTATTTCTGGACTATAATATCTTGTATTACAATAATATAATTCTGTTTCTTCATCATAATAATATCCTTTATATATAAATGGATTATATTTTGATACATTATTATTTTCTATTATTGTTTTTTCTACTTTACCATATGCATCAAATTCATCATCATTATATGAATAATCATATTCTTTTATTTAGACAGTTAAAAGTATTTAATTCTAACCATTTTAATTTGCTTTTATATTTAAAAAATTAAAAAAGTTAGTCCTATATACTAAAAGGGGGACTAACTTATCGTTATTATTATCATGATTTTAGGTTTCCCCCAAGTATTTACATTTTATCATATATCTTTTTTTATTGCAATAGTTTTTGTAAATTATTAACTTAATTTGTCAAAACGAAAACAATTATTGATAAAAGATTTTAAAGCTAATTAATTGTGTTAAACAATTTTACAAAAAAACACATTAGAATTCAAGTAATCAATATCAGATTACTATATCTAATGTGTTTTTTTATTCAGTCCGTTTTAATCAAACTAGTTCAAATCTATTATCGCTTTTCATTTTTGTTTTAGATCATATAATTTTTTATCTAGTTGTTTGTGTCAATTATTTATTATTTTACTAAAATTTTTTGGATCATTATATTCAGTAATAGCCATTATTGATACACAATCATCCTTTATCATACAAGTATGATAAATTTCTTTTCTAATGTCTTGTGCACTTTCTATTATCTTATCATTGATCAATATTTGTTTATTAATAAATGGTCCATTTTTTCCTTTTGTCTCATAAGCAACTGAAATAATTGTCACATTCTTTCCATTAAAACTTTTTACGTAAATTGTATCCGGGATTACCGCATTTTTTATCCACTTCTCAATTTCAGAAATATTGTATAATACCGGTTCAAATTTAAACTTCTTTTCACCATTAATGATTTTTATTTTCTCATTATAGTCAGATATATCAATCAATCTAATAAGGCATGGAGCAAAGAATAATAACCATTGCGTTAAAATAATAATACCAAGAATTCTATTTACTACATTATTTAAATTTATTGTATTAGAAATAATAATTATTATTAATGATATTAGTAGCAAATAGGCAATCAATGACAATTCATATTTATATTTTTTGCTTTTTGATTTTGTTGAAAATAACCATTTAATTAGACGTTTCATATTTCCTCCTAATATGCATGGCTTAAAACTACACCATTAGTAAATAAACCATTAATTGCTGTAAAAGGAGCTGAATATATCGCATTCAATGCAGCCATTTTACCAATTGTTTTAATTGAAACATTTTTAATACTTCCATTTACCAATTTTGTATTAATTTGTTTTGATACGGCAGTTAAACTGCCTCTACCAGAGTTTACATCAGGTATTTTAACGTTATCTAGTATACCTGCTGTAATTCCAGAAACAGAACCTATCAACAAAGATGTTGCAAAAATTTCACCTAACGAGTAATTAGACGCTCCTGTAATGTTAGACAATCCCATTGATATAACAGTTGATGAAGCTCCTGTAATAAAACCAGTAGCTACTGGCCCTAAGAAAGGAGTTAATGCTCCACCAATAGCACCACCTAATCCTGCTCCTACATAAGTTTGCCATGATGACATTTCCCATTCAGAAAAATCAAACCCATTTGTTACTACATTAGAAATAACATCAGAAGCAAGTTGACTTCCTAATCCAACCACCAAACCAATTCCTGCTCCTAACAACATTGCTAATATAACGCTATGTCCACTAGGATCAGCATAATTGACAGGATCATTCATGCAATAACAATATAGATTTAACCCATTTATACTTTCAGGATCCAAATAATCTACATCATCTATTGATATCCATCTTCCTATTTCTGGACTATAATATCTTGTATTACAATAATATAATTCTGTTTCTTCATCATAATAATATCCTTTATATATAAATGGATTATATTTTGATACATTATTATTTTCTATTATTGTTTTTTCTACTTTGCCATATGCATCGTATTTATATTCTACTATGCTGTTGCCTTCTTCATCTTTAATCTTTATTATATTTCCAGTTATATCTTTTATATAATAGTATTCTTTATTTGATTCTGTTACACTTTGTAGTTCATCTCTTTGGTCGTATGTAAAGTACATCGTTATTTTTCCACTCGATGTTACTTTTTCCATCTTCATTATTTTACTACCTATTAGACTATATTCTGTAGTTCCTTCTTCGGTTTCTTTCTTTGTTCTTATTCCTTCGGTATTGTAGCTATATTTAATATGTTCTCCTATTTGGATTAGGTTCTTATCTTCCCATAATAGATTTTGTTCTTTTTCTTTTAGCCACATTTTTATTGGTTGGCCACATTTATTAGCATCGTATGTTATATAATACGTTTTGTTATTTTTGATATCTTTTATTCTTGTCAATGCATCAAATTCGTCATCATCATTATATGAATAATCATATTCTTTTTCTACTATTTCGCCCTTTTTTTCGCAATAAGCAGTTCTATCACCATTTCCATCATATTCATATTCTTTTATTTGGTCTGTTAAATTATTTTGTTCTTTTATTAGCATTCCTAGTTCGTTATATTCATATGACACATCTTCTATTACTTCATTTGCTTTAATTACTTGTCTTCTTGATATTTTGCCAACTTCATTATATGTGTATGCTATATCTTCATCTTCATGCTTTTCTTTACTTATTCTTGTTTTATCATATTCGTAATTTATTTGTATTTTATTTTTACCCGTATCTATTTCTTTTCTTACTACTTGCCATAATTGGTTTTGTCCATAGTAAATATTTATTGTATCAATTTTATTTAGTTTTTGACATTCTATATCGCTTGAATATTCGTTGTTAAATATCAATTTTTCAAATCTTCCACTGTACGTTTTTTCACCATACTCGTTAATATTTCCTATGTATGTTGTAGAGGATGTAAGATCTATTTTTGTTAATGTCATTGCTTTTTTTCTTACTCCATTTATGTAATACAATAACATATTATTTTTATATGTAAATGTTAAACTATTCCAGTCTTCACTTATTATTATGTTTGATGCAACTTCCTTACCATTTATTGATACTTTTAAGTTCTTTGATTCATTAAAATAAAATGATAAAATTTCTGTTTGTTCTTTTTTGAATGTTATTATGGTATTATTATTTCTTGCTAATTTTTCATCATATTTAAATCTTAATGAAACTGTTCCCTCTTCTTTTAATCCTAACTCATATGCTAAAACTGATAGTGCATTTTGATTTGTTTTTGTTATATTATTATAATATACCATTCTTCTTAATATTGTATCAGTTATAAACATTCCATCTTTATCATTACTTGTTAGTTCTACTGTCTTATTGATAGTTGGTACTCTACCGTTAGTTGATACTGCATTTCCGTTTAATGATATTAATTCATAGCCTTCTTTTATCTTATCTTTTTGTTCATAACTCATTCCATAACCTTGAGTTGATATGTTAGCAGTTAATACTTCTTTTCCTTCTCTATATATTTGTTTGATATCACTTTGAGTATATTGGTCTATTCCTATCATTATCATGCTTAATTCAAATGGTATTTTTAATAAATTGTCATTTGGATTTTGATTTGAAGTTGTTTGAATGGTGGTATTTGTTTCTAGTTTATTTGCAATTGTTAGATATTTTATATCTTCAACTTTTTCATCTATTTCAAAACTACTTGTTATTTCTTCATTTAACATTATTTTGCAATATGTTTTTTTACTTTGATTCTTTCTATTTATACTAATGCCTATTAAATTCCATTCATTTGGCTTTAGCATACTAGTTGTTTCGCCTTTTAATGTAGTACTTCCTGATGTTCGATATGCAAGTTTACCATCTTCTGTTACATACAAGTTTGCTATTGTTTTATTTGTTAAACTTCCCTGAGAATCTACTATATTTTTCCCCAATATTATGATATTTTCTTGCCCAACTATTGTTTGACTTGTTGGTAATATCCATAATAATATCGTTTTATCACTTATAAACTCGCTCTTAAAATAGTTATTTGCCCTATTAACATTTGCTGTATCCAAATCATAACTTATACTATCATATTTATCTTTGAATACATATGTATCATAATTTTTTTCGCTATTTATTTTAGCAGTGTTTTCTTTTTGATAAAGACCATACATTCCTTTTCCAGTCTTTCCCGCTAACACTATTTCATTTTGGTATTTTTCATTTAATTTATTAAAATAACTAGTTATGGTTTTATTTGTTGTTTCATAATCATAAAAGTAATCATATGTTCTTTGATATTGATTATCTCTATAATTTATACTTTGTACATTATTTAACTTGTCATATTCATATTCTATTTGTTCATCGTTTGAATTTATGTATCTTATCAGTTTATCTTCATTATAACTGTAATAATGTTCCGTGCCATTTTTTACTTCTTGTGCTTGTGAAACATTCCCCATTTCGTCATATTGATAATTTATTATTTCTTCTTCATCTTCTGCTTGTTTGGTTATTTTTATTACTCTATCTTCGTCATCGTAATAATATTTCGTTTTCTTTCCAGTATTGTTTCCTAATTCATGTTCATATATTATTGAATCTATATATGTATTGTTTCTTTCTTTATAGCCATATTTTTCTAACGTTTTATTATTTTCTCCACACGCTATTTCTACTATTCTTCCATATTTGTCATATGTATATGTATATCGTGTTCCTCTTAACTCACCTATACCAACTATATCATTTAGAGCATTGTAACCTACTATTTCATTGGCCTGTAAGTTACTAGTTGTACTTCCTAACTTCTTTGACATAAGAACTTTTTTTAAGTTGTCTAATTCATCATATTTATATTCTTTTATCAATCGGTTACTATATTTTATGTTTTTTATAGTATTTACTTTTTCATACTCATATCTTGTTATTTTCCCAAATTCATCGGTTGTACTTGTTTTATTATTATTGCTATCATATGTTGCTTTAGTACTATACAAACATTCTTGATTGTTGTATACTTTTGTCTCTGTTACATTTTGATTGTTATCATATGTATATTCTATTTTTATACCATTAATATCTTTTATTTCTTTTAAATTACCTTCTTCATTGTATTCTAAATCATAACTTGTTCCATTTGCATTTATTACTTTCTTCAATGCATTGTTATCGCCATATAATAAATTTATACTTTTATTATTTTCGATTATTTCGCTTAAATTACCACTTTTGTCGTAGCTATAATTTATTCCATATGATGAATTTCTTAATTGTATGCAATCTACATATACGTCTTTTGTACCATTGTAGCTTATTTTAACTACTATTTTATCATATGTGCCAGTTGTTTCCATTTGACCTATTACTGCCTGCCACTGATCGAAATTCTTTCTAAATTCTATTTCTTTGTAGCCTACTCTAATTAATGATTTTGTTGCTGTTATGGATATTTTAAAAGATTGATTACTAGTTACTTCACCTTTTCCAAATGCACTAAAGGTATATACGTCATTCGCTTTTCCTCTTATCTTTATTTCCTTTGTCATTATTTTGTCAATGTTTGTATCATCGATACATGATGAAAAATGCATTACATAATTCCCTAGTACTGGTAGATGTTCATCTCTACAATCATTCAAAACTATTCCATCTACTGTTCTATCAGTACTAATATTTACAAATTTATAACCTATTGGTAATTGATTTTTTATACTTTCTAAATGTCCGTTCTCAATTATATTATCTATACTATTATTCTCATTTGGGTATAATTTAAAATCATCTAATGATACTTCACCTTTACCACCTGTAATAGTTATTTCTATTTGCATTTTTAAGTTTGCTATGCCTTCAGGTAAAGTTAATTTTCCCGTTGTTAATTTTTTAAAGTTGATTGTTTCTTTTGTTTCTTCTACTTCTTTTTGATAATTTACTGTATTTTGATTTAAATTATAACTTCCTTTTAGAGCTAGTTTTAGTTTTACTTTATTATTTTCTTCAGTTTGTTTTAATTTTACAAATCCTACTAATTCATAGTTGTTCTGCTCTATATTTTTTAAATCTTGTGTTATTACTATTGTTTCACTTTCTTCATGGCTTATGTGCAAGTATCTTTGTTTATATACACCGCCTCGTCTTACTTCAAGTTTACTTGCAACATTTCCACTTATCTTCCAGCCAAGTGTTTCTTTTTCAAATAAATTATTATCAGATTCAAAACTTGCATTTTCAATTAAGCATTTCCCATTATTTTGTACATCTGATTCTCTTATTAGTCTTGGTATTTCGAAATTGTTTGAATACTCATAACTCTTAATTCTAGCCTTACCATCCATTATCATTTCACATGTTCCCGCATTTCCAAAATAATAATAGAGTTTATTACCAAAATTGTCTGTACTCTTAGTTAACCCTTTGTAGTATTCATAGTATTTCATTGCCGTAACTTTTACTTCTTCATTTGCTACTTTTATTTGTGATTCACTTAGTTCTACACGGTCATATATTAAGAAACTATTTTTATGAATAGTTACTATTTTATCTTCTTCTGTTACTCCATATGTCTTATGATAATTTATAGTTAATTCATTATTTCCATCTTCATATACTAATTTACTTGCTTGCAAATCATTTATGTAATAAGTAAATTCATATCCTCCTGAAGTATAACTAATCGTTACTTTATAATTTTGTTGTTGGTTAGTTTTTATTTCCTTTATTCTTGATAATTCATCATAACTTATATAAAGTTTATCTGATGTATTTAAATTATCTAGTATTGTTGTTAATTTATTATTTGTCCATCTGTAAATAATATCTGAAGTTTTTGTTTTTACTTTTTTTATTTTAGTTAGCCCATTACTTATGGTAAATTCTACTAAATCATCTATCTTATTATATACTTTTATTTCGGTTGTTTCACCATTTTGATTTTCTAATAAATATGAATAATCTTCTTCACATAAATAAAATGTTTGGTATCCTTCTAAATGCTTTATACCAAGCATTTTTATTAATTCTTGTGATTTCGAAATTGTTTTTAAATAATAATATTTTCTTGCCCCTGTATAATCTTCTATATAATATATATCACTATTTTTTACAATTTCGTATTGTGCCGATGTTGTTAATCTATTGTTTATTAAATTTAAGCTATTTTCTTTTCCTCTATTGTACGCTATGTTTAATCCTAATGGCGTTTTATTACTTTTTGTGCTTACCGTTTTGATTATTGTAATTAATGATCCTGTAAATAAATTTATATATTCTGTAACTGGACCTATTTCTTTTTTATCATATTTGTATAAGTTGTTTAGTCCTGATACCCTTGTTATGTTTACTCCACATATTTCCGCCTGTTCTTTTATTTCTTCTGGATTATATATACTAAACTTTGTATCGCTTTTCAACGCTTTTACTGCAACTGCAAATATTATTTGATATCGATCTTCATAATTTAATTCACCAACTAATTTACTTATGTCAAATCTAAATCTTGATATATTATTTATTGCAAAATCTGCACTCTTTTTTCCTTCGATTATTATTCTATCTTCCACATTTTCATCAATTGATAGACTTTGTGCAGCAGCTAATATTGTGTCATCATATATATTGTTTAAATTTGTCTTTAATAATCTAATATCTTTTATATCTAAATTGAAATCTCCTATTATATCAAAGTATCCCTCTCCTAGCCGATTATTGGTTTTTGCTAGATCCATATCCAACTTCACAAATAATAATACCCCTTTGTTAAAGTTGTAAAGCCCGCCTTGGTTTACTACCACTACAGGCGTTGTACCTGTCATGTCTACTAACTTTGATGTCACTCTTATTTTTTCATTTACTGTAAGATTAGTTATTTTTTTTGTCATCTCTTTTCCCCTTTTTATATTAATGTTATTATGTTTTCCATCTCATTTATTTCTAACACTTTCATAGCATGTGTAAAATCTATGATGTCTACTTTTACCCCTATTTCTTTTGTTAAATATTCTATTAATTCTTTTATTATTCTTTCTTTTTCTATATTTATTATATCCTCTTCCAACATCACTAAAAAATCTACATCACTATTTTTATTCATTGTATTTTTTGCGAAAGATCCATATAAATATAATTTTTCTACATGATATCTTGCCAAGATATAATTTTTATTTCTTTTTATATATTCGTTTATTTTTTCTACATCAATTTCTTTACTTTCATTTTCACTATTACTAATTGTTTCTAACCTACTGTATAATAGCATTAATTTTTCTTCATTTCTATTTATTAATGCTTCTTTATATATTTCACTTATATTAGGATATGTTATCAATATCCCTCTTGATTTTTTTAGCATTATAAGATTTGCTAGTAGTAGTGAGTATTCTATTTTCTTATTTATTTTTAGTTCTATTATCTTATTTTGTATTTTTGCAACTCTAAGATATATACTTTCATCACTGTATTTATAATATGTTTTCAATATTTCTTCTTGTTTTTCTTCATCCATTACTTCTAAATTCAGCATATAATAGCTTTTGTTTATCGTTTCTTTTGAAAATGTTTGATTTACATTGTTTACTATGTATGTAAACGCATCTGTTAAATTTCTTACTTCTTTTTCTTCTACTGATAATGCTTGCGTTTTATCTTTTATTATTTGTTTAATTCTTTCGTGGGTTAGCCCAGTTCCTTGCATTTTCATAGTAAATTCTATGAAGCGATAAAACTCTTTATCATTTATTTTCATACTATCTCCCTCCCTTTTCACATTTAGAAATTAAAAAAATCACTTTACTGGGGGAAGTAAAAAAGAAGTTAGCCCTTTAAACTGAAGGGACTAACTTCTTGTTATTAATAGCCTAAATTTAGGTTTCCCCCCAGTGTCTACATTCTATCACATATCTTTTTTTATTGCAATAGTTTTTGTAAAATTTTAACATAATTTGTAAAAAATGTAAAAACAACTTCAAAAGAAGTTGTTTATGTTTTATTATTTATTTGTAATTTTGTAGTTCTTATTATCTAATTTTACAATGCAATTATCATCAATTGATGATGTGATAAAAACATTACTACCAATGGTAACATTATTACCTATTACAGTATCGCCACCAAGGATAGATGCTCCAGCATATATTATTACATTGTTTTTAATAGTTGGGTGTCTTTTTTTACCGGCTAAACTTCTAGCATTTTCAAGCGATAACGCTCCAAGAGTTACACCTTGGTAAATTCTTACATGACATCCTATTTCGCAAGTTTCCCCAATAACTACACCAGTACCATGATCTATGAAAAAATATGAACCTATTGTTGCGCCAGGATGTATGTCAATTCCTGTTTTTGAGTGAGCAATTTCAGTCATCATTCTTGGAACTATGGCCATTTTGATTTTGTATAGTACATGAGCAATTCTGTAAATCATTATTGCCAAAAATCCTGGATATGTTATTATTATTTCTTCTTTAGATGTTGATGCTGGATCACCTTCATAGAAAGCTTCAATATCTTTTTCTAATTCTTTTTTTATGTTTTCTAGTTTATTTAGGAAATCATCTTCTGGATAATCTTGAATATTTGTTTTTTTAAAAATGGTATTTAGTTCTTTTTTTATATATGATTTAGAGATTTGTTTGTTATCAAAATAATTCGGATACATATAATTCTTTAAATCAGATATTAGTCTTTCAATTTCTTTTCTTGTAATCATATTACTTTTCTAAATCCCAAACTGATAAATAGCGTTCACCACCATCTGGTAATATCACAACTATATTCTTGTATTTGTTTGAAAGATGATTTATTGCCGCAAGTGCAGCACCAGAACTAATTCCAACAAATAAACCATAATTTTTAGCACAAGCAATTGCTTTTTCATAGGCTTCTTCATCGGTTATATCAATTATTTCGTCAACATATTCAGATACATAATTTTTAGGTATAAAGTTTGCGCCAATACCTTGAATTTTATGAGCACCACTTTTATTTTTAGTAAGTATTGGTGAAGAAAATGGTTCTACCCCGACAATATGAATGTTGGGATTTTTTTCTTTCAAATACTTGCCAACACCACTTATTGTTGCGCCAGTTCCGATCCCCGCAATCAAGCAATCAATTTCTTTAAAGTCAGTATAGATTTCAGGACCAGTTGTTAAATAATGAGCTAATACGCAATTATAGTTATCAAATTGAGATGGTATGAAACTATTCTTTATATCGTTATGAATTCTATTTGCTTCATCTACCGCTCCTTTCATTCCAAGTTTGGCATCACTTAAAACTACTTGAGCTCCATAAGCTTTCATTAATTGAATGCGTTCTTTTGACATAGATGCGGGCATAACAATAATACATTTCATTTTTTTCACTGAACATATAAGTGCTAACCCAATTCCTGTGTTACCACTAGTTGGTTCAATTATGGTAGTTTCATTATTAATCAAACCATCTTCAATTGCTTTTTCAATCATTACTTTAGCAACTCTATCTTTAATTGAACCCGCTAAATTGACTTTTTCTAGCTTTGCATAGATGATTTTATCACCACTATAGTTTTCTAATTTGACTAGTGGGGTATTACCTATTAAATCTAGAACGTTATCATACTTCATAAATATTCCTCCTACAGTTATTATATTCTAAAGATATTTTTTAATTTCCCAATCGGTTACTAAAACACGATATTCATCCCATTCTAATTCTTTAGCTATAATATATTTATTAAATATGTGTTCTCCTAATGCTTCTTTCATAAATTGACTTTGTTTAAGCTCTTTTACAGCATCTTTTAAGTTTTCTGGTAAATTCTTTATTCCGTGTTGTTCTCTTTCTTCTCTTGTATATTCAAAAATGTTATCATATACTGGTTCAACATCTGGATATTCTTCCGCAATACCTTTCAATCCAGCATCTAATATACAAGCAAATGCAAGGTATGGATTGGCAGCAGGGTCAACATTTCTAATTTCTGTTCTTGTTGCTTTCTTACGTACGGCAGGAATTCTAATCATTGAACTACGATTAGCATCACTCCAACATATGTAGCATGGTGCTTCATATCCAGGCACTAATCTTTTATAAGAATTTACTATAGGATTAGTAACTGCACTCATTTCTCTTGCATATCTAATAATACCACTTATCCATTTTCTAGCAATTTTAGAAAGTTGTTTTGGTTCATTAGGATCATAGAACATGTTGTTTCCATCCATGTCAGTTAGGGAACAATTAACGTGCATACCATTACCAGCTAAATATGCAACTGGTTTAGGCATAAAACTTGCATGTAAGTTGTATTTACGTGCAACTTGTTTTACTACTTGTTTAAATGTTTGTACTCTATCGCATGTTTCTATTACATCTGCGTAGGTAAAGTTTATTTCGTTTTGGCCAGGTCCTACTTCATGATGACTTGCTTCAACAGTATAACCTAATTTTTCTAATTCAAGTACAATATCATGACGACAGTTTTCGCCCCCATCGAGTGGAGCAAGGTCAAAATAGCTACCTTGATCGTTAAATTCTAAAATAGGGTGACCTTTTTCATCTAATTTGAATAAATAGAATTCTGGTTCTACTCCAACGTTAAAGTTTTTAAACCCCATTGCTTCCATTTTCTTTAATATTCTTTTTAAATTGGCTCTAGGATCTCCTGGGAAAACTTCGCCATTAGGCTGATACACATCACAAAAAAAGCGTGCTACTTTTCCATAATTGTTTGATTCTAATGGTAGTATCAAAAATGTTGATAAGTCAGGATGTAAGTACATATCTGCTTCTTTAATTCTTACAAATCCTTCGATACTTGATCCATCAAACATTACTTTTCCATCCATAGCATCTTCTAAACGGCTGGCAGGAATTTCTACACTTTTAATTGTGCCTAGCATGTCTGTAAATTGAAGTTTAATGTATTTTACTTCTTCTTTTTTTGCAATTTCAATGATTTCTTTTTTTGTGTAATTTTTCATCTGGTATCACCTCTTAACTGTGTTATTATATCATATTTATTTAAAATATGCCATTATTTTTATTATGAAAGGTTTTTCATTTTTTAATTTAGTTTTTTAAATTAAAAACTTTCTTGTATTTTAACAAGAAAGTCTTCTTTTTTTATTCACCTAATACGGTTCCATTAGCTAATGTTATGGTGTAACCATTGTAATTAATAGTAATACTGGTATTTTTTATTACCTTTCGCACGAATGGTTTTTAATACGGTTAAACCATCGACCTTAGGCATCATTATATCAAGTATTAAAGCATCATACATTTCAGTATCTAACTAATCTAATGCTTCTTGTCCGTTATATACTGCATCTACCGAATAATTATTATGTTTTAAGATAGTTACTAAAACATTTGATAATGCTTTTTCATCTTCAGCTAATATTATTCTCATAACAACACCTCTACTTTACAAGTTACATTATACCCCATTTCTTTAAATATACCTTAAAAAAGTATTACTTCTTCTTTCTATTAATTAATTTAACTATTTCCATTATTACTACTATTACACAAGATAATAGGAAAGCAATAGCTATTTGTGGGAAACTTAAACTACTAAGTTTAAATATATCATTTATACCTGGGCAATATATTACCATAAATTGTAGAAGGAAACCAATTAAGAAGGCAAAGTTCATGAATTTATTTTTGTAACTATATTTACTAAAAATAGAGTGTTCACTTTTAACGTTGTATGCGTGTAATAATTGAGTAGAAGATAATGTAAAGAATGCCATTGTTTGAGCAACTTTTTGATCATTAAATACAAACAACCCTAATAGGTAACTAATTAAAGTAACACCACCAACAATGAAACCTTCAATTATTATTTTAGTACCAAGTTTGTCTGCAAAGAAACTTGTTTTTTTACTTCTTGGTTTATTTTTCATGACACTGTCTTCAACTTCTTCCATACCTATACCAAAAGCTGGAAGTGAATCAGTAATTAAATTTATCCAAAGTAAGTGAATTGGTAATAGAGGAATACCAACATTGATGTTTGATATTACCGCAATAAGTGAAGCAATAAAGATTGTTAGAACTTCACCAATATTACTTGATAGTAAATATTTAACACATTTTTGAATATTATTGTAAATACCTCTTCCTTCTTTTACCGCATATATAATTGTTGAATAATTATCATCTGTCAATATCATATCAGCAGCTTGTTTAGAAACTTCAGTACCTGTTATCCCCATTGCGCAACCAATATCTGCTTTTTTTAATGCAGGAGCATCATTTACGCCATCACCGGTCATTGCAACTATAGCATCATTTTTCTGCCATGCTTCAACGATTCTTACTTTGTCTTTAGGTGCTACTCTTGCAAATACGCGATATTTATCAATGTCTCTAGCAAGTTCTTCATCACTTATTTTGTCTAAGTCTGTGCTTGATATTGCTAGATCTCCTTCTTCCATAATACCTAATTCTTTTGCAATAGCTTTTGCGGTAACAATGTAATCGCCCGTTATCATTACCGTCTTTATTCCTGCTTGTTTTGCTATTTTAATAGCTTCTTTTACCTCTTGTCTTGCAGGATCTATCATACCTACTAAACCAACAAAGTTTAAATCTCTTTCTAATTCTTCAGGTTGTGGTATTTTATCAAAATATTTGATGCCTAATCCTAATACTCTTAAAGCATTTTCAGCCATTTCTTTATTAGCATTTTTAGCATTTTCCAATGTTTGATAATCATTATTACATAAATTTATGATATTATCGGGAGCACCTTTGGTAATTGCTAAATATCTATCATTATCTTTAATAACCGTTGTCATTAACTTTCTTTCACTATCAAAAGGTAAATCCATTATTCTATTTACTTTATTAATATCTTCACCATAAACTAAGTTGATATCTAGTAAGGCAAGTTCAGTTGGATCACCAATTCTTTCTATTTTGCCATTTACATTATTAATTGATGCATCACAACAAATTGCAAAGTAATTTATCATTTTGGTTTCTTCTTCCGTAAGTGATTCAACATCTTTAATATTGTTTGCATATATTTTAACTACGGTCATTTTATTTTGGGTAAGAGTTCCTGTTTTATCTGAACATACCACATTACATGAACCAAGAGTTTCAACTGCTGGTAGTTTTTTGACAATGGCATTTTTCTTACTCATTTTGCTAACACCAATTGCAAGTACAATTGTAACTACGGTCGCAAGTCCTTCAGGTATTGCTGCTACAGCAAGTGCAATAGCCGTTTTGAAACATTCTAACCATTCAGTAGATAAATCAGCACCATTTTTCTTTGCGGCAATTAATTCAAGGCCAAAAACAACAACGCATATTCCCAAAGCAAGTAAACCAATCATTTTACCCACTTGAGCAAGTTTGTTTTGAAGAGGAGTTTTTGAATTATCTTCTTCTGTTAACATACCCGCAATTTTACCTATTTGGGTTGACATACCGACTGCGGTAACAACAGCTTTAGCTTTACCGTTAGTTACATATGTTGAAGAAAACAAACAATTCTTTAGATCACCAATTGGTAAATTTTCATCTTCAATATAATCAGCATTTTTTTCAACTGGAACCGATTCACCTGTTAATGAAGCTTCTTCAACTTTTAAGTTTGAACATTCAATAATAGTTGCATCAGCCGAAATGCTATCACCAGCTTCAACATATATGATATCGCCTACAACAAGTTCTTTTGAATCTATTGTAATAAGACTATTATTTCTAAATACTTTGGTAGTAGAAGCTGTCATTTTCTTTAAGGCTTCAAGACTTTTTTCTGCCTTATTTTCTTGGAATACCCCAAGTAATGCATTAACTATTACAACAATAAAAATTATCAAACTATCAATCCATTCAGACGGATCAATGATAATTGATATTACTGCGGCAAGTAATAATATTATTATTAATATGTCCGCAAATTGCATTAAAAATCTAACAACGATATTTTTCTTTTTCTTTTCGACTAATTCATTACTTCCATAGATTTCTCTATTGGCAAGTATTTGTTCATCTTTTAAACCACCATCTAAATTAGTGTTAAATTTTTTTTCTAATTCTTTTAAATTTTCTTTCATTTTTCCTCCTAAAAAGCAAATAAAAAGGCCTTAAACTTCTTAAAAGTTTTAAGGTCTTGCTAATCAATTTGACTCTAAAGCCGGATATAAATCGAGATGACGGCAATAGAAATTAACTATTAGTTAATTAAGCTACTCCCCTTGTAAGGGCTTATTTAATTGTAGTTTAATTTTATCATAATTATTTATCATTGTCAACAATTACGAAAAAAAAGCCCCCGAGAAAAAAGGAAGACTATATTTGGGGGGGTAGTCAACCTTTTACTTAATTTGATTTGGGGGGCACAAATTAAGCACTTACATTATAGCACAGTTTTTTTCAAAATGCAAGTGTTTTTGCTCATTTTTTTAAATTTTTTTGTAAAATTTTGTTTTTTAGTTATTTTTTGCCTTTGCAACCTTAGCCAAAGCATCTTTTGCGGCAGCTTGTTGGGCTGATTTTTTATTGCCGCCTACCCCAGTTCCAAGGATTATTCCCTCTAAAACGACATTCATTGTGAACTTAGGATTATTGGTTGGTCCTTCCTTTTTTATTTCTACATATTCTAAATTGTTACGAGTTTCAGATTGAACAAATTCTTGCAATCTACTTTTGTAATCTATGAATTCAACTTGATCGTTTGCTTTTATATGTGGAAAGACAATTATTTCTAATATTTTTTTAACATCTGCCAAGCCATTTGTTAAATATAACGCACCGAGGAATGCTTCAAACGCATCATTTATTATGGCATCTTTTTCACGGCCACCCGTTTTTTCTTCACCACAACCTAATAGTAATAGTTTATCTATTTCTAATTCTTTTGCATATTTAGCATTTGCACTTTCACAAACATAAGTTGCACGTAATTTACTCATAGCACCTTCTGTCATTTTTGGGAAGTTATTATATATATATGTTGCAACTAATAATCCCAATACCGCATCCCCTAGAAATTCAATTCTTTCATTACTTTCTAGTTTATGTTCATTTGCAAAAGATGAGTGTGTCATAGCAAGTAAAAATTCATCAGTTCTATTTATTTGTATATTATATCTAGATAATATTTGTTTTAACTTTTTTGTATTTAACATTTTTATCCCCTTATATTAATCTAACTCAGTTTGTTTCATTACATAATTATGTTTAGCAGTTTCATATAAATATTTATAATCTTCTTCCGTAAATAATTTATTATTATTTACCATTTCTTCTGAATCAGTATTAGCAATTTCTAATAGGTCACTGTCATCTTTTAAACTAGCGTATTTAAAATTCATTGAACCTGACTGCTTTTCACCAAAGAATTCACCTGGACCTCGATGTTTTAAATCGTATTCTGCTAATGCAAATCCATCAGTCGTTTTTTCGACCATTTTTAATCTTTCAATACTGTTTTCGGTTGGATTATCACTTGTTATAAAGAAACAATATGGTACACTATCACTACGCATTACTCTTCCTCTTAATTGGTGGAGAGTTGCTACACCAAATCTTTCTGCACCAAGTACCAAAATAGTTGTGGCATTTACAACATTAACACCTACTTCTATTACGCTTGTTGCAACAAGAATTTGAATTTCGTTGTTCAAAAATTCTTGCATGATTTTTTCTTTTTCATCTGGTTTTAGTTTGCCATGAATTAATCCTACTGTTGCTATTCCCGCAAAATATTGCTTCATATTTTCGTATATCTTTGTGGCATTTGCGGTATCAAGAACTTCCGATTCTTCAATAAGTGGAGTTACTACATATATTTGATGACCATTTTTCAATTCCTTTTTTATATGATCCATTACTTCACGTTTATGTTCTTTATCAACATATTTTGTTATAACTGCTTTTCGATTTTTTGGCATTGTCTTAATAATTGATATATCAGTATCACCATAGGCTGAGATTGCTAGAGTTCTTGGGATAGGTGTTGCACTCATTTTTAAGTAGTTAACATCTAAACCTTTATTTTTGATAAGAACTCTTTGTCTAACCCCAAAGCGATGTTCTTCATCAGCAATTACAGTACCAAGATTGTAGTATTCTACATCTTTTTGGAATAAAGCATGCGTACCAACGACAATATTGATAGTACCATTTTGGAGACCTTCTAATATCTGTCTTTTTTCTTTTAATGGCGTAGATCCCGTTAATAATGCAATATTTATATTATCAAATGGTTCAAGTTGACTTCTTAATGTATCGTAATGTTGTTTAGAAAGAATTTCAGTAGGACACATCAAAGCTGCTTGATATCCTCCTGATACAGTTGCAAGAATTGTCATAATGGCAACTATCGTTTTACCGCTACCTACTTCACCTTGTAATAACCGATTCATTGCAAAGTGGGCTTTTAAGTCTGCTAAAATATCTCTTATTGCTTTTTCTTGATCTATGGTTAATTCGTATGATAAGCTATTTTTTAATTTCTCTAATAGTTTTACATCGTAGTTGATTGCGGGGCAATCGTCTTCTTTTTGTCGCATATAATGAAGATATTTCATTGATACTTGATACTTTAATAATTCTTCATACTTTATTCTTTTTTGTGCTTTTTTTATTTCATCAAGATTATCTGATAAATGCATTATTTTTATTGCATCTTTCAGTGATAATAAATTATGTTTTTCAATATAGTCTTTTGGTAAAGTTTCAATGATTTCGTCTTTATGTTTTCGGTATACTACACTCATTAATTCTAAATATTTAGATTCCGAAATATCTTTGATACGATAAGTTGGAATAATATCACGATTTATTTCATCTAAAACAACTAAATTACTTACTGTAAAGTTGTTCATATTTTGGTAGAATTTACCTTGAACTCTTATCACTGATCCGTAATTTAATTTACCCTTTAGATATATTCTATTAAATAGCGTACATCTAATTTTTATACCTTCTACATCAAGTTGAAATACAACAGTTGAAAGTTTACTTTTTAGGTAATTTACGGTTACTTTTGAAACAATTGTTCCCTCTAATATTGTTGGTTCATCAAGTACCGCATCGTTTATTGAATGTACGGAAAAGTCTTCATATTTAACCGGAAAATCAAGCAATAAGTCTTCAACTGTCAAGATGTCTTTTTTCTTGAAAATCGTAATATATCTAGATAAGATATAATCCTCATCCGCAAGCAAATGTTCTGGTAATATATGTAATGTCGTATTTTTTACTTCTTGCATGCTTTCCCTCCTCTTTATTTAAGAAAAAGTGGAGTAAATCCACTTTCTTTTTTTACTCAATAGAGAGTATATAACTATATACTTCTTGATTACCTGAAATTGTATCAATTTCAACTTTAGGATAAGTTTCAGTAATATAATTTTTTAACTCTTCTAATTCTTCAGTAGCAACATCTTTACCGTATATAATTGTAATAATTTCTTTTTCGGCAATGTCACTATTAGCTAAGATACCTTTTGTGGCATCAAGGCGTGATTTTTCAGAAACTACGATTTTTCCATTACAAATACCAATGTAGTCTCCTTCATTAATATGTACACCTTCTATTTCTGCATTTCTTATTGAATAAGTTACTAAACCGGTAGTTACGTTTGAGATTACATCTTTGATATCATTTAAGATTGTATCAATATCGTTACTACTAAAATCTAGCATTGTAAGTGCAGAATAACCTTGTGCTAAAGTTTTACTAGGTGCAACATAGATCTTCGCTTTATCATAGTATTTTGCGGCTTGTTCAGCTGTTAAAACGATGTTTGAGTTGTTAGGGAAAACAATAATGTTTTCAGCATTTAAGCTATCAAAACCTTTAACAAAGTCTTCAGCAGATGGGTTCATACTTTGACCACCTTCAACTACATAGTCAACGCCCATTTCTTTAAATACATTTACTAGACCTTGACCAGAAGCAACTGCTACTACCGCGAATTTCTTTCTGTTTACTGATTTTCTTGCTTCAACACATCCAGGGCATTCACATTGTTGAACATGATGTTCAGGATTTATACTAGTAATAGCACCTTCATTATGTTGGACTGACATATTTTCAATTTTAATTGTTACGTATTCACCATATTGTTGGCAATGATTTAGTACAACACCCGGTGTTTTAGTATGTACGTGTACTTTTACAATATCGTCATCTTTTAATGCTACAATACTATCGCCTAATGTTTCAAGGAAATCAACAATAGTCTTTACTTCAAATTTTGCAGGATTAACCTTTTTATTTTGTAATTGTAAAATAAATTCAGTACAATAACCATATTCTAATTCGCTATCTGCGTTGAATGAACTTGCATTAACAACTGGTTGATGAAGAGCTACTTGTGAATTAGCTTCGATTACTTCGCCGTTTAATGCCTTTTGCATACCTTCTAAAATGTAAACTAATCCAGCACCACCAGAGTCTACTACTCCTGCATCTTGTAAAACTGGTAATAAACTTGGAGTTCTACCAAGTGAAGCATGAGCTTCATCAATTAAGATTTTAAAGAAATCTTCAAGTGTTGAACCTTTTTTCATAACACGATAGGCTTTTTTAGATGATTCGCGTGCTACAGTTAAAATAGTTCCTTCTACTGGTTTCATTACCGCATGATATGCTTGTTCTACACCAGATATAAATGCTTTTGAAAATTCTTTTGTACTTACTTCATCAAGTCCTGTTCCATTTGGACCTTTGAATCCTTTATATATTCCTCTAAAGAATTGTGATAAGATAACGCCAGAATTACCACGTGCCCCCATTAGCATTCCTCTAGATAGTTTTTTAGATATTTCATATATTGATTTTGAATCTAATTGCTTAATTTCGTTTGCGCCTGCTTCAATTGTCATACGCATGTTTGTGCCAGTATCACCATCTGGAACTGGGAATACATTTAAAGCGTCAACTTCTTTATAGTTAACTGACAAATTAGCAGCACCGTTGATAACTAGCTGTTTAAACAGTTCGCCATCGATTGTTTTATGTTGCATAATGGTCCTCCTTATATAGGTATATTTTAAAATGCTAGTATATTCTACCACATTTTTTACTTTTTTGCAAGCAATATAAAACCATTCACTATAATATTGATACATTTTTTTGATTTTTGTACCGTTTTTTTAGTTAAAACATCAATATTCAAGACATTTTATGTATTTTTTTTATTAATTATTACAAACCATATACACTAACTTTTATACTTTTATATAGTAATTTAGTTGCAATTATTACTTTTTTTTGGTATAATAGAACAAGAAAAAGTATCAATCAAGGAGGAACTCATTATATGGCAAAATGTTATGTTACAGGTTTAGGACCTAAAGCCGGAAATAATCGTTCTCACTCTTTACAAGCAAGTCGTCGTACTTGGAAACCTAATCTTCAAAAAGTTCGTATTAAAGATGAAAAAGGTCGTGTAATTAGAGTGTACGTTTCTACTCGTGCTCTACGTACTGGTCTTAAGAATGGTTCAATTGAACGCGCTTAATAATTAACTGTACTTAAAGTACAGTTTTTATTTTTTTATAAAAAGAGGGTTACCCCTCTTTTTATGATTTTTTAGTTTTTTTTGAAAACAAATTACTAAAGAAACTGATAATTTTAGAAATAAATTTAGGTAGCTTAATAACATAAAATCGCATATAGTTCCTCCTATTAATACAATATATGTTATTAATAAAAATTTATTCTAATAAATTACTTAATTGTAAATAAATATACCATACCACTATGAACATATATAGTTGTTTCAATATCATTTTTAAGTGGGGCATTACTTACAGTATAAGTGTCATTTTCATTTATTGTTACATTGTTTAATTCATATGCAGCATTTCTAATGCTAATAGTAGCTTCACCTATCGGAAAGATTGAAAAATATTTTGCATTTTTATTTACAACACCTACTTTTTTTTCTTTCAATAGCTCTATAGTATTTTCTTTATCAATTAACTTTACTTTATATTCATTGTATTTTGCAAGTAATCTGATTGCTACAAGTTCATGATCTAATCTACCTGATAATGCATCATATACTTCAATGTTTAAGTTAGTTGCACCTTGAATGTTTTTAAGATACATAAAGGCTAATTCTAAATCAGTCTCATTTTTTTTGGCTGGAAAAATTTTAGTTTCAATAGCATTCTTTTCAATTTCTTGTAAGAAATTAGTACTATCAAAATCACCTATTGCAATATCAGGTTTGATTCTACGTTCTAATAATTCCATTGCTCCTCCGTCTAGTCCAATAAAATAATCAGACGGATTTAAGTGATACATTTCTTTGAAAGATTTTTTAGGTGAATTAGCAACAATTATTATTTTCATATTGTTCCAACTCCTTTATTGTTTTTTCATAGTTATCATCTTTAAAAAAGTAAGTACCAATTACTACTATATCACAACCTACTTTTTTACATAAGTTATAATTAGTTTGGTTTATGCCACCATCTATTTCAATTAAGAAATTTTTATTATTTTCCTTTTGATATTTTTTTAACCATTTAACTTTTTCTAGCATATCTGCCATAAATGCTTGACCACCAAAGCCTGGTTCAACACTCATTATTAGAACTAAATCAACATCATTAAGATATGGTATTAATTCTTCTACTGGTGTTTTAGGTTTTATTGATATGCCAACTTTTTTATTAGCACGATGAATTGTTTCAATTACAAAATTTGGTGAGGTTGTGGCCTCTAAATGAAAAGTAATGATATCTGATCCTGCATCTATATAGTTTTCTACAAATAGTTCTGGTTTTTCAATCATTAAGTGCGTATCAAAAATTAAGTTACTTTTTTTTCGCAAATCTTTTATTAAACAATCATCAAAAGTTTTATTAGGTACAAATATATTATCCATTACATCTAAATGAATATATTTAATACCTGAACTTTCAACTTTATTTAGGATACTAGTTAAATCTTTATTAAGAACCGATAATATTGATGGAGCTATTTGCATATATATCACCACTTTCTTTTTGTTTTTATTTCATTAATCATTTGAACATAATTTTCATATCTACTAGTTAGAATTGTTTTTTCCTCAACTAGTTTTTTTATTTCACATGATGGTTCATTTAAATGTAGGCAACCTTTAAATTTACATTTATTTGAAGCGTTGAAAAATTCAATAAAGCTATGTGATAAGTCTACTTCAGTCATGTCTGAAAAATCAATGATACCAAACCCTGGGCTGTCTGCAACCCAACCATTTTCAAATGGTAAAAGGGCAGTATACCTAGTTGTATGCTTACCACGATTAAGAGCTTTAGAAATGTTGTTTGTTGCAAGCATATATTTTTCATCTAGGATATTTAAAATACTACTTTTGCCAACCCCACTTTGACCAGTGATAACACTTATTTTATTAGCCATTAATGGTTTTAATTTTTCAATTAAATGTTGTTCTTTGGTTGTCGTTTTAAATACTTGATATCCTATCTTATGGTAATAATCAAGGGTATCATCTAAATTATCATCTTTATCAAGCAAATCAATTTTATTGAATACTAGGATTGGAACTATATCGTTATATTCAAGTATTGCAATAAAACGATCTAACAAATTTAAATTTAAATCGGGTTCTTTTACTGAGGTTACAACTATTGCTTGATCAATATTGGCAATAGTAGGTCTTACAAGATCATTCTTACGTGGTTCTACTTTTACAATTGTTGCGAAGGGATTACCATCTTCGTAATAAACAATATCTCCTACTTTTACCGTAGTTTGATTATTTCTAAAAACTCCTCTTGGTTTAGCAAGCAAAGTTTTTGAAGTTGATAAATCGTATAGTGTATATTCTCCTGAAATTAAACAAATAACTAATGCTTTATTCATTATTTTCCTCTAATATTTTTTTTGCCCTAAGCTGACCACAAGCAGCTGAAATGTCAGACCCATGTTCCATTCTTAATGTTGCATTGATTCCTCTTTGATGAAGAATTTCAAAAAATCTTTGAGCGTCTTCACTTGATGTTTTCTTGAATGGCTTAGTCGAAACTTCATTGTATGGTATTAAATTAACATAACAATTAATGTCTTTTACTAAATTAGCTAATTGGTTTGCTAGTTTTGGTGTATCGTTTATTCCTTTTAATAATATATATTCAAAAGTAATTCTACGATTAGTTACTTTGATATATTCTTTTACTGCTTCAATTACTTCTTCTATTTTGTATCTTTTATTAATTTTCATTATTTGATTTCTCACTTCATCATTTGGTGCATGTAAGCTAATTGCAAGATTTATTTGAAGAGGGAAGTTAGCAAATTCCTTAATTTTGGGAACAATTCCACAAGTTGAAACTGTTATATGACGTGCACCTATTTCTAAGCCTTTAGCATAGTTTATAACTTGTAAAAACTTTAGAACCGTTTCATAATTATCAAATGGTTCACCTATTCCCATAACAACGATGTTAGATACTCGTTGATAGTTTTCGTCTAAATCACGTTGAACCATTAATACTTGTAGAACCATTTCACCAAGCGTCAAGTTTCTAACTTTACCAAGCTCACCGCTTGCGCAAAAAACGCATCCCATATTACAACCAACTTCACTAGTAACACATACGCTATTACCATAGTTGTGTCGCATTAATACGGTTTCGATTAGTTTATTGTCTTCTAGTCTAAACAAATATTTAGTAGTACCATCTTTTGATACTTGTTTTGTTACAATTTCAAGTTGCTTAATTTCGAACTCATCTTCTAATTTTGTAATCAACTTTTGTGATATGTTAGTCATATCTTTAAATGAAGTAACTCGGTTACGATATAACCATTCAAATACTTGAGTAGCCCTAAATGGCTTTTCACCAATTGTTTTGAAATATTCGGAAAGTTCTTCTAACGTATAGTTATAAATATCATTCTTCATTGGTTGTCTCCTTTAATTTACAAATGTAAAAGCCATCATTAGTTGATGTTGGTAAATATTTTAATTCTTCTAATATTTTAAAATTAGGGTGTTTTCTTAACAATTTTTCAATGAATAGTTCATTTTCATCTTTGTTTATAGTACATGTACTATATAGTACAATACCACCCTTTTTTAAATATTTCAAGCCATTTTCAACAATTTGTTCTTGGTCTTTTTTTATACTATTAATTTTTTCAATCGTCATTTGGTACTTTATATCGGGTTTATGATTTAATACCCCTAAACCTGAACATGGTACATCCATTAATATATAATCAAATGGTTTTTCAAAACTACTGTTTTTACCATCAAGTAGCTTTGCAACTACATTTGTAACTCCTAGTTTTTGAGCATTTTCTTCAATTAATTTAACTTTATGTTCATAGATATCACAAGCAATAATTTTTCCTGTATTATTTAAGATTGCGGCTAAATGCATTGCTTTTGAACCTGGAGCACTACACATATCTAATATGCTAGTATTTATATTAGGATTAAGTACTAATCCAACTTTTATGCTTGATGCATCTTGCGCAACTATCAAGCCATTTTTAAATAGTTCATCGTTTATTAGATTTTCTCTAGTTATTAAAATTACATCATCAATTATTTGGTAATCTATTCCTTTTGAATTTAATAAATTTGCTATTTCTTCTTTATTAGTCTTTAGAGTATTAATTCGATAGCTTTGTTTACTATCTTGTTTTACACTTAGTATCTCTTCAATACAATCAGGATATTGCTTTTGTAATAATTCAACTAATTCTAAATTTATGCTATATTTTATTGACAAGTCTTGTAGATAATTACCTGTTGCAATTTTTCTTTTCGGTAGTTCAAGATATTTTCTTAATATCGCATTTAAGAAAGTCGAGGCTTTATAATCTTTTTTCTTAACTGTTTGAACCAAACTATTTACGATATAGTGATCTTGAATATTTAAATAATCTATGCTATATACTCCAACCCTAATTGCATTCTTCAAATATGGTTTGATTCTTTTCCCACTAGTTAGTGGTTGAACAAGATAATCTAATAATATTTTATTTTCAACTACACCATATACAAGTTTAGTGTAAAGACGTTTTTCATAATCAGTGAAATTTGCATGTTTAATTGTATCACTTACTACAATATTGGTATAACCATCTTGGTTTAAAATTTGAACTAGACTCTCAATTACTTTTTGTAACATATATTCTCTCCAGCTATTATTTCAATATATACTTTCTTTAAAACTACTAGTTCATTAAAGTATTCATCAGTTTTGTTTATTTTTTTGATTACACTATTCATCATATTATATATATTTTTAAAATTTGTAGTATTTAGTTCATACTTAGGAAATTCACCAATCACTAATGATTTGGGTAAACTTTTTAATTCTTTTTCTTCTACTAAAAAAACAACATTTTGGTGTAACTTTTTAAACAGTTCCATTAACATTGGTTTAGCAATTTCTAATTGTTGTTTTATTACTTCATTTAAATTACTACCTTGTTTTAAATCTTCTTTTAATCTAGACGAAACTATTGATAATTCATTATTCTTTAAATTATCGATATACAAAAACATAGTAGGGGATATATATTGATATATGTCTTCTTTTATTTCTGGTATTATGTGCTGAAGAGTAAAATTATCATTATCTAAATAGTTTTTAGCAACTTTATTAGTATTATCTTTTTGATATATTTCTCTATTTTTTTGAAGGTCATTATATATGTTATTTATGTAGTGCCATTTTTCTAATATTGATTCGTTATTAATAAAATTACAACAAATGTCTAATAACAATATATCATGATTTATTTTCTTAAAGTTCATCAACATATCAATCACCCTTCATTTTAGATATTATATAACATTTATCTTTTTTTTTCAAATTAGTCAATTATTTTTTATTTGTTGGTTTTTTATAACATTTATTTCTTGAAGAAAAAGTCATTTTTTGATAGAATATATACTAGATTTTTTAAGTGAGGAAAAATATGAATTTAACTACAATAAAAGCGTCATTAGTTCACTTGTTTACCGCAGGTCTACTTACCGCTGGTTTAGTAACTTTAGGAAGCTGTACAACTAGTGAAACAGGAAATAAAAATAACAAAAATGCCGAAAATCAATATACGGAAGAAGAAATTGCTAAGTTCAATAATTTAACTGATATTGAAGTGTTAATGAATACCCTTAGTGAATTAGATAAAATTGATAATTTTTATATAAAGACTACAGGTAAAACTACTACGAAAGCTGGTTTTATACCTTATAATCAAAATACTGAAACTACTCTTTATTCAATTAATAGAAATATGTATAATAATATATCTTCTACTTCAGCATTTGTTAACCATTATCATACTTCTTATACTATCGGTAATCAAGTTTATTTCTATGATAGTGAAGATAAAAAAACATTAAAAACAACTGATTTAAAGTATAAAGAAACTTTTGGTAAATTACCAACATACAGTACAGTTTTTAATTATATTATTACTGAGGATGATATCATTTCTTCTTCAAGAGTTGTGAATGCCGACAAACTTGAGTTTAAGTTTAATCTAAATACAACTACAACAACTAAAGAATTGAAAAAACAAATGAAAGTTTTTGGAGGATTATCTAGTTATCCAACTTTTGAAGTAGTTATGTTAACTATCGTAATTGACGCAAATTTCCGTCTTATATCATTTGATAATCACGAAGAATATTTAACTAATAAAGCTCCTCTTGGTGATATTCACTGTATTCAAGATTTATCATCAACAACATATTACGAAGATTATGAATTACCCGATTACAAAGGATTCCTAAAACGTGCAAATGGCTAAATTAAATATTTAGCCTTTTATTTTTGCTTTTTTGTTTACAACTATACAAAATATGTTATAATAAACTATATTAATTATAAAATTTGGAGGTAAATCTATGCATGACACTCTTAAACTTTTTGGTGTGTTTAGCATTCCGACTTTTGGAACTCTAATCGCAACTGGTGTTTTATTTTTTGTTATATTATTAATACATTTATTAAGAAAGAATAATGTCAATGAAAGAACAATTGATAATATCATACTTATCGGTGGTATATCAGGAATTGTTTTCGCTTTAGGTGCACACGTATTTGACACTTTATGGCACAGCATATCTTATATGAAAGAGCATGGTACTTCATTTGAAATGCTTTGGGATCAAGGCGGTGTTACTTTCTCTGGTGGATTATTCTGTGGAATTATTTGCTTTTTCATTATTTATCCAATATTTATGAAAACTGAAAGAGATAAAGTATTCTTCTATTTTGATTTCATCGCCATTGGAATATGTATTGCCCATGCTTTTGGTAGACTTGGTTGCTACTTTGGTGGATGTTGTTATGGAAAGGTTGTTCCACAAGGCACATTCTTATCAATGATATATCCAACTGAATTGGGATATGAAAATATATATCCTACGCAATTATTTGAATCAGTATTCTTATTTATTCTTTTTGCAATATTACTTTTTGGGGTAAAGAAAAATCGTACCGCATGGTATTTAATTGGATATAATGTATTCCGTTTCTTATTAGAATACTTTAGAGGTGATGATAGAGGTTCTAGCCCATTTGGAGCTTTAAGTCCTTCTCAACTTATGAGTATCATTTTGTTAGTATTCGGAATTGTTGTCTTGATTTTCAGAAAACAAATAGAAGAAAAATTAAAAACTACTAATAAAATTGTTCAAACTGAATCCGAAACTACCGATACTCCTGAAGAAGAAAACCAATTAGTTGCTAGAGAAGTTGTTTACAAAAATAACTTTTTAAATAAATGTAAGAAACATAATTTTATGACTCTTTATCTTTCTTGTTTTATTTTCGTCTTAAGCTTAGTATTCTTTGGGATGATTGGTAACGGCGTTAATAACAATGTTTCTACTAAACAAGTAACTAAACTTGTTAATGCTGGCGCAAATTTTGATTACACGATAGACGATAATTTAGTTCATGTATATGTTGATGAAAATAACGTATTATCATTCGAAACAACTAATGGTAGTAGTCACTATCTATATCAACCTATTTATGGCAAAGTATATATTAAACTTACAAATAATGTTGTTATCGAAGATACTGCTAGTTATTACTATCATTACAATATTTATCAAACTAAAAACATTACTGAACCTAAAAAAACTGAAGTAACTGGTTGTTATAATGCCTATAAAATGGATGAAATATTAGGTTTCTATTCAAATACTAAGGGACCTGCTGAAATGGAAAAAGCAGCTATTAATGCCTTTATATTATCAGCAACCAAAGTTTTAGGAAGTAACTCTAAAGGTAACTTACATATATTATTCTTTGTTATATTAATACTTGAATTATTATTCATTATTTCGTATATTGTATTTTTCTTCTTTGGAACTAAAATATTTCCAGTTGAAGAAATAGCAGTAAATATATGTGAGGAACCTGTAAATGAAGAAAATTAAAATTATTGATTATATCGTAAGTATCATCTTTTCAATTACTTTTATTATATTACTAGGATGTGTTGCGGTACTACCAATTGCTAAATCGAAATCTTATTATTTAAGTGAACACAAGAAAAACAATGTGAAACAAATTCTTCAAGAAACAAGCTTCAGAGGAGGAACTTGTTACTGTTATGATAAAGATGGAAACTATATGAGTTATTATGTTCCATATCATGAAGTAACTGATGAAGATATTGTTAATGCTACAAACCATATAATTGACTACTTATATAGTGAAAAAGTTGAAAGTATGCAATTTCAAGTTGATACAGATGAGGGAAAAGTTGATTTCTTCTCTGAACAAGCTATTGTGCATATGGCTGATGTAAAAGTATTATTTATCGGTGGTATTAAGTTATGTTATATATGTATTGTTATTTTTGTTTTATGTCTAGTTTATTTAATATTAACTAGAAAACATTCATTTAACATTCTATTAAACGTATATTTAAGAACCCTTATTGTTTTCGGTGTTGCAACTATCTTAATAGGCTTATTCGCTATGATTGATTTTGATACAGCATTTGAAGTATTTCACAAAATTATCTTTCCAGATAGTTCTAAAGTTAAACTTGCTTTATCATTTAGTTATACCGATACGTTAACCAATGTTTTAACCGCTGAGTTCTTTATGCACATTGGTTTTGCAATTGGAGCAATCTTCATTATATTAATTGGTTTAAGTATCTTTTTAGATTTATTTCTCAAAAAGCGTCTAATAAAAAACACATAAAACGGTCAAATGGGCGTTTAAATTAGGGATTATTTACAACTTAAAAATGGATAGACGCTTTATATAGGTGACTATCCATTTAAATTTTTATTATCTATAAGCAAATTGCCATATATGCTGGAATACATATAATTCCATCTTCTCTAATCGATAAATTCTTTGGATGAATTATATATGCCTTATCAATTTTATCTTCAAATTTTTCAATAAATTTTTTCATTGATTCAACTTTATATGATTTGGATGATTTGACTTCTAATGGGATTAACTTTTGAGACACTTTATTCCCAGTTGTTAGTAAAAAATCTATTTCTATATCATTTCTATGCTTTTCCTCATTATATCTAGTATAAAAATATAATTTATGTCCATTCGAAACAAGCATTTGAGCGATTATGTTTTCAAAAAACATACCTTTATTAATTGATAATTTATCTGATAATAATTCTTTATGATAATTCGTTTGTTCTTCATTATTTTCATCAAATGTATGTGTCAAAAGTAAACCAGTATCTCCCATATAACACTTTACAAAATTTCTTTTTTCATTTAGTGATAATCCTAAGTTAGGATCTGTACATAAGAAGCATTCATTACAAATCATAGAATCGCTTAACCAAAAGAATGTTTCTTCGTAGTCAATTGCGGTTGTATCAGTAGAAATAGATTTGATTTTTACTCGTTTTTCATGTTGAGAAAGAAAAGAAGGGATTTGGTCGAAAATTGATAGAACTTTAGATTTATATGCTCTATCTATTTTATGAATATCATCACGATATGTTTTTATTATATTTCTTTTTTCCTTTTCGCATTCAACAAATTGTTTATTGTGAGAAATAAATTTATCTATTGCTCTAGGCATTCCGCCTACAAGCATGTATTGTTTAAACAAAAACATTGCTTTTTTGTGAATTGAATCATGTAATGGGACTCTCTTCTCAAAACAATCTCTAATGTATTCAATTATCATTCCTTCTCCTAGTGCCCAGGCAAATTCTTCAAAATCCATAGGAAACATCTTTATGCTTTGTTCTTCTGAAGGAATAAGAATATCTTTTACATTTTCCTTTATTGATATTAAGGAACCAGTTTCAATATAATCATATCTACCATCTTTAACTAAATGCTTAATAGCCTCCCTAGCTCGAGGAAATTTTTGTACCTCATCAAAAATAATCAATGATTCTCGTGGATATAATGGAGTATCAAATTCTAGTGATAGCACCATAAATAGAGAATCTAAACTATTAAGAAGGTTATTAAAAGCTTCTTTAACAGAATTTGTAACTTTGGAAAAATCAATAAGAATATAACTTTTATAATTTTCTTTTGCGAATTCTTCTACAATAGTAGATTTCCCAATTCTTCGTGCGCCTTCCACTAGCATTGCTGTTTCGCCTTTAGACTCATTTTTCCATTTTAGCAATTTATTATATATTTTTCTTTTAAACATATTTAATCTCCTTTTTACGCAATTATATTATATCAAAAATATTTTAAAAGCGCAAACAAGTTGTTGCACTAATGTTTAAAAAGCGCAATCATTTTACTTACTAATATAGTTTTATTCTCTCTTTTCATAATCAAAGTGCTATAATGACCGTTTTATTTTTTTAATTCAATATTGTAGAACGCATCAAGTCCTGCAAATGTTGCGGTTTCTTGAAGTTCATCTTCAATTCTAATTAGTTGATTGTATTTGGCAATTCTATCAGTTCTTGAAAGTGAGCCTGTTTTAATTTGACCAGTATTTAATCCTACAGCAATATCAGCAATTGTTGTATCTTCTGTTTCACCACTTCTATGAGATATGATTGCGGTATAGCCAGCTTTTTTAGCCATTTCAACTGCCGCAAAAGTTTCAGTTAATGAGCCAATTTGATTTACTTTAATTAGAATTGCATTAGCAACTTGTTCTTTTATTCCGCGAGATAATCTTTCGGTATTTGTTACAAATAAATCATCACCAACTAATTGAACCTTTTTACCTAAACGTTTAGTAAGAGTTTTCCATCCAGCCCAATCGTCTTCGGCAAGACCATCTTCAATTGATATGATAGGGTATTTTTTTACTAAGTCTTCTAAGTAATCAATCATTTGATTAGTTGTAAGTTCTTTGTTTTCGCTCTTTAGAACGTAAACTTGTTTTTCCTTATCATAGAATTCACTTGAAGCTACATCTAGTCCAAAGAATATATCTTTTCCAAGTGTATAACCAGCATTTTTGATTGCTTCACTTACAAGTGATAATGCTTCTTCATTTGAAGAAAGAATTGGAGCGTAACCTCCCTCATCACCTACACCAGTAGATAAACCCCTTTTCTTAAGTACAGTTTTTAAATGATGGAATACTTCAGCTCCCATTTGAATTGCTTGTTTAAATGTTTTAGCACCTGCAGGGATTATCATTATTTCTTGAATATCGATACACCATGAAGCATGTGCACCACCATTTAAAATGTTCATCATTGGAGTTGGTAGTGTATGTGCAAAGAAACCACCAAAATAGTTATATAAAGGCATATCATAGTATTCAGCTGCAGCTCTTGCGACTGCCATTGAAACACCTAATATAGCATTTGCACCTAATTTTTCTTTGTTTTTAGTACCATCAAGTTCTAACATTACTTGATCAATTGACATTTGGCTAGTAACATCATAACCAATAAGTTCTGGTGCTATTACTTCATTTACATTTTGAACTGCTTGTAATACACCTTTACCTAAAAAACGTTTTTCATCTTTATCTCTAAGTTCCAAAGCTTCGTGTTCACCAGTTGATGCACCACTTGGAACTATTGCACGTCCCACGCATCCAGATTCAGTAGTTACCTCAACTTCAACAGTTGGATTACCTCTTGAATCTAAAACTTCACGTGCGTAAATATCAACAATATATGGCATAATTTTTTACCTCCTTAAATTATTCATACATATATATTATATCAAGTTTATTGAATTATATCAAAATAAAAGAAATTTTTTAAGAGAAAATACCTATTCGTTAGAATAGGTATTTTAATCATTTACTATTTAGTGTATGATGCCATTTCAGTTAAATCTATTTCTGTTTCGAATGAATAGCTTACACCTTTTACATCAATAGTGTTAAGTTGTAAAACACATTTAGTATAATTAAGTTCACTAATTTGTTGAAGATCAGATGCACTTATTGTTATTATTGCAACTTTTCCATTTTGATCATAAGTTACTTCACCTAAATATTTTGATTTGCAACCACCTTCAACAAGATATAAATCAAGATAAGCGTATGTGCTTAAGAATTGAACATCGGTTAAACCAGGAAAAATTGTAACGATGATTTTATCTTCTTCTTTAACAATAGAAATACTAGCAACTTCTGTTATATCATTTTTTGGATATTTCCAACTAATTATACAATTAATTTTTGAAAGTATAGCTCTATCTTCTTCGGTAAATTTATAGTTATGTTTACCTATTAATTGTTTTGCGGCAGTAAGATTAGCTACAAGATTTTCATCAACTAATTGAAGGTATAAATCCATTTCAGAATTAGGGTCTAATACATCGTTAAGTTCTTTAAGAGCCTTAGTAATTCTATTAAGTTTTGCAGTATCATTTGCAACTTCAATCCACAAATCTAATAATGCTTCTAAATCTTCTACATCACTATATTTACTTGCATTTGAAGCAACTAAAATAAGTTCTTTAAATCCTTCAATGTTATTGCGTAATGCAGAAACAAGTTTATCACCATCAATTTCTTCACCACTTGTTAAATTTAAATATTCAAAATATGATTTAATGTATGGAGCAAGTTCGTCTACTAAATCAGTATCAATATAATCAATTACTTTTGGAAGTAATATTTCCATTACTAATGCAATGATTTCTTTATCACCTGGTTTTTCAGAAATTGAACTCATAATAAATCCAACAATTGTACTAACATCTTCAGCTGTTACTTTCTTAGCATCGATATAAGTAATGAATCTACCAATAATAGTGATAAATTTATTGATTTCTTCTTCGTTAAGTTTTATACCTAATGCAACTTGAATTTCATTTATGGTAGGTAAAACTTCTGAAAGAGATTCAAACATAAGAGATAATTCTTCTGCACTTATTTCATATGAAGTAATAACATCTTTTAATGTAGCGATTAAATTATTTACTAATCTAGCAAGTTCAGCATTAGCTTTATCCATATCTAAACTTGAGCCTAATAAATATGCTTTTATGACTGCTTCAATGTCATAATTCTTAGTATCAACAGATTTTAAGAATGCAAGAACTTTATTTAAACTTTCAACTACAGAATATGATCCAAGTTTAGAAATATCTTTACTAACAGAATCACCAACGATAGGTGCTAATAAATTAGCTAATTGTTCTAAGATTGAATCAATTGCTTCGCATTGTTCTTTTGTAGGTAAAACTGAACTGATGATATCAATTGCTTGATTTTTCAAACCAACTACTTTTTCTAAGAATGCAGGTAATAATGAAAGATCTGCCATTGCTTGGTTCATTTCATCGCCTAAATTTCCAAATGCTTCAATAATTGGAGCTAAAGCAACTTGAACTGATAATATTTGATTTACAACATCAACTATTGTTTGACCATTAACAGAAATACATGCTCTGACATCACGTAATTGTTCTTTTAAAGCTTTTGATAAAGCTTCATATTGTTCGTTTTGATTAATAACACAACTATATAATTCATCTAATGCGGCAGTATACGCTTCAAATTTTGCACTTGAATCTGAATTATTTTTTCCTTGGTAGAAATAATTACCATAGGCAGCTATGTCTGAAATTTTTATTGTTAATTTTTCTTCTTTAGAAATTTCAACAACGATTTCGTCACCGTTACGATATACTGAACATTTTGCATTTTCACAAATTTTATCAATTACACTTGATAATTCAAAGTAGTAACTATTAGTTTTGGTAGATTTTAAGATATATGGAGCTAATTGTTCAACAAAGTATTTATCATCTGAATATTTTTCATACATAGTTGAAGGAGTATATAGTTTTTCTTCAATTAGTTTACGATATAATTCTTCAAGCATAGTTGCACTACTTTCTGATAATTCAGGTTTTGTGCCTACTTGTTGATCTAATGCTATTTGTCCTAATATGCAACCATATATAGCTGATATTTCTAATAATTCTTTAGCGTTGTCAGCTTGTAATATTGCTAAAATATTTTCTAAAGGCTTTTCGCTACCATTTGCAAGAGCTAATAATTCTTCTGGAGTAACATTATATTTTGCTAAAGCGTATGCAAGTTCTTTTACGCTTTCTTCATATCCTGTTGCAGGTAAATTAAATTTTTCGATTACTTCTTGTACTTTAGCTTCATCAATTTCATTACGATATACAACACTAGTTGATAATTCAGATACTGACTTTGCATCTTTTGCAGCAACGCAAATTAATACTTCAATTTTATCTGTATTTTCAAGAGTATATGAAGTAGTTGTTACTTCTTTTGCAACGCCATCAACATATACGATATAACCTGTTGCACCTTCTACCGCATTCCAACTTACAACGTTTCCATTAATTACAACATTTGTAGGAGTAGCAACCTTTTTAACAGGCTCTGCAGAGATTTCTTTCCATACAGCTACTAGAGTTATATCTTTAGTAATTTTAGTGCTGAAATCAAATTTTCCACCATCTAATGTCCAATATTCGAAAGTATAACCTTCTCTTGTTGGATCAGCTGGTTTTTGTACTGTCCCCTTATTTTTTACAGTTACAGTTTCTACTGCTGTACCACCACAGCTATCAAAAACAACAGTGCGTTTCTTTGCGCATGCTGTAAAGAAGCCTGCTAAACATACTACAGCAAGTAATAAAACAACTTTAATTGTAATACTTCTTTTTTTATTCATTTTTTATTTTCCTTTCTTTTAATTTCACAATATCATTATACACTATTACCCATTAAAATGCAACATTTTTTATAAAAATCAAACTTTGTTTATTTGAATTAAAAAGCATATCACCTATTTAACATTTCAGGGATATGCTTATATATTATAGTTTATTTGCTTTTAAATCTTGGAAGTAACCAGCAACACCAATCATTGCGGCATTATCAGTACAATTTTTGATACTTGGTACCGTTAGTTTAACACCAATTTTATCCATTTCTTCTTTCATTTTACTACGAAGACCTTTGTTTGCGGCAACACCTCCCGCAATCAATACTTGTTTGGCATTGAATTCTTTGGCAGCCATTATGGTTTTTGATACTAGTACATCAATAACTGCTTCTTGAAAACTACAAGCTAAATCATTATAGTTTAGAGTTTCATTTCTTTCTTTACATTTATTATGTAAATTGATTACTGCTGATTTTAAACCTGAGAAACTAAAATCGTAACTATCTTTTGCTAGTTTTATGTGTGGTAGTTTATATGTAGGTTTACCAAGCGCTGCCATTTTATCTAAAATTGGACCACCTGGATATCCTACTTCTACAACTCTTGCAACTTTGTCATAAGCTTCCCCTACAGCATCATCAAGAGTTTCACCAAGTACTTTAAAATCATAATGATCTTTCATATACACTAGTTCAGTGTGACCTCCTGAAACAACTAAAGCAATCAATGGAAAACTAAAATCAGATTCTAAGTAGTTTGCATATATATGACCATATATATGATTAACCATTATTACTGGTTTGTGATAGGCAAGTCCAATGGTCTTTGCCGCATTGATACCAACCATTAACGAACCAATTAATCCTGGTTCTGCAGTTACTGCTATTTTATCAATGTCATCATATGTTAAACCAGCCTCTTTCATTGCAGTGTCAATTACATATGTGATTTTTTCAATATGTCTTCTGCTTGCGACTTCTGGTACTACTCCACCATATAATTTATGAATTTCAATTTGTGTATATACAACATTGCACAAAACCGTTTTACCATCTTCAACAATGGCAACACTAGTTTCATCACAACTTGATTCTATTGCTAAAATTTTCATATAAACTCCTTTAGTAGTAATAATGCATCTTCACCGTTCTTGTAATACCTTTTACGCACTCCAACTTGTTTAAAGCCGTTTTTGGTATAAAAGTTAATACCTTTAATATTAGATGCTCTTACTTCTAGTGTAATTTTTTTTACATCTTTCATATCTTCAACCATTTTATCAAATAGTTTTTGTCCATATCCTTGACGTTGATAACTTTCATCAACAACAAAGTTTAGTACTTCAGCTTCTTGGAAAAAATAATATCTTCCAATATAACCAATGACTACATCGTCATTTTCTATTACATAAAAAGAAACACCATTATTTTTTTCAGATAATTCGCTTGCAAGTAGTTTTTCACCTAGTGATTCCAATAAATATTTTTCTTCTAGTTCAACCACTTTTTTGATATCGCGAAATTCCATTTTTCTTACATTAACCATTTATTTCACTTCTTAAGTAATTAGGAACGTAGTTAAAAACGTCTTCTTCTTTGTACAACTTTAATTCTACAATGTTTTTTGCAAGTTCACTTGCATTTTCAAATAATTCATCATTAACTTCAATTTTAGTTAAATCGTCATATTTTACAAGTTCAGTATCAATGCTAAATGCATCATCAACAATGACTTTAATTTCTTTATTAGTTATAGTTGCAACTTTATAGTAACTATGGTTTTTCTTAGCTACTATTCTTGCTATATATGTACCACTTGTACCTACTTTATGACAAAGTAGTAGATCTAAAGTAGAAAAACTATATAATTTACAATTTCTAACAAGTGCTAATACTTTGGCAATAGTACCCGAAATTCTTACACCAGTATATGAACCTGGGCCTCTTCCAACTAAAATTTCATTTATATCTTTTGTATCAACATTGTTTTTTTCTAATAGTTTTTCAAGACAATCTATTAGAGTTTCTGAATGATCATTTTTACCTTGTCTAACCATTGTATCAATAACTTGATTATCATACAAGGCTAAAAAAGAATAATTAGTTGAACTATCTATTAACAATTTCATATTTTTCTCCTATTGTTTTAACTACTTCATCTGGAAAGTTCTTTAATTCTACTAAACGTTTAACATCACTTAAGCGATATATATTAATTACCCAAGTATCTTCTGGTAGTAAATCTTCAATGATGTTAGCCCATTCAATAATAGTAAGACCATTTTGATAAAAATATTCTTCTAATTCAAAGTCATCATTACTGCTACCTATACGATATACGTCTAAATGATATAGTTTTTTTATATCGTTTACGTGATTCGTTACATCATATATTTTCATAATAGTAAAGGTTGGACTATTGATTACTCTTTCAACACCTAGTGCTTGACCAATTCCTTTTGTAAAGGTTGTTTTACCTGCTCCTAAATCACCGTTTAAAGCTATTACTTGATTTGGTTTGCAATATTTAACTAGGTCTTTCGCAAAGTCCCACATTTCTTCTATTGAGTTTATTTGTATTTTTAATTCATTCATATTTGCCTACTTTCTTCGATATAGTTTAGTATGCCTAAATATATTTGAAATGCCATTTTTTCTAAATATGTATCATCAGTTAGTTTTTGTAAATCTATTTCATTGGTTAAAAAACCTATTTCTACTAGACAGCCTATTTTTGTGGTATTGTCAAGTACATATTTACCTGTTATTACTTTGGGTAAACGTTTATTTTCTTTATCTAACATTTGCAAACTGGTTTGAATAGTTTTTGCAAGATATTCGTTTTGTTGTTTATTACTACTATAAAAGGTTTGAAAACCTCTTACTGAACTACTCGGATAAGCATTTGCATGAATCGTTAGATAGATGTCACAATTTGATTTATTTATTAACTCTACTCTTTTATGGATATCTTCTTTCTTACTTTTAGAAAGAGCCACATCTTTGTTTCTTGTCATTTTTACTACAATATTAGTTTTTTCTAAGTAGTTTTTTAAGTGAAAACAAACCTTTAGGTTTATATCTTTTTCACATATACTTTTATCTATTGACGTTGCGCCACCATCAAAGCCACCATGACCTGGATCTAGATATACAAATAAAAGAGATTCTTCTTGGTTTGCTTTGACTGTATGATAAACAGTTAATGATAATATTATTAAAAGCATAAAAGTTAAAAATAAAATGATTTGTTTATTAGTTTTCATTTAATCACCATTTCATTTTATTTTTAACTATTAATTTTATGATTGACTAAGCAAATTTTTTAGGATAATAAATAATTCTTCTTTTTGGGTGGTAGTTAAAGGTTCTAAAACACCACGTTCATTAGGAAGATGAGAATCAACCGTACCTACATGATATTTAGTAAGAACACCACTTTCAATTTTCATTGTTGTTGGTGAATTTATTTTCTTAGTTTTTTTGATTAACACTTCTTTAAATACGGTATTTGATAATTTTTCAAAATCCTTATGACCTTTTGCAAAAGTATTATCTCGTATCTCTTTAATATCAAGATAATAGATTACCTCAATATTTTCTTCTTTTGCTACATCATTAAGTGGTCCCATTAGATTTTGACACCACGAACATTTTGGGAAACCCATAACAAGAAAAAAGGTTTCTTGATTATTTATTTTATTTTTTAATTCTTTAACATCAATTTTTACATATATATGATTTTCATCTACTTGGGGGTAATCTTCTACAATTGTTTTGTTGCTTTTTTTACAACTTGTAAATAAAAATATTGAAAATAATATAGATAATGTAGCTATTAATTTAATCTTTCTTATCATTTTTATATTCATCTATCCAAGAAGGTAGTTTTTCCGCAATTGGTTTATACCCTACTTCATATTCAGGAACTCGGCATTTTACTCCTCTTGTTTTATGAAGTTGTTTATAACTTAATTTTACGCGATGATTTTCTTCATCTACTTCGATAACTTTCAATCTTAATTCTTGGCCAACTTTTACAAAGTCATTGATGTTTTTTACAAAATTATCAGAGAACTCTGATATATGTACTAAGCCATCATAATCACCAACAACTACAAAAGCGCCATACCCTAATATATTAGTAATTTTGCCGTTTACAATATCGCCTGGTTTCAAGCTAATCCCCCCTATTCAACTTCTTCAACTACTTCAACACCAATTACTCCAGGAACTTCTTCAAGTAATAGTGCTTCAACACTATTAGTAATTGTGTCACCACTTGATGAACAACCTAAGCAAGCACCAAGTAATTTTACATATACAAGACCATCTTCATACTTTATGAAATCAATGTCTCCTCCATCAGCAATTAAATATGGTCTAATCTTCTTTATTGTTTTTTTGATTAATTTTACTGTTTCGTCATTTTTCATAATATTCACCTATTTATAACGATATTATACACCATTTTAAAGATTTAGGGTATTAATTTGTTATTTATTTTTATTGAGGCAGAGCTTCGATTGTTCCAGTACCACTATAATAGTAGTAATAAGGTATTTCGCCTTGGATTAATATTGAACCAAGTAATACGTTACTTTCATAGTTAATGGCTTGTTCTTTTAAGGGAATTAAGGTTTGAACATCTATTTTAATATTAACATAAACTTCAAAGTTTGAATTGTTTATTCCTAGTGATTTAGTCTTAGTATATATATTACTTTTATATGAACTTATCGGTATTGCTTTAATACTTATGTTAGGCCCTAAATTACTAAATATAGCTTTTGATACTAATGAACCAAGTGGTATGTCAATTTTTGAAATAGCTTCATTTATAACATTTTCATCAATTAATTGGTTGATAGTTTGATTTACCTCAATAATAATGGCATTAGCTACTTCAGCATTTATATATACACCTTTAATGACTTGGTTGTTATCATATTTACAATCAAGTATTTTATTTTTAGATAATTGCTCATTAATAGGTTTTTTTAAAGCTTCAGTCAAAATACTAGAAATGGTTTTTGTTACTTCACCTTCAATATATATATTTGATTTAGTACTATAGTAGTTATCAATCATTGTTAAGATAACAATGGGAATTAATATTGTTATAGATAATATTAGAACAAGTTTTATTGCTTTTTTCATTTTATCACCATTACATTTTATACTCTAAAAAATCAAAATATTAGTGGTTTACCACTAATATTTCAGTTTCTTTAATAATACAACTGCTTCACTTGCTATACCAAAGCCATTGCCAATTAAACCCTTTTTTTCAAGAGTAGTAGCTTTTACATTAACATAGTTACAGTTAATTAGTTCTTTGATATTTTTGGCCATTTGTATTTTATAATTTTTTAAATTAGGTTTTTCTAAATATATTATTACATCTATATTTTCTACTCTATAGAAAGACTGTTTTAAATGTTTCATTACCTCTTTAATGAAATAAGCAGAATTCATATTAAGATATTTATTATCTGTATCAGGAAATAATGTACCGAGATCACCAATACCTAAAGCTCCCATTATACTTTCTGCAACCACATGATATACGACGTCAGCATCACTGTGACCAGCTAATCCTTTAGGATATGGTATTTCAACTCCTCCTAATATTAGTTTGCGATTTTCTTCAAAGGGATGAAAATCAAATGAATGACCAATCAAATAGTTTTCATCTTTATTTAAATAGTAAGTTATCTCATCTATATCACTTTTGGTTGTTACTTTTCGATTATTTGAAGTCTCAAGTACAAATGCTACTTGATAATCTTTTTCAAATATACTTATTTCATCAGTAATTTTATCATCAGAGATATTAGGATTTATGATTTTTTCATACAACTTTTTACTGAAAAATTGGGGAGTTGTAGTTGCTTTAAGATTTTGTCTATCAAGTGTTACAACTTTATTGTTGGATGTATCTTTTACTGTATCATATATCGGATGATATAATGTTCCAAGTAGGTTAGTATCCATTTGATTAATCAAGTTATCGATATCAACTTTATTTACAAGTGGTCGGGCTGCATCATGAATTAAAACAAAATCTTCTTTTACTTCTTTTACGGCATTTCTAACACTTTGAGCTCTAGTTAATCCACCCATTACAATCGTAATTTTAGAAGAATTTAAGTTTTCCTTTACGTATTCTTCTACTTCATTAATGGTAGTACTACTAACTACTAAGTATAAATGTTCTATTTTTTCATGATTGTAAAAAGTTTCTAAACTGTAGGTAAAAACAGGACGATTTATTATTTGATACGATAGTTTATTATTATCATCAACAAATCTAGTACTACTTCCCGCCATTAAGATAATTGCACTAATTGTCTTTTTCATTTTCTTTATTATGTTCTCCTAATACAACATTTAAAATATCAATGGTTTTATCAAGAGTATCTTTTATATTGGCATTAACCAAAGCATTTAATTCTTCAACATCTCTTCTAATTTTAGCATTACGTGGGGCATTTTGGATAACTTCTTTTTCAGCAATTCTAATTATGGAAATCAAACCAAAATCCTTACGTAAAGCAATTGTATCTTCTTCAACATTATAATAGATACCACCAATTTGTAAACGATATCTAATTTTAGTAATTGATAAACTATTTACCGTTTCAGCTTGTTCAAGATATGATGGAATATCATCTGGATGAATATGAGCATAAATGGTATCAAAGCTGTATTCTCTTTGTTCCGTTTTTGTATATTGTCTCATACAATCTGTTGCAACATATACCTTATTATGATAATCATAGTACATCACAACACCTTCTGACATACTCATCATCATATCAAGTTGTAAGTAAGCATCTTCTAAGTCAGTACAAGCTGTTCTAACAATTTCACGTAGTTTTTCAACAACTTGAAGACGATCTTGATAAAAATAAACATTTCTAGCAACTAAAAAGTTTTTGCAATAAATTGGTTGAATTATACCAATGTATTGAATAATTTCTGATTTAGTTTCATCATCTTTTTGATTTACGTTAACATCTAGAGTAAATTTATATGATTTATGTTTGCTATTGCAAGCTTCATATTCTTGTAAAAATTTTGTTACATATGCTTGAGTTATTTCTTCTTTGTTGATTGCTTTAACATCAAAGTGATCAAAAATAAATTTCCAACCAATATTCTTTATTATATCTTTTTTAGCAAGTTTTGATAGTTTTAATACCGAGCTACTACAATCAACAATTTTACCTTTTTTATTCATTTGAATAAAGAAGTCATAATCAGTATTACGCAAATAATCGTTAGTTTTTCCTTTAAGTTGTAATTCTATATATACTTTATACAAGAAGTAAAGTATTTCTAAGAAAGTGTTTAAACACATCAAAATTACTACTAAAATTACTGATACATTACTTGCAAACATTGCGACTAGAAAAATAGCTATATTAAGAATTAAACTTATGACATTAACTTTCTTAACTAATAAGTATCTGATTGTCTCAATAATAACTCCAAAAACAAGTAGCATTATTAGAGTCATTGTTTGAGCTTCTTTATAATTTGCAAAAATAACCAATTCTTTCATAGCTTCACCTATCTAACGATAAGTTGTTGGTTAAGTGCCGTGCGCAAATCATCTAGTGATACATTACCAGTAATTGTTCCACCGATTGTTACAGCAATTTGACCAGTTTCTTCTGATACTACAATGGTAAATGCATCACTTTGTTCACTAATTCCGATTGCGGCACGGTGACGAGAACCATAATGTTGAGGAATATCTTTCTTTTGACTTGGTTGATAGAAAGCACTAGCGCACATAATTCTATCACCTCTAATAATTACTGCACCATCATGTAATCTTGTATTAGGGTGGAAAATAGTTTCTAATAATTCAAATGTTACTTCAGCATCTAGTTTTACTGATCCTTCAATAAGACTGTTTAAATTATGTTCTTTTTCTATTGTGATAATAGCACCAACTTTACGATTACTTAAATGGCTTGCGGTTCTGATAAGCGTATCTATTAATTCTTTTTTACGTTCTTCAGTTGTAATGAATTGTTTGTTTTGTTTACCAGAAGACTTTGAATATCCTCGTCCTTTTGGACCCAAGATATCACCAACAAATCCATACAAGGTTACAAATAACAACATTACAAGAGTTACTATAAAGCCGATTCTAAGTCCCATAATAAAACATATGGCAAATAGAATTAGAATTGAAGCATATAAAATTGTAATAGTTTTTGAACGAAAATGATAAATAGCAAGATAAACTAATAAACCTATAGCTATTAAGACAATTATACATTCAAAAATAAAACTAACATATGTATGTCCTAAAGATTCAATATAGTTTTTTAATACTTCCATCATATTTTTTCTTCTTTCTTATAAATTTGTTTTTTTAAATAATTTATTATTTTAACATTTTTTTCATCTATTGCATAATCAATAACTGATAAGTTTTTTTCATCTACTAATTTTATATCTGCATGATATTTTAATAGTAATTTTATCATCTTCAAATCACCAGAAATTGTTGCAAGATGAAGGGGAGTTTGTTCAAACTCACCTGCACAATCAACATCAGAGCCTGCTTTCAAAAGTTTCTTCACGGCTTTTTTGTTGTTTTTATTGACAGCCAAATGAAGGGGAGAAACAAAATTATCATCACAAATATCAGGGTTTAAACCAAGTTTGATAAAGAAATTAATCAAATTGTCATAACCACCTTCTATTGTATAGTGTAAAATATTCTTCCCTTGTTCATATCGCTCGTTAATATTTAACCCTTCTTTAGAAGCTTGTGTAAATATTTTTTTGAAGTAGGTTGCTGACCTTTCGTGTTTTTTCATTTTCTTTAAAGTAGAAAGAATATTTTTCTTAGTTACGTCCATTGTTAGTACCTACTTTTGCAATGTTTAATAATTCTTTAAGACATTTATCATATTGGTGATATAAGTCTAAAGTATATAATACTTTGACACTAAAACCACGTTTAATATATTCGTTGTAATAATATAGATAATCATCGACTATAAAATTGATTGCATCACTATATTTACCTAATATTATCACCGCAATAGGTTTCTTTTGACGGATTACAAAATCAAATAATCCATAACCTAAATCAATCTTTAGACCATTTTCGGTTAAATCATTGATTACCATTGAAGTAATACCATCAGGTTGTTTTTCAAACATTTGCGGTTTTCCTATCACTTTTTTAATTTGTTCTTCAATGCTAGCATTTTCGCTTTGTAAACGATTATTTAAATAATATATACCAATGTTATTTTTAACAGAAATAAAGTTTTTGAAGACTAACTCAATAACGGTAGGATCTAATTCTTTAAAATCATCAAAATAAACAAAAGCATCATTGACATAATTATTACCTTCTGTTAGAACATCAATTATTCTAATATTAGTTGTTAGAATATAGAGAACTTTATCAACATCATATATCTTAGCAAGTTCTTCGACTATACTTGTATATATTTCTCTTCTTGTATGTTCGCTAGCAACTAAGACATTTAATACATATGTTGGATTAGCTTCATATCTTTTAATTATCTCAAGAATGAATTCTTTAAAGTTTTCAGCCTTTCTTACATATGATTTATTTTCATATGAATATATATACTGATTGTTGAAATTCCAAACATTATTAAAGCGTGCCGTCATTTGAACATATCTACGTTTGTAACTAAAGATGGTTGAAGATGGAATTCTTCGCATCAATACATTGGCGACTGAAGTATTAAATTGTAAGTCACCAAAAATGATTACTTGTTTACACTCACTTAGGCGGTTATATTTATTAGATGAAGATAGATGACCATCATCAATAATTACTAAATCAAACAAAGATAAATTTAATCCACTATTTAAAATATCTAAGTCCGCAAGATATACCGATATTCCTTTAATTGAACTTGCAACAATTTCATTGTATTTATTAAATAAATGGCCTTCTTCAGGATTAGTTAAACGTCTTGTTTCAACTATACGTTTTCTTAAATAATTTAAATTATTTTCACAATAAGCTACTTCATAATCATTTAAATCTTCAATTAAGTTACCAAGTTTTCTGATAGAAAGTAAGTCTGGATACATGCTTTCAATTTCTTGATAGAAACTACTATATACGGTAAACAAGAATTGTTTTGATATACCTATACCATATCTACAACTTCTTAAACCATCATACAAATCTTTTAAGTTATATTCTAAGAAGTGTTCTGTTAATGAATTAATATTTAAGATAGGATCAATTTGGTCGGTTTTGTTAATGTATTGTCTGAATAATTTAATATTGTATTCAAAGGTGTTATCACTAAATGTTGGTTGTCCACCCTTGAAGCATACCGAAAACATACGATACGCACCAATCCAATCGGTATATAACTTATCAAGATCTTTTGCGTCATCTAACATTGTGTCAAATCTTTTCTCTTTTAATAGTTCATCAATTTGACAATTAGGTGTTATATTCTTTAAGAATTCATCATAATGCTCGATGGTTTGCGATATTTCATTAATAACGGTATCTAAACCATTATAATAGCGACCAAGTAATTTTCGTAATACTGGTTCATTGTTTTTAAGATCGATTCTAAGTTTATGATATTGATTATCATTTTTAATTAATTCAACAATATTATCTAAAGTAACTATAGCTTTTTGTTTAAAAATTTGATAAATTTCTTTTAATAACTTCTCAACCTTTTCAAGATATTTACTCCACTTTTCAAGTTTTATTATACGTGCTACAATATTTTCTTCATTAATTTCAATGTTATAATTCTTAATTTGATTACAAATACTTTCAGTTTGGTAACCCTCTTTTTTATAGTCATTTAAAAGTTTAGTAATTTTTTGTAAATACTTTTCTTGATAGTTATTATTTTTAAATGTTTCAAAGAAGTCTTTTAAAATAACTAATTGTCTAGGGTTAAGATCATAAATGAATTGGTAGAAAACCGTAAATTGTTCAACATAATTCATTTCGTAATCATCTTGACCAAAGATATTACCCATGGCTGTTTGAATTTCTTTATATGCTTGATAGTACTCTTTAATATTATTTACTACTTCTTTTATGTTACGATGTTCTTTACGTACTGCATTCCTATTAACCAAGCTAGCTAAAGCTTTATCGACATTTTTTCTTTGATAGCAAGTTTCAATTACATATATTGATAATTTATCGCTACTACCCATATACTTTGGAATAACTTCTTGCATTTCTTTGTATTTCTTGTAAGCAGTTATGATAGTATCACCATTTTTTGTAAATATTGATGGTAATTCTCGATAGGCATTAACGAATACACGGTTTAATTTATTATTATTTAAGTGATTACTTAATCTTGTTAAGAAATCAAATATTTCGTTATTTAAATCTCTTAGTTTGAATGTATTTTGTAATTCAATAAAGTAATCATTAATAGCTCTAATATTCTTTTTAATTTCTTTATTGATGTTAGTTAATTCATCAACTGATGAAATTAAGTTATTGAAACACTTTAATTCATTATTATGATTTTGAACTTTGTTAGAGATTACTTTATTACCATCCCATTTTAAATCAAACGATTCACTGGTAATTTCATTAAAGATATCTAACATTGTACCTGGTTCATAACCATTCTTAATAATCAATAAGTAATATTTAGTTAAGCGATAATTAACATCAACTAATTTCTGTAATTCATTTAAATTGTTTATGATTTGTTTTCTTACTTTTTCATCTTTCCATTCAGGAAGTGGTCTAATAGAAACAAAATTATATATATGAGAAATTAATTTTTGTAATTCATTTACCGTGTTTGGCATTACAATTTGATACTTGTTACAAAACTTCTTTACTCTTTCGTGTAAATTCAAATTAATTTCTGACAATTCTTCAACACGATTTATGATATCAACTTTAGTAATGTTATTGTAAGATGTATGAAGACGATGCCAAATATTGTTAGCATAAAGATCTATTACTTTTAGGGAATCTTCAATACTTACTAATTCATCATATATTAGTTTTACTTCATGTCTTTCTAAAACAGTTTCTAGTTTTATAGTTGATATTTTCGGATTCTCACGTTTTAATACCGCAAGTTCTTCAAATATTTTTTGAATACTAAAACCATGAATAGTTTTTTGACTTTGACCAATATATCTAAATAAATCATTTGTTGAAGAATCATTTAGTTCGTTAGTTTCATTTTTTAGTACAATTGGTACACTATTATCTATTTTTTTATTAGTTTTAGAAAGTTGGTAACAAACCTTACCAATTCCAAGTTCTATTAGTTTATTTTCAAGACTAGAGATGTTATCTAAATCTTGATTTAAATAAAGAATTTTTTTGCCTTTTCTAACTTGATCTGCAATTAAATTAATAATAGTGTAGGTTTTACCACTACCAAGTCTTCCGTCAACCGCAAAGTTATCTCCTTCATTTGCTTTGATAAGAACATATTTTTGATCAAAGTTTGTTGGTAAAATTGAATATATATTTTTAAAGAAACGTTGAACGATTGTTTTTTCTGTCATTTCAAAGATTGAGCGTTCTGGTGTCATGAAATCGTTGTTCAAATAAAATCCCGGATATTCAACATAACTAAAAGTTAAATAGTTAGTAGGATTTACCGTTGTGTTGGCGCTTTTAGCAATATCTAAACAAAGTTTATCAATATCGAAAGCATTATTAATACGTCTTATTTGAAAATCATTGGTGTAACGCTTTACATCATCTTCAGAACTATACAGTTTGTTGGCAATGTAACTTACTACCTCCATGTTTAAAATTGGTTGTGCACTAGCTATTACCTTTTTGCTAGAGGGGTCTAAATCAAAAGGTATTAAAACCAAAGGAGCGTATTTTTCGCAATTTTTTTCATCATAATATTTAATAATACCTGCGGTAAGTAAAAGTTTATAAGTTGAATTTTTTAATCTAAAATTTAGTAAATAATTCAATTGATAATTTAAATCTACTTCATAATCTCCCGTAATTGAACCAATACCAGAAACCAGCAAATTAGTATCAATTAGTTCATTTAAGTTTATTACTTCTTTTTTTATAAAGCGATTAATGGTTTCCATCTTGACTACTCCAAGTTCAATGTAATAGTCTAACTCTAAAACGTTCATTAAATGCTTATTTCTTGATTGTATACGATAAGTATTATTGTTCCTTGGTTTTATTACTCTCATATTAGTATCCTCACAAACGCATATCATTCCACTTTATTGTTTATTATATCACGATATTCTTATTTATCAAAGTAAAATGTAAAAAAACAAAAAACATCTCTTGTAATAAATTGTTACAAGAGACGTTTTTTACTTCTTTTCAAGGGTTAGATTTGTTGAATTATACCAGTAGTTTCCACTTTCTTTTAAAATTGCCAAAGCAAGAAAATCATATAACTGGGTTTTCGATAATGAATCTAATAATTGTTCGAAATTTAAGATGTTAATTTTATTTTTGGCAAGAATATCTTTTAATTGATTTATATCTTGTTTTCTCTCAATAGTTTTCAAGGTAATTATATTTTTAGAACTTTTTTTATTTTCATTAATAAAGCCAATTTCTTTGTTTTTGATTTTATCTGTATCTAATAAAAAAATAGTATTTGTTAAATATATTGTACGACCTTTATTATCTAAAAAGTGATTTTTCTTTAATAGTGATTTAACGAATTGAATAATCGATGGATGAGCGCTTTTTATGTTTTTAAAATAAACTAAACTTAAGGGATATTTTAAAATATGTTCAGATAATATACCACCTTGTTCATAACCTACATAACCCTTAGTTGAACCAATTAAATTATTGATTGAGGCATAGTCAATATAGTTTTCTAAATCAATTTCTAAATACATTTCTTTCTTAAATGCAAATAATTTATATAAATCTTCTATTAAATATTCAACATTAAAATCACTATTTACCATTGCGAAAGCAAGATTATTAGTATTAACTTCAAATTCTTTTTTCTTAATAAACTGTAAATATTTTGGTTTTAAACTTGGATAATTAAGTTCAACTTTTTTTAGCCTTTCAAGCGTAAGATTTTTTATACCCGTTAGATCCTCAATTGTTTCATCAATTAATTTACTAAAACTTTTGTTGCTTGATTTTTTCCTAGTACCTATTTCATCCATGACATCAATTGCTTTATCAGGAAAGCTTCTTCTTACTAAATATAATTTACTTTTTTCGATAATTTCTTGTAAAATTTGATCAGAATATTTAACATTATGATATTCTTCATAACTTGCTTTTATTTCTTTTAATATTACATATGTTTCTTTTTCGGTAGGTTCATCAATAAAAACATTTTGAAATCTACGTGATAATGCTTTGTCTTTATCAATATGGCGATAATATTCATCAAGAGTAGTGGCACCAATTAATTTAATGTCTGATCTAGATAAATATGGTTTTAAAATATTGGCAATATCTAAAGAACCATCATTTGAACCTGCCCCTACGATATTGTGTATTTCATCAATAAAAAGAATGGCTTTTTTTCTTTTTATATACTCCATCGCTTTTGTTAGTTTTTCTTCTAATTCACCACGATATTTTGTCCCCGCAACAATACTTCCTAAATCCAATTGATATATTGATACATCTTTTAATATTTCTGATAATCCCTCAACTATGGCAGTTTTACCAACCCCCGCATTTCCAATTAACAAAGGATTGTTTTTTTGCTTTTTTGATAAAATATATTTTATTTTTTCAATATAATTATTTCTCAATACAAAAGGATGAATTTTTTGAGAAGTAGATAAATTTATTAAAAAAGGATATGGTATATTTTCCTTTTCTTTTGCTTCATCAAAACTAAATATTTCTTCTATATCTCTTTTTAATTCTTCGATATCTAAACCTAACTTTTCTAATACAACATAAGCAACTGTGTCATATTCTTTTAACATTACATAAAAAATATGTTCATCATATACATATTCACTTTCTAAATCTTCCGAAAGTCGCTGTGCATATAAAATTACTTCTTGAAACTTTTTACTGTAGGTATCTTCTTTACTTTCATTCTTTCTTAAAATTACTAAACCATTTACGACTTCTAATAGTTTTTCATATGTAATATCTTTTTCCTCTAATAAAAAATGACAAATGCTTTCTTCTACTTGATACATAGCAAGTAATAAATGTTCTGTTCCAACCAGTTTTTTTCCTAAAGATTTAGCAATTCTTAAAGCCTTATCAATCATTTCTAAGGCACTTGTACTAAAAGTTTCAAACATGTATTCCTCCTTAACTTTACTTCAAAAGCATTATATGCAAAAATTATAAAAGTTAGACATTTTCTATTCTTGCAAAAACAAATGATTTATGATAAAATATATCACGATTTGAGGTGATACTATGCAAGAAATTGAAGAATTAACAAAAGCCATTATTGTTGGAGTTAATACTGGCAATGAAGAATATTTTTCATATCAATTCACTGAACTTGCTAATTTATGTGAAGCAAGAGGCATTGAAGTTGTTGATAATGTTATTCAAAATCTCCCTCATCCTAATAACAAAAGTTATGTTGGTAGTGGTAAACTAACCGAAATAGCAACTTTAAAAGATGCTTACGGTATTGATTTAATTGTTGTTCTTGATGAATTATCACCTGTTCAACTTAAAAATATGGAAGATGCCTTAAACTGTGAAGTCATTGATCGAACAATGTTGATTCTAGAAATTTTCCAACTTAGAGCTAAAACTAAAGAAGCGATTCTACAAGTTGAAATCGCCAATTTGAAATATATGTTACCACGACTTGTTGGATCATACACTAACCTTTCGAGAATCGGTGGTGGCGGTGGTGGTGGTGCCGGCGCAAGACGTGGAAGCGGTGAAACTAAATTAGAAGAAGATAGACGTCACATTGAACGTCGTATTCAAAAAGCCACGGAAGAATTAAAAGAAATCGTTCTTAGTAGACAAGTTGCAAGAAAAGCTAGAAAAGCCAATAATACTAAAACAGTTGCCTTTGTTGGTTATACGAATGCGGGAAAATCATCAACTATTAATACCTTATTAAATTACTTTGATAAAGATAGTGATAAACAAGTATTTGTAAAAAATATGCTTTTTGCAACATTAGAAACTTCTACTCGTTCTATCAAACTTCCTACTAATCAAGAATTTTTAATTACTGATACTGTTGGATTTGTCAGCAATCTTCCCCATCACTTAATTGAATCATTTAAATCGACTTTAGAAGAAATTAAAGAAGCTGATTTAATTGTTCATGTTGTTGATGCATCAAGCCCATATGCACAAACCCAAATAGCAACAACAATTGAAGTTCTAAACGAAATTGGCGTTATTGACATTCCTACTGTTTATGCTTTAAACAAAGTTGATTTGGTGAAAAATAAAATGTTTTTACCAAAAGTAGATAAAGACGCTATTCTAATTTCTAATGAAACTAATGAAGGAATTAAAGATTTAATTGAATATATTAAAAACAGTCTATTTAATGATGAAATAACTTGTAAGTTACTTTTACCATATGATAAAGGTGATATTTTTACAACATTAAAAGAAAAAGCTCATGTTCATAATTTCTCATATGAAAATAATGGTATTGTTGTTGAAGTAACTCTTAGTAGATATCTATACAACTTATATAATAAGTATCTTAAAGAGTAGTTAAAAAGGCTAGTTTTAAATGAAATGCACCCCATTTCTTGGACACACTAAAAATGTGTATAATACAAGAAATGGGTGCTTTTTCTGTGGTAAGAACAAACAAAAAATTTATCAAAACTTAAATCTCTCAACTTCTTTAGAAATATTGTTAGCATAATTTATACAATCATCTATTAATTACTAGATATATATGAAATAGTCAAGAAAATGTAGACACTTTTTTTGTGTCTACATTTATTTTACCATTTCAATATATATTCATTTTTTTACTCAATTAATTGCACTCATATCAAAAAACTTTTCATCGCTCATTGCAAGCCTCCAAATTTTGTAAAATGTTAAAATGTAATTCACACTCTATTTCAATTAAACATCATTTGAACTAAATTAAATTTATTATCGCACCCAAATTCATCTAAAAGATATAGATATAAAGCAAATATTGTAAGTTTAATAACTCGTAATTTTTCGTTTGTTATTATTGTGGCTTTACCATGTATTGAATTTCTAAGAACGCTTATAATTTTGCTATAATCATCAATTTTTTCATCCGTCAATTCTTCATATTTTTGATATTCTTTCGAAAAATTATTATATCTTTTAAATATATTTGTAAGCTTTTTTCTGAATACAGGTATTTCAATTAAATTCAAAATAAAACATTTTTTTTGCTCTTCAATTTTAAACTTATTTTCTTTTTCAAAGTCATCTATCGTTTGTTTTATTTTGTTCTTTAACTCCTTATACATTGAAATTTCTTCATCAACTTTGTTAGTTAAATCATTCTCGTCTCCAATTGATTCTATAGATTTTGCTAAAGGCCAAACATCATTTATATTTATTTGTTTCAAGTTTAATAAACCTATAAAACCAATATCATATTTTTCATCTTTAATTTTTTCTAACGTGTTTATAATAAATTTACTCTTACAATTTTTGAGATAATTCCATTTCCTTATATACTTTTCTTTATAATTTACAGTATTTTTATAATATAAAAAAGAATTGTCTTCAGTCTCAATTATTATTTTATTTATGTATGGAAATAAATCAAAGTTAAAAAAACTAAGAAATTTTATAATATTATCTATAATGTGATTTAGCAAGTTTAAATCAATTTTGCTTTCAAATTCGATTGACATTTTATATTCCTGTTCAATATTAGGGTTAGATGTCAGCATTTTAGAATAATCTCCCATTTTAAATAATAAATTGTTTTTACACTCTTCAACATAAAACTTTACTTGTGCTTTCACATTACCAAAATCAACATCAATTGTTAAAGGCTTGGATGATTCAAGCATTGGTTTTAAAATTCCATTGACAAATACTAACTTATTAATCGAATTTACCCACTTAAATTTAGTTGTGTCAACCATATCACTAACGAAATAATTAATATCGTAAATTACAATTAAGAAATATTCATAAAAATCTTCCTCTATACATCCACTATTTATATCAAAAATATATATTCTGCCGTCTTCTAAGATTGCTGTTAATAAACTGTCATCATTCAAATTAACTTCTTCACCCCTAAATAAAAGTGGTTTTTCTGAACATTTTTCTTTAAATATTTCTAGTTTTCCATACTCAAATCTTAAAAGATGCCAATTTTCTTTATAAAATACTTTCCCTAACATCTATATTCCTCCAAATTAATTCATTGGTTTTATCGTTGCATTAATATATTCTCTTTCTTCTTTTGTTAAATTATATTTTGAATATAATTGTTTATCTATGTTTTCAATTGAATCATTCCAATTAATATCTGAGGGATTATTTAAGTTTTGTAAAGGTACAAACTTGAAGGTTTTTGACGTCGCATCTTGGCTTGCTTTTGCTAAACTATGTAAAAATCTAACAAATTTAGTTTTTAAATATTTAACTAAATTAATCGCTTGTTCTTCATTCATGTTTAATTTTGCACCTATAGCTAAATATGATTCAGTACATATTACATTAGGCTTACCAACAAAAGCATTAAGATTATCATCATTTAATTCTGTTCCTATATTGTTAGCTCTAGGAATAAAAACTTTATATTTATCAATCCAATCTACATTAACAGTAATTAAGTTTCTTTCAACATAACCTATTTTTTTACCTTTACCAATACATTTTAATGGATTAATCATTCCTATATCTTCATTTTTAAAGTTTGAATCCGTTACAAAGAAGCCATCTAATCCAAATGGTTTACGCGTTGAAACATATTCTTCAATATAATTAGAATTAGCATCCTTTAATTTATTTAAAATAGATATAGCTCTACCATCTCTAACAAAAATGTCAATTCCATCAAATTTCATTGGTCTATTAATATTACTTATAATATTTTTAGAATCATGTGTTATAACATTTACTAAATTTATAGAATTATCATATTTGCTATTCCATAAAAAATAGCAGACTCCACCTCTAATATTTGTATTTGGAAATAGAATAGATGGATCAAGAAAGTCGTATATTTTTTGAATATGTTTATCAAGCAACATTTCATCTCTAAAATCATCCAATCCTTTTCCCCCTGCAAACCATCTAGTAGGAGTAATTATAGAAATATATGATGGAGTTAATTTTTTTGATATTTTTACAAAGTGGTGATATATAGGTTTTGAACTAGCTCTAGCACCACCATCACTAATTTGATAAGGTGGATTCCCAACAACTGCAGAAAACTTCATTTGTTTACCTCCATTTATTTCATTTTTTATTTGAATTTTACTATATTTTTTATTTTGTGTTAAAAATTTAACTATTTTATCATAATCAATATCGCCATTAGATTTAACAAAATTCAACAACTTATAACTATCAAAATATACTGCAATATTATCAATATTCAGGCCTAAAATTCGATATATTTTTCTAGTAAATTCGTATGCATGAGGCGAAGTAGGTATTGAATATATTAAGTTCTTCAATTTTTCATTGTCGACTTTACTTATATATTTGTTATAAATAGCCACTGCAAATTCAGCCGATTTACTTGCTATGTCTAAAATTGGTTTATTTTCATTAAATAATGCAATTATATTCTCTTTTGGAATCAAGTCAATCATATCAGTGCATAAAATATTAGAAGTTATAATTTCTGAATTTGATAATCTATCAAACTTAGCAATTGCATTTTTGGCTCTTTCTAATGGAGTTAAAGATGTATCTTTTGACAAATTATTTAGATTTTGAATTTTATAATCTATTTGACTTAAATAAAACTTATTGATATATTTTCTTATGGTTTTTAACATTGATTTATGTAATAATAAATTTTTAGAAATTCTTTTGTTATCTTTTTTATCAATCACAGAAATAATATCATCAACTGATTTTACTTCATCATCAGTAAGGAAAGCAAAAAATAGAATTCTTGCATAATACATTTTAAATCTTCCTTTAAAGTCCTTGTATACATCTTCTTTTTTCTCAACTGGATTAGTGTTAGATTGATTGTAACTTTCATCTGTATTATCGTTTGTATTATTTTGCTCAGGTGTATCTATATTATCTCCTTCACCTTCTGCTGGTTTAATAGATAATCCTTCTTTTGAACCTAATTTACTTTGGGCGTTAATTTCTTTTAAAATATCTTCATATTGCATTAATCCCAAATCAACTGGTAATGAAGAAGCTTCATCTACAACTCCTTTGTTTTTAGAATAATTACTAATTTCTTGTAATATATCAGTAGGAGTTATTTTGACAATTTTATCATGGTTTAAGGCGATAATTGGAGATATTTCAAGTTCTCTTCTTAACCTTTCTTCAAGCTTAGAATTACCAGACTTATCAATATTTACATTGTATATTTGTGCTTTTTGTTCTTGCATGATAAATAATCTTGCAGGATCAAAATCAACCAACAAAGTTTGTGGTTTCATATTATATTTAATTACATCACCATCTTCATTTTCGTATGTCTTTATATATTGATTTTGTAATCTAAAAATAGCTTGATCATACTCCTGTGGAGAGGCAGTGTTTTTTAAATAAATCATTGTATCCCAATATTCAACAGTAGTTCCTGTTAGCATCCTATTTACCGTTAAAGTAATTGTTTTTATACCATTATTTTCACATTCCTTGATCTTGTTTTTAATATCTTCAGTAGATATATATAAATTTTGATTATCTACACCTGAAATATTGATAATTTCATATTCTTTTAAATTTAAGAATTCTTCTTTATGCTCTTTAATTAAATATTCTAAAGCATCGCAAGAAGCACAATACGGTAAAACTATAACAATATGTCTACACATATTCCCTTCTTTTATTTTTTCATAATTCAAAAATCCTAATATATTACTATCATCTTTAGACCCATCAATTATTTTAAATAAATCTAATACTTCTTTTTCATTTTCAAATTTTTTATGCGAGTTATTCTCACTATCTTTAATAATAGATTTTGGTCTAAATAATTCCGATAATGCATAAGTTACACCTGAATTCTTCAATTGCTCCATTTTTTTTAAAGATGATTCATTAGGATTAAATGCAAAACGGATCATTTGTGGAAAACCATAGTAAGGATTGTCCCATTCTTGATAATCATCATTTAATAAATATTTGTTATTCCATTCTTCTTGATCATCAACAATATTTGAAAATTGGTAAAAAGCAATAATATCATCTTTTGTAAATTCACTACCCATTAAGATCCTATATGGAGTTCCTGATAAATGCAATCTAACTTTTGCATCTAAAACTTTAATTTGTTCGTCAGCTTCGTTTATTTCAACAAAATCGTCTGAATCATTTTTATGTTTCATTGCCTTAATTTCATCAACTGGTAACAACACTTTCCCATATTGCTCGGCTCTAGCACCAAAATGTGTTTCATCAATAATTAATAAATCAATTTTTCTTTTAAAAATTTCTTTATGTTTATCTTTTAAAACTTCGCCTTGTAAATCTTGTAATGTTAAAAATACTACTACTTTCTTATTCTTCAAAGTTTTAGCTACTATTTTATTATTTTTTTCTAAATCATCACTTGTTAAAAACACATATTCTGAAAAATCAACATGGCTTTCTACTGTTTTCTTCCACTCCAATTTAACATCGGCTTTTGCAGATACTACAACAACTAATTTAGAGTTAATTTCTTTTGCACAACACATTGAAGTAAAAGATTTACCAAATCTCATTACAGCATACATTAATAAGTTTGTTCTTCTTTTTTTAATAGCTTTCTTAAAGTTTTCAATTGTTATAGCTTGATTGGGACGAGGTTTATATGTTTCAATTCTTGCAAAAGTAAAATTTTTCGGAGAAGTGTTTTTAACGTTATATAATAAATATTTATTTTTTTTATTTTCATAAGATTGTTTTATATCATCAATTGCTTCTTCAACATCTTCTACTTTAGTGTTTTCAAAAAATTCATTAGAAAAATATACTCCCTTTGGAACATTGCTAGCTAATAATCTTGTTTTATGTTTTTCAACAATCAAAAATTTGTGTATTGAATGATCTCTGAAAAATAAATCTTCATTTATTTTAGCTGTTCCTTCAAATTCTTTCTTTAAATTAGGATAATATTTTTTCCACTCATTTAATCTTTCAGTTACTGAACGATAAGTATCTCCAACTTTTAAATAATTTGGAAAAGTGTTAGTTGAAAATGCATAGATATATGGTTCTACTCTACCTTGAATTATTTCATCCAATACGGTCACATCTTTACTCATACTATCTAGCACCTCCTTTAAACAATTCAACAAATTTCACCTTTTTATTTTTTCCCCAATCCATAATTTCGCAATAAATCCCATTATGTTTATTTATATCATTTTTTTGACAACCAATGCATATTTCACCTGTGGCAATCTCTTCACCAAACAAATTATATTGAATCGTTTTATGTATTCTACAACTATTTGGAACAACCATTTTTAAACCATCCATTTGCCAAATATTCCAACTAATGATTTTTGCGATTTCTATTAATTTTTCTCTATCTGGAAATTTGATGAATTTATTTTGATAATAATCTATAAAGGTAAACAATAAATTTTCTCTTGCTAATAAAACGTTATCACCTTGATAATCAAACCCATAAATACTTTTAAAAGCTAAAACTACAAAATCATACCACTCCTCGTTATTAGCATTTTCATTAACAACTCTTAATTTTCTATCTAATAGACCTATTCTTTTTTCAATAGAAAGAAATTCACCAGTTACACTATCATACCTACTAACCAAATAAGGTGCTTCACCACAAGTAATTTCCAATCTAACATCATTGATATAATCTTTCCAAGTTTTTTCAGAAGTAAACTTAACTTTTGGTGTTACTATCCAAATTTTTTCATGTTCTATATTAAATGAATTTTCATAACCAAACCACTTTTCATCGACCAAATTATTTTGTTTATTACATACCCAAGAAGGAGTAAATACCTCTGCCATATCTTTACTTCTTTTTTGTTGTTCTTTTTTACTTTTTTCTACTCTTGGCTTAATAATACCATTATGTCTACCAGTAATCTGTTCAACTAATATATGGTCGTTTTCAGAATATCCTGTACCATGCGATTCATAATTATTTGTCCCCCAAATAATATTTTTTTTAGTTGTGTTATCATACAGCAAAATATCCAATACTTCTGGATAACTTTCTAATAATTTATTTTCATTTAAATCTTTTCCTAAGTTCATCATTTTTCACCACAAAAAAAGATTTTCTTACTTTCACAATATATTTCAAAAGCTAAAACAGCTTTTCTTGTTGGAATAACCTTGCCAGTTTCCCATCTATTAATAGTTGAAAAAGAAACACCTAGTTCTTTTGCTAATTCTGTTTGTGATAAATTTAATTTTGCTCTTACATATAATAATTTTTCTTGAAAGTTCATATGCAACCTCCATTCTATAGCATTTACAATCATATTATACCACATAACTGTTTTATTTCAAAGAAATTAAACAATGTTAAGACTAATAAGGCAATCTTTTCATAAAGTAAACTGATTTTATAAATAAGCGTTTGATTTACACACAAAAGTTCATAAGTGAATAATAACTTGTATATACAATTTCAGTTTATTTTAGAATACAATTATATGCTTATAAATGTAGTTATTCCAATAAGTTAAATAAATATAAATACATATCCAATTGCAATCATATATTAAAATTATCCATAAGATTTATTGTATGAGTTTACTTGATTAAGCCTTTTATTATACGTATTTATAATAAAATTCGACTATTTCTAGTCGAATTTTTTGACATGTACATTAATTTTTTTTTTTATAAAAACTAGCTTTTTAAAATTACATTACAAATCTTTTCCAATTCATCATAAGTTTTAATACTAACAATACTTGATTTATATTGTTTTGTTTGTGAAATTAATTTTAGGTACCTCCCCGCATGACTTCTTGTTTCAATCATTGCGATATGCTCACCCTTATCAAGCATCAATCTTCTAGCATGATCTAATAGTGTAGCAATTACTTGCTCTTTGGTAGGTTTTTCAATTATTTCACCAGTATCAAAATAAGTAGATAATTCTTTAAAAATAAAGGGATTGCCTAATGCTGCTCTACCTATCATAATTCCGTCTACTCCAAGATTTAACATCTTTTCTGCACTTTCAATATTTTTAATGTCACCATTACCAATTACTGGACAATCTGCACTATCTTTTACCATTTTTATATAATCATAATTTACATTACCAGTATACATTGCGGAACGGGTTCTACCATGAATAGCAATAGCATCAACACCGGCTTTTGAAGCAAGTTTTGCAACTTCATCACAATTAATGGTATTATTATCCCAACCGGCTCTAATTTTTATTGTAACTGGAATATCAAGGTTTTCTTTTAAACTTTTTACAATATCATATATTTTTTCTGGTGTTTTTAGTAAAGCTGAACCAGCTCCACTTTTAACAACTTTATTTACTGGGCATCCCATATTAACATCTAAAATATCAATGGGACTAATCTTTGTCATTTGAATAGCCGAAGATGTAATAGTATGATAATCAGAACCAAAGATTTGCATTGAAATAGGATGTTCATTTTCAGTTATTTGAATCATTTTTAGTGTTTTAGCATTTTCATACGCTAAACCTTTATCACTAATCATCTCTGTGCATACCATTCCAGCATTATTTTCTAAGCATATGTTACGATATGCGGAAGAGTTGACACCGGCCATTGGTGCCAGAATTATATTGTTTTTTAGTTCAACATTGCCAATCTTTAATTTCATTTTATCACCATTTTTATTATAGCATATTTTACAAATATTTAAAATTGTTTAGCAAGTTTTATAGTATTTTTACATATAGTTTGATTTTTTTTCAAAATATGGTATAATTAAGTTATGTTTGAGGTGATTTTATGGCAGATGACAAAAAAGTATTAAGTGAAAATAATGCAAATAAAGGAATTAACTGGGGTCTTTGGATTGCTGGTTTCGTACTTCCCCCTCTTGGATATATTTTCTATTCTGTTTGGAAAAAATCTAAACCAAGAAATTCGTATTCTTCTGGATGGGGTGCTCTTTGGGGATTCTTATTCTATGTTGTTGGAGCATTAGTTTATATTTTATTTATTAAATAAGTAAAAATGGTAAGTTACTCACTTACCATTTTATTTTTTTCTTTATATTCAACAAAATATTGATTAGTTTCTTTTGATAATTTTGGCGCAAGAACTAATAGGGCAATTAAGTTAGGTGCAGCCATTAATCCATTAAAAATATTCGCTATACCCCATATTACATCCACTTTTAAGAATGGACCTAATAATAATGTAATTACATATATCCACTGATAAACTAAATATGCTTTTTTATTGCCATTTGTAAAATAATCCAAACATTTTGAACCATATAAGTTCCAACCAATAATTGTTGTAAAAGCGAAACAAGTTATGCAAATAAATACTAGTATTGCGCTTATAATTGGATTAGTAAAGGGAAGACCCGTTTCAAATGCAAATGAAGTTATGTCAATACCTTCAAGTCCAGCATCCCATGCCCCAGTGATTACTATACATAATCCTGTCATCATACATATTATAACAGTTCCCATAAAAGTTGATGTCATTGAGATAAGACCTTGTTTAGTGGCATCATTTGATTTTGCTGTAGCAATTGCGATTGGTGCACTTCCTAGTCCTGCTTCATTAGTAAATATACCTTTTGAAACACCTTCTTTTATAGCATCACGAATAGTTATTCCAATTACCCCCGCAACAGCAGCACGGCCAGTAAATGCCATTTTAACTATTTCAACAAAAGCACTAGGAATACTTGTTACGTGGGTAAATATAACTGTTAAACATATAGTAATATATGTTATTGCCATAATCGGTACTAAATATTCGCATACTCTTCCGATTCTTTTTACACCACCTATTAGGATTAAAGCAGTTAATACGGCAATGATTAAACCAGTAATAACCGAATATATAGATATGTCTTTTCCAAATAATGTGAAATCAAGTGATGATTTTCCAAATACATTTGCTGCCGCATCAGTAATTCCGTTAATTTGAATTAATGTTCCTATTCCCATTATTGCCGCAAGCATACCCAACATTGCAAATACTTTGGCAAGCCATTTGAATTTTTTACCCATTCCATATTCGATATATGCATATGGTCCACCAATGATTCTACCATCTTCAATGTGACGATATCTTATAGCTAAATAACCTTCTGCGTATTTTGTTGCCATACCAAGTAATGCGGTAACAATCATCCAAAATAAAGCACCAGGGCCGCCAATTGCAACCGCTGTCGCAACACCAGTGATATTGCCAGTTCCAATTGTTGCAGAAAGCGAAATGCATAGTGCTTGGAAAGTAGATACTTCTCCTTCACCATCTTCTTTTTCAGTTAAGAATTTAAAAGCTAATCCTAATTTTCTAAACTGAATGCCTTTTAATAAAATTGTTAAGACAATTCCAACAATAATTATTAAAGCTATAAGTGGTATACCCCATACAATGTTGTCAATCTTTTTTATAATATCTTCAATAGATATTGCTAAGTTTATCATATATGCTCCTATTTATCATTTAATTAATTCTGATGGTCCAATAATATACGGACCATTTTTATCTACACCGGCTTTAATTATTCCGCCATCTACTAAAATATTTATTTCGTTATCAACAATGATGTTGTTTTCTTTTAATACTAAATAGGTAGCTAGAGCACCTGTTCCACAGGCTTTTGTAAACCCTACTCCTCGTTCATAGGTTTTTAAATATATATCTTTTGTTATTTTAACAAAATCGATGTTTACCTCTTTATTAAAGTTTGAACATTCATATATATCTTTTGCATCACTTAATGCTTTATTTAAGTCATCACAAATAATTACGGCGTGGTTTACTCCGGTATTTATTACATTAGCTATATATTTATTTTGATTTATCGTTATGGGCTTTATTGTTATTTTTGAATCAGTTTTCATTTCAACTTTCACAAAAAAGGGATTGGTTGAAAGTATTACTGTATTAACAAATCCACTACCAGTTAAAACTAAGTTAGTAAGTTTAGTTATTATTTTTTTATCATAACAATATTCAATAAAACATCTAATGCCGTTACCACACATTTTTGCAAGTGAACCATCTTTATTATAAATTATCATTTCTAATGGTTTAGTTTTTACCAAAATTAGACCATCATATTCATTATTGCACATTTTGATTGCCATTTCTGGCTTATCATATTTTTGATTGTAATCTTCAATTACAAACGTATTTCCAAGTCCATGATATATCTTCATAATCCACCCATTCCATTATATGTAAATATATAAATTATAAGACTCTTAAAACTACACACTTTAAATAAAGCGAGTCATCACTACCAAGTCTTGTAGGATGGTCTGGCGATTGAATTCTAAAATCAACCATTTGAACAACTTTATTTACATCGTTTGACGCATCAGTTAACATTTTTATGAAAAGAGCTGGCGTCATATGTTGTGAACAAGAAAAAGTAATTAAAATTCCATTTTCATTTAGTAGTTTTAAAGCACTCATATTTATTTCTTTATAACCCTTATACGCTTTTTCAACAGTATCCTTTGACTTTGTGAAAGCAGGAGGATCTAATACTATTACATCATACTTATTCTTATTATTTTCATCACGTAGGAAATCAAAGACATCACAACACTTTATGTCTATCTTATTTTCAAAGTTATTAAGTTTGGCATTTTCTAAAATATCATTACAAGCTTTTTCGCTTATGTCTACTGCGGTTGCAAACTTAGCACCAAAGTTGATGGCGTTTAAAGCAAAACCACCCGTATGTGAAAAGCAATCTAAAACTCTCTTATCTTTTACATATTTATCAAGAGCAGCTCTATTAGTTTTTTGATCTAAGAAGTAACCAGTCTTTTGACCATTTTCTAAATCAACTCTTAATTTAATTCCATTTTCTTCAATTATTACATTAGGATTAAATGTAGTAGGATATAGGAAACCTTTTACTTCTGACAAGCCTTCTTTTAATCTTATTGGAACATCACTTCTTTCCATTATTCCCTTAGGGTTAAAGATTTTTATTAAAGCATTCTTGATTAATTCGCGATTTACATCCATTCCTAAACACAAAATCTGAATTGATAAATAATCACCATATTTATCAACTATCAACCCTGGTAATAAATCAGCTTCACCAAATACCACTCGACAATTGTTTGTAAATCCTAATTGTTTACGATACTCATATGCTTTGGTAATCCTATCAATAAAGAAATCTTCATCAACAGTTATTTTGTCATATGAAATAATTCTTACTATTATTTTACTAGCAGTATTTAAGAAACCTCTTCCAATAAATTCATGATTGAAAGAGTAAACATCACATAGTTCACCTGATTTTATTTTCCCTTCAAATGAAGCAACCTCATTAGAAAATACCCAAGGATCACCTTGTTTTATTCTTATTTCTTCATTCTTCTTTAAAATAACTTTTAAGATATCCATACTATTCTCCATAATTACTTTGTTATTATATTACAAATAGACGTTTTTTTCAAATAAATGACAAAAAATATGTAATTAAAGTTTTTGACAAAAATGGCACATTTTTCATATATAAGGCTATTTTGACTGGTTTTGAATAAAACAGGACAAATTAGGTTATAATTATTAAAAAAACGTCAAAGGTGGCAAAAATATGCTTTGGTACAAAAGAATTAGAGATCTTAGAATTGACAATGATTTAACAAAAACCGAACTTGCAAACAAGCTTGACATTAGTGAACGTACGCTTGCAAGATATGAAACGGGCGAATCTGAACCTACTATTAGTGTTTTAATTAAAATGTCACATATCTTTGATGTTAGTATTGATTATATTTGTTGTATTAAAGATGAAACATTTATTACAGAAGCTAGTACTAAAGAAGAATTAGTAAAGATATCAGAAAATCTAATTAGCATAATAAAACGTATTGAATAAAAAGCATTTTTGCTTTTTTTATTTGGTTACATTAAATTGACAAATTATGCCTTTAATTATATAATCTATATATATGAAGGAGGTATAAATGGTATTAAATAATCAACAAATTTATAATAAACAAATAACGAATTCTTTTTTTGACTATAGTTCTTCAAGTAATAGTCAATATTTTTTTAATGCCATATTTGTCGAATTTTGTCATTAGTAGCCAATTTCGACCTGTTTTAAAATTTTTATGACAAATTAGTTTATAATTGTTTAAAAGAAGTCAAAGGTGGCATACATTAATGTATTGGAATAAACGAATAAAAGACTTAAGAGAAGACAATGACTTGACAAAACAAGAATTGGCAGATAAACTTGACATAAGCGAACGAACACTAACTAGATATGAAACAGGTGAATCTGAACCTACTATTAGTGTTTTAATTAAAATGTCTTTAATATTTAATGTAAGTTTAGATTATATTTGTTGCATTAAAGATGAAGTGGCCATTGTTGAAGAGGGCACTATTGATAAACTTAAAAAGCTTTCTAAAGACTTAGAAAGTATAGTTGATAAAATAAATAAATTATAAAAAGCATATATATCATTAGTAGATATATATGCTTATTTTTTTATTTTAATTTCTTCTGCATATTTGCGTATGATTGAACAATTTTGAATCCTGCTCCCATATATATATATCTAGCATGATTAGTAAGTCCAGTATAGAATGTCATAAATTTTGCGCCATGCATCTTATTATAATATGCAAGACTACTAAATAAAGCTTTTCCTAATCCTCTACCTCTTACTTCTTCTAAAATTGCTATACCATCAAAATGACCTCTACCGCTTTCTTCATTCCACATTGCGCCAGTCCAACCAACAATTCGGTTATCTTTTGCAACTACCAAAAATGGGTATGGTTTTTCAAGTTCAAGATTAGCTCTGATTACTTTTTCAAAATCATATATATTTAAATCACGATAGAATTCATCGATACCATAATGTTTATTTGCATCGTATAATTCAATAACAATACCATCTTTTTTATTTTCTTCAAGTATTTTATTAACTGAATCGCTCAATTCATAGTCAGATAAATCTAAATGGAAAGCATCTTGATATGCATATGTTTCATATCCCCTATGTAATAAGAAGAAGTATTCATTAGAATTAAGTCTAATACCTGGAGCACAAGGGTGATCGTGATTATTAGTATTAGGAATATACCATGAATAACATGATGGTAAAAAGTATGCTGCAGCAATCTTATTTCTGCCATGCTCTTTAAAGTAAGTTTCTAAGTCTTTTAATAATTTAGATCCTATTCCTTTTTTACGATATTCTTTCTTTACCATAATCATATTAACTATCCCCGCAACATCAGGGTTATCAATGTATTTTTTTCTTAAATAACCAATTGAGAATGCAATTAGTTTTTCGTTTTCATAAACAACTGTAACACTGTCATAATCGAAATCAGGATTAGTTAATAATTTATCACTGAATTCTTCATAAGTCATTGGTTTTAAGAAGTATTCTTCTTTTACTACTTCATTCCATAGCTCATTCATGTTTTTTAAATCATTGGGATTTGCTTTTCTAAAAATCATTTTACACCTCTTATTTTTTTATTTCTTTTAAAAAGTCTTCCACTTCTTCTAATTTGTTTAAGAATTTTTCTTTATTACTAAAATCTGGCAACATAAAGATATGCATATCTTTTGATGTTGTTACAACATTTTGAATAACCAAGATAGACTTAGCTTCATTTTGATTTTGAAACATCGATGTAGGTAACGTAATCAAACATACAATGTGACCTCTTTCATGTAAATAGTCATTAAATAAATTACTTTTATCATGACTAAAGAAATCATTGTTTACTAAATAAAAAGATAGATGTGGTTTATCAATCATTAAATCATGTTCTATGGCAAGATACGGAAAATACTTTACACCTTGATTATAAAGTTTTGAATGATATTCACTGTTATCATAATCATATGTAGCTAAATCACTTAAAACTAGGTCAGGTTCTAAAACTTGATATTCTAACGCATCTTGATAGTACATTTCTAATGGTATCATCATCATATTGGCCTTATGCATTGCGGCAGAAGCAAGTAAGGGGTGATTTTCCATTCCTATCATATGTATCTCCATTTTTGCATAGTTGTAAAGTGTAAACATTAGATTACCAACACCAAAATTAGGATCTAACACTAGTAATTCTTTTTTATCAAAATAACAAGCATTTATTAATTTAGCAAATATTAATCCCACCACATCAGGAGTGATTAAATCAAGTGGAAAATTAACATTTTTAAATGCCTTTATATCAAGTAATAGAAATGCTCTACGTATTTCTTCAGTGTTTATACCATTTTCATCAACATCTGCTTCAAAGGCTTCTAAGATATCATCTATTTCGTTTTTTACTTCATCATCTACTTTTAGATCTTCACCATTTAAAAAATAGTCAATTACCTTAAATAAACTTTCATAGTAGTTAGTTGTTGCCTTTTCATTATTATAATTAGTGACATCCGTATTTTCTCTTTCTTCATCGATAAAGCCATAATAGTGTTTCATAGTAGCTTCATCAAATAAATCGACCATACGATTAATCATATCTTGTTTAATATGGGTGTCTCTGGAAATCCATTGTTCAATTTTATTATTCTCCACGATTTATCTCCTCTATTATTTTTAAAGCACATTTTATTCCATCAATTGCACTGGTCATAATACCACCCGAAAAACCAGCACCTTCACCGATTGGATATATATATTTAGTTGCTAGATATTTTTCATTTCTTTTAATTTGAATAGGGCTAGATGATCTAGTCTCGGGAATAGTTAGAATTGCATCGTCACAATTAAAACCATTTATTTTTAAAGAAAAGGCTTCAATTGCCTCTTTTAGGGAATCATTAATCCATTTTGGTAAGATATCATTAATATTGGCATATATATACCTTGGTTTAATGGTAGGGGTTATTTTCCCGATTTCTTTTGTTATTTGATTGTTTTTAAAATCAATATAGCGTTGAACAGGAACACCATAATCCTTACCTACATTATAACACTTCTTCTCAATCATTCTTTGAAAGTTAAGACCATCTAGTGGACTATTTACATAGTAATCACTAGGTTTTATTTCAACTAGTACGGCAGAATTAGCATTGATACCGTCTCTAGCAAAATTACTCATGCCATTAACTACTAAATGTTCATTTTCGCTACTTGCATTAACTACATATCCACCTGGGCACATACAGAAAGTATAAGCTGCTCTACTACTTGCAAGGTGAGTTACTAATTTATACGAAGCAGGAGGAAGATATTTAGCTTTATCATGATACAAGGCTTCACTAATGTCTTTTTGTAAGTGTTCAATTCTAAATCCAATAGCGAATGCTTTAGGATTCATTTCAACATTATTATTATATAACATTTCATAAGTATCGGTTGCGCTATGGCCAATAGCTAAAATCATACCATCGTACTTTTCCGTTTTTAATACTGAACTTTCAAAATTTGCAACAATACCATCAGATTCTTCTTTAAAATTAGTTAGTTTAGTTTCAAAATATACTTTGACATTTTGTTGTTCTAGCGTTTTTCTAATATTCTTTAAAACATTTTGTAAAACATCGGTACCAATATGTGGTTTGGCTTCATACATGATGTTGCTTGGGGCACCATGTTCAACAAACAATTTTAGCACAGCTTCTACTAATTCAGTATGGTTACCTGTGTTGAGTTTGCCATCTGAAAAAGTACCTGCACCACCTTCACCAAACTGGATGTTAGAATTTTGGTTTAGTTTACCAGTTTTGAAAAAGTTATCAACATCTAATAAGCGCTCTTCAACTTTTTTTCCGCGATCAATTATTGAAACATCTAAGCCACTTTTACTTAAGATATAGGCACAAAATAATCCTGCGGGCCCCATACCAACCACTAGATATTTTTTCTTATTTTTAACTTTAGGTACATTTAAATTAAATGGGGTATATTTTTCAACAAAATGATATTTTCTAAGTAATATTTGTTCTTTTTCTCTATTGTAAAGACCAAAAGAAACATGAAAAATATAGGCAATATTTTGTCTTGCGTCAATATTTTTCCTAAGTAGTTTTAATTCTTTTATTTCACTATCTTTTAGTTTAAGTTTTAAACATATTTGTTTTTTGGCATAGTCTAACAACATTGAATCAGTAACATAGGCTTTTATGTCATATTTTAAATTATTTATTCTAAGCATTTTTCATACCTTCAATAATTCTTTTCGCAACATATATACCACTGGCAAAAGCAAAGTGTAAATTATATCCCCCACATTTACCATCGATATCTAAAAGTTCCCCACATATATATACATTCTTATGATTTTTTAAATTTAAGTTTCTGTTAATACAATCTAAACTAACACCACCTAATGTTACTTGTGAACGGTCAAATCCATAATCACCAGTTATTTCAATAGGATAATTCTTTAGTAGGTTGATAGCTTTCTTAAAAGATTTAGCTTTTTCCATGATTAATTTTGCCATCATTTTAGGCAGTATTCCTTCTAAGCATTCAGCTAACGCTAATTCTACATGCATATCAAAAAATATTTGGATATCATCTTTAGTTAAACTAGGTAATAAATCTAAATATAACTTATAATCTTCATTTGTTCTTTCGATTACACGCGAAGCATTCATCACTACTATTCCACTAATACCATCTTCTTTAAACTGTACTTCACCATTTTCAGTAAATATACATTCATCTTTATCATTGAACAACTTTAGATTAACTTTTTGACGAATGCCATTTAAGCCTTTTATTGAATCTTTAGTTGTTTTAAGCCCTACTAGTCCTGGTTTTAGTGGAGTAATTTTTGCCCCAAGTTCTTTTGCTAGTGCATATCCTTCGCCATTTGAACCAAGGTAACTTGAAGATTTGCCACCAGTTGCAAGAATGACAATATCAAATGGGTGTAATTCATTATTAGTTGTTAAGATATATTTATCATTTTCTTTGTTTATGTTTGTTACTAAAGTATTCGTTTTAACTTCAATTTGCAATTCAGAAATTTTTCTTAATAATATATCAAGAACGGTGCTTGCCATATCAGTGATAGGATAAATTCTACCACTTGAATCTGGCATAGTTATGAGCCCAAGTTCTTGAAAATAGCATCTTAAATTAGTACTATTAATTTCTTTAATAATATTGTTAACAAATGCATTATTATAGTAACTCATATCTAAATCAGTATTGGATAAATTACATCTACCATTGCCACTAGCTAGTATTTTTTTACCAACACGGTCTTTTTTTTCATAGATGACTACATTTACTTTATCTCCAAGTGATTCTTTTATTTTTATTCCTGCCAGCATTCCTGATGGACCAGCTCCAACTATTGCAACTTTCTTCATATATACCTCAACTAATCTTCGTGTATATTATAACAAATATTTTCTTTTTTTTCCATTTGATAGTAAAGAAAAATAATTAATTTTTTATAATTATTAAAAAAACTCGAATTATCGAGTTTTCTATTGTTTCTTATTTTTTAATAATAATAGTAATTCTTTACCTACTTCAGGTATAAGTTCAATTAAGTTTTCTAAAATATGTGAATGTTCATCTAGATGCAAAACTTTAACATCATTTGGTAGTATTACTAAAAAGGCAATGGGAGTAAGCGACATCGTTCCACCGGCTGCTCCCCCAAATGGATCATCGTTGATTTCTTCTTTCTTTTGGTTTACCCCACCACTTATAAAACCGCACCTTACTCGTGATATTGGCATAACTGATATTCCATTAAAATTCATTAATTTGCCAACTACCACACTTACATCTACCATTGATTTCATTTTGTCAATAGTTTGATTAAATAATTGATTAATATTACTATCCATAATTATACCCCCATTTTAATAGTTTTTAAAAATAACTTGAATTTTTTACACATTGCTATTAAAAACTTAAATAGCGTTAGTGTTAATTCTAGTTCAAATAATAATCCTAAATTATTATTACCAATTATTACTTGATAATAATCATCATCTACATACTTAAAAGTACTTTCGATATATCTTTTTATTGTTGCAACACTAAACCAACCACTAAATCCTAATAAAGTAAACAAGGTTGGATTATTAGAGTTAGTAACAGGAATAAAGGTTACTTTAGTAACTGTTGCATATTCTAATATTAAATAAAATAAAAAAGAGTTTTCTTTTTGGACTTTTAATCCTTCATTTAAATTATAAGATGATAATACTTTCCAAACACTTATTTTTGGTACGTTTAGGTTATTATTTTGAACTACTTTCATTTTCTTAATTAATGTGTTAAATATTCTAATTTCAAGGTATGGTTCTTCAGTCATTCTCTTACCAATCTTTACTCTAATAGGAATTAACAAGATAATATTTAAGAAAAAAAGAATACTTGTAATTATAATAATTATCTTAAGCATATATATATTTTTTATCTTTTTTTGTATTTTATACTCTTTATTAACGTTTTTTTGATATAATTGTTTTGGTGATAGTTATGAGTTTAAATAAATGGGCAATTAACAAAATTAAATTTTACCAAAAAAATAAATTACAATCTGGACGTTGTAGACATTATCCAAGTTGTTCTACCTATGGTATAGAGTGTTATGAAAAGTTTAATTTTGTCAAAGCATCATTTCTTACCCTATCTAGAATAGTTAGGTGTAATCCTCTTAGTAGGAAAGTTTATGATCCTGTTCCTAAAACAAAAGAAGAAAAGAAATTAGCTAAAATAGCGCTTAATAAAGAACTATACTTTAAAGATATGTTATTAAATGAACATATTAAATACCCTAATATGGAACTAGTTGATGATATCGTTTTTTGTTTTGTCACTTCTTTTCCTTCCGTAGTTAAGCCTGATTTAATTAATCTTTCATATAAAGAAAATTTATCACCAACACTTGTCAGATATATATTTGATAAACCTTTAGAATCAACTAATTATAACTTAGATAATAATAATTATTTAATAACTGATGATTTATTAAATAAATTTTATACAAGAATAGATATTTTACTACTATTATTAAAACATAAAGAAATAAATTATCACACTAAATATAAGAAATTATACCAAGAAGTGTTTAATTATCTTACTAATCAAAAACAAATTGTTAGTAGTTGTAATTATTTAGTTAATGCTTTTTATATTGAATTTGTTAAGTAAAAACCACGTTAGGATAACTAACGTGATTTTTGTTTTTTATTAACTTTAACTAATTAATAATTTTAAATCATTTTGAGTAAGTTCTATATATTTACCTATTGGTAAATCATCAGGTAATTTTAAATTGCCAATTTGTACTCTCTTTAAATAGGTAACATCTGAACCTAAGTAGTGAATCATTCTTTTTACTTGGTGGAACTGTCCTTCTTTAATTGTTAAATAAGCTTGGTTTTTATCAATTATCACAAGTTTAGAAGGAAGATAAGTAGTATTCTTTAATATAACTGGATTTTCTAAAATTGTTGGTGCGTCATCTGGTAACTCTTTATCATACTCCACATAATATACCTTTTCAATATGTGAGTTAGGACTAGTTAGAGTGTGAACAAAATTACCATCATTAGTTATTATTAACATACCTTCTGTATCTAAATCTAGTCTACCTACTATTAATAGTTCTTCAACTAGTTTCTTAGGCAAATTATTAAATAACTCCATTACCACATGATGAGTATCATCTTGGTTTGCACAAATATATCCTTTAGGTTTATTTAATAAATAGTAATAATATCTTTGATACTTTAAGATATTACCATTGTAAGTAACTATATCAATACTTTCATTAATATTGTAGTCTTCTTTAATAATTATCTTATCATTTACCTTTATTAAGCCTTTTTTTATTAATGTTTTTGCTTCTTTTCGAGTTCCTAAAAAGCAATCAGTAAGATATTTATCTAAACGCATGTTTCTTTATTACAACAATTGACATTGATAAACATATTAGTATTGCAACATATCTTAAGATTATTGCGTTACCATTACAATTGTTTTTCTTAATCTTTTCCCATTTTGCCACTAGTTGAATATCACTAGTAACTTTTTGATTGAAATCAAATAATTCATCACCATTATACCATCCAAGGAATGTATAACCTTCTTTAGTTGGATCAACCGGTTTAGTAATACATGTATCTTTTTCAATTTTAACAATTTTTAAAGCACCCTCATTACTAAACGTTACTTTTACCTTTAGTGAATCAAGATATTCTGAATATAAAACATTATATGTTGTATCAAATTCTTCAGTTATTTCAACAACTTCTTCAATTGTTGCAACTTCAAATACTTTTTTCTTAGTTAGGTTAACTAAATTAGTTATTGGTAAATATGCTATTTTCTTTGATTCAAAATATTTTTGGGCTTCATCAATTTTATTTCTTAACTCTGTTATATATGAATTACCCTTTTCTAAATAATCTTCAGTTATCTTGTCTGCTTCTCCAATTGTTCCAGCTTCTTTTAGTAAAGTTGTTGCATTTGCAATTATTTCTTTTAATGCTTGGTTTTGATTATCACTATACCAACTTTGTGGTAATTCATTTAATTTACCAATATTTTCTTGAATTTTTGCTTGTAGTTTATTATGAGCATCAGTTACTTCTTCTTTAAATACTTCAGGGTAATTTCTTATTTCTGAAATAGATGCTAATTCATCAATTGTTGCTTTTGCAACTGTTACTTTTTTAGCAATCTCAGCCATTTCTTTTTGGCTATAATTAAGTTCTGCAACATAATCGTCAATTGCTTTTTTAGCCTCATTTTTGGCAATTTCAGCATTTTCAAAATATTCTCGTAAAGTTGCTACTACCCTTGTATAGATGTAGTTAATTTCTGAGTATGATGTTTCATTTTGAATTTGTTTTTTGAACTTATCGCCATAAGTATTAAGCTCTTTTCTAACCGCATCACTTACATCATATGAAGCAATTAAATCATCAATTTTTTGGATATATTGATTACGATAGTCTTGTAATTCTTTTTCTTCTATTGCAATAGTTTTAATCTTAGCTATCTTTTCGGTAGCTGATTTAATGTTATTATCTACTTCAACTGTTGTTGTTGATGAATCAATTAAGTTTAGAGTTTCATTTATAATGTCAGTTATTTTTGCTTGATTAGCACTACTATAATCATTTAAATTAACGGAATTCTTGAGTTGATTTTTCTTAGTGTTTTTGTAATCAGTTAATTCTTTTTCAGCTTTTAGTCTTAAGTACTCATTATAATAAGTATCTAACAAGTTACTATTAGTAACTAAACTCTTTACTGATTGAGTTGCATTCTCATATGCAGCCTTAGCTTTTAGAATAGCTTGTTCACTTGAAAGGGTAATTGGTGTTTCAATATCATTGATTAATTTAATAATTACTTGAGCAAGTTCTTCATCGGAAGCTACTGTTTCTTCATCAATATATGCTTTAGTACCTACTTCAAGTTGAGTAACTGGTACAAGTGGTGAAGCTTCAATGGTTGAATCTAAATAACGAACAATTACAACAGCCTCATCATTTTCAAGGTTGATTGTTTTAGTACTATCAAAGCCTGCAGATATTTCTTTAATTTTATTATTAGAAATTATGAAGAAACCATCATTATTACTAGATCTACTTTCAAATGCATCTCCCATTGTAAAACTTAACTTAGCACCCGTTTTATTTACATATGTTCCAGCAACTGATACCCAGTTACATCTAGTTATTTGACTAGCATCATTTATTTCAAAGTAATTGTCTTTAGCAATAAATAAGACATTATTATTAACGACTACAGTATGTCCTGACCAACCAATGTGTTTGGTTGTACCTACACCACATTCACCTTCATCTACTTCACTCATACTGCTTGGATCATTACGGTAGAATAAACCATTTTGGTTTTCACCAACATATCCAATGTTGATATCAAAGTTTTTTGATAAAGTAAGATTATCATATTCAATTGTTGCGATAATTGTAATATATGTTTTTGCAAGATAGTCTTTTAGCCTTTTACCTGTAGTTAAATTATATTTTTCAGCATCACTAGTATTTTTATATGCTAACGTAATATATGTATCAGTAGGTAAAACACGGTCAGTTTTAATATGTTTATCAATACTATTTATATATGTATCTAATTTATTTGATAATACATCATATCTACTAATAACTTTTTCTGCCTCTACTAATTTGTCAATATTTAGTACTTTTGCTTTATCTTCATCTGACAATGATTCATAATATTTTCTTATTTGTAAAATATTTGCTTTTTGGTCATAAGTAATAGTTGAAGGTAAATCATTAATCATTTTGATTGCGGCGACATATGATAACTCTAAATTAACTAATACTGGATTACTAACCTCATTGGCTAGATTTACACTAGCAACATAGTAGTTGTAACTAACAGTATTATCAGTCACAACTGAAGTTGAAGTAGTATATTGATATATATAATCATAATTATTTTGATCAAGAACGCTATCAACTGGAACTTTATATACCATATAACCTCTAACATTATCTACAGCATCCCAGCTTATTACACCACTATCAAATTTTACATTTTCAGGAGCAACCTTAGCTAATTTTGATTCGTAATAAGGAATAACTGCCCCTGGAATACGCTTCTTCCAATAATCATTTGATATTGTGCTTACCGCATCACTTACTACACTATTTGATGATTTTAATAACGATGCATATTTATAAAAAGATGCGCCTTTAAATTCTTCATATTGTGCAGAAACTAGCAATTGTAATTTTATTTCATCGGTATGAGCTTTCCATGTAGAATCATTTTCTAGTGCTTTATATATTCCAAGACCAGCATATAGGTTGACTTTTTTATATCTAACAGCCCAACTCCACCATCTGATACAATCTGCATATGGTGCATATTTGTTTTCTAAAGAATGGTAACATTGTGGCATAATATAATCTATCCATTCATGATTTATCCAATTAAGGGTATCACTATATAGATAATCATCATAGTGAGCAAAACCTCCTGTATTAGAATAAAGTGGGCTTATTAAATTACCTGATTCATCGTAACGTGGAGTTGATGAATAGCCACCATTTCTATATACATTAGAAGGAGATATACCAAGTTGTACACAGCGATTATTTGTAGTATTATAAGATCTTAAATGATTTGATAAGTCTTCAATAAATAAATCAACTTGTTTTCTTCTAAAGTCACCTAAAGATAAACCTTCTGTGTTATATTTTTCACGAGTTTTAGAATCATCTGCTCCACTAATGTAAAAATAATCATCAAAGTGAATAGCATCAATATCATAGTTTTCAACAATCTCCATGCATGTATCAACAATAAAATCCCTTACTTCAGGAATACCCGGATCAAGAATAATACTATTTCCTACTGTAATTAAATTATCAGGATTATTAGCTGGATTTACACTTGGAAGGCTTCCTACGCTATTTGAAGGATTATCACCATTAGTTGAAACACGATAAGGGTTAAGCCAAGCATGGAATTCAATACCTCTACTATGGCACTCACTAATTAACCATTCAAGAGGATCAAATTTATCAAAATCTACATTGGCCCACCATCTTGCGCGAGGATTTAATTTTGAATTGTACATGGCATTGTTATGGGTTCTAATATGATAAATCATTGCGTTCATTCCCATTCTTACCATATTATCCATTACGGTTGTCATCATTTGTTTATATTGACTTTCATTTTGATAACTTTGAACGTCTCCCGCAAAATGACTGACCCAAGCAGCTCTTAATTGATTTGTTGGGTAATTGTATTCAGACAATCTATAAACTTTTTCAGTGCTATTACGATAGGTTAAATCACTACCACTACTTGTTGTTATCCCTACTAATGTGCCACTAGCGTTAGTAGTTTTATTTGGTATTATTGATATAACCATCAACATAAGCATTAAAACAAACATTATTTTTTTTGTATATTTCACTTTTAAGCCCTTCCTTTTGTTTTTTTCTAGCTCTATTATAACATAATAACTAAAATAACCAAAGATTTTTGCAAGCGTTTTTATAGTAAATTATACCAATTTAGTATATTCATACATATTTGTTAAAATAACACATATACTTTACTAGAGGTATATATATTATGAAATGGTTTAAAAGAATTTGTTTATTTATTGTTACTATGTTTTTGCTTGCTTTGCCAACTTTAATTTTTAAAACTGATTTAGAATTCTATAATTCACTAGTAGGTCCAAAAATTCCACCTATCGTTTTTGTTATTGTTTGGTCAATAATTGATATATGTGTTAGTATCTTTTTTGTTTATACTTTTGAAAATAGAAAGAAATACAATAAAAAAGATTTATTTCGCACCTTTATCTTCTTAGCCTTAACATATTTATCTTACTTCATGTTCCCATACTTTTTCTTTGTTAAACATAGTTTATTTTTAGGTTACATCTTCTCTTTATTTAATTTATTGTTTGTTACCTTAACTTTGTTAGAATCACTATTATTGAATAAAAAGATTAGTTTGTTGTTACTTCCTTATTTTGCATGGGCAACTTTTGCGACGATACTTTCAATACTATTATATTTAAAGAATTAAAAAAAACTCAACGATTTAATCGTTGAATTTTTTTGGTTCTATAAAATATTTAAACTCTTTAATTTAATAGATTTAGGACCATTATAGCCACTAATCTTTATTACTTCTTTTGATAATTCTAACTCATTAAGACATTTTTTATAACTACCACTAAATGAGATACCACTAACAGGATATGTTGTATCATCACTATGATATATGGCAAGTCTAATTTCACCACCAATGTAATCGTTGTAAACATCAATTTGAATGCCTGATAAAGCTATTATTTCTAAATATTTACCTTTACATAGAGCTTCTTTAGTTTTTTTACCTTTTGCTACTTGTAATTCATCGGCATTTCCACTAGGAGTTAAACCTAAATATTGACCAAATTGGCTACTACCATAGTAGTTAACTAATCTACCATCTTCAATTACTTGATGCTTGTGAAGAATTATACCATCACTATCAAAAGCATTGGCACTGCTTGATGGCGCAAATGCAATGTTAAGTTTAGTTTTTGCGTCATCTGACTGAATCATATCATTTATTTTTTTATCAGTGCTACCATTATATACTGAAGAATATGAATAGTCTGCTATTGCATTATAGAAGAATTCTTCAACATCATGATTATTTAAAACGATATCAATTGTAGCTACATTTTCAAGTTTTTTGGCATTATATCTTGCTTCAACATCTTTTATAGCATTCTTAGCATCTTCAGTTATTTGGTTTTTATCATATGATAGATATTTATAATTTTTATATAATTCTACTTTATCATTTGGACCATCATAAGAAGGAATAGCTTCTATTTCAATGTTATGGATTGTTTTAGTTAGATCCACACCATTTGAGTTAACTAAATGAGAAATTTTGGTATTTAAGAATATTTCTAATGCATTAAATTTAGCATTGTCAGTCTTTTCGTTATTGAATATTGTGGCAATTTCTTCAATGATTTCAACAGGTTTTTCGTTTATTGGTTTACTCTTAAATGTTTTTTTCTTTTCACCTTTTACTAATTCAAATGGTTTGTTCTTAACAAACTTTGCGGCAAAAATAGCATCATTTATTTTTTCCATTAAAGCTTTTTTTGTTAAATTGTGACTAACTATGAAACTAGATGTTCCCAAATATTCACCATTATTATGGTATATTGTAACAATAGCTTCTTTAGTTTCAACTAATCGCACGGTCTCTAATTTTCCTAAAACATAGAATGCTTGATTTGATTGTTCAGTATTTTCTATTACTTTATAACCACTTATTTCTTGTATTTCTTTTAATACTTTTACTATTTGTTTTATCATCCTATTTTCACCTTCGCTTTCAAGCATGCTCCACCATCGCTTACGCGCACCCATTCTTTGTAACCTTTACCACATGAGCCACTTCCGGTAACAACTACATCTTTAGAAATCATGCTGATTGATGTTAATAAGTCAATTACGTATCCACTCATTACAACTGGAGAAATGATATTACCAGTAAATTTACCATCTTTTATTTCTTTACCATATAATGCGGTACATTGAATACCCCAGTTTTTAGGATCTTCCATACCATTATTAGTATCAAATATCATATATCCATAATCTACACTTGCAACCATTTCTTCTAAAGTGTTAGTGCCACCTTCAAAGAATGTGTTAGTCATTCTAGTGTATGCCTTACGTTTGTATGATTGTCTACGACCATTTCCAGTAGGTATAGTACCAAGTTCAGCAGCTGATAAAGCATCAGATATACCAGTTTTTAAAACACCCTTATCAATGATTAATGTATCATGAGCTAACACACCATCATCATCAAAAAAGTATGAAGCTGCTGATAGAGTTGAAGACGCACCATCATGCATACTTACAAGTTCTGAAGCAACATATTTATTAATATATTCTTTTGACTTAGCTCTATCCTTTACAAACATATCCATTTCAACACCATGACCAAATGCTTCATGAGCAATTAAACCAGTAATTGATGGATTAGTAATAACCGTATAAACACCAGGAACAGGAGGCTTAGCTTTCAAAAGTAAAACAGCTGTAGTTGTTGCGTAAGTTAATAAATTATCAATATCGTTTATACCTTCTTCTAAACTAGGATATCCATTACCTGCATAGCAATCTTTAAAATTATCTTCTTCCTTGGCAAGTGCTAAGCACGTAACATTAGTCCAAGTATAATATTGCGTTAATTCACGATGTTTCGATATAAACATTTTAGATGTTTCATTACATTCAACTGCTAAGTTTATATTTACTAACTTTTGACCTTTTTTTAAGTATTCATTTACTTTATTTTTAGCTATATCAATTATTTCATCTACTTTGTAATCTTTACCAGGATTTTTTCTAACAAAAGCTTTTTGAAGAGTTTCATCGGCTATAAGATTAGAATTTACAATGGTTGATGTATATGATGTATTAGCTAAACACTTTACTTTTTCAACAACTTCATCTAAATTTTTTTCATTAATTTCGTTAATTGAATATTCGGTATATAAGTTTTTGCCTCTTACTTTAATTACAAATCCTGATTCAGTTAATGAACTAGGATTAACGCTAGTAACGTTTTTATTTACTCTTACTGATGTTCCTTTAACATCAGTAGCTAGGCAACTGGCATATTCAAATTCTTCGCCTAGTCTTTTTATTAACTCTTTGATGAGTTCTTTTTTCTTTTTTAAATAGTTTGAAAATTTATTTGTATACATTTTTTCTCCTTTCTATATAGGAAATTTTCGAATATCTATTATTCTATTATTGTTGTATCATTTATTTTATTTATTGATAACTCAAAATATTTTTTAATGGCATTTATCATTGAGTTAAAATCTAAAACACCTGCAGTTTCAAGAGTAGAATGCATAGCAAGTTGTGCTAAACCAATATCAACACTTGGGATACTTAAATGGCCTAGTGAAATGGCACCAAGTGTGCTTCCTCCTCTTTGGTCACTACGATTTGTATAATCTTGATAATCGACATTTGCTAGTTTGCATATCTTTTTAAACACTGCTTCGCTATAGGCATCAGTAGTGTAACTTAAACCTGCTTGATGTTTAATAACTACACCCTTATTCATATATACTCTATTAGTAGGATCAGCTTTTTCAGGATGATTTGGATGTACCGCATGCGCATTATCACTAGATACTATAAATGACTTAGAAATAGTTTTTCGTGTATCTAGCTTCAAAGAACTAATTATTTCATTAACAGTATCAATCAAGAAAGTTGAATCAGCACCATTATTAGAGCGACTACCAACTTCTTCATTATTAAATACTGCACATAATGAAATTGCTTTAGCATCTGATTCAATTAGTGCTTTTATTGATGTATATGCACATTCTAAATCATCAAGTCTACTAGATAATATATATTCATTGCTTGCGCCAACAAGACGTGCTTCTTCCTTATTATATAAGAACAAATCATGAGAAATAACTTCTTCACTTCCGACATATTTTTTTAGAATGCTATCAAATGAAGTTGAACTATTTCCAAATAGTGGTAACATATCTATTTGCATATTGGGATTAAATTCACCACTTCTATTTAGGTGAATTGCTACACTTGGGATTACTAAAGTTTCATCAAAGTTAACTAGGTGTTCTTTTACGCTATTTTCACTTTGTGTATATACTCTCCCCGCAACACCTAATGGTCGGTCAAACCAACTATAAGTTATCATTCCACCATAACCTTCGGTATTTAACTTGCAGAAATCATTAGTTGTATCAATAACTACACCATTGGGTTTAACTTTAAAAGATGGAGAATCGCTATGACTTGCAACAATGTTGAAACCTACATTAGTTGTTGATTTAGGTACTTTAAAAGCAATTATACTAGATGTATTTCTTATAACATAATAGCTACAACCTGGTTCTAATTCCCAACTACAATCTTCAGTTAATTTCTTAAAATTTGCTTTTTCTAGCATTTCTTCTAGATTTTTTATTGCATGAAATGCGGTATAAGACTTATTAATAAAATCTATGAATTGTTTCATTTATATCACAAAATTTCCTTTCTCAAATATTACAACTTCTTTTCCATCATGAGTTGTTCCGACAATTTGCATATCAGCTGAACCAAACATAAAATCAACATGTGTAATTGAAACATTATAGCCAATCTTTTTTAATTCTTCAATGCTCATTGTAGTTCCGCCAACAACATTCATAGAATATGCATTTCCTAATGCTAAATGGCAAGATGCATTTTCATCAAATAAAGTATCATTAAATAATATATTTAAATTTGATATTGGTGAATTATTAGAAATTAAAGCGACTTCTCCAAGTCTTGATGAACCTTCATCTAGTTCAATTAAGCTCTTCAACGCTTCATATCCTTCTTTTGCATTATAGTCTACAACTTTACCATCTTTGAATACAAAATAGAAATCACGTATTAAATTACCTTGATAATTTAATGGTTTTGTGCTAAATACTTTACCGTTTACACCGTTTCTGTGAGGCATTGTGAATACTTCCTCAGTAGGGATATTAGGAACAAAATAAATACCATTGCCACCATTTTCTCCACCACCTGCCCATATATGGTTTTCAACTAATTCAACTTCTAAATCAGTTCCAAGTTGGTTCTTAAAATGTAATTTTTTAAAATTATAATCATTCATAATTTTACTATGGTCTTCTAGGGTTTTTGTATGTTTCTTCCATTCTTCAGCTGGATCTTTGTCAATACTTACTCTAGATGTATACATTATAGCTTCAAATAGTTTATCCCACGCTTCATCAAGAGGGAGGTCAGGAAAAACCGTTTTGCACCATTCATCATTAGGGTATGCAACAATGGTCCATTGCGATTTACTTGAACCATAATGTTCCTGGAAAAAGTGTGTTTTAGGTCCTATTGCCCTATTTGCAAGCATTACTCTTCCCATATCTACTCCTCTCATACCATGAGGATTGCGTGAGTCAATTGAAATTCTACATGCATTATTTTCAACAAAATATTTCATTCTTGCTAGTTGAAAATCTTCAATTTCTTGTAAAGTTTCATCTTTAGCATATGTATAATAGTTTCTAGTTAATTCATCATCGTTCCAATCTATATATACTTTTTTTGCGCCAACAAGATATGCTTCTTTTTGGATTTTCTTTGCTAGTACACTTGCGTGTAGTGGTGATGATATAACTAAAATTTGATCTTTTTGGACATTAGCACCTACTCTAACTGCTAACGTTGCAAGTTTATCGATTAATAATTCTTTTGTTTTATTATCCATTATATTTCTCCCTTTTATATTTTTCAATTTCTTCATTAATGTTATTTAAATATTCATAACGATTATAAAGCATTTCTAATTCCTTATTTAAATCTTCAATCTTCTTGTTAATATCCATTAGTTTTTGATAATCAGTTCCACAATTATATGTTTCATTTTTTAGGTTTTCTAAATCTTCTTCCTTTTGGAATATTTTACTTTCAATATTATCAAACTCTTTTTTCTCTGAAGAAGTAAATCTAGGAATATTATTTTTTGATAGATCATTTGAAGTTTTCTTTACCGTTTTACTGGCAACAGCTTCTGTTATATATTCACTTATCAAGCCCGTATATTCTTGTAGTTTCCCCTCTTGATAAATAAAACTATGAGTTGTAACTTTATCTAGAAAATAACGATCATGTGATATTACTAAAACAGCACCTTTAAATTTTTCTAAATAATCTTCTAATAATTCTAAAGTATATATATCCAAATCATTGGTTGGTTCATCTAAGAATAAAACATTAGGATTACTTATTAGTACACACATTAATTGAAGTCTGCGCTTTTCGCCACCAGATAGTGTACTAATTGGCATATATTGCATATTTTTAGTAAACATGAAGTTTTCTAATAGTTGCGATGCGGTAAGAGTTCCTTCAGTTGTTTCAATACTTTCACCAAAAGTTTTGACATAATCAATAATACGGGTATTAGAATCGTTAATTTTGTTTTCTTGTCTAAAGTAGCCAACCTTAACGGTTTCACCAATAACAACACTACCAGAATCCGGTGATACTTCATTTAATATCGTTTTAAATAATGTAGTTTTACCACTACCATTTTTACCGACAAATCCTAATCTATCAAATCTTTTGACAATATAGCTGAAATCACTAAACAATACTTTATCATTAATACTTTTAGATAGATTATTAATTTCAATTGTTTTACGTCCTAATCTAGTTGTTAATGACGATAAAGCCATTTCTTTATTTATTTCATTTATATTATTTTTAAGTTTATTAGTTTTATCCTCCAGTTCGTAATATCGTCTTAGTCGTTCAGTGGACTTAGTAGATCTAGCCTGAGGATTAAGGGCAGCCCAAGCTGCTTCTTTTTTTAGAATTGCTTTTAATTTTCGATAATTAGCTTGTTGATATTCAGCTCTTTCTACTTTTAAATTTAAGTAATTAGAATAGTTAACATCATACAAATATACATTACCTAATTCTATGTCTAAGGTTTTATTAGTAATACGTTCTAAGAAATAACGATCATGAGTAACTAGTAATAATGCTTTACTCCATTTTGTAAGATATTTTTCTAGCCAATTAATCATCCATATATCTAAGTGGTTAGTTGGTTCATCTAATATCAATAAATCACATTGTTTTACAAGCGTTATTGCAAGTGCTAATCTTCTTTTTTCTCCACCTGATAGTGTACTTATTTTACTATCAAGGTTGTCTATTCCAAGTTTTGATAACATTGCTTTGATTTCATATTCATTATCTACTTTTGATTCTTTTAAAGCAGTATCAATAATACTCGCATTTTCATCAAATTTTGGTTGTTGAGGGAGGTAGGCAATTTTTATGCCGCTCTTACGAAATATTTCACCACTTTGGATATCCACTTCACCTAAAATAGTTTTTAATAAAGTTGATTTACCAGTTCCATTAATTCCAACAATTCCTATTTTATCATTATCATTAATAGAGAAACTGACATTATCTAATATTTTTTTATCAGTATAACTAACTGTTACTTCATTCAATGTTACTAACATATTATCACCTATTTTTAATAATTATACCATACTATTTGAAAAAAATATATAAAATAACATAAATATGTTGTTAACCAAAACTAACATAAACTAGTTTTATAACTTCTTGCTATTTATTTTTTAAATATAAAAAAACCTACTTTACAGTAGGCTTCTTTGTTATTTAGTTTGATTCTTAGCTTGTGCAGCACGTTTGTTGAATCTATCAATTCTACCTGCAGCTTGAACAAATTTTTGTTCACCTGTGTAGAATGGATGACATTTTGAACATGTATCAACACGAATTTCTTTCTTTGTTGAACCAGTTTCAAATGTGTTTCCACAAGATACGCAAGTAACTGTTACTTTTTGATACTTTGGATGAATTCCTTCACGCATAATAAATATCTCCTTCCGCCATGATTTGGTTTCCTATTCAATCATAGTAAGTTTATAACCTTCTCTATTATATCAGATTTCTTAATAAAAGTCAAATGATATATTCGAGTTTTTTATGTTATGTGTTCGTGTACACAATCTAGTGTACACGAACATTGTAGAAATTATATTTTAATTGTGTGTTTATTTTAAAATAATACATATATGATTTGTATTATTTATTCCATTTTCAATTATGAAGTCAATTTTGGCCATTTTAGGAACTTTTAAGTTAATTCTTAATATTTTAATCATATACAAAAAAGGCGATAGATATAATCTATCACCTTAATGAATAATCTATTGATTATTTGTTAGCTTGAGCAATTGCATTAGCAAATGCTTCTAGTTTTGATGTAGTCCAATAGTTTTCATCAAATGAACCGTTTGCCATATATGCATCATATTCAGCTTTGAAGTCTTCATCTATTAATCCAGCAGCAACAACTGAATCTTTGATGTTAGTGTCACTTGCCATTGCATTTACGATCATTGGCATCATTGCAGCTTTAACACCATCACAGTTAACTATTGCATTAAAGAATGAATTTAACTTATTTTCATCATCACATGCATATACATTAGCATATGAGAAGTTACCTTCTGAATCAGTGAAGTTAATCATTTGTTCTAAAGCATCAATTAAAGCGTATGGTTCTTCTTCCCAATCACGATCACTTGATAAATCAATTGTTGCATTGTTAGGAACTACAATAACATTATTGTTATATAGACGAGTTACCCAAAGTTTAGGATTAGTTGTTGCAGCTAAAACACCAAGTGATTTGTCCGCTCTTGTTCCAAAGAAAATTACTAAAACATCACGTGCATCGGCAATACTCATTTTACCAGTTGAAGTACCATATCCACATTTTTTCAAGATATTATAAGCGTTGAATAATTTTTCGAATTCAGCGGCCCATTTATCTGGAGTAAATTCAGGAAGGCTAAAATCAATTATACCAGTATATTCGCTTGAACCTAACTTAGTTTCGATTTCATTTTCATAATACTTAGGTAAGATTTGACGTCCAATTATTGATTTACTCATTGCGTCAACAAGGATAACAAATTGATTTTGTACTTCTGCTCTTGAGAAATCATCTTCTGATAAATTCTTAACATCTACTAAATGACCTAATTTAGCAAGTTCTGAAACTACTTTTACAAGTTCAGGGCCTTCAACAGACCAATCTGTTACAGCATAGAAATCAATTTCATAATCCTTAACTAAATCTACACGTTTTGCAAGTTTAGTTAATACTTCTGCTTCAATACCTTTGAAGTAATGAAGTTTGAAGAATATGTCAAGGATAGTTTCTGCAGAATCAAAGTTACTATAGTCTATACCAGTTCCAAAGTAATTCAATTCTACAACTGCTTGAATCAATTGTGGTAATAAACGATAATCAGCCATTAATAAATCATTTGTATAATCTGATCTATATAAGTGGTTAATATAACTATCGAATCTAGTACCTTTTCTTGAAGCAACTTTTTCAGCTAATTGTCTTGCAACTTTTGGAAGAACTTTAGAGTTATTGAAGTGAGGTAATGCAACACTTAATGCGGTTAAGAAATCATTATTCTTATATGTAGCAGAATTATGAATATCAACATTAACCATTACATCTTTCATTGCTACTAAAGCTTTATCTAAAGCAACATATTCACTATTCCAATCAACATCTGAGAAGTCTTCACTTCTTACATCTACACCTAAGATGTAGAATGCGTATTTCATTAATTCTTCAACATTATTGTAGAATGTAGTACGATGAACAAGAACTTCAACAACACTGCTAATTGCAACTGTGTTAGTATAATCAATCTTCTTGCTGCCACCTAATACTACTTGAGCTTTTTCAACAAGTTCAAATACATCTGGTAATACTACATTTACAAATTGATCACAAGTTACATTTTCTAAAATAGTTATTTCTTGAATTCCTCTTGTAAAGATTGTAACGATACCTCTTGCGACAGGCATTGCTAATTGTTCAGCGATAGATGAAGCAAACATATTAGTGAATAAATCAGTAATTTCATTTTGAACATCTTTCTTAGCTAATGTAGCAACAGGATCAGCTGTTAATTCACCTAAACGAGCAAATAATTTACGAGCAACCTTTAATGTTTCTTTGATTGCAGCTTTTTCTTGTGCGGTATTTAATGAACTATAATCAAGTGGAATTATACCAAGTACATCCATATTATCTTTTAATTTAAGAATTGCATTCATCTTCTTACCAGAGAAGTTATATACATTTTCAAAGATTCCGAATAACTTATCAGTTGCAGCCTTGTTAGTGAAATCAACGCCGTCATTACTGAAGAAGCCCATTTCTAATAATCCTTGTAACATATTACCTATTTCAACGGCAATTTGATCAGCAGTTTCTTCATTAGTTGTGTATTTACTTACATAGTGTCTATTGGCAACTCTTGGAGCAACATATTTATCATAGCCCCAATATAGAACAGTCTTGAATAATTGAGTGTCCATTGAACCATTATATAATGAAATAGCATACTTCATTAATAATTGGTTACCTAATTGTCTTACGCTAGGATTTAATTTGCTTTCAACAACAACAGTTAAAATTTCTTTAGCATATTGTTTTAAGATTACGCCATCACTAGCAAGATCTACACCAGATAAATCTAATGTACTTAAATCCATGAATGAAACATATGAGTCAACTAAGCGAACGATTGCTTGTTTCTTAAGTTCTAAGAAGTTAAGAGCAAAGAATTGTTCAATGACTACTTGTGCTGGGATTACACATTCATCAGATTGTGCATTGTCTTTAATGCTTCCTGGAACAGCTTTAATTTCTTTTAAGGCTGAAACAATTAAAGCAAGACGATGCATATCTTCATCTAAGTCGCTAATTTCGTAATTAGTTAAATCACCAATTTCAGCAAGTCTAGCAGGAACTTTAGATGATATATATTTATTATAAAGAGGTTTAAATAATTGGTTGAATACTTCAGAATTATCTAATGCATTCATAATAGTTTCTAGATTTTCAAAGTTAACTTTCTTAGCAAATGATTTTGCTTCATCTTTGATGTTCTTCTTATTCAAGTTCTTTAAGTATGCTTTAATTTCAGATACATCATTTAGATTCATATTATCTAATACAGAAATACCTTCAATAATTAAAGTTCTTAAATTATCAAATTCAACATCCCAATTAACAGAACTTAAATCAACATTTGTAGTATCAACACCCATAATGTCAATTACTTCCATTAATAAGCTTGCATAATCATTGAAGCAATACATATCTTCGATAGCTGTAACTGTAGCTTCGATTAATTCAGCTCTTGTTACTACTGTACCGAAATATGCAGAGTTAACATAACCAGTAAGAGTTAAATTCTTATTCTTATAAGCATTATATAATCTTAAATCAAGTCCATTTTCAATTAACATTACAGACATAGCTAAATCTGAATGAATTTGTTCAAATGTTAATGTATCAAATGACATTGCTTCGATTATACCACGATATTTTTCAGGAACTTTTGGAGTAGCATAGTCAACCAATTCAGGAACTAATAATGTTAATGAAGTTAAGTTAATTAAGTCTTTATATGCTTCAACTAATGAGCGAGCATGTTCTTTCATTCCACCTAATAACTTGCGGTCAACTTTAATTTCACCTTTTACAAATTTCTTAATATCAGAATATCTAACAATCTTATTTTCAGCACTTGTTAAGTATTCTACTAACTTAGGATATGCTTGTGCTAATACTGCCATATCAGCTTTGAAGTTGAATTCATCACTACGTAATGCATCTAAACTAATAGGTAAATTGAACTTAGCAATTAAATCAACAACAGCATCTTTATGAGCGTCAACATAGTTAAGTTGTCCTAAAGCAGTTAATAATTCTTTAATAAGTATTTCATTATCATAAGGGATTAATTCATCATTAAGAATTCTTGCAACACCTAATTGATTTAAAATTCTAATAATTGTTGCGCTAGTTTGGATATCATCTAATAATTCTTGTTCAGTGCTCATACTGAAGTCGAAGTATTTAGCGTAATTTGGTTTCTTATTTTCAACTTGAGGATATACTACCTCATTCATAATATTAAATGCATTTTCTTTAACTAATGTTAATTTTGCTAAAGCAGCCATAATATTTTCTAATGTATCTACATTAGCTTGTTGAGCAAAGAAAGATTCTAATCCAGCTTTATTCTTTAATGAATTGATAAAGTCAGTTAAATCTGATTTACTATGAATATTTTCACGAGCAAATAATTGATATAATTCATCAATGATAGTTTCGATATAAGCTTTATCAGCAACAAAATCAGTTTCATTGAATCTTAATGTATTACTAGGAATACCAATTCCATCTAACTTCTTGTTATTGAATAAATCATCAGCAAGTAAGTTAAATAATGCATTACTGTGACCTTTTAAGATTTCTAATGAATATATATCATCAAGTATGCTTCTAATTGCATCATGTACATCAGAAGAGTAGTAATCTTGTGATTTAGCAAGATCTACTATATCTAAATCATTTAATGTCTTTATAATGTTTTGAATATATGTAGCATCATGTTCAACAGTAGCTTTAGTTAAATTGTCTAAGTCTAATGCTTCATAATATGCAGGAAGTTTCTTTTCAATTAATGGTAACAATAAGATAATTGGTGAGAAGCCAGCCTTATCATAAATTGTAGTTTCCATAAATTTATTAACAATGTCTAAAGCACTTTCCATAACTTTAGCTTGTACTAATAATTTTGCATCAAATTTACTTGAAGAATTTACTAATGTCCAATACTTGTTATTAGTAATTTCAACAAAGAATTCATACATTTCTACAAATTTAGGCGCATCGCTTGCAAGATCGATACCTGCTACGTCAACTACACTTAAATCTTGTTTTACAAGTTTATCAACACAAGCAATGATTTCAGAAAGACGATTTTCATTGTTCAAATAATATGTGTTGCAAACAAGGTTAATTAAAGTAGTAATTTCATCTACTTTATTAAATGGATAGTCATTTCCGTTACGTAAGAATCCATTTAAGTCTAAGTCTCTAACGATACCTAAAACAGTTGATAAGTTAGCTAAATCTGTAGTTAATTCAACACCATTTGCATAAATTGTGTGAATGTTAGTTAATGCTGCATATTTGCTATCTGCTTTTAAGTATTTAGGAGCAACTATTAGAGCTGTCTTTTCAAATAATTTACTATTAGATAATACGTTTGTGATATTAGCAAGAATATCGAAATATTCATTTGAATTTTTGCCAATCTTAACAAACTTGCTTAAATCCATAGCTTTAATTAAAGGTAATGTGTTAGCACCATATACAGATAATAATCTTTGTACATTATCTACTAATACATGGATGTTTGCATTTTCAGTATCCCAATCAACATCACTTAGATCAATTGGAGTTTCTGTAATCTTAAGTTTTTCAAGAATTGTATTAACTAATTCGCCCTTGTTATACTTCAAGATATTTAATGAATGAATAGTATCAATAGCATTATTGATTGAAGAGAAATCAGTAAGATCAATTTCACCTTTAAACAATGCAAATGCTATCATATTGTCATCAACTAATTCATAAGCGCAATTAATAATTGCCTTAACATCAGCAGTTAATTCTTCACTTGTAGCATATTCAAATAAATAGCGAACATCTAAATTCTTCTTAGCATTTAGATAGTTAGAAATATGTTGTGTTAATACAGGTAATAATACTTGAAGTGTTCTAGTATCAACTATAGCATTAACCATATTTAATACTAAATCAGCATTTTCGCGAGTTGCATATTCTTCAGTCTTATAAGATTTGTCTTTCATGAAGTCTAATAATTCATTAACAGTCTTAATATTTGTATTAGTTATTAATGATTTGAATTCATCAAGAGCACTTAATAAATGAGGTAATTCAGCTTTATATGTGATTCCTTCGAAGTCAGAAATAGCAACCTTTTGTTTTGCGTTAAGTTTCTTTAATACAAGTGTCATAACATCATTAGCAACTTTATCATATGCTTTATTTAAAATATATGTATCTTCTAATGCGGCTAACATTTGTTTATATTCATCAATGTGTAATTCTAATTCTTTATATGATTCTTTAAATGCTAATCCAATTAAATCAGATTTAATTGCAGGAACGATTAAGTCAGCAATAGCACGAATATCTAATGCAACTTCATCACGAGTAAGTGTTGATGTTACTTCGTATTCACCTAAAATGCCTTCTGAACCTGCTTTTACGATTGCAGCAATTGTCTTAACATCTGAAGCACTTCTAATAACTTCTGCAAGTATTTCGCCAGTTTCAACATCGTAGAATTCTTTCTTATTGTAATCTTTTGCATCTAAGAATAACATTACATCAGTATAAGAAACGATGTTCTTAGCATTCATTAATTTCTTAACAGCAGTTACTACATTTTGTAATCCAGCAAAATCATCTGCTAAATTAATACCTACGAAATCTTCTTCTTTAATGTTCTTGATAGCCTTAGTTAATTGTTCTCCAGCTTTAGTATCATTCTTTGATAATACTTTAGTTTCTAGATAATCAAGACCTACCATAACAAACTTAGAATAGTAAAGGTTAAGAACATTTAAGTTAGCTAATTCGCCAATCATTTGGTTAATAGCAACTTCATCAATATTTGCTAACTCGTTATCAAATAACAAATCAATAATACCAAAGCTATATGCAATTCTTGCAACATTAGCGATAGTATGAACATCTTGTGCAATTAATTCTTTAGCATAAGAGCCATCTTGAATAAATCTAATATCGATATCTTTCTTATAGACTTCATTTACAGCATAATCTACTAATCTAGGTGAAATTATTACTATAGTTTCAACATCAGCTACTTTATCAATCATATTAATTAATGCGTTATAAGCAGTTTGATTGAAGAAGTTTTTAACTGTGTAATCTTTATTTTTAATGCAATTAGTTAAGTTGCTAAGTGATTTGTAATTTACGCTTTCCATTAATGGTTTAACTTCACGAATTATATCAGCAAGTTTACCAAATTCTTCTTGATAGTTAATTCCAGCAAAATCGTTAGCTTCAAATACTAAATCAATCTTAACTTTCTTATCTAAATACTTCAATACGTTTTCTAATAATCTTGGCATATTTTCGTGAAGAATATTAAATTCATATAATCCTTCAACCATATCAGCAAGTTTTAATACATCAAAATTAGCGATATCATTTGTTCTTACTAATTCTAATACGCCTAAATCCATAGCATCTCTTACATAAGCAACTAATAATCTACCATCACTTACTAATTCTTCTTTATCTACATGATTTAATAAGAAGTCTAATTCTAATTCAGGTAATTTTTCAGAAACTTTATCTAAGCCAATTCTTGCCATTGGTTTCAAGAATACAGATACTGTCTTAGCACCTAATAATGATTCAATAGCAGAAGCTAGTGGATTTACAATATTTTCGTATGCATATAATTTATATTTATTATCTTTGAATAAATTAGTTATATCTGAAACTGTAGTTAAATCTGTGCTTTCAAGAGCAACTCTTAAGTAATCAAGAGCTTCCATTATCGCGCTTGCATCTTCTGCAAAACTCATACCTGTGAAATCATTTTCGTTGAATGTATCATTAGATTTTAGAGCTTCTAATAACTTATTACCTAAGATTGATGCTAATACATCGTATTTCTTATTAATTACATTCAATGATTGAATTTCATTTACGATTTGTCTATATGCTTCTAGGTTAATTACTAATTCTTCTACTGGAGCTTTGAATGCTAAACCAACTAAATTAGCTTGGATTGCAGGAACTATAGCACCAGATATTGCTTTAATATCAGCTACTAATTCTTCAGCAGTAAATGCATCTTTTAATGGTGTAAGATCTGCTTTATCTTTTAGTTTATCAATACCAAAGTTTGCAAAGTCAACAATTACAAGTTCTAATAATTGAGAATCTGCTAATGAGTTAAGTACTGAAGATAATGCTTCGCCAGTTACAACAGTGAAGAAGTCTGCATTATTATAACCTTTATTTTCAAATAACTTTTTGATTGAAGAAATTGAAGTTAAAGATTTTTCTTTTAATAAAACGTCTAAAGCACTTACAGCATTTCCGATTACTTCAAATTCATTTGCGAAATCTACAGATTGAATTTCACTATAATGAACTGTAATGTTTGTACCATTCTTATCATTGAATAAACCAAGATAATAATTCATTGCACGATAAGCTAATAATTCAATATTTTCTTTAACAACATTCAATTGATATAAATGTTTAACAATCTTACCAGCTATAGTAGCATCAATACCTACGATGTCTTTATCATCAATATATTGTAATGCGCCGAATTCAATTGCTTCATCTAAAATATCAGCAAGTACATCAATATCAGCTATTAATAATTCTTTGCTTAAATCAGCCATACCATTAATTGAGAATGGAACTACACCTGAAGATTCAGCTAATGATAAACCAAACTTATAACATTTTTCAATGATATTAGCGATAATTTGTGAATCTTTGATGTTTCTTAATAAAGTAGTTAATACTCTACCAGTTCTATCATTGTGGTATTTAGCTTCTTTATATCCTTGATTCTTAATGAAATCACTAATGCTACCTAATGTATCAAGAGAGTTAATTCTTGCTGCATCATATATAGCATCAATAATAGCTATAATAGTTGTCTCTTCATTAACCCAATCAATAGTTTCAAACTTAAAGTCTTCTACAGTTAAGAAGAATTCTTTATCTTCTTCTGAATTCTTAGTTAATTGTTCCATTAACTTGTTATAAAGCATTGTAGCTAATTTACCTTCTGCTTTATTTATGATATTTAATTCAAGAATTGGTTTTACTAAAGATTTTACTGCATCTTCATTAGGTAATTCTAAATCATTTGCGAATTTCTTGTTATAGTATTTAACTATTTCTAAATCATCAACTGCGATGTGAGCAATATTAACGATTGAATGGAAGTCTTCAACTAATTCTTCATTTGTTAATGAATTAATATAATCAACTGTATATCCTTTTTCACCAAGTGTTTTTACTCCGAATTTTACAGCTAGAGGTATTATAGCATCGATTACTTTTACATCAACAATCTTATCTAAGATATTTAATAATTCATTTGCATTAGCATCTGTAACATATGTAGTATCAGTAACTTTGATAATTCCATCAATTACTTCTACTAATTGTTTGTAATCTTTGATATTATTTGCAATTGCTAAATCAACGATATCGTTGATGATGTCTTTGTAATTAGCTTTTTCTGCTTGCCAATCGATACCTTCAAAATCATATTTTGAAGCAGTTACATCGACTTTAACAAGTTTTGCTACATAGTTAACACCCCAAGTTAATGTTTCTGATTCACTACCATGGATTAATTCAATTTCATGTAAAGCATCAATAACATTAGCTAATACAACTTTTAAGTTTTCGTTAATTTCAATATTTCCATCATCTAAGAATGATTGAGCATTAACAGAAACTAATTGTTCTAATACATATATTAAGCAACGTAAATCGTGTGTTAATACTCCACCACTTGCATTAGTTACATCTAATATATCGACGATTTCAACGAAATCTTCTGGGATTCGATTTGGTTCTTCAATATACTTATCATAAATGTCTGGTAATAATGCGGCAATTAATTTTGAACCTTCGTCTTCAGTTCCATAAGTACCGAATAACTTCTTAATGCCCTCAAGTAATGTTTGAGCGTTTTTATTTTCAGCCCAGAATTTAGGATCTAATTTGAATTTACCTTCTTCATCAACTAACTTAAATGTTTCATCTTGTAATACTGGAGCTATTGCATCAACAAAGTCAATAAGCTTTTCTTTTTCACCAGTGTAATCGATACTAATTAATTCTTGATATGTTAATGAGTCTTTTGGAATATCTAATACTTTAGTAAGTTTTAAGATTATACGAATTACTCTTCCTTCATATCCACTAATTAATTTTGAATCAAATATACCAGCGATTATGTTCTTTAATGCTTCAGTTTGTGTTAAATCAATTGCACCAGCGCCATCTTTACCAGCATTTAATACATTTAATTTATTGATGTCTTTAACTAGATTAATTAATTTAGTAACTTCTTTAACTAGTTCTTCTGAACCAACTTTATCGAAAATGTCTTGGAATAATCTTGAATCATCCATACCTTCGATTTTGTCTAACATTGGCATTAGATGTTCATCAAGTAAGTTAGGCATTAATTTTATTAAGATATTTGAATCAACTAAAGCTTCTAGAGCATCTACTACTGCATCAATGAAGTCATCTGATTCAAGTAATTCTTGCCATTTAATATTTTGAATATCATATATATCAAAGCCTTTTACTTTGTTAAGTTTAGCATATGCATCAATTACTTCAAGAATTAAATTGCTTTCGTTTTTCCAATCAGTTCCAGCAAATTTATCACTTGTGATACCAATTAATAATTGATATTGATTAATAGCAGCAGCTAATAAATTATTTTTGATTTCATCATTTCCTAAAATATTTAATGCTAAAGCTCTATCAACAATTAATTTTAATTTTTCAACTGCTTCATCACTAACTAAATCAAGATTCTTATAATCAAATGGATTAAATGATTCTAAAGCATTTATATCGCTTGCAGCTTTTGCAATTTCTAAAATGCTATTGATATCTTCTTGCCATTGATCAGCGGTTAAACCAGTTAACTCTAAAATGTTTTCAAATTTTGGAGCATTTTTTGAGAACATTTTATTCAAAACGTTTTGAATAGCTTCGCCACCTGCAGCATTATATAAATCTAATCCAACTAATTTTGTTAGAACAACTTTTACATTTTCATATTTTTGTTCATCATTTAGAATTGTTTCTAATTGTTTGTTCCATTCTTTAGCTTTGAAATCATCCATTGATTTATAGCCTAATTTTTTAAATTCAGCATACATATCAACAATACTATTGAAATCAGTTGCCCAGTTAACATTTGTTAAATCAATTGTTTCATTTAGGTTACCTGTATATTCTTTAACTTTTTCAATTGATAAAGCTATCTTTGAACCTACTTGAGCGATTTGATTTAATGATGCAATTCTTGCTAATTCGTTTACTGTATCACGTAATACAGTTTCATCGATTGCAAAGTAATCAACACTAATATTTGGATAATCAGTGAAATCAACTGCATTAGTTGCAAGTTTTGCGGAATGTACTAATGTTCTAATATCATTAATTGAAACTACCTTACCTAATTCAGCAAATTCATTTGTTTGATTAGCGTCTGCTAAAATCTCACTAAATTTTTCTTGTTTTGATAAGAATCTAACAGCAGTAGGAACTAGAGCAGTTTCAAGAATTTGCAAATCAAGAACTTTATCTACTAATTCAAATGCAGTGTTTTTCTTAGTTTCAGTATTAAGAACTTCTTTAATGAACGCATTAAAATCAAAATCTTTGAATGTATCTATACCGAATTTTTGGAATAATTCATAAGCATCTACAAGTGTATTGATTTCTTTTGCCCAGTCAATTGTAAGTAAGTTACTGATAGTTATATCTCCAACTTTTTCTTTAACAACGTCAAGTTCAGTTGCAACATTAGATGCGATTTCTAAAGCTTTTCCAGATACTTCAGCGCTAGAGAAAACATTTAATGCTTTTCTTAATTGATCTGAATCCATTGTTAAGTAATTGAAGTCTTTTAGTGGGAATATATCTAACTTGTATGCTTCTTTTACAGTGTCTAAAATAATTGATAAGTCTGATTTCCAATTATTGTAACGTAAATCTAAGAATGCGGCAGCTTGATTAGCATCACTAATAAGTTTCTTAATATCATCAATTTCGTATGCATATTCTACAGCAACAGGCATAACTTCAACTAATAATTTAGAATTCTTTAATGCATCCATAACTCGCGCTACTTCTTCATCAGTTAATGATTCTACATCAGTCTTTCCGTTTAATTCATTAGTGGCTTTTACTAATGTACTTAGTTCATCTCCTAAATTTAATATTTGGTTCTTTGTTTCTATTCTTGTTATATTATTGAACATGCTTTCGCTAAATGATTTACCAAAGAAATAACTTGAACCTTCAACAAATTTTCCAATACCACTATTTTCATATGCTTTTGAAAATTCAAATAACATATCAATAGCACTATCAGAATTTGCAGTGTTCTTTTTGTTATCTTTACCACTTGCTAAATCATCAAGCATAGCTTGTGTCTCAGGTGTTGCAGTGTTAAGAACATTACATAAACCAGAAATTGGTGTAAACAATACGATAATTAAGAAAATACCCTTTAAGGTTGCAGCGAAAGCACCCCACCAACGTCTCTTACCTTTTGGCTTTTGTGGTATTTCGTTTGCTTCTTTTACGATTACCGCTTCATCAACACCTTTTTCACTGCTAGTCATTACAACTTGTTCTGAGTCTTTTTCTTCTGTTTCTTCAACTCCAGCTTCAGTTTCACTTCCAGCAGCAACTTTTGCTAATGCTTTACGTTTCTTTGAACCATTAATGATTAAGCCAATAATATGTGTAATTAATCTTATTATTGGGCAAATAACCACTACCGCAATAGTACCTACTATCAAACCGATAGCACGTGCTAAGCAAGAAACCACAGCATAGAAAAGCGTGTACGTTTCCTTTCCTTCAACTAGTAATACTTTACCATTAGGAATGTTCAATCTAGCATATGCTAAAATTGCATCCCAAACAGTTGTAATAGAATTATCGTTAATATTCATTGCTTTCGCAATAGATTGGCCATATTTAGCGTTTAATAACGTTGCCTCATCTCCGAATACTAACCAAAATAAAACTAGTAAAACAATGAAAACGGCGATACACTTAAGTTCTCTCTTTAAGCCTCCAAGAAAGCCCCAAAGTGCGAACAAAATTACTAACACTAGTAATCCCAAACCAGCGAATAGTAAAATTTGATTAAAATCCATCATTTTTCACCTCTTTTTTTCATGACTTTACTTACTTATTTTACCAAAAATCTAATTTTTTTGCAAGCGTTTTTAACTATGAACTGATAATTTGGCAAATATTTGAAAAAATAGTCGATAAACAAAAGCTATTTTTGTTTATTTATTGCTAATATAAATAGGAAAATTTCATTAACCATAAAAAATATAAATACTTGCCATAAAAAGCATATGAATAATATTAAATATTTATTCCGTAATGTCAAAAAAAGGCATGAACCTTTATCAAGTTCATACCTTGTATTATTACTTTATGGTCTAACTATTAAAACAATTTTTGAAACAATTGTTGGATTACTCTTTAATGTACAAGTAATAATAACAACACCTGCTTGTTTTGCAGTAACAGTTCCATATTCACTAACTGTTGCTATATCGTTGTTACTAGATGTAAAGTTATATTTAAGTCTTGATTGACTTGGTGCATTGCCATCTAAGAATAAGCATCTTGTATAACCTACAGAAAGAGTTGTTCCACCATATTCACCACCGTTTTGTAATACTTCTGTACCATATGTAGATGCACCTTGTGGATCACATAAAATATCAAAATTAGTTATAGTGAAGAATTTGCTACAAACTTTTCCATCACTTGTTGTTACTGTAACTTTGTATTGGCCTTTTCTCCAGAATATAAATTCATTATCTACAGTTCCTTTTTCAACATACGCTGAATCAAATGCTTGATATTCATAACTAATATTAGATATTCCTAAATTAGTAGGATAGCTTACTTTTACGCCTGCCCAAGTATAATCACAATTATTTAATGGTGTTATAACTTGATTATTCCAATTCTCTAATGTGATAAATGAAGAATTCTTTTCAATAATAAAATACCAAGTTCTTGATTCATTTCTAAATTTATTTTGAATTTCTAATTCATATTCTCCAGGTTCTTCTACATACCAGAAACAGAAATCACTTTGAGTTTTAACTTCACCAGTTCTTAAATTTCTTAAGATGCTATATAGATATTGGTCACCATATCTGAAAGTATCCCATTCACAGAAGTCTACTCTTTCATATACATATTGACCTTCAACATAATTAGTGCTGATTCTATCTGATGTTATAATAGAACGAGATATATACATACTTACTGAAGTAAATCCACCATAATAACTTGTATCATCGCCTGTTTTATATCTAAAAGTAACAGTGCCGCCTAAATCAAATGTTTGAGTTTGGCCGTTTTCAAGATATATTGTATCACTAATTGGTCTTTCTGGAACTACACCAATATCTGGAACCCAAATTTCAAAATAACCACCAGATGTTTCACCTGTAGTATCCATATATGTTACAGATATACTATTAGATGCAACCTCAATGTATTGTTGGTTTTCTTTTTTTATATGTACTATCTGTCCGTTATCAAAAGTCAAAATCCAAGGTGTCATTTGTTCAATTGCATTAGCAGATTCAGCTTTTGCACTCAATGTGCTAGAAAATAGCCCCAAACTGATAATCATTGCAAATACAATTGCAAGCATAAGTTTTTTAACACTTTTCATACTTTATTCCCCTCCCTCATATGATATAGTGTACTAATATGGGTTCATTTATTTTAAACCCACTTTGATTATATATTAATTTTTTTACTGTGTCAATTCTATTTTTAATAAAATACAAATTAGCTCATTTTTATCACAAATAATTTGTATTTTATTGTATAACAATGTCTAACACGTTGTTTTTTTGTTTTTTTATGTAAAAATATAAGACAATGTCAAAAAACGAGTATTTCTACTCGTTTTTCATTTAGTTATACCAAAATATTTTAATATGTCTACCGCAACTTCTGTATCTTGTAATTTCACTAACAACTCAGTATTATCACTAATGCTATAGTTTTCTTTATCTTCAGAGTTTTTGTAATCATTTAATATTTCTTTTACAACTTCAGACTCTTTCTTCCAGTCAACATTTTCATCAATGATTAAATCATTATTATTGCAAATTGTATGAACCATATCATTTAACAACTCAGTATTGTTTGATACTTCATCTAATTTTTCAAGAGAAGAGGCTAATTCATTTATATCAATATCTTCAACACTATCTAATGTACTGTTAACTTTTTCTAGGGCATTTGCTACATCTATCATATTTCCAACTGTATCAGAATATTTGTAGATATTTTCACTAGTTGAAAAATCATATTTTACATTACCATTTTCATCAACTGGATTTATATCTAATCCATCAGGGCCTAAAGCCTTAGTAAGAATAGTTCCAACTATTCTTGAAGAAATAACTGAAGTGCTTGCTTTTTTCATTAATGCTGAGACTTGACTTCCTTCTAATTTACTTACGTCAATATTATTTTCTAAAGGATCACTACCAAAAATAGTTTCTGCTTCTTTAATAATATTAAACAATGTTGCAAATTCAGCTGTGAAAGTGTTACTGATTATTTGATTTTTTTCATTTTCAGTAAATGATAGTTCATATCCTGCATTTTTTATGATTGCATCAACAATCGTAAAAACATATGGTTTAGTTATTTCACATTTTTGCATGTCATCTAATAACATTGCAAATTTTTTTGAAATTTCTTCATAGTCACTTAAACTACTAATATCAACAGTAATGTCTTTAATTTCGTTACCAATTACGAAAATATCTAGTATTACATTTTTTAGTAATGGTTTTTCTTTTTCAAAATCAATTTGTGTAGTGCTATCTTCATATTCGATGTATTTGCTTAAATCGGTAATGTTAACTATTGCTTTAAATATTATTCCTTCATTACCTTCAATAATTTTAAGGCCTAAACATTTGTCGATAAAATTTTCTACTTTTTCACGATTGCCAGGAACGTTAACATCGATTAAAACGTAATTACCTTCTTCATCTTTATCAAAAATCTTTGATTGGTTGATAAGATTATATATTTCACATAGTGTAGCAATATCAAGTGGCAAATAATTTTCAACATATTCTAAAGTTATAACATCTTTTAAGAAGGCATAATCAGAATCAGTTAAAGATTCTTGTAAGTGATAATATACAATTTTAGGAAAGCACTCCTTAAATAATTGAGAATCATTTGAAAGTTTTAAGGCCTCTGATAACTTGTTAGTTACTTCTTCGTCGTTCAATAGTGTTTGAACATCATCAATTTTTTCTAAATCCATTGCTTGTAATAAGTCATATACAGTTTCAAAAAAGTTTTTAGTTTTTTTGATATCTTCATTTATATTGATATTTTTTAGTTTTTCAAAATCAAAGTTATATCTTTTAATAATTTCATTACCTTGGTTACTTTCAAGCATTCCAATAACTGGTTTATATAAAGTTGATATTATTGTACTATTGCTGAGACAATTAATCATTATTTCAATATCGCTTTTCTTAAATGCATCTACTTTTTCATTTTTATCACTAGCGTTATCTAAATCCTCTTTTATTTGAACAAATCTACCCAAGTTAGGCATAATTGGATCTAAATCCTTAATTACGTTTATTTCGCCATCGCCTATTTTAATTTTAGTAGAACTACCAAAACGTTTTGCAGGGAGGGCAAAATAACCATCTTTTGATTTTCCAATTGAAGTAGTTACTTTATAAATTATCGATGAAGAAGAAGCATCATTTATTGCAGCTGATGGTGCTGAATATTCGGTACTAACAGAAGATACTTCATTTAAAGTTTTTTGAGCAATTTCTTCTATTCCATATAGTGGTAATAATAAGAAATAAAAGAATACTAGAAAGCCACAAAAACTTATTAACATTCCACATAATCTACTAGTTAAGCTAGGTTTTGCGTCAAACTTTTTACCAATAATACCCGAAACTATCATTCTTATGATGTTGCCAACAACAACTAATAAAAAGAATGATAGAATCACAGTAATAAGAAGTTGAACCACTGATATCAAGATATCTTCGGTCATTACATCTAATCCAGTTGAAGTCATTTGCTCAGTGTTTCCATCAAACATTGAATTTGCTACTTGAGTTTTAACAAATTCATTAACTGTTTGATCTCCTGTTATGAAACTGATTTTTGAACCAACTAATTTTGTTGCGAGAGGTTTTGCAATAACAAAAGATAAGATAAGCAATATTAACTTAATAACTATATCTGCTATTGATTTTAAAGTTCCTTTTTTAAATCCTCTTATCAGATAAAAAATCATGCATATAAGTGTTAATACATCTATACCTATGAAAATAAATTTTATAGCCTCATTCATCTTTATTCCCTCTTTCTTTAATTGTGTTTATTATACCATATAAATTACTTTTATTCAATTTTTTTGATAGGAATACCAATTTTTCTAAGCTTGGTTAATATTTTTTCATAACCCCTAAAAATATTTTCACTTTTTTCAATTACTGTTACATTATTTGCAATGCTACCAATTACTATACAAGCAAATCCACACCTTAAATCTTGAGCCTCAAGAGTTGTTCCACTTAAATTAGTTGGATTAATTACTATTTTATTGTCCAGTGTATCAATTGTACAGCCTGCTTTTTTTAATTCCTTTACTTGTGAAAAACGTCCAACATATATATTATCAGTGATTGTTGAAGTTTCTTCTGCTTTTGTACATACAACAGTTAATATTTGTTGCAAATCAGTTGGAAAAGAAGGATATATATCTATTACTACATCAATTGCATTAAGTTTAGTTGGACTAATTAGTTCTATACTTTGATTTTTAATATTTATTAATCCTCCCATCTTTCTTATAACAGTTAAGACCTCTTCTAAATATTTGCATTCGACATTAGTTAAAGTTATTTTGGAAGTTGGATGAGCAAGCCCTAGCAACAAGTAACTACCTGCTTCAATTCTATCTGGCATTATTTTAAACTTTGTACCATGTAATCTTTCAACCCCTTTAATAATTATCTTCTGATTGTCATATTTTATAAATGCCCCCATTTTATTTAGTAATTTTATTACTTGTATTACTTCAGGTTCTAGAGCAGGATTATATATTATTGTTTTGTTAAATCTTTTAACGCTTGCAATTAAAATATTAATAGTAGCACCAATCGATGGTTTTTCTAGTTTTATTTCTATGGGGAAATCACTAATATCCGATGTTTTGAATTTTATACACTCTTCACTTTTTTCTATTTCATATCCTAGTTTTTCAAATGCATTTAAATGATAATCTATTGGCCGATTCATAAAAGAACATCCACCAGGATACAAACTTTCAAAATTTAATCTATTTGAAACGAGGCCTCCCATAACATAATAAGAAGCTCTAAGCTTTTTCATATTTTTAGTAATAAGATTAGGTATTATTTCGATAGTCTTGAGTTTTAGTGTTTTTTTAAAGACATTGTATTTTGACTTTACACCTATTTCTTTTAAAATCTTCAACATATTTTTAGTGTCTAAAATATTAGGGAAATTTTCTAATACAATCTCTTCATTAGTTAAAAGACAACATGCCATTAAGGCTAAACTTGCATTTTTTGAACCACTTACTTTGATATTTCCTTTCAATCTATCACAATGTTTTACTTGTAATTTCACATTTATCACCTTAATACAACTTATGCAAAAAGAGTAAAAATATATCATTTAATTTTATAGTAAAATATAATTGCTATTTTTTGCAAAGTGTGGTATTATATATGTAGCAAATATTAAAATGAATTATCGCTAATATAACATATTACTGAGGAGAATATATATGAGATACCGAATAGAAAGAGACTCTTTAGGTGAACGCCAAGTACCAGCTGAAGCGTACTATGGTATAGAAACCCTAAGAGGAAAAGAAAATTTTGAAATAACTAAACGTGGTATATGTAGACAATTAATTAAGGCTCTAGCCATAGTAAAAAAGGCTGCCGCAAAAGCTAATATTGATGCGGGGAACATCAGTGAAAAAGTTGGTAAAGCAATTATGCTAGCTTGTGATGAAATACTTAATGGACGCTTACATGGTCAGTTTGTAACTGATCTAATCCAAGGTGGAGCTGGAACTAGTATTAACATGAATGCTAATGAAGTCATTGCTAATCGTGCAAACGAACTTCTAGGTGGTAGAAAAGGTGACTATGATTTTGTTCACCCTAATGATCATGTTAATTTTGGTCAATCTACTAGTGATGTAATTCAAACAGCCGGAAAAATTGCGGTGGTAAAACAATTAAAGAAATTACAAGTTGAATTAAAAAAATTATATAATTCATATTTAGATAAAGCTGAAGAATTCAAAGATGTTATTAAAACTGGTAGAACTCATTTACAAGAAGCATTACCAATTACTTTAGGCCAAGAATTCTATGCTTATGCTAGTGCTTTAAATCGAGACATCAAAAGGATTGATACAGCAATTGATGCTTTATTAGAAGTAAATTTAGGTGGTACTGCCATTGGTACTGGCTTAAATGCTAATGAAAAATATTGTAAAAAAGTTATCTTACACCTTTCTAAATTTTCAGGTGAAGATGTAAGAATCGCTAAAAACCTAATAGATGCTACAAGAAATTTAGATGCATTCGGCTATGCAAGTAGTATGCTAAAATTACTTGCTATTGATTTATCAAAAACTGCAAGTGACTTAAGACTTATGGCAAGTAGTGGTCCAAATGGCTTTAATGAGATTATTTTACCTAACGTTCAACCTGGCTCTTCTATTATGCCTGGTAAATTTAATCCAGTAATACCTGAAGTTGTTAACCAAGTATGCTTCTACGTCATGGGATTAGATGTTACTGTCACAAAAGCAATTGAAGCTGGTCAATTAGAACTAAATGTCTTTGAACCATTAATTTTAATGTCTTTATTTGAAGAGATAACTACTTTACGTCGTGCCGCAAGAACATTCAATAATCTTGCTATAACCGATTTAAAAGTAAATCCTAACTTGAAATATCACATTGATAATAGTGTTTTCCTAATTACTGCTCTTACTCCTCATATTGGATATGATACTGCTTGTAGTATTGTTAATGAGGCAATGAAAGAAAATAAAACTATTAAAGAAATTGTATTAGAAAAAGGCCTATTATCAAATAGTTTAATCGATGAAATACTGAACAACCGTGATATTACTTCATCTGGAATTGCGGGAGAAAGTATATTAAAAGGTACAAAATAATAAAAATTATAGTAAATTGCCCTAATACTATACGAATAAATAACACATATTACATCATGCAAAAGACAACGTAAGTGTCACTCAAATATATTCTATGAATTTTCTAACAACAAATAGCTATATATAATCTGGTTCAGTAAAATCACAAGATATTTTATAGAACCAATAATCTAAAGTCCCTATTCACATTTATGTAAATAGGGACTTTATTATTATTCAGTAATTGTTAAATGTATCTTGAGGAATATTCTCATATTTAAAATGTAATTTGCTGTAAGCAACGCTTCACCCGGACCTGTTGAATATATTAATCCGTAATGTTCCATATCTACACTGATTCCATTAAAACTTTCAATATCCCATACATAATAACCTATATATGGATATGGACAATTAGTGAAGTCCAACTCTAATGTATACATTCCATTTTCTTCAGAATATGAATATGTCATATTACATTCTATTACTAATTGTTCTGTCTTCGTTTCCTTTAAAATAACAAAATCTTTTTTATAAACTATTGATGGATCGTCCTTATTTATTGCATATATAGTTACTGTTGTATTTTCATTAACATTAAGCGCAAGAACTGTACCATATTTAGTTACTTTAGCAACATTTTCATTACTTGAATACCAATCATAATCAAGTCTTGACATAGGATCATTTACCCTATCTTCTACCATTAAATATATATTTCTTGTAAATCCTTCTGTTATTGTATTTCCAAGTAATGCTCCATTATTGAATGTTACTTCACTTCCTAAAGGGAAACCTTGATTTCTTGCAGGATCAGTTACAAGTGTACCATCAATATTCAAATCTGTATTTACCTTTCTTCTTAACGCAAATTGTATTTGAACTTTATCAAAGTTATCTGAATATCCTATATAATAAGTTCCTGGATTTAAAATTATAGTAAATACAGGACTTCTATTTATACTAGTAATACTATCAGTTAATCTTGAAACAATATAACTATATTCATCTCCTGGTCTACTTCCTGGTGCTTCTTGAATTTCAAAAATACAAATTGGTATATTTCTATTAATTGTTCCACTTGTTAATATGTTTAATTCTATTTTTGAACGATGACTTATTGTAATCTTTTCAAAATAGCTTGTTGATGTTTTATCTTCAAATATTACATCAAATCCACTTGAATCTAATCTATTTAAATAATTGATATCTTTATTTTCTACTTCTTCTATTGTTAAAGTAATTAATGTATAAGTCGATTTTGGCAATACAATATCAATATAATAGTATGAATTACCTGGTAAATATAAATATATTTCATTTTCACCATTATCACTTACAGCTTGTTTATTTATTCCACTAATAGTATATCTACTTACTAACGTTGTTCTATTTCGATCAGAATATATTTTTATTGCTCCTTCAGGAAGAATTCTATTATTCCCAAAATTTAATGAAAATCTATAGAAACCTTCACCTTGATTATGAAGATATTCATAACTACAATGATATATATTTCCACTATTTAAATGCATACTATTTTTTATATTATTGATTCCACTACTTAATGGAATATTAGTACTTAACCACGTTAGAGTAATACTTATTTCAATTATTCCTGAATCATTAATATTGTTAAATTCAAAAGATATATAGTATGTTCCACATCCTAAAAATTGAGTTATTGCGTTACTATCATTACTTACTACATTCATATTTGAATCGTAGATTATTATATTAACGTTATTTAATGAATTTGCATTAATTTTATACGATTTTGAACAATCAACATTTAGTTTGTATAATTTATTGTATTTTGAATTTAAAGTTAATGTATAATTTAAACTTCCTTCACAATCAATTTCATATTCTCTATAATCTTCAGAAGGTATTATTTTATTTCGATAACTTGACCAATATTCTTTGTTTTTATATTCTGCTATTCTATTTGTTGGTACAATAATTTGTAAATTAGTATGACATCCATCAAATGCATTTTCACCAAGATTAGTAGTATTTGATATCTCTCTATTTACAGTAACTGATGTTAGTGATGAACAATTTTTAAATGCCTCATCACCAATATTATTTATGCTTGATGGTAAATTAATGCTTTCCAAACTAGTACATCCTTTAAAAGCAGAAGCACCAATTGAAATTATATTATTATGCAATAATACACTCTTTAAACTTTGACAATTTTCAAAAGTATTTGAATTTATACTTGTTATTGAATTTGGTATGTTAATACTGGCTAAATTTGTGCATCCTTTAAATGCCTCATCACCAATATTATTTATGCTTGATGGTAAATTAATGCTTTCCAAACTAGTACATCCTTTAAAAGCAGAAACACCAATTGAGGTTATATTATTATGCAATAATACACTCTTTAAACTTATACAGTTTTCAAAAGTATTTGAGTTTATACTTGTTATTAAATTTGGTATGTTAATACTAGCTAAGTTTGTGCATCCCTTAAAGGCCGAATTGCCTATGTCGGTTAAATAATTTGGTAAAGTTATATTTTGTAAATTTTGACAATTCTCAAATGCCGAATCAGCTATTGATTTTGCTGAAACACTAGGTAATTTTGTCGACTTAACTCTCAAATCCAAAAAAGATGTAGGGATTACAACATTATGTATTTTATTGGAAAATTTTGTAATTACTACTCCATTTTCATTATAATGCCAGCCTAAAGATGCACTACCAGAAGTTGTAAAATTAATTTTAGTATAAAACGGGACGACAACTTTTATTTCTTGAGCCAAAACTAATTTTTCAAGAAGTTTTTTTTCAATTCCTTTTCCTTTAACCGCCCAATCATATCTATCTAAAATTGTTATATTCACATTTTCATCATCAACATAACTTTTTGCATAATTAAATGAACCTAAAGCATTGTACACATCTCCTTCTAAAGTATTTTCAAATAATCCGCTTAATCTACCTGGGCTACTTTGTTCTGAACAACCCGTAAGATTATCAATTACTGATATTTCTTCGAGGATTTGAGGGCTTTGTGCAAGCCGATTTACTAAACTTTCACTTGGTGTATAATAGCTATCTAATTGTTTATTTATTAAATTATGTAACATTAAATCTGCTGCCAATTTCCAACCTCGAATTGAAAATCCGGCTATTATAGAAGCTACATCTTTTAAGGTGTCATAATATAATTTACAATATGGACATGCTATCATTAATAAATAATTGTCTTGATCACATATGCAGTCGGGAGAGATTCCAAAATATAGTAAATTTTTAGTCGATGTTTTTTCGTATACTTCCTCATTATTAATATTTTCTTGAGTATCATCGAAAAACTCTATCAATTCTTCTAACTTTGCTATTTTACTATTTATTTGATCTTTTTCGTTATCATTTGCAATGCTCAATTCTTTTTGATAATATAAAAGTAGTTTTTTTAATTCCTCAATTGAATCATCAAACTCTATATCTAAATTAGCATCATAATCAGATGTTTCTAAGTTGTTTATTTTATTAGCATATACTTTATTTCTTCCAAATGTTACAAAAAATAACATTAATGCCATACTTATTATAAATAATATTTTACATTTTTTCATATTAATCTCCTTAAATTACTGCGCTTAATACCATTAAAAGTTTTCTATCGCTATCATATACAAAGAAGACACTTTTATTTTCAAGGTATAGATAATAATCTTCTCCTTCAAAATCAGGATAAAATTTGTCCATAACATCTTCTCTTCTTATTGTATAACAACTTTCAAATCCCTCTAAAAATTGTTTCTGAAAATCACTTGGTAATTCACTTAAAAAATTATTTGAAGAAAGGAATTCTTCCGGTTTATCATTGAACGATATGGCAGTATATTGTCCAAGTCTTCCATGCATAAATACATTATCAGAAATAGTAAAAACTACTTTGCCATCAGATGGAATTTTTAGTCCACTATCTTTTTCAACTGCACTTATCGTTTCTTTAGAGTTAGGCCAAGAACCTATGCATTTTCCTAAATAGAATGCCAAAAGCACACCCATAAAACAAAACGTTATTATAACAATTTTTTTCATTATTAAATATATAATACAAATATAATTATATTATTTTTCCTCCCATTACTAAATATATTATTTTTATTCGTCAATATACTTTTTTGTAGGCCATATGGCCAAAATTCTCTTTGATAATCCTTCTTAAAACTATATAAATCTTCATATAATTTCTGCCTCCCATATTCTTTATTATCATATTATTTAAAAAAGCAAAACCTCTCTATAAATAGGGAGGTTACAATCATATGATATTTTTTAAGAGTGTTCCCCCACTACAAACTTAACAAGTATTTTCTTTACAACATCATTTTAACATATTTTTACAATTATTGCAAGAAAATATTTAACTTTAAGTAGAAAAGAAAAAGGCTGTCTATCGACAGTCTTTTCAAACACTTCAGTTTTTTCTGGAAAATTTTTATTTATAATTTAATATTTCAGTCTTTACATTAGTGTTCATTTTCGAATCCAAAATCATTTTTTAACTTTCTGCGCTATCAATCCAGAAGCAATAAGATAATTCATCAGCCATTAAATAAGGCTCATTATATATCCAATCCCCGTATTTTATTATCCTCAAATAATAGTATTTGCTACTAGGAGCGACCCATTCAAGGACTTCAACATTAGACCTTACCGAATTAGATGTTTCAACTATTGTGCCTTCTCTTACCAATTTCAAATCATAGTCGCCGTATACGGTTTCTCCTACGTTACCTGTTGCTTTTGCTAACCAACTTACGGCAAATCTAAGTTTTTCCCCTTTATTTAAAGATACATGAAAATTGAAAAAATATTCATCTGTATCTTCAGGTCTACAATATGTTTCAGTACAATGAACTTTTCTATGACTATTTTTAAATAATAAATCCAATGTACCTGCACCAAGATATTCATTAATAGGTCTAGATGGTGTATATTCGTATCCATCGAGTCTTTTACAATGAGCTACTAAATATGCTCTAAGTCTTGCTGGATACAATTTAAACCCCGGTGTTTGTTCTAGGAGAAGTGCACTAATTCCAGAAACAACTGCAGCACTAGCACTAGTACCACTCATAGCGATTCCCCCCGCATCAGGTATTAATACCCCTTGCCCAACAACACAAAGTGTTGGTTTGTCTGATGAGCGGTCGACTACAACATGCGATGAAAAACTTGCAACTGCATCATTAAAATGATTAGTACTTCCAACTGTTATTGCATTTAGAGCTAAAGCAGGATTCCCTAGATAGCCAGTTCCCCCATTTCCGCTTTCATTACCTGCAGCCGCAATCATTACAACCTTTTCTGTATAAGCAATGTAGTCAACATATGCTGATTCTGATGAATAAACTCCTGTTGGTGTAGCCTCACAATAACTCATATTAATGATATCGACATCATTATCAACCATCCAATCGATTTCATTAACTACTGATCCATTTAAACTTATGCTTAAAATTTTTGCATTTGGAGCTATTCCATTTTTACCAGCTATATATGTTGCCATATATGTAGTATGATCATCTACCGTGTTATCAAGAAGAAATTGTTTTTTTATTTTATAATTTGTGCCCTCTAACCCAGCGAAATTTTTATCTATAATGCCAGGCTCTAATACTCCAACAACTACCCCCGATCCTGTATATGTTCTATTTAAGAACACATCTGACATACCAGCATGTCTAATTGCTCCTGCCATTTGTTCTTTATAATCTACTGTACCATCAGCTACATATACCGATTCAACCCCCCGATTTGCCGATATACTCGATAGTATAGTATTTTTATTTTTTACAAAGTCCGTAGCGCTATATGTATATTCAATATACGGACTATATGTAGAAACATATACTGATTCATAATTTGTTAGATTCAATGTTTCTAATCTTTGATAATTTGTACTTAAATGAAATTCACGCATTGCTTGACGCATCTTTCGTCTTGCTTCTGCGACTTCTTCATTAGTTGAATCATCATTGATATCTTTCAAATGCTGATTTTGAATTCCTTCAATTGCTTCAAAAAGATTACCCCCATAATCTACTTTAACACGGACTACAACATCATCATCGATAATATCCGATGCCACTTTCCCCTTTTCTAGTGACATTGTTTCGTATCTTTTACTTGTTTCATAGTATACATTATTATACGTATAATGATGTATTGTAGTTATCATGCAGATTAGTGCGATAGCCATTACTACAAATGCTATTGCCTTTTTCATTGCTGTTTACTTCCTCCTAAAAAAACTAAAAATTTGCACCCTCCATATATTTATACGACGAAGGTGCAAATTTTGTCCGCTTTTTTTAAAAAAAGTTTAAAAATTTTTATTTTTTTCTATTTTTCGATAATAAATGTTGATTTTTTACCATTGCATTCAATGGAAATATTGAGTTTTATATCCTCATTTTTTTCAAAAGTTTGGATATAACCTACAAAATTATCACCATTAATGTTATATGTATTATCATTAACTGTTAAAGTAACTACTAACGGGGTACTAGTTCCAATTAAATGATAATCATAATAAATTTTAGTAGAACCATCATTTTCATTGCTAGTAAATATAGCTATCATAGCTTCTTGGTCTATACTAGTTACAAAAATTGGATAGTGATTAATATTGTTATATTTATCAAACAAATCATAGTAATAAAGCTTACTAATTTGTTCTAATTTTTTGCGATCATCTTTTTCATATTTAGTATTCACTAAAATTTTTCTACCATTAAACAAGTAAATGGATAACACACTTACCATAAGTACAATAGCTGTAAATGCTACTACGCATATTGATGGACTTAATTTTGCAAATGGATTAGATTTTTTTGGTGGTTCATCAAAATATTCAGTCATGTTAATGACGCGATCAGCTTCAAAAGCTGTATGATAGTTGTAAGAAAGTTCTTTTTGGATTTCGTTATCTACTTTTTTCATTCATATCCCCCCGCTTTACATATTCTCTTGCTTTCTCGTACGCACTATAATAAATTCTTTTTATTTTACTTGGTGTTTCTCCAAGTTCTCGACTTATTTCGTCGAAAGTCATGTGAAGTCCTACCTTCAACAATAATATTTGGTATGACTCTTCCCCAACCGCTTTTTCAATCTCACTTAATTGAATATTAGTATGTATATCACTACTTACTCCCATTTCGTATACTGTATCGTTATCTAAACAATATACCTTTTTTCTCCTACAATCGCATTTCATCTTATCTTTCAAATAATTCATTGTTATTGTATATACCCATGTACCAAAATTTGCTTTTTGAATATTGAAATCTTGAATATGATTTAGTATTCTTAAAAATACCTCCTGTACACAATCATTAGAATCATCAATATTCTGTGTATATTTTAGTGCAAGATAATATATCTTACTTGAGTAATAATCGAATATTATTCGAAAGGCATCTGCATCACGATTTTGTAATTTTTTTATTAGTTTTTTACTTACTGCCTTCAATTTTATCCCCTTAATTTTCGTTATATAAATACTTTTACATATCCCATCTAACATTTTTATTATATCAATTTTTATTTCTATATGTCAACAAAAATGACAAAATTTATCTTTTTTTTATTAAATTAAAAATTGGAAAACTAAGAAACTAGCATATAAAACTAGTAATATTATTCCTTGTGCTCTAGTTAATTTTCCCTTAATTAAAGCAGGTATTGTTACGATTAACATAACTATTATCATTAATGGTAAATCAACAACTAAAGAAGCGTTTAAACCTCCAATTGTTTTTTCAACTGGTAAATCAAATGGAGAAAGTGTTGTTGAAATACCGCTTACTAAAACTAAATTAAAGAAGTTAGCACCAATGATATTTCCTAACGAAAGAGAACCATGTCCCTTAACTAGTGAAGTAATAGCTGTAACAAGTTCAGGAAGCGATGTTCCTAAAGCTATCATTGTTAAAGCAATTACTGATTCAGGTACTCCCATTGCCCCCGCAATGATTACACCATTATCAACTAATAGATTAGCACCAAATGCAATACCTATTGCCCCAACAACTAATAATAATATGTTTTGCCAAACTGGTTTTTCTTTTTTTTCCTTTTCTTCCTCTTCTTCTTCGTTTTGATTCTCTTCTACAGGTTCAGTTGTTTTTACTTCTTGAGCCATTCGCTTTTTGGTTGTGATTACTGTGTAAATCATATATATTACAAATACTGAAAGTAAAACTATTCCTGAAGCTAATGAGAAACGTTTAAATATGTATGCATTTAATACATAGATTAAAGCTGCAACAAAGAAGAAAATTACAGGAGTTTTCAAACTTTTTTTGTCAACTTTTGATGGTTTTACCGCAATTGTTATTGCAAGTATTAAAGCTGTATTACAAATAATTGATCCTATTGCATTTCCATAGGCTGTTGCACCTTGACCTTTGATTGCGGCATCGGCAGACACCATTACTTCTGGTAACGTTGTACCAATTGAAACAATGGTTGCACCAATTATTAATTCTGGGATATGAAATTTTCTAGCGATTCCTGTTGCCCCATCAACAAACCAATCGCCACAAAATATTAATAATACTAATCCAATTATAAATAAAACTATTGATATAAACATTTAAATCCTCCTATTTTAAGAATGGTAAAAAGCCCATGCCTTTTACAAAAATTACTATTCCAATGATAATTAAAATTGTTCCCCCTAAAATTGTTGCTTTTCCAGCAAGCTTTGTTCCAAATTTTTTACCTAGTAATACGCCTGTTATACATATTCCAAATGTTACAGCCGATATTATCAATGAGCAAACCAATGAGCCTAACCAGTTATATCCTTCTTCAACAAAAGTAAAACCAACTGATAGAGCATCTATTGATGTTGCAATGCCTTGTACTAATAATACTTTAAAAGTTAAATGATGATATTTTTTTTCATCTTCTTCACCATCTTTATCTTTAATTCCCTCAACTAGCATTTTTATTCCGATAAATAAAAGTAGTGTTAAAGCAATCCAAGGGATAAAAGGTTGAAACATCTTAAATTGAGTTACGAAAAAATATACACAAAACCAACCTAACATTGGCATCAATGCTTGGAAGAAAGCAAACACGCCCGCAATTATACACATATGTCTTGCTTTCATATTTGGTTCATTTAAACCATTTGCTAATGACACTGAAAAAGCATCCATAGCAAGGCTTATTCCAAGTGCAATACTTACTATAAAAAACCCTATACTCCATTCCATTTTTAATTATCACCTTTTTGTTATGAAAATATAAAAAATAACTCATGTATAACTTAATTGTTATACATGAGTCTCGTAATTTAAACCAAGCCAGACTACTTTATATAGTCAGGATGTTGACTTGCTACGTTATTATGACGCTTACTACTCCCTCAAGAATTCTTATATATTATAACAAAAATGTTATATTTTGTCAAACCTTTTATTAAAATATTACACTTATTCCATCAGGGATTACTGTTATTTTTTTATCTTTACCCACTATTGAACGGGCTTTTTCTAAAGCTTCTTCTAAAGTATAAGCATGTTTAATATGCATTGATGTAATTATTTTTGGATCACACTTATCTGAAACTATTATAACATTTGCTTTGCAAAGAATTCTAGCTAATATTTGTGCTTCCCACTGGTCAAACTCAGTATCTTTAGGATCAACATCATTTAACTTTTGATATGCTACTTCAGCTGAAGGATTATCGGCAAGTAGTTTATAAAAGAAATCACCACCAGTTCCATCAGCACAAGATGAACAGATTATTATTACACCACCTTTATTTACACAAGCTTCACCAGCCGTCATACCTTTTACTGTTTGATATATATTTTGATCAAGTGGATATCCTCCATTTGTTGTTATAACAATATCCGAATATATTGGTTTAACTTGAGCGATTTCTTTTACTAATTCACAACCATGTTTGTGTGCTTGTTCTAAGTCGCCCGCAAAAGCTTTTATTATTTTCTTTTCACCATTGATTACAACGTTTAAGATGAAAGCAAGTTTAACTTGCTTTGCGGCAAAAAGCATATCTTTATGAATAGGGTTATCTTCTAAGTTACCTGCTCTTGAATTCTTATTTGCAATAAATTTAGCATTATGATTCCATAGTACAGTCTTTTTAGATGCTATACCTGGTAATACTGATTTTCTACCACCGGAAAATCCTGCAAAGAAGTGGGGTTCTATAAAGCCTTCACTTATTAATAAATCTGCTTCATCTACTAATTTATTCACCCATAATTCTCCACCAGATGGTAGAATTCCTTTAAATGTCATATCTGAATCTTCATATGCATTATGGATTACTATTTCTTCTTCTTTTACAATTTTTTCACCATACTTATTAACCAATTCTTCATGAGTTGTTGGTCTATGCATACCTGTTGCTATAAGAATAGTTATCTTTACATCTTTATTATATTTGCGAATTTCTTCTAATAAAATAGGCATAGTTATATGACTTGGTACTGGTCTTGTATGATCACTTGAGATTATTACTATATGTTTTTTAGATTTTGCAAGTTCGCAAAGTGGTAATGAATTAATTGGATTATTAAGTGCATCTCTAACTAATTCTTGTTCAGACATTGTAGGTACGTAACTTTCAGTTTTTGATACAAGTACCCCCGCAACAAGTTCATCAGGTATTGTGCAATCAATATGTCCTTTATAATATGGTAATTTAAATTCAGCCATTTTTTATTCCTTTCTTTTTTACAAAATGTGCAACCAACTGATTGCACATTTTATTTTTTTATTAAGCCTTTGCGATACCTTGTTCGCGAGCAACTCTTCCAACTTCTTTTGCAACTACTGAGCAAACTCGTTTGTCAAAAGGAGAAGGGATAATGTATTCTTCATTTAATTCTTCAGGTGTGATTAATGAAGCGATAGCACGGCTTGCGGCTAATTTCATTTCTTCAGTGATGTCTGTAGCTCTAACATCTAAAGCACCTCTAAATATACCAGGGAATACTAATACATTGTTAATTTGGTTAGGGAAATCTGAACGACCTGTTGCAACTACTCTAGCGCCACCTGCTTTAGCAACATCTGGCATAATTTCTGGAGTAGGGTTAGCCATAGCAAAAATAATTGGATCTTTTGCCATTGTTTTTACCATTTCGGCAGTAACAAGATTTGGTGCAGATACACCGATGAATACATCTTTATTTTTGATGATTTCTGCTAATAAACCTCTTTGATGATCTTTATTTGTTACTTCTGCCATTGCTTTTTGGGCGGGATTCATCCATTCTTCACCAGGGCATAATGCACCTTGTCTATCAACAAGAACTACATCGCCAACACCAAATTGTAAAATTAATTTACAAATTGAAATACCAGCACTACCAGCACCATTAATAACAACTCTAATATCTTCCATTTTCTTACCAACAACTTTTAAAGCATTGATTAAGCCAGCACATACTACGATTGCTGTACCATGTTGGTCATCATGGAATACAGGTATATCTAATTCTTTTTTCAAACGCGCTTCAACTTCAAAGCAACGTGGAGCTGATATATCTTCTAGGTTTATACCACCAAAACAAGGAGCAATTCTCTTTACTGTTTCAACAATTTCATCTACATCTTTTGTATCTAAACAAATTGGGAATGCATCTACATTGGCGAATTCTTTAAATAGAATTGATTTACCTTCCATTACAGGCATACCTGCTAGAGGGCCAATATCTCCTAAACCTAATACTGCTGTACCATCTGATACAACTGCTACTAAATTACCTTTTGCTGTATATTTATATACATCATCAGGGTTAGCATGAATTTTACGACATGGTTCCGCAACACCTGGTGTATATGCTAATGATAAATCTTCACGATTTTCAACTTTTACTTTTGAAATTACTTCTACTTTACCATGATTTTTTTCATGAAGTTCAAGACTTCTTTCATATACTGTTTTTTCTGCCATTTTCTTTCTCCTTTATTTTAGTAACTACTCTTGAAATTGCTATCGCTTGGTTTGAAATCGCCAAAGTATGCTTTAACGTCCATACCTAAATATTCTGCCATTGCAATCATTTCTTTTACTGTATTTTCATTTACTGGAATACCGTTTTCTCTAACCTTTTTGATTGCTTCCATTTCTTTTTCGCCATGAGTGTAAATTCTTGTTGCGCCATTAGCTTTAGGGCTTTCTCTAAGTTCAGTTAAATATTCACTGAAATGAGCTTTAATTTCATTTGGATCGCCAAAGAAAGCAGGGTTGATTGCCATAAATCCATGACAAATTCCTGAGTAACCATTTTGCATAGTATGAGCAGAGGTCATACCTTGTGATAAAATAGATGAGAATAATTCACAAAGCATACCATATCCATAACCTTTATGACCGCCAAGTTGTTCAGTATCACCACCAAGTGGAACAATGCCGCCACCTTCATGTGCTTTAATATTACCTAATACTTCACTAGCACTATTTGAAGATTGACCTTCTTTATTAACAGCCCAACCTGTTGGTATAGGTTTATTCATTTTGTTATACATTTCTAATTTCCCACGTGTTACAACTGTTGTTGATGCGTCAAAGAAGAAAGGATAAGGTTCTGCAGGAGCACTGCAAGCAATTGGGTTAGAACCTAACATTGCTTTTTTGCCAAAAGTTGGAACCATTATTGCTTCTGAGTTTGTACAAGAAAAACCAATTAATCCTTGATCCATAGCCATTCTAGCATAATATCCAGCTATACCATAGTGGTTGGAATTGCGAACTGAAACAATACCAACACCTGATTTTTTTGCCTTTTCGATTGCTAATTCCATTGCATAGTGACCAAGAAGTTGTCCCATTCCAGAATGACCATCGATAACTGCTGATACAAGAGTTTCAAATACTACTTCTGGTTTTGCGTCAACATGGATAAGACCACTTTCAATCCCTTTGTGATAACGAACTAAACGTTGCATACCATGTGATTCAATTCCAAAGTCATCTGACATTAATAAAACATCAGAAATAATTCTACTTTCTTGTTCTGTAAATCCAAATTTTTGGAAAGCTTCCATACAGAATCTGTCTAACAATTCACGAGAATAATTAATATAAGCCATTTAATTACACACCTTTCCCTTACCTATTATTAATTTTTAACAACCATATTATACCATTTTCATATAATATTTGCAAGCGCTTACGCATTTTATTTGCTACACATGTTGCAAGTTCATGAAAGTTGACTTACGACAAGTTTTGTTATATAATTTATTCAGTTATATAGGAGGAGGCAATATGAAATCAGAAAAGAAAACAATTTTTAATATTTGCACATCAGGTATTTTTCTTGCCCTAGCATTAGTCCTACCATTTTTCACTGGCCAAATACCTTCAATTGGTTCAATGATACTACCTATGCATTTACCTATTATCATATGTGGATTTGTTATTGGATGGCCCTATGGATTAGTAATAGGATTTTGTGCACCCCTTTTACGACATGTAATGTTTGGAATGCCACCAATCTTTCCCACTGGTATTGCCATGTCTTTTGAACTTGCAACATATGGTTTTGTTTCAGGGATAATTTATAAATTACTTCAAAAAACAAAAATGAATAATTGGCTAGTTATGTATTTAACACTTATTATTGCAATGTTGATTGGCAGAGTTATTTGGGGTATTACAATGTACTTTATTGCTTTGGGTAATTCTAATGTATCTTTCGGTTTTAAAGCCTTTTTATCAGGAGCATTTATTAAAGCCTGGCCTGGTATTTTAATACAATTACTAATTGTTCCACCAATTGTTTTTGCGATTGAAAAAGTAAAGAATAAATAATACGGAGGTTGATACCTTATGAAAAAACACCATCTTTCGATTGTAGGTATATTGTTTCTAGGATATTTTATTACTATTTTAATTGGAACAATATTATTGCTTTTACCTATATCCAAAAATATTACAGAAAAAATTGAATGGTATGACGCGATGTTTGCCGCAACATCTGCTACTTGTGTAACTGGATTAATACCATTCCCTACCACTAATTGGAGTACATTTGGTCAAATTGTGCTTTTAGTCCTAATTCAAATTGGTGGTCTTGGTTTTATGACAATTATAAGCCTTATACTTATGATGTTTAAAAAGAATATTGGCATTTATCACAGAACAGTGTTGATGCAATCTGCAGGAAGCTATTCAATTTCAGGCGTTACAAATCTAATAAAACGAATTATTCTTGTCACTCTTTTTTGTGAAATTGTTGGTGCAATCATTTTGTCACTTAGATTCAGTTCTGATATGGAAATTGGCAAAGCCATATATTTTGGTATTTTCCATTCTGTTTCTGCCTTTTGTAATGCTGGATTTGATTTATTTGGAGTGTCACTCATTAACTATCAAAGTGATTGGATTGTACTATCAACTATAATGCTATTAATTATTTTTGGTGGATTAGGCTTTGTTGTTTGGTCAGATTTCTTCGACCATGGTTTAAAATTCAAAAAATACGAATTACATTCTAAAATTGTCTTAGTATTTAATGGCATCATAATATTAGTTCCCGCTATATTTTATTTTATTTTCGAATTTACAAATTTTGGTAATGCCGGCAAATTTACACATCTACCTTTTAATGAGAAAATACTGAATGCACTATTCTTGTCTGTTAGTCCAAGAACTGCAGGTTTCAATTCACTAGATTTAAACAATTTAACAAGTTCTGGAAAACTACTGACAATGATACTAATGTTTATTGGTGGATCTACAGGATCAACCGCTGGTGGAGTCAAAGTAACTACAATAGTTGTTGTCATCGCAAACCTTGTTAGCCTAGCTAGAGGTAAAGATAAAATTGTCTTATTTAAAAGACGGGTTAATAATAATATTGTTAAACAATCAAGTGCATTGGTTTTAGCATATTTGATTATAACCATTATTTCAACACTTGTTATTTGTGCTATTGAACCCAATGTAATGTTTGAAAGTGTATTATTTGAAGTTATTTCAGGTATTGATACTGTAGGTTTATCACTTGGATTATCTAGTTATGCGTGCGTTGCCACAAAATTAATACTCACATTTTTGATGTATGTTGGAAGATTGGGCGCATTCTCACTGTTTGATTTATTATTGAAAAAGTCAGAAAATATTTATTTAGAAAAACCAGAAGGAAAGGTATTGGTAGGTTAATATGAAATCATTTTTAATTATTGGTATTGGTGAATTTGGAAAACATTTAGCATACAAGTTACAAGAAATGGGTAATGAAGTATGCATCGTTGATTCTAACAAATCAGTCGTTGATGCTTTGTCAAATGATTTTGAAAACATATATATTGTTGACTGTATGAATATCGCTGCGTTAAAAGATTTTGGGGTTCCAAATTATCATGCGTGTATTGTAGCAATAGGGCAAAATTTTCAAGCATCGTTAGAAATAACTTCTCATTTAAAAGATTTAGGTGCGAAATACATTATTTCAAAAGCTAATAGTGACATTCAAGCAAAATTTTTACGAATGGCAGGCGCTAATGAAATAGTTTATCCTGAAAAAGATATCGCTGAAAAAATTGCTGCAAAATGCGATGCCCAAAATTTATTAGATTATTTAAGAATATCAAGTTTATATAGTATATGCGAAGTTGAAGTTCCCAAAAGTTGGATTGATAAAAATCTTTTAGAATTAAATGTTCGCAGAAAACTCAATATTAATGTAATAGCAGTTTTGTCTAATAACGAAGTTAATTTTCCAAATGCTGAATATGTTTTTAAAGCCCATGATCACGTATATATATTTGGCAACAACAATATAATTAATAAACTTAAATAAAAAAGAAAAGTAACCATTTAAGGTGGTTACTTTTCACTATTAAAGAGGATTTATATATGGAATATATATGCATTGACACCAACATATACATTCACTAGCATTATAGCACACTAAAGTGATAGTTTTGTGAACTTTGTCGAAAGATTTGTTTAATTTTTTCTAAAGTATTACTTTTTTGTGAAATAAAAAACTAATTCTGGATTTTATCCAGGATTAGTTTTTAGTTTATTCTCTTTACAAAAGATCTTCTTCTTTTGTGAATTTCACCATCAAAGTTTTTCCATTGGTTTTGAATATTATTATTTGTTTCAAGGTTTAAATTAGTTTCTGCATATTCAATGTTTCCATCAGAAATCATTTTTTGCAATGCGGCAATAATGGCAGTACTAATTCCCCTCATTTGATATTCAGGTAGAACACCAATTAAACCTAAATCAATAATATTAGGTTTTTTCAAAGCTTTTAGAAGTCTGAATATGGCTGGTATTGTAAGTCTACCACCTGATTTTTGTAAAGCCTTCGCAATTGATGGGAAACATATTCCAAAACATACAACACGATTATTTTCATCTACGATTGCTGCAACATATTTAATATTAATGATTAATTTAAAATTATCAATCATCATCTTTTTCATAGCATCGGTAAATGGCACAGTTTGATATAAATTATCATAAGTAGTGTCTATTATTTCAAATAAAGCATCACTATATTGTTTTAAAAATTGTCTTGTACTTTTTACTTCAACAAATTTTAATTTGCATTTTTTCATCATATATGAACTTACTCGTTCTAATCTTTCATCAATTACCTTAGGTGCTTTAAGTTTTCTTTCAAGCCAATCGACTTCTTTGACAAATCCATAATTTTCTATAAGTTTTTGATAGTATGGATAATTATATTGTTCTTCAAATGTTGAAAGTTCATCAAAGCCTTCAATTAAAAGTCCTTCTCTATCAAGATCTGAAAAACCAAGAGGTCCAACTATTTCTTCCATTTGGTGTTCTTTTGCCCAGTTTTCTACTTTACTAAAAAGAGCATTTGCGACATCTTGATTATCTATAGAATCAAATCTAGTAAATCTAACGCGTTTTTGATTCCATTTTTCATTACTAGCATGTTGTAATATTCCACTAATCCGGCCAACAATTTTTCCATCTAGGTAGGCATTATAATAAACTGCTTCTGCTTGATCGTTATATATGTAGTTTTTATTAAATAGCTTTTTTTCATCGATGTAAAGTGGTGGTACAAAATAAGGATTATTTTTATATAAATTTAATGGGAAATTTATAAACTCTCTAATTTGCTTTTTTGTTTTAACTTCGATTACTTCTATCATACTAACTACCTATGCTTTGCATGGAATGAAACGCCAATTCCATCTGGCCCACAATGACTTCCTGCGGTTGGGTTTACTATTACAAATTCTATGTTTAAATCTTGTCCAAATTTTTCTCTTAACATCTCTGCAAGTATTTCGGCAATTTCTAATGCATCCGTATGACCAATGATAACACGATGATCTTTTATATCTTCTTGTAATTCTTCAACATAACTTATAATTTTTCTAAGAGCACCTATTCGGCCTTTACCTTTTCCAATAGATACCATTTTACCATCGCTACCAATATTTATAATTGGTTTTATACCGAAAAAGTCACCTACTATAGCTTTAAAATTGCTAACTCTTCCGCTTCTTTGGAAGAACTTCAAATCATCTGCGTAAAAATATATTGCAAATTTATCGACTTCTTCTTTTGCCCAATCCATAATTTCATCAATTGTTTTACCTTGCTTATATAAGTCGCCTATTTCTCTTACAATATTTAAACTACAAATTGTAATAGCTTTGGTATCAATTGTATAAAACTTACGATCAGGATATTTTTCAAGTAGTTCATCCACCGCAATATTCATTGCGTTAAACGTACCACTTAATTGTGTAGAAAAATGTACATATAAAATATCATCACCATTTTGAAAATGTGGTTCAAAATAATTCATATACTTACTTGGAGATATTCCTGAAGTACTAGGTATTGTACCTTTTCTTAATTTCGCATAAAAGGGTTGATAGTCAAAAACTTCAAAATCCTCATATGGGAAAATTTCTTTTCCCCCCACTGAGTACGGCATACTAATTAAATTATAGCCATATTCCTTCGCTATTTCTGGCGTAGTATCAGTATCCGTGTCTGTAAATAATATTAACATATAAATCCTTCCATCCTTTTTATTTTAGTGATACATATATTTTAACATTTACGACAAAATTTGTCAAACTATATTAAAATATCACTATATTTGCATTTGTCTTTTTGTTAAATTTGACTAATTTATTTTTTAGTGATAAAATATACTAGAAATGAGGTAACATTATATGATAAAAATCTTAGTAGACACTTTAGGTGGCGATAAAAGTCCTACTGTAAATATAGAAGGGGCAATTAAAGCTATTAACGAAATAGACGATATTGAAATTATTTTTGTTGGCGATGAGGCAAAAATTAACGATGAACTTAGCAAACTTGAATATGATAAAAAAAGAGTTTCTATTGTACACGCCCCTGATGAAATAACTTGTAACGACAAGCCTACTGATGCAATACGACATAAAACAAATAGTTCTTTATACAAATCATTTGAACTACTTAAAAATGATGAATCAGTTAATGCTTTAGTTAGCATCGGCTCAACAGGTGCAATACTTGCTGGGGCAGTTATGAAAATCGGCCGTATTAAAGGGGTTAAAAGACCTGCCTTTTGTCCGCTTTTACCAACTATGAATCATGGTATTGTTGGTGTTTGTGATAGTGGTGCCAATGTTGATTGTACTCCTTTATATTTGCAACAATTTGCTATCATGGGTAGTTTATATATGGAAAAAGCCTATGGCATTAAAAACCCTAAAACTGCTTTATTGAATGTAGGTACTGAGGAAGAAAAAGGTGATCTTCTTCGAAAAGAAACATATCAATTATTAAAAGAAACTCCTTCTGTTAACTTTGTAGGTAATATGGAAAGTAGAGATTTATTAAGTGGTTCTTACGATTTAGTAGTATGCGATGGATTTAGCGGTAATGTTCTAATTAAATCTACCGAAGGTGCTTGTCTTGAATTATTAAAGTTATTAAAATCTACTTTTATGGCTAGTTTTAAAAATAAACTAGGAGCATTATTACTAAAAAAAGATATAATGAATATTAAGAGTTTTATGGATTATAACAACTATGGTGGAGCTGTTTTATTAGGATGTTCTAAAACAATTGTTAAAGGACACGGAAGTAGTAAAGCTGCAGCTGTTTATAACTGTGTTAAACAAGCTTACAATATGGAAAAAAATAATCTATGTGAAGCAATAAGCGAAGAAATTACTAAGCTTACTGTAACAGAAAATGAAAACTAATTAAAACAAATAATTTTATATCAATAATGCTTGATTTCGATATTCAACCGAAGTCAAGCATTTTAATTTGGTTTGATATTATATATTACAGTTTTTCACCAATATTTTAAATTATTCATATTACATTACTGATACACTAATGTTTAATTAATAGGCAATAAAAAATTGTAACTAACAATTAAGATAGTTACAATTCTGGGTTCTTTAAAAACATTTATGGTTTGTAAAAATTTATTATAAAATTAATTTGAATTTGAAAGCTGAATTTCTATTTATTATTTCAATTGATTGGATTAAAAGTGCATAGAAAAGGCATCAAAATTATCTTTATAAAGTTCAACATATTCTATTGACTTCATAAATCTTTTTTCAAGTATCGAATAGTATTTCCAATGATTTTGACTTAATTATTTTCTATTCATTTAAATTCATTCTTTATATATTTATATTCATATTTTATCCTATGTATGAAATTTTTGTTTAGCTAAATTCTACTTAAATTGTGAATTATATAGTTCATAATAAAAACCATATTGTTTTAGAAGTTGTTGATGATTATATTACAAGTACTTAGTTTTGTTGCTGAAAACGAAAGGATTAATATTAAACAAAGACAAGCTGAAGGTATTAGAATAGCAAAAGAAAAAGGTGTTAAGTTTGGTAGACCAAAAGCTACTCTACAACCTAACACCATTGATATATTAGATAAATATATTAATAAAGAATTAACTAACATTTTAGCTGCTAGATTAATAGGAGTATCTAGATGAACATTCTTTAGATTAGTAAAAGAAAGGAAATTGTTAAAAAATAGCATGAAGATTTAAGCCATTACAAAAAGAAAAAATCTCGACACATTGATTGTATCGAGATTAGTTTACTATTATGGAGCAGGTAACCGGAATCGAACCGGCATCTTCGCCATGGCAAGGCGGTATAATAGCCGTTATACTATACCTGCATCAAATGCACTAATATTATAGCAAAAACTACATATTAATGCAAGGGATTTGACTTATTAATTATTCCTCTTCTGCTTCTTCAGGTTCTAAGCCAACAATGTTATGATATACGTCTTGAACATCATCATCTTCTTCAAGTAAATCCAATAAACGTTGTAATTGTTCTTTTTCTTTTTCAGTATTTAGTTCAATTGGATTTAGTGGTACCCAAGAAACAGTATCTTCTAAGAAATCTTTGCCTTCAGGTGTTACAGCTTTTAAAGCTTCTCTAATTTTACCATATTCACTACTTGGAGCAGTTACAGTAACAACACCATCTTCTGAAGAAATATCTTCAACATCACAATCAGCCATTAATAAAGTTTCAAGAACTTCTTCTTCACTCATAAAATCAACTGAAAAGATAGCAGTGTTTTTGAACATATGTGTAACGTTTCCACTTCCCGCAATCTTTCCTCCACAACGTTGTAAAGCTACTTTTACAGCAGTTTGTGTACGGTTATGGTTGTCAGTTAAGCATTCAATTACAAACATTGAGTTACCTGGTCCGAAACCTTCTAATGTCATTGGATCATAAGATTCTTGATTAGCACCTTTTGCTTTATCAATTGCTCTTTTAATAACATCGGCAGTAACTTGTTCTCTCTTAGCTTTTTCGATTTCTTTCTTTAAGTTTTGGTTTAGATCTGGATCTGGCACACCTGACTTCGCAGCCATATATATGATGCGGCTCCATTTGTTATTTAATTTTGATTTTGCTGCGGCAGTTTTTGCCATTGATGCAGCACGAACTTCATGTGCTCTACCCATAAATAATCTCCTTTACTGATTTATTCGACTTATTATACCACTTTTGTTTGAAAAATTAAAGTGATATGTAATTTTTTATTTAAATTTTGTCAATTCTTATAAAAAATAATATTAATTACCACTAGTAAATTTAATTACAATTCCATTATTATCTATATATGCCTCAATGTTCTTAATTCTTGATTTGTTTTCATCAGATACATTTTCATTTATTTTTAGAATATTTGATTTATTACAAATAATTTCAACATTTTTACGATTTAAGTTGTTATCTACTATTGCACGTAAGCCTTTATATAATCCTTTATACATTGCGGTTAAAAGTTGTTCAGGATTATTTTGATATGATCCGCCATTACTTGTAAAATCACTATTTTCAATTTTGTAACTCCAAGCATATTCATCACTATCTTTTATTGGTGTTGGATTTATGTTTAGTTTTACAATGGCATTACTTGTTGTAAGTACTGCTTTAGTATCTACCAATTTTGATAACACTTTTTTCAATTTACGATATTCACCTAATGCAACTTCGCTCATATTGTCAGTTAAATTATTATTAGAATTAGCTACATCCAATATCATATAATTTTTCTTTATCTTTGTTTCAGGATTTATATTTAATTTTTCATATATATCGCTAGATACTTCTATTTTTTTACCTTTTAAAAAGTCATCAATTGCTTTAATGAAACCACTCAAGTAGTCTTCATAGCGATTATCTTTGAAATATTCATTCAAAGAATAGTATAGAAGTATTTCTAAAATATAACCTGATATATTAATATTTTGTGATACTTTATAATATTTTATTATTTTTAAAGCATTTCTAAAATATGTATAATCACGATTGGCTATTTCAGTAAATTGAATTTGTAATTCATCATTTTTAAGTGAATATTCACCTTCTTCGTATCTAACGTATAAGTTTACTTTAAAATTATTCATTTTCACTGTTATACAATTACGAACTTGGTTCCTTGTAATATCACTTAATTTTTGAACTGTATCTAAATTATAAATAAATGCATTAGTTATAGCATTTAAAACCGCTTCATTTTCTAAAACAAATGGTTTTGCTTCTGATAATTTAATGACTACCATTAAATCTATTTCATCGGTATCATTCAACATTGTTCCTTTTGCCCAAGAACCCGCCTTCTTTAATTCTATTACTTGGCAATGATTAAAATGGGCTTGCGTTAAAATGTTGTTTACAAGATCCATATATTCATTTAATTTTTGTCTTTCATCAGATTGAATTTCTAAATCTGTTACTAATCTTCTAAATTCTTTTTCAGTCATTAAAACCTCCTACTTTATTTGATAATTATATCTTTTTCTATTAACAAAATATACTAAATAATCAAATCCACATTCTCTAGCAATTTGTTGGTAGTATTCTATACCTGACAAATATCTTTCACAGCTATGGGCATCACTAGAAATTGTTAGATTAACTCCCCCTAATGATTTATACAATTTCAACAAATATTTAGTGTGTTCAATATCACCAATTGCTTGTTGTACTTTAGTATTTAATTCTAATGTTTTATCGTTTTTAATTAGATTATTCAATACTTTCTTGATTTTATCTTCATAGATTGATAGTTTAGTGGTTTTGGTTTCATCCATTAAATATGTTGTTTTAAAAGCATAATCAATATGTGATAATACATCATAGTTTTGAAAGTTTGATGTAGCCTCTATCATTTGATCAAAATATGCGTTCATTACTTCATTAACTCCATATTTTAAATAATATTTAGGCCAATAATAATCTACATAGTCATTACTATGAATACTTAGATTAATTAAGTCAAATGATTCTTTACTCAAAATCTCATTAATACGATCTAAACATCTTTTTTGATAACCAACTTCAATTCCTAAAAGATTAACTACACTAGGATATTTCTTGTGTAAATTAGCTAATTCACTCTTAAGATTTTTAAAATCTACGGTCCACTCACAATTGTGTTCAACTAAATCCAAATCATAATGTTCAGTTGTGATAAAATATTTACAACCTTTAGAAACTGCTATTTGATAATACTTTTCTAATTCTTCGTTTGAATCCATTGAATATTTACTGTGGACATGTTGATCATGCATATACATATTATCGCCTCATTGTTTATTATAACATATTTTTAAAAAAAGGTAACACTAATTACCTTTTTTACTAACTATATTTTTCTGTTAAATAATTTTTTAATTCATCTGTAATTTGTACATAATCATCTATCGCTTTAAATAGTAACTTTTTCGTACTTTTTGGTAGAGCCTTATTTTCACTAACAAATTTTAAAGAACTAATTAAACCCATATTAGTTGCTTTTATTGCACTTGTTACAACAACAAAATCATCTTTAAAGTTTTTCATTTTTTCTTTATACACACCAATTAATCCCGCCATTGTTAAGCTTTCGGTTGCTTTTTCACCATATTTTTCAATCTCTTTTGTTATTGTTTCTTCATGCTTTTTGAACGTTTCTGATATTGATACTATTAAATCTGTTAACTTTTCATTTTTCAAACTTACAGCCTCTTTATAATATATTCGGTATATTGAATTACCCATATGTAAGTATGATAGAAATTTATTTAATTCGTTGGTTTTTTCCATTATTTCACCTCAATATTATTTTTAGTAAAAAAATAAGAAGTATGAATATTTTTCATACTTTTTAACTATTTTCAATATCTACATTACAATCATGGTTTATGGCAAATTCCAGGATCTTCTGTTCCTGTTTTTTATCTAATGCTTGTTCAGTAGTATATATTCTTTTATAATTATCCTCTATTTTATTTAATAATACTTTACCAGCATTATTTTTATTGATAACATCTATTATGAAGTTTTTTTGATATATACCATATATTTTGTCAAACAATTCTTTATCATTATTATATTGATTAAAGAAGTTATTTGCATTACCAATTATCACTGGTAATTTAATTGCCTCTAATTCTTTTATTAGCAGTTTTATGTTATCAATATTGTTAGGACTTTCCGCACAATATTGATCTATATTATCAACTAAAAGGTAATCAGAACCTAGTTTTTTTGATAATTTACATCGATCTAATATATGATTTATATCATCACTAGTTAAGTCCACATAATCATCTATTATTATATTGTTATCTTTAATAGTATCAAGTATACTAATTTCGATGTTTTCAACATTTAATAATACTTCTTGATACTTTAAGATTTCACTTAAACTATAGTTATTTTGAAATATTTTAAATTGATATGCTTTTTGAGCTAATTTTTTGCTTTTTACAACTCTATTATATTTAAAGAACATTGCAATAGCTATAATTATACAAACAAAGCCAAGTGATGTACCCGTTATGGCATTATATATTGAACTATCTATTTCAGGCATTGTAAATGATAAAATAGCCGTTTGAGCAAGGACAATTGAAAGTAAGGCAGTTGAAAGGCTTACACACTTTAAACCTGATAATAATAACTCATTACGTTTTTTTGATTTGATTAAACCACTTATTGCAAAATACATTTCTAAAGTAGAAATTGTTGCTAGAGCAATACCTACAATCTTAGGATAATGGCTGACTGATGGTATGAAAAATAGTCTAATCATATATATAATATATATAATATCGGTAAATAGTAACATAATTGCTATTTTTAAATAATATTTTGTCTCTTGTTTTTTATCAATTTTTGAATATGCTAAACCTACAAAATATGTTTGTTTAGATGCGGCACAACCAAGTGAATAGAATGCACTAATAAATAGAAATATTGAGGTACTAAATATTCCCATAACCATTTTACATACAGCAACGAATGCATTGCTTGCTAGTGAAAAACGACTATTTATATTTGCTTTTTCCTTAAAATTTAAGTGAAAGTATTTATTTATAATTCTCGCTATTTTTCCCATATTAATGCTTTTTCAATTTTGTAGAATCAAATTTCTTCCTTTCTACAGTATCAAGTATTAATTTACGTAATCTAATATTTTTAGGTGTTACTTCGACTAATTCATCATCATCAATAAAGGCAAGATAGTTTTCTAAACTAAATACGCGAGGTTTTTTAAGTACTACCGTTGTATCTTTAGTTGCACTACGTTGGTTAGTCATCTGTTTTTCACGTGTAATATTAACAGCTAAGTCTTCTTCACGATTACAAATACCAACAATCATACCTTCATATACATTTGTACCTGGTTCAATAATTAATTCACCACGATCTTCTACACCACCACAGGCATAAGTTGTTGCCATACCTTCATTTATTGAAACTAACACTCCTAATTTACGGCCTGTGAATACTTCAGGTTGAATAGGACGATAATCTAAGAATGTATGGTTTATAATACCATAACCATGCGTTGCGGTTAAGAAATCAGTCATAAAGCCAATTAAGCCTTTTGATGGAACAGTATAAATTAATCTTGTTTGTCCATCTCTGCTATCCATGCTTTCTAATATACCACGTCTATTGCCTAACATTTCAATAGATGGACCGATATATTCATCAGGAGTATCTACTTGAACATATTCATATGGTTCGCAAGTTTTGCCATCAATTTCTTTTAGTATTACTCTTGGACGTGATACTTGGAATTCATATCCTTCACGGCGTAAGTTTTCCATTAAAATTGATAGATGTAATTCACCACGACCTGAAACAATCCACTCTTCTTTATTATTAACTCTTTCAATACGTAAACTTACATCTCTTTGAGTTTCTCTAAACAATCTATCTTCAATTTTTCTTCCAGTTACAAATGTTCCTTCTTTTCCAGCAAAAGGTGAGGTATTTGTACCAAAGTTCATTTGTACAGTAGGTTCAGACACTTTAATTAAAGGTAGAGCTTCTTCCTTACCTTCTTCGCAAATAGTCTCTCCTACATATATATCATCAAGACCTGCTATTGCGACAATGTCACCAGCTTCAGCTTCATTAACTTCAATTTTCCTAAGTCCTAAAAAACTATATAACTTTTGTATTCTGAATTTCTTAATAGTACCATCTACTCTAACACATGATACCATTTCATTAAGAAACATTCTACCACGTTTAATACGACCTATACCAATTCTACCAACATAGTCATTGTAATCAAGTAAAGCAGGTTGAAATTGTAATGGTGCATCATAATCATATTCAGGATCTGGTATTTCCTTTAAAATCATATCAAGTAATGGTATCATTCCTGGTTGTTGGGTTGTTGGATCTTCTGATAAACTAGAAGTACCATTAACTGCAGAAGTATAAACAACAGGAAAATCTAATTGATCATCGTTTGCCCCAAGATCAATAAATAAATCCAATACTTCATCAATTACAGCAGCTGGTCTTGCTGAAGGCTTATCTATTTTGTTAATAACGACTATTGCTTTATGATTATATTCTAAAGCTTTTTTTAGTACAAATCTAGTTTGAGGCATTGTACCTTCGTATGCATCAACTACTAGTAATACACCATCTACCATTCCCATTATTCTTTCTACTTCACCAGAGAAATCAGCATGTCCTGGAGTATCTAAAATATTAATCTTATAATCTTTGTAGTGGACAGCCGTTGGTTTAGCAAGAATTGTAATTCCTCTTTCTCTTTCAATGTCATTTGAGTCCATAACACAGGTTTCAACTGTTTCATTGCTACGGAATGTTTCAGTAGATTTTAATAGTTGATCTACTAAGGTTGTTTTCCCATGGTCAACATGAGCTATAATTGCAATATTTTTAATCTTCATATATATACCTTCTTATATTCTTATATATTTTACATAAAAGCACCCATTTTGTCAAAAAACAAACATTGTAAAACGATTGCAATTAAAGTTTGTTATACTTTGTACTTTTGCCATAGCACTTTTCTACTGGGTATTTTTTTTCATTTTTGGTCATCTTATTATTTACAATTTCATCCATATCCAGATTATATTTATCACATAAATATGCAACATATACTAAAACGTCCGCAAGCTCATCTTTTAAATCATCAAGGCTTGTTGGTTCATCTTGCCATAAAAATAATTCCAATACTTCTGATACTTCGATTGCTAATCCTTTAGCAAGATTGGCACCAGTGTGAAATTTTTCCCAATCGCGTTCAGTTGTAAATTTTCTAATGCGTTCAAGTGTTTCTTTATTCATATTTTAATAGTTCCTTTAAGCATTCTTCTTGTAAAGATGTAAAATCTTCTAATGCCATTACGTATTTTGCACCATTGCACATAAATATATAACCATAATTATCATCAAATAACATAAAGCTACGCAATCCATAGGCATTACCAGTGTGTCCATATAATCTTCTATTATCTACATCTAAGATTAATAGTTGTAGACCTTTTTTCTTATATATGCCAATTGGATGTTTTGTTTGCCAATGTACTTCTTTCATTAAGGATACTGTTTCTTTAGTCAAATAGCGTTTATTATCATACACTCCATAATTCATTAACATTTGCATAAACTTAGCTAAATCAATTGGACTGATAAATAAGCCACCTGCTGGGCCTCTAAAATTATTTCCTAATTCATATCTTGGAAAAACTACTTGTAAGAATTTATCTTTATCTCTTATTAATTCTAATTCACCATTTTTTTCATCATATAAACTAGCTACTTTATCTAAATTTTTAATATCATCTATTCTAAAACTTGCATCTAATCCCATAGGTAAAAGAAGATTTTCTCTAACATAATCAGTAAAATATTTACCTGTTACCTTTTCAACAATACATGCAAGAATTCCACAGCCAAAATTAGAATAACAGAAGAAACTACCTGGTTTATGTTTTAAATATGTTTTAGTAGTATAGTATTCATAGGTTGGATCTGTTAATAATCTTTGGAGATCTACAAAAAATCTAGGACCATTTACACCGTCATACCCTAAAGTTTCATCTTCACCATCACAAATGCTTGATGTTTGCGTCATCAGCATTTCTATTGTAATGATTTCTTCAGGATAATAAGGGTTTCTAACTTGATATCCTAAATATTTACTAATGTCTTCTTTGATATCTACAAGCCCATCATCGACTAAAGTCATAACAGTTGTTGCGACAACCACCTTTGATATAGAAGCAATTCGGTATATAGTATCTTTAGAAGTTGGAATGTTTTTTTCTTTTGATTGAAAGCCATATGTAAATTGTTCTTTAATGCCTTCTTTATCCGCAATTAAAACATTACCACCAATAGCATTTGATTTTTCAAATAAATTATTAATTATATCTTGCATATTTATTTCCTACTTTCGTATTTATATATATATATAAATATATTATACCATAATTTATTTTTATTTAAATAATAAAAAGGCTCTATTTTTAATAGAACCTTTAAAAATTATTCAGTAATACTTCTTCATTTTGGTAAGTTATCAATATTTGATATTTAGTATCTTCTTCTAAGTTTGTTACTCTTCCATTTTCTTTAACATTTTTTGATAAAGGTATTAGTTTAAATTGATATCCTTCTTTTGTATAATCTCTAATGTTTTTTTCAGTTTCTACCAAGTGCATAAAGTAATTCCATAGATTATTTTTTCTAAGTGTCATAGGACAATCTTTCCCACTAAAATAATGATGTTGTTTTATATCATCATAAGTTAAGTTATACTCATCAAGTAAATATGCACAAAGTTTAGATGCAAGTTGAAAATTTCTAAAAATATCTGACTTTTCTGATACTGATATTTCCATACCAATACCATTATTATTTCCACCACGATTAGCGATTTTATGATATGTACTATTTACGTAGGTTTCTCCAATATAATATTTTCCATCTATTAACTTACAAAGAACACCCATATCATTAATATCTTCTGTTTCCATTTTTTCTTCGTTTAACGTTGGAGCAAGAATCTTAGTTTTTTGATTATTTACGTAATAATATCCATCACTTTCAATAGTTACATTACCTTTTGTGGTACCTGTTACACCAGTATCATAAAGTTTATAATCATACATTGTGCTGTCTCCCGCATGATATGCTACTTCATTATCAGGAATGTTATGATAGATACCATCTTCGCCTACAACGTATTGAAAGCTAGCATGATAAGGATTACCCTCGTTGTTTTCGGTTTTAACAACATCACTCCAAAATTTTGCGTTACGATAATCTTTAGTATCTCCTGTATCATGAACTACAATGTACTTTTTTTCCTTGATTCTGCCATCTCTGTTTTCATTTGTTATGGGTGCTATATTATCTTTAATAACTAATGGTTCAAATAAATATGGAATTACACTAGCATATATAGTTGTTTGATAATTAAATTCCCATCCATATACATCAATATCCTTTTTGAATGGTTTTTCTTCTATTAAATTTTTGATATATTCTACTACTTCTTTTTTCATTATTTTCTCCATGTTTTAGGATTGAACAAAATCAATACAGGTAATATCTCTAATCTACCTACTAGCATTGTTAATGTAAGTAATAATGTCGAAAAATTGTTGTAACAAGCAAAACTAGCGTAGGGACCAACCGCTTCTAGACCCGGACCAATATTTGATAAGCAAGAAAGAGTTGCAGAAAAATTAGTCAAAAAATCATGTTTTACTTCGTGCCCATCAATTATCGTAATTAAACCATTGCTTGGGTCAAGTCCTAAAATCAAAGTAACAATGATTACTATTATGAAATACATGGCAACAAAACTGAACACATCATTAATTGTTTCATCATCAAGGGTTTTACCATCAAATTTTGTTTTTCCAACATATCTAGGATTTATTAATTTACGAATTTTTGTTCCCATACCCTTAAAAACTATTACAATACGTGATATTTTCATGCCACCACCAGTTGAACCTGCCATAGCACCACAAAACATTAATACTATAAGCATCGTTCTTGCGACAACTGGCCATGTATCAAAATTAGCAGTTGTATAACCTGTTGAAGTAATTATCGAAGTTACTTGGAAATAGGTAGCTCTAAAAGTTTCTTCAAACAAAGTTGGAGTCAATTCTTTAATAGTCGATACCCTAGTTCTTAATACACTTATCATTATGATTACAATTGCGGAAAAGATTAAACCAAAATAAGTTTTTAACTCTTCGCTCTTTATTACTTCTTTAAATTTACCAATTAATATTAAATAGTATAATGTAAAGTTTATACCAAATAATATTAAGAAAGTTGCTGTAACATATTGGGCATATGGACTAAAGAATTCCATACTGTTTGCTACAAATCCAAAGCCGCCTGTACCAGCACTACCAAACGTTGTTAATAGGGCATTAAATAAATCCATTTTATAAGTTACACCATCAACGACATTTCCACGGTCAAATAGTAAAATGGCAACCTCAATAATTGTCATTCCTAAATATATTAAATATAAAATCCTAGTTGTAATTTTCAATTTTGAAGTCATTTTACCTACTTGTGGACCAGGTGATTCCGCTTTTAATAAGTGGAGAGCTGAACCATCATCACTTTCAGGAATAAAAATCAAAATGAAAACAAGAATTCCCATACCACCTATCCAGTGTGTAAAACTTCGCCAGAAAAGTATACTATGTGATAAATCTGTAACATTTAATTCTTCTACACCATCTAATATACTTGCACCAGTTGTTGTAAGACCAGACATTGTTTCAAATATGGCATTAATAAAGTTTTTTATTTCCCCACTAATCATAAATGGTAAAGCACCAAAGATAGTCATAACAATCCAAACTAATGCACATACCGCAAATCCTTCTTTTTGGTATAGGCCATTACGTTTAGGTTTTAATAACTGTAACAAATATCCGCCAATTAATAAAATAGCAATTGGAATTATAAATGCAAGTTTATATATATAACTTTCTAAATAAATAAACGACACAATTAATGGAAAGCACATTAATATGCCTTCTAAAATCATAATTTTACCTATGATTTTACTGATTACTTTCATATTCATATACTAATTTCACCTACTCAAATACATCCATCAAATCATCAAAGTTAGGATGTGTAGTTACGACTAGTACATGGTCATCGAGTTTTATGCAATCATTACCACCAGGAATAATAACATCACCATCACGAATTATACAAGCAATTAAGCAATTTTCTTTTTTCTTTAAATCCTTTAAAGGTTTATTATATATTCTTTCTTTTTTTCTTGCATGAAATTCTAATGCTTCAACTTGATTATTTACTAATTTATAAAGAGTTAAAACATTACTACCTTTTTTATTAGAAATTGCACGAATGTAACTAACTATTTTACTTGCAACAATATCTTGAGGAGATACCGCATTTACTATGCCCAAATCATTTAACATCCCTAAGAAACTGCTACGTTTAATTTTTGCTATTACTTTAGGTAATTTTAATTTTTTGGCATACATTGATATGATAATATTTTCTTCATCTATATTAGTTAATGCAATACAAGAATCAGTAGTTTCAATACCTTCTTCTACTAATAAATCATGATCAGTACCATCACCACAAATAATCGTGGCTTTAGGCAAGCTTTCCGCAAGTTCTACTGCTCTTTCCTCGTTGTTTTCGATTAGTTTTACTTTATATTTTTTACTGATAAGAGTTTTTGCTAAATAGTATGCAATCTTTCCACCACCGATGATTAAGATATTCTTTAGTGGTTCTGATATTAGGTTCATTTCTTTTAGTAATTCAGCTATTAATTGAGTATCAGCTGTTACACTAATACGATCGCCTTTTTCAATTTTGAAATTACCATTAGGTATTATTACTTCATTGCCTCTTTGGACGGCGCAGATTAGAAATTTGGTATTTATTTTTTTAGCTAGTGTAATAAGGGTTTCATCAATTAATTTACTATTTTCTTCTACTAAAATTTCAACTAACATTACTTTTCCTCTTGCAAAGTGTTCAACTTTCAAAAGAGATGGTAAGTCAATTAGGTTTACAATTTCGTCAGCTGTTTCTTGTTCAGGGTTTACAATCATTGTTAATCCTAAATCTTCTTTCATTATTTCGGTTTGTCTTAAATATTCAGGATTTCTTACCCTTGCAATTGTACTTTTGGCACCAAGTCTTTTGGCAACAAGGCATGCTAAAATATTAGTCTCATCACTTGATGTTACCGCAACAACTAAATCAGCATCTTTTGTACGAGCTTCTTCTTGTATGTCTAAACTTGCGCCATTGCCAACTATTCCTAAGATATCAAATTTTTCGATTAATTCTTCAATGACTTTTTTATCATCATCAATGGCAATAATTGAATGTCCTTCTTTTGACACATGTTTGATAACTGTTTTGCCAATTGTACCACAGCCTATTACTACTATTTTCATTATGAAACCTCTTATTTATATACGTTATTCTTGAGTATTATATCACATTGGATTATATATGTCAATTTTAATAAGTAGTGTAAATATTAAAAAATAGGCATAAGTTTTTACTTATGCCTACTTATTTTTAAGCTATTTCTTCATCTATTTTATTCTTTTCAAGTAAGACTTTTTTTATTCTTGACTTGTTTGCTTCTAAAACTTTTAAATGAATATTGTCTATATCAAGTTCGATATTTTCTCCTGATGTTGGTATTTTATCAATTTTTGAAACGATTAGACCAGCTATTGTATCATATTCACTACTTGCTTCATCAAACTTCAAATCTAATTCTTGATTTAATTCATGAATAGGTAATTTACCATTTATAATGAATTTATTATCACTCAACTTTATAATAGATTCTTCATCTTCGTCGTATTCATCTAGAATGTTACCAACTATTTCTTCAACTAAATCTTCCATAGTAACAATACCAGAAAATCCTCCAAATTCATCTATTAATAATGCCATTTGTTCTTTTTCTTCTTTCATTTTTTCAAATAGTTCATTAGCTTCTATATATTCGTGAACAAAATATGCATCTCGTAATATTGATTTAAAGTTCAATTTTTCAAGATTTCCTTTATAAAAAAAGTTAAGTAAATCTTTTACATTTATAATACCTATGATGTTATCACGAGTATTTTGATATACCGGAATTCTTGTATATTTTTCCGATAATATTTTTCTCAAATTCTCATCTTGATTATCATTAATATCAATCATAAAAGTATCAACACGTGGTGTCATCATATCTTTTGCGGCCAGGTGGTAGAATTTTAATGTTGATTCTATCATCCTTGATTTTTCTTCTTCTATTGTACCGTCTTCTATTCCTTCTTTTACTACATCTATAATATCACTATCTGAAATTTTGTCATCTTTCATATCTTTTTCTATTCCAGTAATTTTAACTAGAAAATTAGTGTTAGCAGAAAGTATCTTGACAAAAGGGCTAAATATAGCTTTTATTACAAGTAGTATTTTAGCAAATCGCATCGCAGTTGTTTCTGGATTTCTTAATGCTATTCTTTTCGGTAATAGTTCACCAAATATTAAAGTTATATAAGATAAAATTATTGTGATTAATACTGTAGCTATCTGACTACTATATGGCACATGAATTTTTTCAAGAATAACTGCTAAATTTCCAGATAAAGTTAGAGCAGCTGTTGCACTTGAGAAAAAGCCTGCAAGGGTAATCCCTACTTGAATTGTAGATAAAAATTTAGTTTCATCGCTACATAGTTTTTCTACAGCTTTTGCTTTTTTATTCCCTTCATTTGCTAATCGCTTGATTTTATTCTTATTAGCAGAAACTACTGCCATTTCAGCAGAAGCAAAAAAAGCATTAATAAGCGTCAGTATAACCATTAAAATTATTTGCGGCACAAAGTTGGCTGAGTCCGCGTCAGCATCATCATTTTCTTCCATTTAAATCTCCTTCTAATTTTTTTATGATTGCATTATATCATATATGACCGCTAATTGTCAAATATTTAATTTAAAAAATGCCCTTAGGCATTTTATTTAACTTTATATTTTCTTGTAAGTTTTCTTACTCTTTTTCTTACCTTTTGTTTGATTTTTTCATCATTGGGATTTCTTAATACTTGATCTATTAAATCTGCAATTTCTCCCATTTCTTTTTCTTTCATTTTCCTTGTTGTTAAAGCTGGTGTTCCAATTCTTATTCCACTTGTGACGAATGGTGATTCAGTATCCTTAGGTATCGTGTTTTTATTACAAGTAATGTTTACTTCATCAAGAAGTTTTTCGGCTTCTTTTCCAGTTAACCCAACTGATGATTTAACATCAACTAACATTAAATGATTATCGGTACCATTGCTAACTAATTTGTAACCTTTTTCAATTAAACATTTTGCCAAATATTTAGAGTTTTTTAATATTTGCTTTTGGTATTCTATAAAACTTGGTTGTAATGCTTCATTAAAGGCTATAGCTTTTGCGGCAATGATATGCATTAATGGTCCGCCTTGAATCATAGGAAAAACTGCTTTATCAACTTTCTTTGCAATTTCAGGGTTATTTGTTAAAATTATTCCTCCCCGAGGGCCTCTTAGAGTTTTATGAGTAGTTGAAGTTACGATATCCGCATAAGGTATTGGGGACATATGTAATCCTGCCGCAACTTCTCCCGCAATATGAGCCATATCAACCATTAAATATGCACCAACACTTTTGGCAATTTCACTGAATCGCTTAAAATCAATTTCTCTAGGATAGGCACTAGCACCGGTAACAATTAGTTTGGGTTTAACTTCCTTCGCCAGTTTTTCAACTTCATCATAATCAATTAATCCATTATCATCTAAATAATATGGTACAAAATTATAGTCAACGCCTGAAAAGCTTAAGGGATGGCCGTGTGTTAAATGACCACCATCAGTTAACGCAAGACCTAATAGCGTATCCCTTTTTTCGATTAAAGCCCTATAACTAGCCATGTTGGCCTGTGATCCCGAATGTGGTTGTACATTAACATATTTAGCATTAAATAATTTCTTTAGTCTACTTTTAGCTAAATTTTCTACACCATCAACGTATTCACAGCCACCATAATATCGCTTTTTAGGATAGCCTTCTATGTACTTATTAGTAAGAATTGAACCAGCGGCCATTCTAACCTCTTTTGAAGCGTAATTCTCAGAAGCTATTAATTCTAAATTGTCGTTTTGACGTTTTTTCTCAAGTTTAATTATCCTTCTAATTTCATAATCTTTCACTTATTTCATTAACCTCGCTTAATATTTTCATCAATATCTTGCATTGTTTGGCTACCATCAAAAGTCAAAACTAGACCACTTGCCTTACTAACTTCAGAGTCGTTATAGAAAACAACTGATCCGCCTTTTGTCTTAAGGTCAAAAGTCTTTCCCGAAATATCAGTAAGATTTATTTTTGAATCTGATGTTGATACATATGCAACATTCAAACTAATAGTTGCCATTTCAAGAGAAGTTTTATTAAGTTTAAAATCTATACTATATACACTTCCTGATAGCATTGAAATTCTACCATCTTTAGTTTCTGCCTTAACAATTGCTAATTTATTATATGTAGAATCATTATATTTAGTGTAACTTTCATAATCTTCACTATCGGTTTCAATACCTGAAAGTGATACATCTTCTCCTAAATGATATAGATTATTAGTTGTTGAGCTACCAGTTATTATTATAGTTTTACATTTTGCGTAATCTATTTTTAAATATGCACCGTCTTCTTCAATTTTAAATTCATTTTTCACAACTACTCTATTTATTTGTACATTAGAGTTGTATAGAACTGATAAGTTAAAATCATTTACATAAGTATCTAAGAAATAATCTTCAGAACGAATTGCTTGATAATTAAAAGTTGTTGCATCTATTCTATCGATTGCGGCTTTACCTGAAGTATTTTCGATATTTGCAACACTAAATGTTGCTTTCTGTAATATTATTGTACCTAAATTATTTACAATCTTTATATTTTGATAATTATCTGAAACACCACAATATTTACCACTTTTCATTATTACATCAACTGTATTGATTTTATTATTTTCAAGTGCTAATTTCATTTCTGTACCATTTGCAACTAAACTATTCAATGTTGTATTAGTAAAAGCTGCTGTAATATTAATTCCACTTATATTGATATTAAGATTTGGTTCATTGACATTAGCAATATCAAAAACACCATCACTATATGTTAAATTAATATTTTCAACGTTTGTATTAACTGGTAAAATAATCTCCAATATTTGTCTTGGTTCACTTAAGAATCCTAACATATCAAATTTTTGGGTTTTATTAGGAATTATGGTTAAACTACCATCAACGATATTATATTTAAAATCATCTTCAAATTCAGAACCATACTTAAATGTTACTTTATCAATATCTTTGCTTGTTGTTATTTTAATAAACATGCTATTTTCTGGTATTGTTACGGTATTTATATCTTCATCTATAGTGATTGTTTGTCTAGTTTCAATAGTGTTATTCATAGATCTATATATATATCCTTTAGTTGCATAACCACTTATACCGAAAACAACAAATGCAATTCCACAACCAATTAGCACCTTAAGAACTAATCTCTTTTTCTTTAACAAGTGTTCTATTGTTCCACTTAAAGTAAAATCCATAAAAGGATATTCTTTAATTTCTTTAAATATTGCGTCTAATACCGTTTCTAATAAATGCATTATCATTATATAAAATAAATCAAATACATATATCAGCCCAATTAATAATATGCCTATATAACTTAAATTAAATAGAATTAATAACGATGTATCTATAAAATTAAAGAAACTAAATGATTTTACAATTAAAACAAATAATCTAATCACATAATATATATCAAAATAACCAATAGTTATAAATCCACCAAGTAGTATTAATATAATTATTGAATTTAATATTGCAAAAAATATTTGATTTCTTCTTTTAGCTTTCTTTCGCTTTTCAAGGTAGTTGATACCTTTTGATGCATATACTTCTTCAGCTATTTTTTGAGGAGTTGGTAAAGTAGCTAATACTTTTTGGGCAGAATCACCATAATCCATCGCAATATTAATCTTATCTCGATAGTGTTTGACAACTTCAAGACGTTCTTTACCATTTAAATATTGTAGTTCTTCTTCAAGTTCACCTAAAAATTGTTCAACTGTTCTCATATTGCCACTCCTTACCTTTACTTAAATATATTATAGCACAAAAATTAAATTATTATCAAGTTTTTACCTTTTACACCATTATATATATGTCATTATTTACTTTAATTTTATAATAACATAAAAAAATAAAAAACCTATGCAAACATAGATTCATATTATAGATATATTATGGTAGGGCTAGATGGATTCGAACCATCGGAGTGACGGAGTCAAAGTCCGTTGCCTTACCGCTTGGCTATAGCCCTATAAAGAATGGTGGGAGGGGACGGATTCGAACCATCGAACTCGGAGAGAGCGGATTTACAGTCCGCCGCGTTTAGCCACTTCGCTACCCTCCCAGGTAGAAAATGCAATCAAAACAACATTGCTAAAGTATTATACTATAATTTTTACTTTTTGTAAACTATTATGATAATTTTTATTTATTTTTTATTTTTAGTTTTTACTTTGAATGTATTTTCTAATATTCTTTTGTAATGTTTTGCACTTTTTTTAGTTGTATCTACTACTTCTTTTGAATAAACTAATGGTTTTAACAACTTTATTATTTTCTTTATTAGTTTTAGTATTAACTTGATAGTTTTTAAAAATACCTTTTTTAATAACTTTATATATATAAATGCCCCTAAACCAATAAAAAGAATAAAGTACATTGGTAGATAACCATCCATTAATTTCAAACTAAATATATATGTTACATACCACTGGGTTAACCAATAACATATATTAATTATAATAGTTAATACTTTTTTATTTAACTTTATAATTATTTGATCTATTACATCTAAAGTAGCAAACAAATAAACACCATAACTAAATAAATAGACAATTAAATATAATTCTTCTTTTAGTGTATATATTATCATTATTTAAAAACTTTTTTGAAAAAACTAGTTTTCTCTTTTTTCTCGCTTGTTTCTACATATTCGATTACAGTTATTAGTCCACTAATCCATATATTACCTTTATCAATATCTAACATCTGCATTTCTAAATCTTGCCCTTTTATAAATAGTAAGCCTAATTTGGTATCAATTAAAAATTCTTCACTATTTAAACTCTCTATTTTCTTTATACCTGATATTTCTAATTTTTTTCTATCCTTTAAAACAATATTTTGATTAGATAATACACTTGCGTTTTCATAGTTCATATCATTACCTCCTATCTAATTATATTTGCACAATGTCTTTTTTATTATATTATTTGTAAATATTAAACAATATTTTAATTTTTGTGTTATAATATATTTATATTATAATTTTAACATTTATTGAATAGGAGGAAAATATGGAAAACCAACGTCTAACCGAACAAGAAATTGTTCGTCGTAACAAAATGCAAGACTTGATTGACAAAGGTATAGATCCTTTTGGTAGTCGTTATGACCGTACTGCTACAACAAAATCTATTAAAGAGGCATATCTTGATAAAACTCGTGAAGAATTAGAAGAAATGCACGAAACTGTAAAAATTGCAGGACGTATTATGACTAAACGTCGCCAAGGTAAAATTGGATTTATGCATATACAAGACCGTTATGGCCAAATTCAAATATTCCTACGTTATGACTTATTAGGTGAAGAACAATATGAGTTATATAAAGTTTCTGATATAGGCGATATCGTGGGTATTGAAGGTGAAGTCATGAAGACTCAAACAGGTGAACTTAGTATAAGAGCTACTGTTTATACTCACCTTACAAAAGCTTTACGTCCTCTACCAGAAAAATTCCATGGTCTTCAAGACAAAGAGGAAGCACGTAGAAAAAGATATCTTGATTTAATTATGAATGAGGATGCAAGAAGAATTGCTTATGCTAGACCTCGTATAATTCGTGGCATTCAAAACTATCTTGATTCACGCGGATTTATCGAAGTTGAAACTCCAGTATTAAACCCTATCTTGGGTGGTGCTGCCGCAAAGCCTTTCATAACTCATCACAATGCGCTTGATATGGATTTCTATTTACGTATTGCGACAGAATTATATCTAAAACGTTTAATCGTTGGTGGTATGGAAGCCGTTTATGAAATTGGCAGATTATTTAGAAACGAAGGTATGGATGCTACTCATAACCCTGAATTTACTACTGTAGAAGCTTACCTTGCTTATGGTGATCTATCTGATATGATGCAACTTGTTGAAGAATTAATCAGCAAACTTGCAATGGATTTATTACATACTACTGAAATTACATATTGTGGAAAAGAAATATCACTTAAGGCTCCATTTAAACGTGTTCATATGGTTGACGCTATTAAAGAACAAACAGGTATCAACTTCTTTGAAATAACTGATTTAGATGTTGCTTTAAAACTTGCAAAAGAACACAATATTGAAGTTCCAAAGCATGAACAATCAATTGGTCATATTATTAATTTATTCTTTGAAGAATATGTTGAAAAAACTTTAATTCAACCAACAATTCTATATGGTCATCCAATTGAAATTAGCCCATTAACTAAGAAAAATCCAAAAGATCCAAGATTTACCGATCGTTTTGAATTATTCATTAATGGTAAAGAATATGCTAATGCTTATACAGAATTAAATGACCCAATTGACCAAAAAGAACGTTTCATTAACCAATTAAAAGAACGTGAACTTGGAAATGATGAAGCCAACGATATGGACAATGATTTCATTGAAGCACTAGAATACGGTATGCCTCCAACTGGTGGTATCGGTATTGGTATTGATAGACTTGTAATGTTACTTACAGGTACAGACACAATCCGTGATGTGCTTTTATTCCCACATTTACGTAATAAATAGGCTTTAAAAGCCTATTTTGTTTTATATCATATTATAGTGAGGTATATATGTATTTTAAAACTTTTCAAATAAATGATCATATCTATCAATTCAAAGATCCCCTTGGAGTATTATGCACTTTAATTATTGGTAAAGAAAAAGCAATGTTAATCGACACTTGTTATGGAATTGGTGATTTACCTAGTTTAATTAAAAATTATACCAACTTACCACTAGTTGTTATTGCAAGTCATGGTCATATGGATCATACTGGAGGAAACTATCAATTTGAAGAAGTATATATAAATGAATTAGATTTAGAATTATGTAAACAATATAATAGTTATGAATGGCGTAAAAGTGAATTAGCTAACGCGATAAATGCAAATGTTTTACCAACTAACTTCGATGAAAAATTATTTTTATCAAAAAGAGCGGGTAATTTAAAAGTTATCAAAAACTACACAACTATTGATTTAGGCAATATCAATTGTGAAATTATTCCTATGGAAGGTCATACACAAGGAAGTATCGGTATATATATTAAGGAAGAGAATATTCTAGTAGTAACTGATGCCACATGTCCTTTTGTTTGGATGTTTTTGCCTGAGTCAACCACTGTTCAAACATATATAGATATGTTAAATCGTACTTTAAAACTTCCGTTTAAATATATATTACTAGGTCATGGAGCAGGTACCTTAGTACTAAGGAAACGAGTTCTTGAGTTTTTGAATGTCGCTAGTACAATTAATATGAAAATTGCTAAAAAAGTTACATTTAATAACTTTGAAAAATACAATAGTTATTGTTATACTCTAGGTAAAATGTATGATCAAAATGATTGCGGAATCGTTTTTGATCCAAATAAATTATACAACAAGTAAAAAAGTAAAGAGTTTAGTCAAAAACTAAGCTCTTTTGTTTTTAGTATTCGTGTATGTATATCCCTTCATATTTGCTAAATCCTTCTGATTCAGATACAATTGCAAGCATTTCCGGAATTGGTTGTAATTCATATGCCATATTAAATGCATGCGCAATGTAAAAATTCTTGTCACTTACGTATCTTGCACCTACAGTATAATATAGACTTTCAAATTCAGATTCATTTTTTATAATTCCTAAATCAATTTCTTCTTCTTTTCCATCACTATAAATTAATTTCAACTCAAATTTAATTTTTTCATTATTTTCAGATTTTGAATCATCTTCAACAACACCATTTGGTCCACTCTTCAAAAATTCTTCATCAGTAAGTTTAGTAACGGTTAATTGTGCTTTATAAAGAGCATTCCCATCATCATCATATTCAGTGAAGCTGTATACACCTGCCCATATTGATTGACTATTTGAAGTAGATTTTATTTTTTCTTCTTTCTCGTCACATGATGTTATTATAAAACAGCTCATAATTATTGCTAAAATTGTAATTAATTTTTTCATTAGATCACCTTCACAAATATAAATTGTACATATCTTTCACACCTAACATCGTTAATGTATTCTGGGCCTACATAAAATTCTATTTTAACGCAAGGTGCATAATTATGTGTTTTGTTTTTAACAATTTCCGTATCTTTTCTAAAGGTTATGCTTCCGTTTGAAAATTTGCGAACATTTTCATTATTATTTCTATTATCCTTATTAGAAATATTATACATATTAAATCCATTGATATCTATAGTACTCGCTACCTCGGAAATTTTTCTCGTTGCCACAATTTTAATTGAATAATAGTCTTCTCTACCATCCATAGAATAACCGGCAATAACATTTTTCCATTCGCCCTCTTCATATTCTTTTGCAGTAATAAAATCTATTGCCAGTTTTCCATCATACACTGGTTCTGTACTTAAAGTTTCTCCATTGTTTTCTTTTTTAACTAATAGATAACAATGGCCCATATATTCACCTGTTTCAATTAGAGAAAAAGTTGATACATAGTCGCTTTTATTTTCATCGCTTTTACAACTGCTTATTAAAAATGCAGCGAATACTATAAATATTATAGTAATTATTTTTTTCATTTCTACCCTCCTTAAAATATAAAAAACCTCTCGAATCTGAGAGGTTTATTTTCTAATCCCCCCAAAACTCAACTTCATTATAACATAGCATTTTTATTGACGCAAGCAATTATATAATTTTTTTATATTAAGTTTGTTCGTGTACACTAGATTGTGTACACGAACACTGACGGGTTGTCAATCATCGTA